>Ga0208783_10002720_pt1 | contig 10042 bp, 4 predicted proteins | sample DEB19_08_DNA_2_FD_184529 | JGI IMG/M metagenome (GOLD analysis project Ga0208783, IMG submission 184529) | Aqueous microbial communities from the Delaware River and Bay under freshwater to marine salinity gradient to study organic matter... | ecosystem: Environmental > Aquatic > Marine > Coastal... | reverse complement strand
GGAAAGTTCGCGCGGGGCGGTGGCGTCGTGGTCGTGCTGCCCGCAGGTGAATCGCTCGCGCAGCCTTGGGGACAGTCGGTATTCGGCAAGCTGTCGGTGTCGCTCCGCGTGGCGGCCGAGGCCATCGAGCATGCGCCCGCGCTGCGGCTTGCCGAGGAACAGCCCTTGTCGGCGCTGCTTGCGGCGATCCGGCCCGAGATGGCGCAGCTCGTGGCGCCCGTCGAGTCGACGCGCACCGTTGCGCTCACCGGATACACGCAGGGCGAGGTCCTGCTTGCGAATGCCGATGGCTCCGGCTTCGTGGTCGCGCAGTCACCGCGACGCGCCGATCCAGGCGACGGCCAGGGAACCGATCGCGGCATCGAGCGAGGGCTCGTGATTGCGTTCTGCGCAGCGCCCGAGCTCAGCTGGACGAACCTTCCCGTGAAGCCGCTCATGGTGCCGCTGTTCCAGGAGATCGTGCGCGCGGGCATCCAAGCCGCGGCAGGCCGCAGCGAAGTCGTGGTAGGCGAGCAGATGCGCGGCGAACCACAGGCGGCGTTTCGCAACGAGCGCGGTTCGGCGCTCACGATCGGAGCCGATGGAACGAGTGCTGGCATCGTCGAGCAGAGCGGACTGTGGCGCTCCGATGCGGGCACGATCGTGGCCGCGAACATCCGGGCCGCGAGCCTGCAGCTTGCGCCGAACGCGTCGGATGCCGTGCGCGCCGCGCTCGCGCCGATCGGCGAGGTGCGGTTCCGCGCGGCTGATCCGGCGCAGGAGTCGGAGGCGCCGAGCACTGCAGGAAACTGGGCGTTTGCGCTGCTGGTCGCGCTGCTTGCGGTCCTTCTTGTCGAAGGCGTGCTGAGCCGGATTTTCTCGCATGCGTCGCTGCGCAGCGCGTCGTCGAGCGAGGCGTCGATCGCGACCGTCGGCCGCGTGCGCGCGCGAGAGCTCAAGCGGGAGAAGCCCGAGACGGCCGCGTCGGGAGGCCGCGCATGAATCTTCGCGCGATCGCAGGATGGTTCGTGCAGGGCGATGTGCCGCGCGATGTGGGCGCGATGACGCTCGTGTTCGAGCGGCCGATGCCTGCGTGGGCGTGGCTCCTGGTTGCGGTTGGAGCGTTCGCGGTCGCACTGTGGAGCTATCGAAGGCTGCAGGGCACGGGCAAGCAGTTTTCCCGCGCGTGGCGCGGACTGCTTGTCGTGCTGCGTGCGTCGGTGCTGGTGCTCGTTGCGTTCCTGATCTCAGGGCCGAGCCTGCGCTTCGAGCGCACGCGCGTCGAGGCGGACCGACTGGTCGTGCTGCTTGACCGTAGCCGCTCGCTCACGATCGCCGATGCGCCGGGCGGCGCGACGCGCGAGCAGCAGATGGTGTCGCTCCTGCGCGGCGCGCAGGGCACGCTCGATGAGATCGCGCGCGGTGGGAAGGAAGGCGCAGTTCCCGAGGAACCGAATGGGCGCCGCGGCAAGGACATCGATTTCGTTGGCTTCAGCGGAGGTGCGTATTCGCTGGGCGTGTCGGGTTCGCGCGCGGTCGATGCGCTTGGAAGGCCCGAGGGCGAGCGCACCGATCTCGACGCGGCGCTCAGGCAGGCGATCACGCGCAGCGCGGGCCAGCCGCTGAGCGGCGTGCTGGTCGTGAGCGACGGACGCTCGACGGTGCCAGTGTCGCCTGACACGCTGCGGCTGCTCGAGCGCGACGCGGTGCGCGTGTTCACGGTGGCGCTCGGATCGAACGAGCGCATCGGCGACGCAGCGATCGTGTCGGCCGAATCGCCCGCGCGCGCGTTCGTGCGCGACCGCGTGCCCGTCGAGGTGCGCGTCGATCGCGGCGGCGTCGCGGGCAGGATCGCGGTGCGGCTCGTCGATTCCGAGACCGGCGCCGAGATTGTCCGCAAGGAGATGGACGACGCCGCCACCGAGCAGACGATCGTGCTCGATGCGGCGGGCGACCGCGCGGGCGGGCGCAAGTGGCGCGCCGAGCTCGTGACCGAGCGCGCGGACCTCGTGCGCGAGAACGACGCGCGCGACTTCGCGGTCGAGCTGATCGACCGGCCGCTGCGCGTGCTGTACGTCGAGGGCGCGTCGCGCTGGGAATACCGCTACTTCAAGAACCTGCTCATGCGCGAGAAGGACGTCGAGAGCTCGATCATGCTGCTGTCGGCCGACCGCGACTTCGCGCAGGAAGGCAACATGCCGATCGCGCGCCTGCCGCGCACCAAGGAGGAGTTCGCGAAGTACGACCTCTTCGTGATCGGCGATGTGCCGAGCGGCTTCTTCTCGCCCGACCAGCTCGCGGTCATGCGCGCCGAGGTCAGCGAGCGCGGTGCGGGACTGCTTTGGATCGCAGGCGAGCGCTCGACGCCAGCGTCGTGGGAATCGACTCCGCTCGCGGACCTGTTTCCGTTCCGGCCGCCGCTCGCGCTTGAGGCGCGCGTGGGCGCGAGCATCGTGCGTCCGACCAGCGTCGCCGAGCGGCTCGGCGTCCTGCGGCTTTCCGACGACGACGACGGCTGGCCCGATGTCCTGACGAGCCCCGATGTGCAGTGGCCGCGCCTGCGCTATGTGCAGAGCGTGCCGCGCAGCAGGCTGAAGCCGACGGCGGAGGTCCTTGCCGAGGCAGAGGGAATCGGCGCGGGTTCGGTCGAGCCGACCGCGCTCATCGCGCGCATGCGCTTCGGCGCGGGCGAGGTCGTGTTCGTCGCGACCGACGAGATCTGGCGCTGGCGCTACGGCCAGGGCGAGCGGTATCCCGAGCGCTTCTGGGTGCCGATCGTGCGCATGCTCGCGCGCGAGTCGCTCGCGCAGGGCGACGAGCGCGCGACGCTGTCGGTCGAGCCGCCGCGCGCGGCGCCCGGCGAGTCGGTGGTGGTGACGCTGCGCTTCTCCGACGAGGAGACTGCAAAGTCGAGCGCGGGTTCGGTGCCGGTCGAGGTCATGGGCGCCGATGGTGCGGCGGTCGCGCGGCTCGAGCTTGCGCGCGAGGGCGGCAGCGCGACCGCCACCATGCCCGTCGAGAAGGTCGGCGCGTTCCGCGCGGTCGCGAGCGATCCTGCGTTCGGCAGCGCGTCGGCTGCGTTCGAGGTGGTGCGCCGCGACGATGAATTGCGCCGCGGCGACGCCGACCACGCGGCCCTCGCGGAGCTCGCGCGCCGGACCGGCGGCGAGCTGCTCGACGCCTCGACCGTCGCGAAGCTGCCCGAGCTCCTGCCGCGCCGCGCGCGGGAGACCGATGAAAGCGTGCTGAAGGCGCTGTGGGATACGCCCGCCGCGCTCGCCGCGCTGCTCCTTCTTCTTGGATTCGAATGGATCGGACGGAGGATCCTGCGGCTTGTCTGACGATGATGAACGGTCGCGCGGAAACCTGATCTCCCACCTGCTGCCATGACAGACCTGACGCCCGACAACCCCGCCCAGACAGACGCCGCACGGCGCGCATCGCCGACGGTGCGCGCGGTCGTGCGCATCGCGGCCCGGGTGCGCGCCCTGAAGATCGCCGGCGCCACGGCGTCGTTGGTCACGCTCGCGCTCGCCTGCGTCGCGGGCGCCGCTCTGCTCGACGCTGCGGTGCGCTTCCCAGCGCCGCTGCGCGCCGCGATCCTTGGCGTGATCGGGTTCCTGATCTTCGTCGATCTCCGCAAGTTCGTGATTCCCGCGTGGCGGTTTAGGCCGGCGCCCGTCGACCTTGCGCTTCGCATCGAGCGCATGCGGCCCGAGCTGTCGGGCAAGCTTGCGTCGGCCGTCGAGTTCGAGTTGTCGGGCGCCGCGCGCGGAAGCGCGCTGGCGATGCGCGCGATCCGCGATGCAGAGGAGCGTGCGAGCGGCGTGGAGCTTGGCAAGGTCGTTCGCGTGAAGCCCATGGGCTCGCGCGTGGCGATCGCGCTTGCCATGGCTGCAGCGGTCATCGGGCTCTCCATCGCATATCCCGCGTTCGCATCGATCGCGTCGCGCCGCGTGCTCATGCCGTGGACCGATGCGGTGTGGCCTGCGCGCACGGCGCTCGTGGGGCTCGTGACCGACGGTTCGGTCGCTGCGCGCGGCCGGCCGTTCGCGCTGCGCGCGCGCATGACGCAGGGCGAGGCCGAGCGCGAGCGCGTGCGCGCCGAGTACCGCGTGACGCGCGATGGCGAAGCGGGCGAGTGGATCGAGGTTGGCCTGGCGCGGCAGCCGTCGGGCGACTTCGAGCGCTTTGTCGATGCAGATGGCGACCTGCTCGAGGCGCGGTTCCTGACCAGCGATGCGTCGACCGAGCCCGTGAAGGTGCGGCTGGTTCCACCGCCGGCGATTGCGTCGGCTGAAGTGAAGGTCACGCCACCCGCCTACGCGGCGCGCGTGCGCGAGGCCCGCAGCGAGTCGCTCGGAGATTGCAGCGGTTCGCGCGGCATCCTGCGCGATCCGATCCTCGAGGGCAGCTCGGTCGAATTCACGCTCACGCTGTCGCGCGCGCTTCCGTTCGATGCAGCGAAGCCGCCGATGTCGGCGCTCGCGGCAGGTGGAGCAGAAGGCGCGGCCGCGCAAGCCACGATCGCGGCCGATCCCGCCGATCCGGCCCGTTGGATCGTCTCGTGCTCGGCGCGCGAACCGATGCGCGTGTCGATCGACCTTGTCGATGCCGATGGAATCGCCGCGAACGAGCCGGTCGTGCTGGCGTTCGACACGATCGCCGACCGCGCGCCGACCGCGACCATCGCCGAGCCGCTTCAGGACGAGTCGATCGTGGCCGACGCACGCATCCAGATGCGCGCCGAGGCGCGTGACGATATTGCGCTCGCGAAGGCGGGAATCGAGATCTCGACGCGGATTGGCAAGGACGCGACCGAAGGGCTCGTGTTCGAGGAGCCTGCGCAGGTGGGCGATGCGGCTGCGGAAGCGGGGCTTGAGCGCGAGCTCGATGTCGCGAAGCTCAAGGTGCAGGCTGGTGATTCCGTCATCCTGCGTGCGTACGCAGAGGACGGCTATGACGGAGCGAACCCAGACGGGCAGGTCGGCCACGGCCGCATCCGCAGTGCGCCGCGCGTGCTTCGCATCGTCGGCGAGGACGAGTTCGAGCGGCAGATTCGCGGAGTGTTCGCCGGCGTACGCCGCGACGCGATGCGCGTCGACGACCGCCAGGCGAAGGCGCGCGACACGCTCGAGCGCGATGTGGCCGAGCGCGGGATCAACGAGGCGCAGGCTGCGGTGACGGAAGGTGCCGCCCGCATGCGCGAGGCGATCGAGCAGGCGAAGCAGCGGCTCGAGCGCAACGGTCGCGACGACGGCGTACTGTCGGAGCTCGCCGAGCAGGCGAAGGACCTCGCGTCGGCCGCCGAATCGCGCAGCGCCGAGGCCAGCGGCGCGCTCGAGCGCGCGCAGGCGGAGACCGATCCCTCGAAGAAGGTGGACGCCGCAAAGGATGCGGCCGAGCGCCAGGAAGGCGTGCGCGAGGAGCTCGAGGATCTCGTGGCGCTTCTCGATCGCGACGAGGATTCGTGGCTCGCGAAGCGGCGGCTCGATGCGTTGGCCAACAAGATCCGCCAGTCGTCGCGCGAGACCGACCAGGCCGCGCGCCGCTCGAACGGCGAGTCGCGCGAGGAGCTTTCTGCGGATGGTCGCGCCGAGATCGACGCGCTGTCCGACAAGCAAGAGCAGGCGGCCGAGGAGGCCGAGCAGGTCGTGCAGGAGCTCAAGGAGCGTGCCCAGGCCCTGAAGGACGCCGATCCGCAGCAGGCGCGCGCGCTCGAGGAGGCCGCGAAGGCGGCCGAGGACGGCAAGGTCCGTGAGGAGCTTGAGCAAGGCGCGAAGGACGCAGAGCAGAACCGGCTCGCGCAGTCGAAGCAGGCGCAGGATCGCGCTGCGTCGGCGCTGCAGAAGGCGTCGGAGGCGCTCACGGAGGATCGCAAGGTGCGCGCGGAGGAGCTTGCCCGCGAGCTCGAGTCGCTGGTCGATTCGATCGAGCGCCTGGTGAAGGAGGCGGGGATTATCCGCGGCGAGGTGGCCGAGGTCGGCGATGGCGCCGATGCCGAGTCGGCCGATGGGCGCGAGCGTACGGCGCTTGGTGCGGGCAAGCTCTCGCAAAACACGCGCGGCGTTGCGGCCGATGCGCGCTCGATGGGACGCGAGGCGGCGCGGGTGGCGCGCACGCTCGATGCAGCAGCGGGCAGCATGGGCAAGGTCGCCGGCAACCTGCGTGCGGAGAAGTTTGACCGCGACGACACCACGCTCGCCGTCGATGCAGCGATCAAGTCGCTGCAGGACGCGCTGGCCGAGGCCGAGCAGGCGCAGCAGCGCGCTGAGGACCGTGCCGAGCAGGAGCAACGCGAGGAATTACTCGGCAAGTACCGCGATTTCCTCGAGCGCCAGGCGGGCCTGCGCGGTTCGGTCGAGAAGATCGTTCCCGCGGACGAGAAGCCGCTCGGGCGCCGTGAGCTCATCGAGAGCCGGCGACTTGGCACCGTGCAGGAGGAGTTGCGCAAGGCGATCGCGGATCTCCGCGAGAAGGACGAGTTCGTGCAGTCGTCCGATGCGCTCGTCGACTTCCACGACGCGATCGATTCGGCGCTCGGCGACGCGAAGCAGCAGCTCAGCGGTGGCACGCCGCGCGGCGCGATGCCGCATGAGGATGAGGCGGTCGAGCTCCTGTCCGCAATCGTCGGCGCTCTGGACGAGTCGAACACGCCGAAGGACGGCGAGGACCCATTCGGCGATGACGATTCGGGCGGGCAGCAAGGCGATGGAGGCGGCGGAAGCAATGGTGGAATGCCGCCCGACGCGGAGATCAAGCTGCTGCGCGCCATGCAGGATTCCCTTGCGAAGAAGACGCGCTCGTTCGCTGAGCGCGCCGAGTCGATGGACTCGATTGCGCGCGCCCAGAAGCTCGGCGAGCTCGCAGCGCGCCAGCAGCGCATCCTCGAGCTTGGCGCGAAGATCGCCGAGAAGATCAGGCCGAGCAATGGAGCTCCGCAAATCTCTCCGCCCGATGCGCCGAAGGACGGGCAAGACGGCAACAAGTCGGATGGAGAAGGTCCGAAAGGCACGGATCCGGCGCCCGCGCCGCCCGGCGCGCCGCGGGAGCCGTTCATTTCCAGTGTTTCAGGGGGAACGCGATGAGGACGCACCGATACTGTTCGTGCATGACCGAGTCGATGAACCGACTGATGCGAGCACGCGGACGCGCGGGGCTGTCCCTGCTTGGGGCGGCTGTGTTGCTTTGCGCGTCCACGGCCATCGCAGATCCGCCTGCTGGCGCGACGCCTGTTCCGCCGCCGAAGACTGAGTCACCGAAGGCTGATTCCCCCAAGCCTGACGCACCCAAGCCTGACGCACCCAAGTCGCTCGATGACCTGCTCGGTGTGCCCGGCAGCGAGTCGTCCGGAGCGAGCGCCGATGACGCCGCGCGGCGCGAGCAGGAGAAGCGGCTCGAGAACTCGCTCAACGAGTCGTCGATGTCGGATCTCGTTCAACGCGCCGTCGACGGCATGAAGTCGGCTTCCGATCGGCTGTCGGACGCGAAGGATGCGGGGCTCGGCACGCAGCGCATCCAGGAGGATGTCGTCAAGACGCTTGACCGCTTGCTGGCCGAGGCGCAGCGTCAGCAGAAGAAGTCCTCTTCTTCGTCGAAGTCCTCGTCGAAGCGCAGCTCGAAGGAGGACCCGTCCGAGCAAAATGGCCAGCAGCAGAAGCAGCAGCAGCGCAAGCGCCAGCAGGGATCGCAGCCTTCGTCTTCTGGTGACAGCACCGATGACTCGCGCAGCGGCACGCGCGACGATGTCGTCGCAGAGACGCAGGAGCTCACGGAATCGCGCATCGAATGGGGCCGCCTGCCCGAGCGCGTGCGCGAGCTTGTCCTGCAGGGCCGCCGCGACCGCGTGTCGACGATCTACGAACGGCTCACCCGCGAGTACTACCGCCGACTTGCAGAGGAGGCGTCGCGGTGAGCGCCTTTGCCGCAGCGCTCCTCGTGGCTGCGTTTCCGTTCGGGACGAACGGCATCGTTGCACCGCAGCAGGCGGAGAAGCCCGCTGGCGCGAACTCCGGCGCCGAGAATGCGCCCGCTGCAGCGGAGATCACGCCCAAGCTCGAGGCCGCGGTGCGCAAGGGGTTCGAGTTCCTCCGTCGCCAGCAGAAGCCCGATGGCGCCTTCGGCGACGGCCGCTACGGCGAGCACATTGGCGTCTCGAGCCTGTGTGCGATCTCGCTCATGGCCGACGGGAACCTCCCCGGCCGCGGCGACTTCGGCGACTGCGTGCAGAAGACGCTCGACTTCGTGCTCTCGAACGCCACCGAGACGGGCCTGCTCGTGTCCGACGAGACGCACGGCCCGATGTACGGACATGGCTTCGCTACGCTGTTCCTCGGCGAGATCTACGGCATGAACAGCCAGGACGACCGCGTGCGCGACGCGCTCGTCCGCGCGGTGCAGCTCATCGTCGCGAGCCAGAACGACGAGGGCGGATGGCGCTACAACCCCGTGCCCGCCGATGCCGATGTCTCGGTCACGATCTGCGAGATCATGGGCCTGCGCAGCGCCCGCAACGCGGGAATCAAGGTCCCGAAGTCCACCATCGACGACGCGGTGAAGTATGTCCGCGAGTGCCAGAACACCGATGGCGGGTTCCGCTACATGCGTGATTCGGGAGGCTCGCAGTGGCCGCGAACGGCCGCGGGCATCGCGAGCCTGTACTACGCGGGCGTGTACGAGGACGAGTCGATTGAGCGCGGTCTCGACTACCTGAAGAAGAACGCGTTTCCGCGCGGTGGCGGCGGCAACGGCGGACCGGTGGTCGCTGGCTTCATGCAGCCCCACTACTTCTACGGACACTACTACGCGGTGCAGGCGATGTACCTCGCCGGCGGCGAGCACTGGAAGGAATGGTGGCCCGCGATTCGCGAGGAGCTGATCGCGCGCCAGAACCCCGACGGTTCGTGGACCGACGCGCAGAACGGCAACGCGTACGGAACGGCGATGGCGCTCATCGTCCTCCAGATGCCCAAGCGATATCTGCCGATCTTCCAGCGCTAGCGCACCGAAACCGACGGAGCCACGACATGAGCATGCGACGATACTCCCTGCCTTGCTGCGCGATGGCTGTGATCGCCGCGATGGCATCGCTCGCGCACGGAGCGGGCGACACGGTCGTGCGCGCGCTGCTCGGCGACGGCACCTGGACGCGTGCACAGCTTGTCTCGATCGGCGACGGCTCATGGACGGTGACCGGCGAGCCGTCGAAGGAACGCGTGTTCCGAGAGTCCGATGTGATCGCCTTCATCGTGGATCGGTCGCGAGGAACGCTGGACGCCTCGGTCGACGCAGAGGCTCCGTCGCCCATCTCCTACGGTTCGATCGAGTTCACGAACGGACAGCGACTGCCCGGCAACTTCCGCGCGACGCGCGACGCGAACCTGTGGGATCACCGCTGGATCGGCGCCGTTCCGCTCGATCTCGATCAGGTCGCGACGCTTCGCCTGCGCGGTGCGCGCACGCCAGAGCGCCGCGCGGACGGCGACTCGCTGCTGCTGCTGAACGGCGATCTGCTCACTGGATTCGTCGAGAAGCTCGGCGAGGACATCGAGTTCGAGCCGCTCGCGCCAGCGGACGCCGCCGATGCGAAGCCTCAGCGCAGGACGATCGCGGCCGATCGAATCGCGGCGATCGCACTCGCGAAATCGGAGTCAACGCGTGCGACTGCCCTGCGCATCTGGTCGGTCGATGGGTCGCTGGTCGACGCGACGGCGCTTCGCTTCGATGGCAAGCGGGGCTGGGACTTCGATCTCGCCGACCCTTTGTTCGCGAAGGTGCGCCGCATGCGCACGAGCGAGGGCGTGCCGCCTGCGGCAAACCCAATCGCAGGACTCCTGCACGCCGAGCAACTGGTCCCGCTCGCTTCCGCCGGAAAACCTGCGCTTGCAGTGCCCGCCGAGCACTACCACTTCGGCTCCGATCGCGCCGTGCGCGTCGGCGCGACCGAGCGCGCGCTGCTCGGGCTGGCGCCGATCGAGATCGCAGGACCGATCGTCGCGAGGTTCCAGCGCCCGGCACTCCTCGCCGGCGTCGATGGACCCGTCATATTTTCCTGCGAGATCGC
>Ga0208783_10002719_pt1 | contig 10045 bp, 9 predicted proteins | sample DEB19_08_DNA_2_FD_184529 | JGI IMG/M metagenome (GOLD analysis project Ga0208783, IMG submission 184529) | Aqueous microbial communities from the Delaware River and Bay under freshwater to marine salinity gradient to study organic matter... | ecosystem: Environmental > Aquatic > Marine > Coastal... | reverse complement strand
GCAGGCGCCAGCGGCGTTCAAGTCCTGCACAGGCAGGCTCAGGTCCCGCAGGCGTTTGGCCGTGGCCTCGCTGCTCGGCACCGCAGCTCTGAGGCGCACTTTCGCCGCCGCCAGGAGGTCGATGAAGTGATTGACCGTGGAGCCCGTGCCCACGCCCAGGACCATGTCGTCTTCTACAAACGCGAGCGCCGCCTGGGCGGCGGCTTTCTTCAGCTCGTCCTGGGTGGGCATGGCGCGATCGGTGGCGGAGGATCAGGCCTTGGGCACGTAGCCCTGCGCCTGGTCCGCGCCCTCGCCGAAGAAGTGGCGGCGCATCTGCTCTTCGAGATACTTGCGCGCTCGCGCGTCGGAGAGGTTCAGCCGGTTCTCGTTCACCAGCATCTTCTGGTGCTCGAGCCAGGCCTTCCACGCTTCCTTGGAAACGCCCTCCCAGAGCATCTTGCCGAGCTCACCGGGATAGGGCGGGAAATCGAGGCCCTCGGCCTCGCGCTTGAGTTTGATGCACTGGACCGTTCTCGCCATGGCTACAGCTCCTTCACGAAGATCTTCGAGCGACGCTCGACATTGTAGTGGGAGCGCCGCGCCTCGGGCAGGCGAGCAATGTCGGCCTCGACGAAGCCGCGCTCGATGAACCAGTGGGTGGCGCGCGTGGAGAGCACGAAGAGCGACTTCATGCCCAAGGAACGCGCGCGAGCCTCCGCGAAGGCGAGCAGGCGCTCCCCCCGGCCGCCATCGCGGTAGAACGGGTTCACCGCCAGGCAGGCGAGCTCGGCGCTCTTCTCCGCGGTGTACGGGTAGAGCGCGGCACACCCCAGGATGTTCTGGCCATTGTCGATCACGAAGAAGTGGCCGATGTCGCTCTCCAGGCGCTGCCGGTCGCGGCGCACGAGGATGCCCTGCTGCTCAAGAGGCTCGATGATCTGCACGATGCCGGGAAGGTCATCGGCGGTCGCTGCTCGGATGCTCTCCTGCGACTCGGGCACCACCATGGTGCCGATGCCGTGGTGGGTGAAGAGCTCGATCAAGAGCGCCCCATCCACGTGGCGGCTGATGACGTGTGCGCGTTTCACCCCGGAGGCACAGGCGCGAGCGGCGCACGGCAGGTAGATCCGCACGTCCTCCGGCAGGTTGCCGTTGGCGGCGATCAGGTCGTCGGCCTGCTTGACCGTGAGCTCCGACAGGAGCCGGCCCTTGGGGTCCAGCGCCCCCGCCGTGTCGCCCAGAAAGATGAGCTTGTCGGCGCGCAGGGCGATGGCCGTGCTGGTGGCCACATCCTCAAGCGTGCAGTTGAACACCTCGCCCGTGGGCGAAAACCCGACCGGCGAGATCAGCACCACCTCATGGTCGTCCAGGCGCCGGCGAATGCCGTCCGCATCGATCTTGCGAACTTCGCCGGTGTGGCCAAAATCCACGCCATCGACCACACCCACGGGCTTGGCGGTGACGAAGTTGCCCGAAGAAACCCGGATGTCCGCGCCCCACATGGGACTGTTGGCGAGCTCCATCGAGAGCAGCGCCTCCACCTCCACCCGCACGATGCCGTTCGCCTCCTTCACGCAGGCCAGCGCTCGCGCGTCCGTCACGCGGCGGTTGGCGACATAGCGCGGCTCAACGCCGTGCTGGCGCATCTGCTCCTCGATCTGCGGGCGTGCGCCATGCACGAGCACCACCCGCACATCGAGGCTCACCAGCACGTTGATGTCGTGCGTGAGCTGCGTGAAGCCGCCGTCGGCGAGCACCTCGCCCCCGAAGGCGATGACGAAGGTGGCTCCGCCCCACTGGTGGATGTACGGCGTGGCGGACCGAAACCATTTCACGAAGGCTTCGGTCTTGAGGGTGGGCGATCGGGCCATGGATGCGAGCGGAAGTTTACCGGCGGAAGTCGCCCCAGAGCGACTGAATGGCTGCAAGGGCCGCAAGCGGCGCCGTTTCCGTGCGCAGCACCCGGGGCCCGAGCGAGAGCGGCTGGAAGCCCACGTGGGTCGCGACATCGATTTCGCGCTCGGAAAGCCCGCCCTCGGGCCCGACCAGCAACTCGACATCGCCCTGTGGCGCCGATTGCGCAACCAGCGCTTCCTCGGCGTCGGGCAAGAGAACCCACCGGCGGGCCGCGGATGGGGCCGAGGCCCAATCCCGGAGCCCCAACGTCGGGCGCACCTCGGGAATGCGCGTGCGGCCGCTCTGCTCGCACGCGGCGATCACCACGCGCTGCCAATGGGCTTGCCGCTTCGCGGCGCGCTCACCGGACAGGCGAACGACACTGCGCTCGCAGACCACCGGCTGCACCCACGCGACCCCCAGCTCTGTGGCTTTTTGCAGGATCCAGTCCATCTTGTCGGCTTCCGGCAACCCCTGAATGAGGCCTACTGCGGATCCGGGCGCCGGCTCGTCGGGCCGGAAAACGCCCACCTTCACGTCGACCCGCTCGCGATCCATGCGCTGGATCACGGCGGCGTACTCGCCGCCGGTTCCATCGAAAACCACCAGCGCGTCGCCGGCGCGAAGGCGCAGCGCCTTGCCGACGTGTTGGGCGGCGGCGGCGTCGAGCGAAAACTGGGCGCCCGGTCCCAGGCGCTGCTCGCAGAAGATTCTCGGGGTGGTCATGGGTAAAGGCTGGCCGTCGGCCCTGGCGCCGCCGCGCGGGTCAGGCAAGCAATGCCCTGACGTAGTTGGGCTGGGCGAAAATCGCGCGGTGCATCTCGCCGTTATAGAACTGCAGGTCGCGAAGCCCCCGCGCGGCAATACGACGATCGGCCTCTTCCACCGTCAGGGAGCGCGGGTCCAGGCTATCCGAGGCGCAGGCGAATCCCCACCACGCGCCGTACAGGGGAATGTGAACGAAATAGGGCGCCACAACCCTGAACACGGCACGCAGGTTGTCGATCGTCGCCTTGACGCGCTGCGGATGGAAGAAGGGCGACCCCACGTGCAGGACGAGCGCCGCGCCATCGGCCATGGCCCGCTTCGCAAGAGCGAACGTGTCGCGGGAATAAAGCGCAACCGATGGGCCCACGGGGTCCGTGAGGTCCATGGCGATCAGGTCGTAGCGGACGCTGGTCTCCCGCAGGTAGGCGAGTCCATCGCCCACGGTCACCGCCATGCGCGCGTCGTCGAAGGCGCCGCGGTGCACGCGGGAGAAGTGCGCCTTGGAGATGGCGATTACGTCGGGATCGAGCTCTGCCATGTGCACGCGCTCGATCGTGGGGTGCTTGAGGAGCTCCTCGGCCGAGCCGCCATCGCCACCGCCAATCACGAGAGCGCGAGCCGGGTTCGGGTGCGCGACTGCCGCCGGATGCACGAGCGGCTCATGGTAGAGAAACTCGTCGCGCTCGGAGGTCATGTTGAAGCCGTCGAGCCGAAAGATGCGGCCGAGCTCGGGCGTGTCGAAGACTTCCAGCAGCTGGAAGGGCGTCTGCCGTCGCTCCACGAGCGTGGCGTCGAAGTAAACGCCGCTTGCGTCGGTAAGCTTCTCGTGGATCTTGTCGGCCATGGGCTGGCGCGCCGACGGGTTCGCGTGGCGCGAGACGATGACGGTGGGGCGGGGCGCTACTTGACCGCGGCGAGTCGCTGTTTCTTCTGCTGCAGCGCCGGCTGGTCGCGCCCGCGCCAGACCCGCTCAACCATGGCTTCCGTGGGCTCGAAGGCTGCGGCAAGGCGGGCATAAAGGGCTTCAGCCTTGGCGCTGTTGTCGCAGGTGACGTTACAAACGTAGACGTCGAGGGTGGCGCCGTCTCGCTCAGGCCAGGTGTGGACCGCCAGGTGCGACTCGGCGAACACCACCGCGCCCGTGGCACCGCCGATCTGGGTGCTGTCGATACCGTCGAACTGATAGAAGTGGTCGCCCAGCACGGTGAGGCCCACGTCGCGGCAGGCGCTCACGCAAATTTCACGCAGGTTCGTGGAGGAGGCGAGGATGTCCCGGTTACGGCAGCCGTACAGGTCGGCGATGATGTGCAGTCCCTTCACTCCCTGATACCCCCTTGTCGACTACGGCACCGGCTGCATGAGCCGCCACCGCGGGGCCGGGCGCCGGCGCGCTACGAAGCGCGACGACACCCCGGGTGCCGGGGTGGCGATGAAGACCCAACCTGCGAGGTTCGGCTCAAGCAGCAGTGCTACTGGTTACGAGACGAGCGAATTATAGCGGGGCTGCCCCGCGACCACTACCCCTTTTGCGGCAAGAGCCCCGACCGGGCCCGCTTTCGGGCACGCAACTGGCAGCGCCGAGCCGTCTCGCCGATAATCCGCGGGCCCTCTTCCCACGCCTTCGCCGCTCCTCCTCCCATGTCGAACACCGCCCGCCCACAGGATCTCGCCAACGCCATCCGCGCCCTTGCCATGGACGCCGTCCAGAAAGCGAACTCCGGGCATCCCGGCATGCCGATGGGCATGGCCGAGATCGCCGAGGTCCTCTGGCGCCGCTTCCTGCGCCACAACCCGGCGAACCCCGCCTGGCCCGACCGCGACCGGTTCGTGCTCTCGAACGGCCACGGGTCGATGCTTCAGTACGCGCTGTTGCACCTCACCGGATACGCGCTATCGATGGAAGACATCAAGGCATTCCGGCAGCTGCACTCGCGCACGCCCGGCCACCCGGAGGTGGGGATGACCCCGGGGGTGGAAACCACCACCGGGCCGCTTGGCCAGGGCCTCGCCAACGCCGTGGGCATGGCACTCGCGGAAAGATTGCTTGCCGCCGAGTTCAACCGCCCCGGACACACGATCGTCGACCATCACACTTATGCCTTCGTGGGCGATGGATGCCTGATGGAAGGCATCTCGCACGAGGCGTGCTCGCTCGCCGGCACCCTGGCGCTGGGCAAGCTGATCGTCCTCTACGACGACAACGGCATCTCGATCGACGGGAACGTGGCGGGCTGGTTTCGCGACAACACGCCGATGCGCTTCGCCGCCTACGGCTGGCACGTGATCCCGAACGTCGATGGGCACGACCCGAAGGCGGTCGAGGCGGCCATCGCGGAAGCGCGCGCCGATGGCTCGAAGCCCACGCTCATCTGCTGCAAGACCGTGATCGGCAAGGGCTCGCCCAACAAGGCAGGCACCGAGGGCGTGCACGGCGCGGCCTTGGGTGACAAGGAGATTGCGGCCACCCGGGAAGCGATCGGCTGGAGCCACCCGCCGTTCGAGATCCCCGCGAACATCTACGCGGCCTGGGATCAGCGCCCCCGCGGAGCGTCCCTCGAGTCGGATTGGTCGGCGCGATTTGCCGGCTACGAGAAAGACCACCCCGGCCTGGCGAAGGAATTCCGGCGGCGCATGGCGGGCGAGCTCCCGGCCAATTGGAAGTCGGTCGCATCGCAAGCGCTCGCTGCCGCCGTTCAGAAAGCGGAAACCGTCGCCACCCGGAAGGCCTCCCAGATCGCCATCGAGGCGATCGCGCCGCACCTGCCCGAACTTTTCGGCGGCTCGGCAGACCTCACGCACTCGAACCTCACCAACTGGTCCGGCACGAAGCTGGTCGGGGCCGACAAGCCAGGCAACTACGTGAGCTTCGGCGTGCGCGAGTTCGGCATGGCGGCCATCGGCAACGGCATCGCGCTGCACGGCGGCCTCATCCCCTACTCCGGCACCTTCCTCGTCTTCAGCGACTACGCCCGCAACGCCATTCGCATGGCTGCGCTGATGAAGTTGAGGAACATCTTCGTCTTCACCCACGACTCCATCGGCCTGGGCGAGGACGGGCCGACGCACCAGGCGGTCGAGCACGTGTCCAGCCTGCGCCTGATCCCGAGCCTCGATGTCTGGCGCCCCTGCGACACGGCGGAAACCGCCGTGGCCTGGGCGTGCGCCGTGGAGCGCGCCGATGGGCCGACGGCGCTCGCCCTGTCGCGCCAGAACGCGGCCTTCGCCGTGCGTACGCCCGAGGCGCTGGCCGCCATCTCCCGAGGCGGCTACGTGCTGAGCGAGGCGGCTGGGAGCGCGGCCCGAGCGGTGATCATCGCCACCGGCAGCGAAGTGAGCCTCGCGCTCGCCGCGCAGGAGGCGCTCGCGAAGGACGGAATCGCGGTGCGCGTGGTCTCGATGCCAAGCACGAGCGTCTTCGACCGGCAGGACGCTGCCTGGCACTCGGCGGTTCTGCCGCGCGGCATTCCGCGTGTTGCCGTCGAGGCGGGCATCACCGATTTCTGGCGCAAGTACGTCGGCCTGGAAGGCGCAGTGATCGGCGTCGACCGGTTTGGCGAGTCCGCGCCCGCCGGGGCCGTCTACAAGCACTTCGGGGTCGACGCCGAGCACATCGCGTCGGCGGTGCGCTCCCTGCTCTGATCGGCGGAGCCCGGCCGGAGGGAGCGGCGAGGGGGCTCGGCTAAAATAAGGGCTGATCCTGCGTCGACCTCACCCGGAGCCCCTTCCATGCCCATCCGCGTCGCCATCAACGGCTACGGCCGCATCGGCCGCAACATCCTCCGCGCCCACTACGAGAGCGGCAAGAAGCACGACATCGACATCGTCGCGGTGAACGACCTCGGCAACACGGAGACCAATGCCCACCTCACGCGCTACGACACGGCGCACGGCAAGTTCCCGGGCACGGTGGCGGTGGACGGCGACCACATGGTGGTCAACGGCGACCGGATCCGCGTGCTCGCCAACCGCGACCCGTCACAGCTTCCCTGGGGCGAGCTCGGCGTGGACGTGGTGCTCGAGTGCACCGGCTTCTTCACATCAAAGGAAAAGGCTTCCTCGCACCTCAAGGGCGGCGCCAAGAAAGTGATCATCTCCGCGCCTGGCGGCAAGGACGTGGACGCAACCGTGGTCTACGGCGTGAACCATGGCACGCTCAAGGCCTCGCACACGGTCATCTCGAACGCCTCCTGCACCACCAACTGCCTCGCGCCGCTGGTGAAGCCCCTGCACGAGAAGATCGGCGTCGTCACCGGGCTCATGACCACCGTGCACGCCTACACCAACGACCAGGTGCTGACGGACGTGTACCACGAGGACCTGCGCCGCGCCCGCTCCGCCACCCAATCCATGATCCCCACCAAAACCGGCGCTGCGGCAGCAGTGGGCCTGGTGCTCCCTGAGCTGAACGGCAAGCTGGACGGCTACGCCATTCGGGTGCCCACGATCAATGTTTCGATCGTGGACCTCTCCTTCATCGCCGGTCGGGACACCACGGCAGACGAGGTGAACGCGATCATGAAGGCCGCCTCGGAGTCACCGGCGCTCAAGGGCGTCCTCAACTACAACACCGGCCCGCTGGTGAGTGTGGACTTCAACCACGACCCGGCTTCGTCGACTTTCGATTCGACGCTCACGAAGGTGTCCGGGCGGCTGGTGAAGGTTTCCAGCTGGTACGACAACGAGTGGGGCTTCTCCAACCGCATGCTCGACACCACCGTCGCGCTGATGTCCGCGCGCTGAGGGCCATGACGGTCCTGAAGCTCGCCGACCTCGACCTCGCGGGCAAGCGCGTCTTCATTCGCGCGGACCTGAACGTTCCACAGGGCGACGATGGCGCGATCACCGACGACACGCGCGTCCGGGCCTCGGTGCCGGGCATCCGCATGGCGCTCGACAGGGGCGCGGCGGTAATGGTGACCTCCCACCTGGGCCGCCCGACGGAGGGCTCATTGCAGCCCGAGGATTCCCTCGCCCCCATTGCCCGGCGGCTGGGGGAGTTGCTCGGCAGGCCCGTGCCATTGGTGGCGAACTGGGTCGATGGCGTGACGGTCGGGCCAGGAGAAGTCGTTCTCCTCGAAAACTGCCGCGTGAACCGGGGCGAAAAGAAGGACGACGAAGCGCTCGCCCGCAAGATGGCTGCGCTCTGCGACGTGTACGCGAATGACGCGTTCGGCACTGCGCACCGGGCGGAAGCCACCACGCATGGCATCGCGAAATTCGCCAAGGTCGCGTGCGCCGGGCCGCTGCTCGCCGCCGAGCTGGACGCGTTGGGCCGTGCGCTCGCCAATCCCCGCCGCCCGCTCGTGGCGATCGTTGCGGGCTCCAAGGTCTCCACCAAGCTCACGATCCTCAAGAGCCTCGCAGCCAAGGTGGACCAGCTGATCGTCGGTGGCGGCATCGCCAACACGTTCGCGCTGTCGGCCGGGCTGCCGGTAGGCAAGTCGCTGTGCGAGCCGGACCTCGTGGGCGAGGCGCGCGAAATCTCCCGGATGATGCAGGCACGCGGCGCTGCCGTGCCCATCCCGGAGGATGTGGTCTGCGGCAAGGCCTTCGCTGCCGACACGCCCGCCACGACGATGGACGCGGGGTCCGTCGGCGCCGATGACATGATCTTCGACATCGGCCCGCGCACCGCCAGGCGCTACGGGCAGATCCTCGCGCAGGCAGGCACCGTGGTGTGGAATGGCCCAGTCGGTGTCTTCGAGTTCGAGGCGTTCGGCGCCGGCACCCGCACGGTCGCCGAGGCCATCGCGCAATCGACGGCCTTTTCCATCGCCGGGGGCGGCGACACGCTGGCCGCCATCGCCAAATACGGCGTGACAGATCGCATCGGCTACATCTCTACCGGCGGCGGCGCCTTCCTCGAGTTTCTCGAGGGCAAAACCCTGCCCGCCGTGGCCATCCTCGAATCCCGCGCGGCCGGGTAGGCCGACCCCTTTTCGCGAGGCGCCTGTGCGCAGCACCAAAATCGTAGCCACCCTCGGCCCGGCGTCGAGCGAGCCGGCCATCCTGGAGCGCATGTTCCGTGCGGGCGTCGACGTGGTGCGCCTGAACTTCTCCCACGGCACGCACGCCGACCACGCGGCACGGGCGGAGCTCGTTCGCGAGATGAGCCGAAAGGTTGGCCGCCCGGTCGGCATCATGGGCGACCTGCAGGGCCCGAAGATCCGCGTTGGAAAGTTCGTCCAGCACAAGATCCATCTCGAGCCCGGCGCCCCGTTCATTCTCGACGCCCACTGCGAGCTGGGCGACCAGTCCCGCGTGGGCCTCGACTACAAGGAGCTTCCTGGCGACGTGAAGCCGGGCGACGTCTTGCTCCTTGACGATGGCCGCATCGTCCTCGACGTGGTGGATGTGCGCGGCGCCGAGGTCCATACCGTCACTCGCCACGGTGGAACGCTCTCCAACAACAAGGGCATCAACCGCCAGGGCGGCGGCCTCACGGCGCCGGCGCTCACGCCGAAGGACATCACCGACATCCAGCTGGCGGCAAAGCTCGAGGTCGATTTTCTGGCCGTCTCCTTCCCCAAGAGCGGCGCGGACATGTACATGGCGAAGGAGCTGCTGCGCGCTGCCGGCGGCCACGCGCTCCTCATTGCCAAGATCGAGCGGGCCGAGGCCATCCCGGCCCTGGAAGACATCATGCGAGCCTGCGACGGCATCATGGTCGCGCGCGGCGACCTGGCTGTGGAGGTGGGCGACGCGGCCGTGCCTGCCCTGCAGAAGCGGATGATCCGGCTTGCGCGCGAGCTGAACCGCCTGACCATCGTCGCCACGCAAATGATGGAGTCGATGATTTCCTCGCCGGTGCCAACCCGCGCCGAAGTGTCGGACGTGGCCAATGCCGTGCTCGACGGCACTGATGCCGTCATGCTGTCGGCGGAGAGCGCCTCGGGGCAATACCCGGTGGAGGCAATCGAGGCCATGGGCCGGGTGTGCACCGAGGCGGAGAAGGCGATGCCGGTGAACCTCGAGCGGGACTTTCTCGACCGGGTCTTCACGCGCGTCGACCAGACCATCGCCATGGGCGCCCTGTTCACGGCGCAGCACCTCAAGGTCAAGGCCATCGCGTCATTCACCGAGAGCGGCTCCACCCCGCTCTGGATGAGCCGCCTCAATTGCGGCGTGCCCATCTACGCCCTCACCTCCGACCCGGTTGCTCCCTACCGCTGCTCGCTCTTCCGGGGGGTGGTGCCGCTGCCGGTGCTCTACCTCGGGCACGACCGCGATGAGCTGCTCGCGCTGGGAGAGGAGCGCCTCGTCTCCAGCGGCGTCGTGAAGAACGGCGACCTGATCATCCTCACCATCGGCGAGCCACTCGGCAAGTCGGGCGGCACCAATACATTGAAGATCGTCAAGGTGGGCGAGCACCGGCAGTCCTAGGCTGGAAGCCAACCGC
>Ga0208783_10002717_pt1 | contig 10049 bp, 8 predicted proteins | sample DEB19_08_DNA_2_FD_184529 | JGI IMG/M metagenome (GOLD analysis project Ga0208783, IMG submission 184529) | Aqueous microbial communities from the Delaware River and Bay under freshwater to marine salinity gradient to study organic matter... | ecosystem: Environmental > Aquatic > Marine > Coastal... | reverse complement strand
CAGTCGCCGCGGGCCACGGCCCGTGAACGGCGCAGCGCCCGCCGCGGCCTCACGGCGGCCGATGCGCCGGTCGCGCTCCTCGACCCCGCGACCGGCGAGATCGTGGTGGGCGCACCCGGCCTCGACCTCGACCTCGGGCCGTTGCTGGCGCTCGCGGCCACGGTGCCCGACGTGGGCGTGGAGCCGGAGCCGCTCGCGTGGGGCCGGTACCCCGTCGCGGCGATCGGGGCGCGGGGTGCGACCGACCCGACCCGGGCCCTCCTGGCCCTCGCCCCCTCCCACGAGGGGTGGCCGCACGCCGACGCGGCGCTCGGGGCGCTCGCGCGCCTCGTCGCCGCGGTCGAGATCCTCGAGGGCGATTCGTTCGGCTAGGGCGTACGGGGCTCGACGGTGCAGGGTTTGTCGTTGCGCTGCGCCACGATCCATACGGGCTGTCGGAGCGGTGAGGTGTACCGGCGCTTCGCGACGAGGCGATCCGTCGGGGGCAGGCGGCGCGGGTCGATCGCGATCGCGACGCAGCGTCCGGCGAGGAACCGTCGACGGTACCGACGTCGTTCGGCGACCGTGTTGAAGATCGGCGTGGCGTACCCCTCGTGCCAGTAGTCCCACTCGAACCCGCCGTCGAGGTCGCGTGGTGGGTACCCGGCCGCCACGGTGGCGAGGCCGACCTGCCAGCGGGTCGCGTCGTAGCGCGCCGAATCGATGCTGAACTCGAGGCCGAGGAGTGCGATCAGGACGAGCGCGACGGCGGTGGCGGCGCGGCGCGTGCCGGGTCGGCCGGCGCCCGACGGATCATGGCCGCTCGCACGCGCCAGCAGCACCGCGATGAGCGGGAGGCCGCCGAGCGCGTACCGGTCGAAGATCGGGAACCGGTTGATCTGCAGCGTGTCGGTGAGCAGGTAGGCGCACCACAGTCCGCCGAGGGTGAGGCCGAAGGTGAGTGCGATCGGATCGATCGACCCGAGGTCACGGGCCCGGAGGCGGGCCGGGAGCACGGCGAGCCACGGCACGATGCTCAGCGCGAGCACCGCCGCCCCGAGGGACCCGGCGAGCACGACGAGGGCCCACAGCGGACCCGGCATCAGGGCCGGGCGCACGCCAGCCATCACGATGTCGTCGCCGAGGACCCCGCGCGGGTGCACGTAGTTGCCGACGAACGCGTCCTCGCGCAGCGCGAGGTACCCGAACGCCAGCGCCGCGGTCGAGACGGCGGCGACGAGGACGGTCAGGCGCCGGGACGCCGACCAGGCCCGCCGAAGGGTGCGCACGGGCCCGGCCCACGCGATGACCGGCGCGAGGAGGAGACCCGCGAGGCGGCCGTACCCGATGCCGCGTGCGAGGGCCTCGCGCAGCGAGCCGACCGACGGATCCATCGGCGCGTTCGTGAGGGGGTTCGGGATCGTGCGCCACCAGGCGAGGAGCGCCAACGTCGCGAGCGCGACGAGCGCGGTCGTGACCAGCACGGTGCGCCACAGGCGCCGGTCGCCGTCGCGCCGCGCCACGAGCGCGTAGGCGCCCAGGGTCGCGCCGACGGGCACGATCGCGTACTGGCGGATCGAGATCGCGACGAAGCCGAGTGCGACCGCGCCGAGGAGGGCGGGGATGCGCCACTCGGCGCGGCGCAGGCCGACGACCGCCACCGCCGCCGCGAGGGTCTGGACCGCGAAGGTCGGCACGTCGGTCATGGAGGTCGCGGCGAGCGGGCCCCAGAGCGGGCCGAGCGCGATGGTCGCGGCGACGAGGAGGGCCGGGCCGCGCCGGCCGATCACCTGGATCCCCAGCCACACGGTCGCGAGGAGCCCGCCGACGCCGAGGAGCGCCATCTCGATGCGCACCGCGGCGATGGAGTCGGGCGCGACGAGCGCCACCGGGGCCGCGAGGAGCAACTGGCCGATGAGGGTCATCGAGACCCACCGGTTGAAGTCGAGGCCTCCGCCCTCGGTCCAACGGAACAGGGTCGTCAGGTAGGACCAGTCGTCCGAGCGCGGCACGGACAGCGCGCCGGCCCGCCATGCGATCACGAGCGGGACCAGCGCGCCGAGGACGAGGAGCGCCGCGGTCGTGCCGAGCCACCACGTGGCCCGGGTACCGGTGCGGACCGGCCCGGGCGCGGCGGGGCCCGGATCCGGCGGCGACGCGGTGGTCACCGCCCGCCCCCCGGGGCACGCGGGTCGACGGGTGCACGCAAGGCCCGAATCCTACGAGCGCGCGCAGCGTCCCGGGACCGCAGGGCACGGTCGGGACCGGGTGGTCACGCCACTAGCCTCGGCCCCGTGCCGAGCGCCCGCACCCTGCGCAACGTCGCCCGCAACGCGCTGCGACCCTCCTACCTGCCGGTGATGGTCGGCAAGGTGCGGGCCCGCCTGCGTCCGACCCATCGCGACGAGGCGCTCGCGTGGGCGGCCGAGCACGCCGAGTCGGTGGACACCTTCGCGTCGGCGATCGACGCCGACCTCTGGGCCGAGTCGGGCGAGTGGGCCGCGGCCTTCGAGGTGCACGCGCGGGCCGTGCTCGCGACGGTCGGCGTGCCCCTCGGCGGTGGCGGGCACCACCGCCTCCTCCACTTCCTCACCCGGCTGCGCCGTCCGACCTCGGTGGTCGAGACCGGGGTGGCGGCCGGGTGGTCCTCGGCCGCGGTGCTCGCCGCCCTCGAGGCCAACGGCGCGGGCACCCTGTACTCGAGCGACTTCCCGTACTTCCGGCTCGAGGACCCGGAGCGCTACGTGGGCTGCGTCGTGCCCGACGCGCTGCGCGCCGGATGGCACCTCCACACGCGGGGCGACCGGGCGAACCTCGCCGAGATCCTCCCCGTGTGCGGTCCCATCGGGCTCTTCCACTACGACTCCGACAAGTCCGCCGAGGGACGGACCTTCGGGTGGGAGACCGTCGCCCCGCACCTCACCGCCGACGCCGTGGTGGTGTTCGACGACATCGACGACAACACCTGGTTCCGGGACTGGGTCACTGCGGACTCCCGGCCGTTCCGGGTCTTCGAGCGCGGCGGCAAGTACGTCGGGCTCACCGGTCTCTAGCGGTCCCCGGGGCGCGCAGAGGCGCCCGCATCGTCCGGTTCGGGACGCCCGACCCTTCCCGCGTGGTGCCCGCGGTGCCCATGCTGGTCCTCCGCTCGTGAGCACGGGGAGGCGGTCACGATGGCCGACGGCACCACGGAGACGACCGGACCCGAGGTCATCGACCCGGCGTCGGCCGGGACGGAGGGCGGTCCCCCCACGACCCCGACGTCCGCCGAGGTGCCGACCACGTCGTCGCCCGTCCACCGACGGCGTCGGTTCCTCCCCGTGCTCGCGCTCGCCGCGCTCGTCGTCCTCGGGTGCGCCCTCGCCATGGTCGCCCTCTTCGACGGTTGGGGTCCGATGCACCGCGCCCTCGACGACGAACTGCTCGGCGAGCGCTACTCCGCCGACCTCACGCGCGGGTCGGGCGACTTCACCGTGGTCGACGACGGCGCGTCCGCCTCCTCCTACGGGACCGACGGGTACCACCTCGCGGCCCGGACCGCGACGCCGGCCTGGCGGGGCGTGCAGGCGAACGGGACCCACACGAGCCTCGGCGTGCGGGTCTCGGCGCGGGCGGTCACCCCGGACGGTGACTTCGCGTTCGGTCCGTTCTGCTTCACGAGTCCGCAGCGGGCCCACGGCCTCCTCGTGAGCACCGACGGTCGGGCCCTGCTCGTCGAGACGGCGACCTCCGGTCCGGGGGCCCTGCGGGTGGTCCGCAGCCGTCCGACCGAGGCGCTCGACTGGTCGGGCTGGCACGACCTCCGCCTCGACTGCTCGGTGACGACCTTCGGTGGTGCGGGCCCGGTCGCCCTGCGCGGGTACGTGGACGGCCGGGTCGTGGTGCGGGCCACCGCACGCCTGCGGTCCGGCGCCTTCGCCTACACGGGCTTCGGCGGGGTGAACGAGGCCTCGGCGCCGGCGGAGTGGGTCGTGCGGTCCTTCGAGCGCCTCGGGGCCGACGACGTGGGTCGCAACCCCTAGAGGACCTCGCCCCGGAACTCGCGCCCGCGCAGGATCGCCTTCGCGTCGAACACGAGCGGGGCGTGCGCGCAGATCACCTCGGGGTCGAACTCCGGGTGGTCGACGAGCACGACGACGAGGTCGGCCGCGCCGAGGGCCTCGGGCCCGAAGTCCTCGAGCACGAGGTCGAACCCGGGCGTGAACACCGCCGGGATGTGGGGATCGCAGGCCCGCAGGGACGCGCCGAGCGCGGCGAGTCGCTCGGCCACCACCACCGAGGGCGACTCCCGCCAGTCGGAGGTGCCGGCCTTGTACGCCATGCCGAGCAGCAGGATGCGCGTGCCCTTCACCGAGCGCTCGTGCTTGTTGAGCATCGCGGCGATGCGGCTCACGACGTAGTCCGGCATGTGCTCGTTGACGTCGTTGGCCAACTCGACGAACCGGAACGCCGAGCCGGACGTCCGCCGCACCCGCCAGGAGAGGTACGAGGGGTCGACCGGGAGGCAGTGTCCGCCGACCCCGGGGCCCGGGGTGAAGCGCATGTACCCGAACGGTTTCGTGGACGCCGCGTCGATCGCGCTCCAGATGTCCACCCCGAGGTCCTCGGCGAACATCGCGAGTTCGTTCACGAGCGCGATGTTCACGTGCCGGAACGTGTTCTCGAGCAACTTGACGAGTTCGGCCTCCGCGCAGGAGCCGACCGGCACCACCGTGTCGACGAGGGCGCCGTAGAACTCGGCCACGCAGGCCAGCGACGCCTCGTCGACGCCGGAGACGACCTTCGGGGTGTTCTCGAAGGTGAAGCGCGCGTTCCCCGGGTCGATGCGCTCGGGGGAGTAGCCGAGGTGGAAGTCGCGTCCGGCGGCGAGCCCCGAGCCCTCGAGGATCGGCCCGACGAGTTCCTCGGTCGTGCCCGGGTAGGTGGTGCTCTCGAGGACGACGAGCGCACCGGCCCGCAGGACCCGGCACACCTGCTCGGCCGCCTGCTCCACGTACGAGAGGTCGGGCGTGCCCTCGCGCAGCGGGGTCGGCACGGAGATGACCGCCACGTCGAACCCGGCGAGGTCCCCGATCGAGTCGGTGGCCGTGTACCCGGCGTCGATCGCGGCGCGCAGACGCGAGTCGGGCACGTCCTCGACGTACGAGTGGCCGTCGCGCAGCGCGGCGAGTCGTCGGGGGTCGACCTCGAAGCCGGTGACCCGGAAGCCCGCTTCGGCGGCGCGCATGGCCACCGGGAGGCCGACGTAGCCCTGCCCGATGATGACGACGTGGGCGCGCCGGTCGCGCAGGGCGTCGAGGAGTGCGGTCATGGCCGCCAAGTCTGCCGCACGTCCGGGTCCCGCCGGACCGTTCGCGCCGCCGACCCCGGCGGGCGTGCGAACCGCTCGGATCGCGCGCCGCGGACGGTGGGGGAGGGTCAGGGCTTGCAGTAGATGAGGATGACGCCCTTGATCGGCGAACCCTCGACCCCGCCCGAGAGGTCGGGATCGGTCGTCACAGCGAGCGGGTCGAAGTAGGAGGCGAACGAGCGCGAGTCGGTGGGCGAGAGCGCCCCCGGGCCCGCCGGGCCGGCCGGGCCGACGCCGGTGTCCACCGACCCGGTCCCGCGGCCGGTCGTCGCACCGGCGCCGTTCGCGCCGGCGGTGCGCGTGCCCCGCGGGACCAGCGCCTCCCAGGCGGTCGAGCCGGTGCTCGAGTTCGCGGTGATCCACCACAGCGACATCGGGTCGGTGGTCGTGGTGGTCGTGCCGCCCGGGCCGGTCGTCGTGGTCGTGGTGGTCGAGTCGCCGGTCGGGACCGTGGTGGTCGTCGTGGAGGTGGTCGTCGTGGAGGAGGTGGTCGTGGTCGGCGGCGTGGTGGTCGTGGTGGTGGTCTTCGAACCGCCCTTGCCCCAACCGGGACGGGTGGTCGTCGTGGTCGGCGGCAGGGTCGTCGTGGTCGTCGTCGTGGTGGTGGAGGTCGTGGTCGGCGGCAGCGTGGTGGTCGTCGTCGTGGTCGTCGAACTCGTCGTGGTCGTCGAGGTGTTCGTCGTGGAGGGCGACGGGGCCGGCCCGAACGACGCGGTCCCGGGCGTCGTGGTCGCCGTCGTGGGAGCCACCCGTGAGGTCGTCGTCGTGCTCGACGTGCTGCTCGAGGAGGAGGCCGTCGTGCGGCGGCGTCGGCGACCGGTCGGCGACGTGGTGGTCGCGTCGGTCGTCGGCTCGTCGCCCACGCCCGGTTCGCGGCCGACCGGCGAGGGGAACAGGATGCGCCGACCCTTGAGGGCCGGGTTCGCCGGCTGCGGGTCGACGTACGCGTACGCGTAGTGCGAACCCTGCCAGGAGTACCCGAGGATGAACCGGGCCTGTCGTGCCCCGGCGTTCGGGCCGGTCACCTCGGGCAGCAGCACCGCCCAGCCCGGCGCGCCGGTCTGGGTGATCTGCGGGTACACGTCCGGCTCGAGCAGCGGCACGCTCGGGTTCTCGCGCACCCACTCCTCGATGAGCTTGGGCACCGTCACGTTGGAGTCCGTCGTGTCGGTGGTCGTGTCGGCGAGGAAGGCGGCGAGTTCGCGCCGGGTCAACTTGCGCGGACCGGTGTCGGTGCGCCGGGTCGGCGTCCCCGTCATCGCGCCGCCCTGACCCGGGAGCGCGTTGCTCATCGCAAGGGGCACCGTCGTGGTCGTCGTGGTCGGCGCCGTGCCGTCGAGGTTCTCGGTCTGCTGCAGCGACGGCACGAACCCGTAGGGGTACGCCGGGTACCAGTTGCCGGTGAGCGAGAGGCCGGCCACGTAGAACTGCGTGCACGGCCGGGAGGTGCCGGCGCTGGTCGCCGCGTAGGCCGAAGCGGTGCGCACGACCGGTGCGGCCCAGACGACCCCGGCGGCGACCGCGGAGCGCGCGAGCACCTGACGGCGCGATACACCGCTGCTCGCCCGCGACCTCAGCTCTGACTCCACCAGATCCCCCATGACGCTCCGGGGCGAAGGTACCACCCTCTGCGCGATTCCTCTAGGGGCAGATCGGCCCGTTCGCCGTGCCCGGGCCTCAAGACGGCCTCAACGGGAGGACCCGGATCAGGGCGCCTCGCAACCCCAGGGCGTGCCGATGGAGGCGCCGGTGATCGACGGGTTCCGGAGGTCGCTGCGCACTGTGACGCTGCCCGCGGTGCAGATGAGCCGCTTGCCCGAACGGAACCTGACCTCGGCCCAGAGCGTCGGTCGACGACCGGCCGCCACGAACGGCGATCCGCCGCGCACGGTGCTCAGGCGCCCCCCGACGGCTCCGAAGCGGACCTCGGTGGCGGTCGACGGTGCGACCAGCACCGTGATGTCGACCGGGGTGCCGGTGCGGGTCCACGCGACGGCGTCGACGCGTTCGGCGAGTGGCGCGTCCTTCGGGAGCGCGGCGATGCAACGCGCACCGGTCGCCGAGTTCGTCCCCACCGTCGGACTCGTCCTCCCGTTGACGACGATCCGCCAACAGGTCACGTCGCCCGGGCCCGGTGCCCGTCGGATCCGCCAGGTGTCCTCCCCGACGCTGCCGCGGCCGACGACCCGTTCGGGTCCGGTCGGTTCGATCATCGGCACCGGTGGTGTGCGGGCCTCGGGGACCGTCGGTTCGGGCGCGGCGCCCGCCGGGACGGCGAGCAGGACCAGTGCGATCGCGAGGCCGGTGGCGAGACGCGCTCGCCCGGCGGTGCCCCGCCGCGGGTCGTGGTGCGGTCGATCACCCATGGGCCCAATCCTCGCGCGTGGTGCGATCGACGCGGTCGCGGTCGCAGCCGCGGTCGAAGGCGGCGCGGCGGGCGGTACGATCCGACGGTCCACGCGGGAAGGGAGTTCGGATGCGAGGCACGCGACGCGCTGCGGTGGTGGCCATGGCGATCACGCTGGCGGGTCTGCTCGCGGCCTGCGGGGGCGACGACTCGGCCGGACGACCGGAGCTGCAGCCCCTGCCCGAGCGGTGGGCCGCCGCCGACCGGGCCGAGGTCCGCAGGATCGCCCGTTCGATCCGCTCCACCGGGTCCGAACGCTGCTCGGACGTCGGCTTCGTCTCCCCGGCCGATCTCGCACGCGGGCGCGCGCTCAACGACTGGCGCATCGCACCCCGGGCCATCGGCACCTGCGACATCGCGGGCGAGGCCGTCGAGGTCGGCGTGTTCGCGTCCGCCGACGACCGTGACCGGTTCATGGACGAGCGCACGACGGTGCTGTGCCGCAAGGCGGCCGCGGTCGGGGTCGAGGTCGCGCCGTTCGCGTGGGCGTACGGCGGCACCTGGAGCCTGCAGGCCGACGAGCCGCGCACGGCGCGCGCGAGTGCCGCACGACTCGACGGTGAGACCCGCGTCCGGCGGTGCGACTCGGAGGCGACCCTCGGGTGGACGCGCGCGGGTGTGCGCGTCGTGCGCCGCCTGGTCGCGGACTTCTCGGACACGCCCGCCGAGCAGGTGCCGTGCTCGGGCTTCGCGCTCGTGGACCGGGACCGCGTGCTCGCCGGTGCGGACCGGGGCGAGGTCCCGGCCGCGCTCGGCACCTGCAACATCGTCGGTCCCGAGGGCGCGACCGGCAGCGGGACCCAGACCGCCTACGTGGCCGCGTTCGATCGACGCTCGATGCGGCCCGCGGCCTTCGTCGGGTCGCTGCTCGACGGGCCGGGCGCCTGCCGCTACGCGTTGACCGCCGTCGCGGGGGACGGGTGGGTCGTGGTGGCGCCGAGCGCGGTGACCGGGGCGGTCGTGGACGCGACGGGCGGGACGGTCCTGCGCGGGTGCGAACCGCGCGCCGGGTCCACCGGCGTCGCCCCGTCGACCCCGTGACGACGATGCGTGGTCGCCCGAACGCGTGAGGTGATCGCGCGATCCGATCGATGCCGCGACCCGCAGTCATGAGCACGCGGAGTGGCATCTCCCCCTTGACGGTCCCACGCGCAGTGGTGATACTTCCTCCGACCGCGCGGGATGGTCGTCCTCCGGGCAGGGGGCGTTCAGGGTTTCCCGGGCTGTAACGACAGGTGCCGACTGGGGGGAGGGCGCAGGCCATGCGTCACTGCAGTTCGATCCTGGCATTCCGAGGTCTGCGATGCGGTCATCGCAGCCCCACCGTCATGACAGAGGAGAAACTCGTGAAGGCAAAGTCCCGTATTCTCGGGGCGTCCGCTGCGCTCGTCCTGTCGGTCTCCATGGCCGGCGGCACCGCGTTCGCGGCGGCCCCCGTCGTCGACACGTCCCTGGGTCGTGTGGCGTACGACACCGGTGAGATGGAGCGTCTCGGCGTCTGCACCGGTCTCGCCATCGGCTCGATGAAGGGCAGCACCCAGATCAACGGGGCCGGCAAGGTCGCCGGTCTCACCAACGTGACCCAGGCGATCAAGAGCTCGTCCAAGGGCGTGGTGCGCACGCCGGGAGACGTCGCCACCGGCAAGGTCGGGTCCTGCAAGGTCCTGACCCGGGTGCTCAACTCGAGCGACTACGCCACCGGCACGTCGAACGCCACGATCTACAGCTCGAACGACGCCAAGGAGTTCACCGCCATCAAGTTCGGCACGACCCTGTCGTCGCCGGCGTCCGACTGCCTCAGCCGGGAGAACGGTGACCTGGACCAGGACGACGAGCGGCCGCTGCAGGGCAAGTTCAAGTACGACTTCTCGAACTTGACCTCGATGCAGGGTGTGCTCCGCGTGCAGGGCTTCGACACCGACTACGCGGACGAGGTCTGGCTCACGGGCTTCATCACCAAGGGCGTCGGCGTCGGCCTCACCCTCGGCGGCAGCGTCTGGTTCTCTCCGGTCCTGAAGAACAAGGACGCGGTCCAGTACATGTTCGACACCTCGCGTTACCCGAGCAGCACCATCAACTGGGACGCGGCCCAGGCGGAGCCGAACCCCGGCACGTTCCTGTCGAACAACGTGCTGAACGACCTCGGTGACCCGGCGGTCACCGGCACGATCCTCGCCTCCGGCGCGGTCGTCCCCGGGTACTCGTTCGGTCCCGGCCTGTCGGGGCTCATCGCGTCCGGCTGCCAGGACAGCACCGCCAACATGCTGGACCTCACGACGCCGTCGTTGGGCACCGGTATCGCCAACATCGCAC
>Ga0208783_10002714_pt1 | contig 10066 bp, 6 predicted proteins | sample DEB19_08_DNA_2_FD_184529 | JGI IMG/M metagenome (GOLD analysis project Ga0208783, IMG submission 184529) | Aqueous microbial communities from the Delaware River and Bay under freshwater to marine salinity gradient to study organic matter... | ecosystem: Environmental > Aquatic > Marine > Coastal... | reverse complement strand
ACGTCATGCCCATGCGTGGTGCATCTATTTCGACGAGTCGGATGGTCAGTGGCATGACTTTGATACCACGCCTGCCTCTTGGATGGATCGCGAAAATGAACGGGCTTCTGCCTTCGAGTTTCTCTACGACGTATGGCAGCGCGTGAAATATGAGTTCCTCAAATGGCGGTGGGGCCAGAGCAACCTTAAAGAGTATGTTTGGTGGATCATCGGGCCGCTGCTTGTCTTCCTCTTGTATCGCCTGTTGCGGCGAAAGCCAGGTGAGCGGCGGAACGCCAAACTGGCTGGCATGGATCGTTTGCCGAATCGGCTGGGACTGGATTCCGAATTTTTTGCGTTGGAGAGGCGGCTTGGGGAGATGGGGTTCGTGAGGGAGCCGGGTGAGTCACAGTCCCAACTGGTGCAACGTGCGCTTCGCGATCCGCGAGTGGCTTCGCTGCGGGAGGTGATGCAGGCGATGCTCCATGCCCATTATCGGCTCCGCTTCGATCCCATGGGGCTGGCCAGCGAAGAGCGGGAAGCGTTGGCCCTTCGGGTGCTCCAGGCGCTGGCGCATCTCAGCCAGCAGAAGAACTCTTCCGCACCCGTCAACTGACGAAGGGGAGCGGCACGATGGTTGCCGCCCCGGAATCTCCCTGAGCGCTGCGCACCACCAGTCGGGCGCCGGCTCCGTTACATTCCTTGCGCACATAAGCGAGCGCGATGGCTGCATCCAATGCCGGGGAGCGGATCGCGCTCGTGATGTAACCCACCTCTTTGCCTTCGTGCCACAGCTTGTCGCCCCGCGCGGGTGGATGAGCGGAGGCTTCAAGGCGCAAACCGCGCAGCGCGCGTGTCACTTGGCCCACGCTGCGAATGCGGTTGATCACTTCCTGCCCGATGTAACATCCCTTTGTGTAGCTCACCGCGCGGGACTCGATGCCGGTTTCCTGCGGCAGGTTGCTTTCATCCATGTCGATGCCAAACCGGGGGACGCCCGCCTCTATGCGCGCCCACTCCGCAGCCGTCCAGCCGCAAAGTCCCCCGCCCGCTTCTTTTGCCGCCGCAACCAGTTTGTCTGCGACCGCCGCAACTGCAGCGATGGGCACGAACAGATCCAGTCCTGGAACACCGAATCGCGGCACGTTGATCAGGTAAAGCTCACCTAACGTTCCGTCCGTTGCCTTGACGGAATCATACGCCCTTTCGGGCGTAGCGGAGAACAATCCGAGTTGCATCACGACCTTGATTGATTGCGGGCCTTGCACGCTGAGCAATCCATAATGCGGCGACACGTCCACGATCTGCACGTCGTCGGCGACGATGAACTTCTCCAGTCGCTCCGTGACCTTGGCGGTCAGGCTGGGTTCGAAGTCCAGCAACAGTTCCTCAGCCAAGGCGTGCACATTCAGGTCCGCCTCAAGCTTGCCCTTGTTGTTCGTCAGCGCGGAATAGCAGCCCGTTCCGGGGCGCAGCGTTTTGACATTGTTGGTGATTTGACCATTGAGAAAACGCACGCGATCCGCGCCCACTACGCACACCCGTCCGCGAAAGCCCAAGTCGAGAATGCCGACCGTTTTTCGCAGAGCATCATATTCGGCGCGGACATTGCCGTAGTCCAACACGGACTCGGTGCCGTTGACTTCACCGAAGTTCGCTTGGAAGCCGGTGTGGAATTCATGCAGGTCCAGTGTTTGCACGCGCCCAGTGTAGCGCGACCGACAGCTCGCTGAAATGAAACAATCGGCGGCGCACCACCCTGCTGGCGGGCCAATAATGCGTCTGATTACCCCCGCCCATACTTGAGCTGGGCACTTGTGGGTGGACAGGAAAGTTGGTACCCCTGCCCATGCCTTCGGACGCTTGGTCGGCAAAAAACTATTAGCCGTCAGATTCCTCACTCACAGGAGTAACATCAAGTTGCGCCCGGGCCGCCCGGCGTGCGGCAACGTCTTTGTAATATGGAATGGCTCAATGAACTTCTCACTGGTGACTCGGTAGCCCACTCCTTGTTGATCCTTGCCTTGGTCGCGGCCACGGGCGTGCTGCTGGGCAGCATCAAGATCAAAAAGATCGGTCTGGGTATCGCAGGTGTCTTGTTCTCCGGTTTGGCATTCGGCCACTTCGGTTTTCATATCAACAATGAGGTGATGGATTTTGTGCGGGAGTTTGGGCTCATCCTGTTCGTTTATACCATCGGTATGCAGGTGGGCCCGGGTTTCGCCGCATCGCTGCGGAAGCAGGGACTGCCGTTGAACATCATGGCCGCCTCGATCGTGGGGTTGGGTGTGCTGGTGACGATCGGCATCGTTTATCTGGGCGGCATTGATATGTCCGTGGCAGTGGGGCTGTTCTCGGGCGGCACCACGAACACGCCTGCGCTGGGTGCTGCGCAGCAGGCGTTGAAGAATATGCCCAGTTTCACCGAGGAGCTCGCCAAGATGCCCGGGCTGGGCTACGCGGTCGCGTATCCGTTTGGCATCCTCGGCATCATTCTCACGATGGGATTCATCAAGGTACTATTCAAAGTGCAGCCGACGAAGGAGGCGGCTGAGTTTGCGTCTCAAATGCAGTCCAGCACGCCACGTCCGGCAAACCTCAACATCGCGGTAACGAATCCCAACCTCGACGGACTGGCCATCGAGAGGATTCCCGGCATGGCCAGTTCGGGCGTGGTGATTTCGCGCGTGTTGCGCGGCGGGGAGATGGATGTGGCCGTGCCGGAGACGGTGTTGCGCTTGGGTGATGTGGTTCACGCGGTCGGCCCGGAGGCAAAGTTGCGCGAAATCCAGATCATCATCGGCAAGCCATCCGATGTGGACCTGAAGGCATTGCCCAGCACGGTGACGACTCGCCGGGTGGTGGTGACCAAGAAGAGCGTCCTCGGCAAGACGATTGAGGAGCTCAACCTTGATGGCATGGGCGTGGCCGTGACGCGCGTCAGCCGCGCCGACATTGAGTTCACGCCGACGGCTAGCTTCACGTTTCAGTTTGCCGATACCGTCTTGATGGTGGGCGAGGAAGAGGCGATCAACCGGGCGGCCAACGCGCTGGGCAATTCGCCCAAACAACTCAATCATCCCCAGATTGTGCCCATCTTCGTCGGCATTGCGCTGGGTATTCTTGTGGGCAGCATTCCATTTCATTTCCCGAACATTCCGGCGCCGGTGAAACTTGGCTTGGCTGGGGGGCCGCTTCTGGTGGCGATTCTCTTGAGCCGGTTGGGTCGCGTGGGGCCGCTGATTTACTACATGCCCCAAAGCGCGAACTTCATGTTGCGTGAATTGGGCATCGTGCTCTTCTTGGCGTGCGTCGGGTTGAAGGCGGGCGACCAATTCATTCACACGCTCACGCAGGGCCCCGGGCTTTATTGGATGGGGTGTGCCTCGTTGATCACGCTCGTGCCTTTGCTGATTGTCGGGTTGGTTGCCCGGGCCATCTACAAGTTGAACTACACGAGCATCTGTGGCGTGCTCTCGGGCAGCATGACGGACCCCCCGGCGTTGGCCTTTGCCAATACCATGGCGGGTTCCGACGCACCGTCCATCAGCTATGCCACCGTGTATCCCCTGACGATGCTGCTCCGGGTGGTCGCAGCGCAACTGTTGGTCCTGATATTTCTCAGGTGACTCTGGCTTTGGTTGTAGTCCCTAGGCTGGTCAAAGCGAGTTGGGGACCGGTTGCTCGACGTGGGCGTAACCATTCTCCACCTCAATGGCAGGGTGAATCCTGAAGCCCCCTGTCTGGCGCTATTATATAGACCATCACCACGTAGTCGGCTCCCGCCTCGTTGGGGGTATCAAAGAATCACCCTGGCAGGTGACCTGTAGCAGCGGGTGTGAGGCCGCTCCATCTGAAAGCGGGGAAAAGTCAGAGCTGGCCCACGCGCGGCAGCTACCGTTCGGGGGTTCAAAGTGCTAGACGGGTGATCCCCGGGTGTACCCGACCGAGAAATCGAAATTCGGTAAAGCAACGGTAAAAAAAGGTAAAGCCAATCGGCGTCACTAATGACAATTAGCGTGTGTAAGCTGTTCTATATAAAGTAGAAAGACTCACATTGGTCTTCCTGTCGATTCGGGGATGGATGCTTCTGGAGCTTTACCGCTTCTTGCTCCCCCCTGTTGTCCCGCCTGGCTGCAATTCCAGCCCTTGACGCATCCCCGAATTTCATGGTGAACTTGTAAAGGGGGCACCCTGCTTTCCCGGATTGTCCCAAGGGCTTCATTGCGACAAAGTCCGCGCATGGCAGTAGGCCTCAGCCCGGAGTTGTTCCGCAATCTGGATTTGCGGGTGCTCGCCGTGCAGCGCACCGTCGCAGGTCGCTGGTGGAATTATCACCACGTGATAAGTCCATTCTCCCGGCTATGGCTGGTGCTGGAGGGCAGGGGCGTGGTGCGGCATCATGGCGAAGAGTTTGATCTGAAGCCCGGCCAAATTCATCTGGTGCCGCCGTTCACTCCGCACGACTGCTTCTGCAGCAAGCGACTGGACCATTACTACATCCATTTTGTTTCCCGCACGCCCACCGGCGTTGATCTGTTTTCCATGTTGGGCACCATATTTCAACTGCCCGCCTCGGCGGAGGCATTGAGACAATTCCAGCGGCTCGAAGCCTTGTATCCGCAACGCAAGCTGGCTTGCTTTGATCCGATGCAGGCCGAATACCGCCGGCAATCCCAGGCGGCAGAACGCGCAGACGAAGCGACGCCGCCGGTGGACGCTTTTGAGGGGCGCGGTTTGTTGTCTCTTCTGCTGGCGCCTTTCCTGCATCGAGCGCAAAAACTTCCGGGCATCCACTCGCGGGTGACCGAACAATTCCGTGCCGTGCAGGAGTTCATCCACAAAAACATGGCGCAGAATATTCTGCTCGGCGACCTGGCTCGCGTGGCAAAGTTGAACCCGACCTACTTCTCCGACCGCTTTCAAAATCTGGTTGGATTGCGTCCGTTGGCCTATCTGACCCAGCGCCGGATCGAGCGCGCCCAATATCTGCTGTTGACCAGCAACGATTCCGTCAAAACCATCGCCGCCGAGGTTGGGTTTCACGATGCGGCCTACTTCACCCGCGCGTTCACCCGGCATTGTGGGTGTTCTCCGTCGGGTTACCGGGCGTCCCATTCGCATTGAAGTCGCGCCCTCGTCAGCGCAACCAGCCAGACGAAACATGTGATAAGTGCAAGTCTTTGGGGTTTGAGGCCAAGGGAATTGACTCTGGCTAAACTCCTCCTCTGGCATACTGGAAATCGTTAACCACGCCAATGCTATGAGCAAGAACACCGCTGCCCTTTCATCGCTTAGATCCAATCGCCCCGTCAACCGTCTCGTCGGCGACATGCCCAAAGTCGGCATTCGTCCTACCATTGATGGACGCTTAGGCGGCGTGCGGGAGTCGCTCGAAACGCAGACGATGGATCAAGCCAAGGCTGCCGCAAAGCTGATCTCGTCCACCTTGCGTTATCCCAACGGCCAGCCGGTCGAATGTGTCATTGCCGATACCTGTATCGGCGGTGTGGCCGAGGCGGCGGCGTGTGCGGCGAAATTTCAACGCGCCGGCGTTGGGGTGTCGCTCACGGTCACGCCCTGCTGGTGCTACGGCAGTGAGACGATGGATATGGACGCTTCCGTGCCGAAAGCGGTGTGGGGTTTCAACGGCACCGAGCGGCCCGGCGCGGTGTATCTCGCAGCGGTGCTGGCGGGTCACACGCAGAAGGGGTTGCCTGCATTCGGGATTTACGGGCGCGACGTGCAGGACGGTGGCGACAAGACGATCCCCACCGACGTGCAGGAAAAGATTCTGCGGTTCGTCCGTGCCGGACTGTCGGTGGCGTTGATGCGCGGCAAATCCTACCTCGGCATGGGCGGCGTCTCGATGGGTATTGCAGGTTCGATTGTAGACCAGCCGTTCTTTGAGGAGTACCTGGGCATGCGCGTGGAGACGGTGGACATGACGGAGTTCCTACGCCGCATGGACAAAGGAATTTTCGACCAGGCCGAATACAAGCGCGCACTGGCGTGGGTGAAGAAGAATTGTCCCGAGGGCAAGGACTACAACTCGCCAAAGACGCGCCGCCCGCGCAAGCAATTGGACCGCGAGTGGGAAACGTCTATCAAAATGGCTCTCATCAGCCGCGATCTGATGGTCGGTAATCCAGTGCTGGCCAAGATGGGTTTCGGCGAGGAGGCGCAGGGCCACAACGCGATTGCCTCGGGCTTTCAAGGCCAACGACAGTGGACCGATTACCAGCCCAACGGCGATTTTCTCGAAGCCATCCTGAACAGCTCATTTGACTGGAACGGCACGCGCGCGCCCTACATCGTTGCCACGGAGAACGACTGCCTGAATGGCGCTTCGATGCTGCTTGGTTATCTGCTCACGAGGACGGCGCAGATTTTTGCCGACGTCCGCACCTACTGGAGTCCCGAATCCGTGAAGCGCGTCTCCGGTCACACGCTCGACGGCGCGGCGGCCAACGGCATCATGCACCTCATCAACTCTGGTCCGGCCACGCTGGACGGCACGGGCCAGCAGGAAATTGACGGCCAGCCCGCCATGAAACCGTTCTGGGACATCACCGCTGCGGAAGCGAAGAAATGCCTCGCCGCGACGACGTGGCATCCGAGCATCACCGAGTATTTCCCCGGCGGCGGCTGGAGCACGCGCTACCTGACGCGTGGTGGCATGCCGGTGACGATGTGCCGCCTGAATCTCGTGAAGGGACTAGGCGTGGCTTTGCAGATTGCCGAAGGTTGCACCGTTGATCTGCCGGAAAAAGTTCATGACACCCTCGACCAGCGCACGAACCCGACGTGGCCGACCACCTGGTTCGCACCGAAGCTCACGGGCACAGGCGCGTTCCGCGATGTTTACACCGTCATGAACAGCTGGGGTGCCAACCACGGCTCCATCAGCTACGGGCACATTGGCGCGGACCTCATCACGCTGGCGGCGATGCTGCGGATTCCGGTTTATATGCACAACGTCGGTGAAGAGCGGATATTCCGGCCCAGCGCATGGACGGCATTTGGCACTGCGGACATGGAGAGCGCTGACTTCCGGGCCTGCGCCAGCTTCGGTCCGCTTTACGGCAAGGTTTGACAACCTGTCCGTAAGCCGAATTATTGCCCTGATTCATCCCATGAAAAAAACCCTGCTGATCGCCGCCGGTTGCATTGCCCTGACCGCTTTCATCAGCAATGCCCAAACCACCACGGCACCCGAGATTTCGGCCTCCGAGACCAAGGCACAGAGGGACGCACGCATGGCGTGGTGGCGCGAGGCCAAGTTCGGCATGTTCATCCATTGGGGTGTTTATGCTGTGCCCGCTGGCACCTACAAGGGTGAGCCCGTCAAGGGCATTGGCGAATGGATCATGCTCAATGGCAAGATTCCCGTCAGCGAATACCGCGCATTCGCCCGGGACTTCAACCCCGTGAAGTATGACCCGCAAGCATGGGCGAAACTCGCCCGCGAGGCGGGCATGAAATACGTCGTCATCACGGCAAAGCATCACGACGGCTTCGCGCTGTATCCGTCGGATGTGACGGATTGGGACATCGCCGACGCCACGCCTTACGGAAAGGATCTGCTCACGCCGCTGGCGCAAGCCATGCGCAAGCAGGGATTGAAGTTCGGCACCTATTATTCGCAGGCGCAGGATTGGACGCACCCCGGCGGGGCCAAGTCTCGCTACCAGGAAGGCGAAGGCTGGGATGATGCACAAAAGGGCAGCTTTGACGATTACCTCACCAAGATTGCGGTTCCGCAAACGCGCGAAATTCTCACCCGCCTCAAACCCGATGTTTTGTGGTGGGACACGCCCACGTGGATGAATCCCGAGCGCGCGAAGCCCCTGCATGATTTGCTTGCCTTCCGCCCCAAGCTGATCACCAACAACCGGCTCATGGGCAAAGGCGGGGCAATTTACCAGGGTGACACCGAAACCCCTGAGCAACACATCCCCGCCACCGGCTTCGGCGATCGTGACTGGGAGACGTGCATGACGATGAACGACACGTGGGGCTACAAGAGCTACGACCACAACTGGAAGTCCACCAAAACGATTATCCGCAATCTCGTGGACATCGTCAGCAAGGGCGGTAACTACTTGTTGAACGTGGGTCCCACTGCGGAGGGCGAAATCCCGGCCCAAAGCATCCAGCGTCTCAAGGAGGTCGGTGCATGGGTGAAGGTGAATGGCGACGCTATCTATGGCACCACGGCCAGTCCGTTCCGCAAACTTGCGTGGGGTCGTTGCACCACGAAGGCGGGCGCGAACGGAGGCACGCTGTATTTGCACGTCTTCGACTGGCCGACAGACGGCAAGTTGGTTGTGCCTGGCCTGACCAGTCGTGTCACCGGGGCCCGACTGTTTGCGGGTGGCAAGAAACTGACGGCGACTGCAGCCGGCGACGACGTGATCATTAATCTGCCGCCCAAGGCACCCGACGCCATCGCCAGCGTCATTGCATTGAAGTTCAAAGGCCCGTTAAGTGTGGTGTCCAAGCTGCCCGCGCCAGCGGCAGACGGCAGCATTTCGTTGCCAGCCTTGGCAGCGGACATCCACAACAACATCAAATCACGTGCTCATGTCGAGGGGGCTGGGGAGAGCGCCCGCGTCACGGACTGGACAGTCGCCGACGCAAAAGTGTCGTGGGATTTTCAGGCACCTGCCGGGCAGTTCCGCGTGCTGGCAGAGATTTCCGGAACCAACGCTGGTCAGTTGAAGCTTACGCTGGTCAAGGCGACGCAGGCCGCCGCCATCCCCGCTGCAACGGACAGCGGACGCCGCACCGTAGAGCTTGGCGTCATCGAAGTGCCGTCAGCTGGCGAACACACGCTGCAACTCCAACCGGAAGCGAAGGATTGGAAAGGTTTCGATCTGCACGGCGTGACGCTCGTTCCCTGAACGCTCCGACAAAAGAGTTTTTTTATCATGCTCAAAGGCATTCATCCCTGTATCAGTCCTGAGTTGCTGAAAGTCCTCGCTGAGATGGGGCACGGCGACGAGCTGCTGCTTGCGGATGCGCATTTCCCGGGTCACGCCATGAACGCTCGTGTGTTGCGAGCTGACGGAGTTGGGGTTGCAACCCTTCTGCACGGTATCCTGCCTCTTTTTGAATTGGATGCCTACGCGCCGCCGTTGATCATGATGGCGGCTGTGCCGGGAGACAAACTTGACCCGGCAGTTGAGGCATCTTACCTGAGCGCTATTCACCGCCACGTGCCGCAAGCCAGACCCCCCGAACGTGTCGAACGCTTTGCCTTCTATGAGCGAGCCCGAAAAGCATTTGCCGTGATGATGACCGGTGAAACAGCCAAATACGGCAATCTCATTCTCAAGAAGGGCGTGACGCCCCACCAATCATTCTGACTCGAATCCCAGCAACCCCGATCACTGGCAAAATCATGAATAATCCAACCAAGAAAAGTCTGTTCATCACCGACGACGGCAAGAACGTGACGTTTACATTCATCCTCGTCACTTCGCTGTTTTTGTTGTGGGGTTTCTGCAACGGGATGATTGACGTGATGGACAAACATTTCCAGGACAAGCTGCACCTCACCAAGGCGCAGTCAGCGTGGGTTCAGTTCGCGCATTACATGGGTTACACGCTGATGGCCCTGCCTGCTGGTTGGCTGACGCGGCGGCTCGGCTACAAGTATGGCATCATCTCCGGCCTGATCCTCGTGGCCCTCGGCGGATTTTGGTTCATGCCCGCCACCAGCATTTCACAATTCTGGGCTTTTCTGCTGGGCGTGTGCTTGATTGCGATGGGGCTCACCGTGTTGGAAACAGTGGCGAATCCCTACACCACGGTGTTGGGTGCGAAGGAGCGCGGCGCCACCCGTATCAATCTCGCCCAATCGTTCAACGGCATCGGCTGGATCCTCGGCCCGATTGTGGGCGGGTATTATTTTTATTCTGAGGGCGGCGTAGAAGTGTCCCACGGGCAACTTTATATTCCGTATGTTGGGATCGCTATCGTGGTGCTGTTGCTGGCTGTAGTCTTCTTCTTTGCAAACGTGCCGGATTTGAAAGTTGAAGACACTTACCACACGGACGATAAGGCGACGACTGCCGAACCC
>Ga0208783_10002712_pt1 | contig 10069 bp, 8 predicted proteins | sample DEB19_08_DNA_2_FD_184529 | JGI IMG/M metagenome (GOLD analysis project Ga0208783, IMG submission 184529) | Aqueous microbial communities from the Delaware River and Bay under freshwater to marine salinity gradient to study organic matter... | ecosystem: Environmental > Aquatic > Marine > Coastal... | reverse complement strand
CCTCGGGATAGCGCTCACGCCGGGCCTTGTCCACGGAGGCCTCGGCCATGAGAACTTCCTCCCGCATCTGGCGGAGACGCGGTTCATAGCGGGAGGCAAATCCAATGAGTGACCCGCTGTAAACAACGGGCTCGGCGACGGGCGGCAATATCAACTCCGGCCACGGCGAGGTGGCGGGACGGTTCATCAAGCGATTGAGGGAGACATGTTGCTGCCGGAGCAGTTCCCGAGCAGTGGTCTGCTGGTCCTTTCGACGGGCGAGTTCGTTCTGCAAACGGAGCACTTCGGTCAAGGAGCCGGCACCGCTGCGGTACCTTGCGTCGGCTGCTGCCAACGTCCTCTTCAACCACACCAAGTCCTCTTCGCCGATTACAACGGTTTCCCCGGCCAGCGCGGCGCGGAAAAGCGCGAGTGCGAGATCCTTCCGGAGGGTTTGAAATTTAAGGTCACTCCCAGCCACCTCGACTTCGAACTCGGCGCGGGCCATGCGCCGCATGGCGGCGGGCCTACCCCAGAGCGGCAGTCGCTGTTCGACGCCATAAAACATGTCACCCTCGTCCATCCGCATCATGTCCTGATTTTCGGCGAACATGTAACCGCCCCGGAGCATGGGGTCCTCCCAGGTACGCACGCCAGCGACCGCCAACGCGGCGGCGTTGGTGCGTGCGTAAGCGGCGGCAAGGGCCGGGCTGTTGGTGCGTAACTCCTCGGAAAGCTGGTTGATCAGCACAGGCGTCAGCGGCACCGACGCATTTGTGTCAGGCGATCGGGCCGCGCTCACGGCAGGCAACGGAATGGTTGCCCAACCAAACGATGGGCTGAAGGCAACTGCCGCTCCAAAAACCAAACTGTGTAAGACTGTTTTCATGACTGAGATTCCGGTTGAACGAACGAACTGGTGACCACACGCATCGGCCGCGGGCACACGTCGGGTGGAGGAACCAAAACCTCAGAGGAGCAGCGTGCGATGGCGGAGGAAGAGAGGAACTGACCCCGGGGATTGGGCCGATGAGAAACCGGCCGGCGAAATGACCAAAAGATCCGGAGCGAGGACGGCAACCCGTGCGGCGGGCAAGAGGACAAAGCCTTGCGGGCTGAATCCCGGCCAAGCTAATTCTGCGGGCACGGAAGCGGGCGCGTCCGATGGTGCGACGCAACAGTGACAATCACATCCACCACCGCAGCAGGCCGGCCTAGCGGGAGGGGCATCGCTGCCCACCGTGGCGCGACCCGCGAAGGTCTGGGCCACGATGAGCAGCAGGCTGAAAACGATGGCGACGAACCGCTTCACAACGGGACTTATTTTTTGGCCGCAGCGTCCGCGAGCTTCTTGAGATACTTCGCCGGGTCCTTATCAAACTTCTTCTTGCAGCTCTTGCAGCACAGTTTGATCTCCTGCCCCTCGTGGACAAACGTATAGCTCTTCATGTCGGGGTCGGCATCGAGCTTCTCGTCGGTGACAATGCAGGTATCGAGGGGATAAGGCCTGGCCGCCGCGTCGGCCTTGGGGGCATCCGCCAGCAACTTGGCAGCGGGGCAGCAACCGTCGGCCAGAGTTACGAGCGGCGTGGCAACAAAGGCTGCCCCGAGCAGCCCGAAACAGGCGATTTTGGAGATGTTTTTCATATCAAGATTTGAATTGTCGTTAGTCGAACCAGATCGGGCAACATCGCCCTGTCCCCTAACTTACACCGTTGTTGGAATAATCCCGCAAAAATCCCAAATACTTTGTGAGCTGCGTGTCGTGAGTGCGCAGCCATCCTGTATTCCCCCCACTGAGCCGCATCCTCATGAGCACAGCCAAGCCACAGGGCTGCCTTCGCTCAGCGGGGGCAAATAATTTTGCGGGATTGAGCGCCCGCCGGTGTAGGCAGGAGTGGGTTGTGGTCGCTGGCAGTGTGCGACCTGCTGCAAACATGAACCGCTTGAATCAGAATACTAACGATGACGGGCTGGCTACGCTCCTACGGGCAGCACGCCCGCAAACTGAGCTCCCCCCGCGCTTCCGCGAGAACGTCCGGCGGCGGATCGACCATGGCGAAGCTCACACCGCAAGCATCATCTGGCTCGAAGCCCTCGCGGGCTGGCTGCTCAAACCACGCTTCGCCATCCCCTCCATTGCCGTGCTGCTGTTGATGGGCACCTTGATCGGATCACTGAATGGCCAGGCGCAGGCGCGACTCATCGCCCAAGAGCGTTACGTGGCCATGGTAGTGATGCCCGCCCACTGAAATGCGCAAACCAGTCCTCATCGTCCTGATCGCCCTAGCAGTCGGAGCGGCGCTATTCGGCGGGGCGTTCTACTGCGCGCGTTATTTCTGCGTGCAACCTGTCGCAACATCCACCGACGACCTCGACTGGTTGCGCATGGAGTTCAACCTGACGGAGGCCCATCTCGCCAAGATTCGCGTGCTGCATGAGGGTTATCTGCCCATCTGCGAAGCGAACTGCCGAAACATTGCGCTCAAGAAACGCGAGTTGAAACAGGCGGAGGCCGCGGGCACGAACGCGACCGAAACTTTAAGGCAGCTTCAGGCCGAGGTGACGGCGCTCCGCACCAAATGCCAGACCGAAATGCTGGCACATTTCGAGGAAGTCAGTCTTGCCATGCCCCCCGAACAAGGCCAACGCTATCTGGCAGAGATGAAGCGTTTGACCCTGGGTTCCCACGAACAGGTCGAAGAATCCATGTCGGGAGCGAGCGAGCATGGCCGCGAGCACCACTGAATCCGACGCGCTCGACCGCGCCGACATGCAGCGTTTGCAGCGCGGCGAAGACGCCGCGCTGGACGATCTCATGGACCGCCACGCCACGGGCGTGTTCCATCTGCTCTGCCGGATGGTGATCAACGAGGATGACGCCAACGACCTCGCCCAGGAAACCTTCGTCCGCGTGTTCCGCTCCAAGGACAGCTTCAAACTCGACCAGCGCTTCACCACGTGGCTGTTCACCATCGCCGCCAACCTGGCCCGCAACCATATCCGCTGGCGCACGCGGCATCCCAATGTTCCGCTTGATGCCGAACCGGAGCCGAATCAACATGCGCTCGCCGACACGCTGGCCAGCGACCAGCCGAACGCCCGTGACGAAGCCCTAGCCGCCGAACGACACGCTGCCGTTCGGAAGGCGGTGAGCGATCTTTCTGAAGATATGCGGGAAGCCATCGTCCTTTGTGAGTGGGAGGAACTGAGTGTGGTGGAAGCCGCCACCGTGGCCGGAACCACACCCAAGGCGCTGGAGTCACGGCTCTACCGTGCGCGGCAGATCTTGCGGGCTGAGTTGAAGCCGTGGTTGTAATCGGCTGGAAGGATTGTGCCTGCGCCTGATGAGAATGCGGCAAGCTTCGATTCGAGCAGCCACTGCGAACATCACTTTTGTGCCGCCCACCCCAAGACTTGATGCCGGCCGATATGACAACTATTTGCGATGGCGTTGGTGATGAAGTTTTTTGCCGCTGAAACGGAATCCACCAGTGAACGCCCGAGTGCCAGGTTGGCCGTGATGGCGGCGGAGTAGGTGCAACCCGTGCCATGCGTGCTGACGCCTTTCACAAAGGGAGCTGACAGCATCCATTCACCCTGCCCGTCGTTGAACACATCCACCGCTTCGGCGAGTCCTCGCAAATGGCCGCCCTTGACCAGCGCCGCGCAGCCGAAGCGTTCGTGAATCTCCCGCGCCGCCGAGCGCAGGGCTTCGACATCGCGCAACTTGCGTCCGACCAGGATCTCCGCTTCGTCGAGATTGGGAGTGACCAGCGTCGCGAGCGGCAGCAGTTCCTTCTTGATGACCGCGATGGCCGACGGCTTCAAAAGTCGCGCGCCACTCGTGGCGACCATCACCGGGTCCACGACCAGCGGAGGCATGCCCTGCTGCTGGAATCGTTCGATGACCACGCGGATGAGCGGCGTGGCGAACAACATGCCGGTTTTGACCGCAGCGGGTTTGAGCTCAACGAACACCGCGTCCATTTGGTGGCGCAGGAGTTTGGGTGAACAGGCCTGAATACCGCGCACGCCGCGCGGATTCTGTGCCGTGAGGCAAGTGATGGCGCTGGTGCCATGCACGCCAAGCGCAGCGAACGTGTGCAGGTCAGCTTGTATGCCCGCGCCGCCGCCAGAGTCGGAGCCAGCGATGGTGAGGGCAATGGGAGCATCGCAATTGGAGTTTTGGGTTTTCCGAATACGCACTTCATTGCTCATGGTATGAGCGAGATTTCAGTATGCGGCTCATTATCTATGTTCCACCGCCGACGACTTGCCTCGCTATCCTCGATGAATTGCTTGTGAGCAATCTTTTCAACATGACCATCAGCGAAGGCAACATTGTCCCGACCGTTGTGGCGGTCTGCAGGCGGCATTGCTACGGAATTAAGCTGGAGCAAGAAAGTGTAATAGTTTGGCGACCCTGGGCGAAGCATGGAGTCCGCCAGAACAACAAAATCCTCTGGAAGCATGACGGCGTAGGTTTTCACAGCAGGCCATGATTGTCCCGGCATCACCAAGGCGCCCAGCCCAAGGTATTTCCAGTCTCCATGAGATGGCAGCCAACGATTGGCGGCGCCGATTCCGTAACCATTGTATCCATAGCTTACTCCACCGATTACATTTGGGTCAGCCGGCTGATTAAATGCGATGGTGGCGAAAGAGCCAAAAGTGATAAACCTTACTGCTTCAATTGCACTATTTGTACCGCGAAAGGTGGGACACCGCATTAACTCATAATTTGTCCCGAAATAAGGAGCGGCAGCAGTGAACCAAGTTGTCTTACCGTTGCCGTCGGCAACGTATGGGTATTGTGCTTTGTCACCCGCATACAATTGTACTGCAACCCCCAACTGACGAATATTACTCATGCATTTTGCAGTCTTGGCCGCCGTCCTGGCCTTGTTCAAGGCCGGTAGCAGTAGCGCAGCCAAAATGGCAATGACCGCAATCACCACCAGCAACTCGACCAGAGTAAACCCCCCGCGAACTGGAAGTATTCGCGACCGACATTCTGATGGATTTGGTTTCATGGAGCCGATGCCCAACGCTACCACCCCAGCAGGCAGCTGAAAAGCCCTTGAATGCGCACTTTGCACTTCTGCCCTGCCCCGCCATATTCGCCGCATGAATAAGGACGAAGTCGCCGACATCCTCGTCAATATCGGGACGCTGCTCGAATTGAAGGGCGAAAACCCATTCAAGACGCGCGCCTACCACAACGCCGCACGCACGATCGAAACATTGAGCGAGCCGCTCGACAAACTAATCGCCGAGGACCGCCTGGGTGAAATCAAGGGCATCGGCGAAGCGTTGCAGGAGAAGATCACCACGCTCGTCACCACCGGGCGCCTGCCTTACTACGAGGATTTGCGCGCGTCGGTCCCCAAGGGACTGGTGGACATGCTGGAGATTTCCGGGCTGGGGCCGAAAAAATTGCGGGCGTTGAACAAGGAACTCGGCATCGAAAACATCGAGCAACTCGAACAAGCCTGCAAAGACGGCAAGGTCGCCACGCTCGCCGGCTTCGGGGAGAAGACCCAACAGAACATCCTTGAAGGCATTCATCGCAAGCGTTCCTACGCCTCGCGCCATCTCTACGCGGACGCGATCCTCGTGGCTGAACCGCTGCGCGACGCGCTGCGCGACCATCCGGACGTCGTCCGGTGCAGCACCGCAGGCAGCTTGCGCCGCAACAAGGAAATCATCGGCGACGTGGATTTGCTGGCGTCATCCAAGAAACCCATGGAGGTGATCGAATACTTTGCCGGACTGCCGGGCATCTTAAGCGTCATCGCCAAGGGCGACACCAAATGCAGCGTGCTGCTGGAAGGCGGCATCCAAGCCGACCTGCGCGTGGTCAGTGACGCAGAATTCCCCTTTGCGCTCGCCTACTTCACCGGCAGCAAGGAGCACAACATCGTGATGCGTCAACGCGCCATCGCGCGCGGGCTGCGCCTGAATGAATACGGACTGTTCAAGTCGAAGGAGGAAACGCGGGACCCGAAGCTGCTGGTCAAGTGCGCCACTGAGGAGGACATCTTCACCGAACTCGGACTGCAATATGTGCCGCCGGAATTGCGCGAAGCCGCCGGTGAATTTGAAGCGGCCGAGAAAGGCGACCTGCCCAGGCTCATTGAATGGTCCGACCTCAAAGGCTCGCTGCACAACCACTCCACGTGGAGCGATGGCCACCAATCGCTGGAGGAGATCGCCCGCAGCATGATTGAACTGGGCTGCGCCTACTGGGCCATCACCGACCACTCCAAGGCGGCGTTCCAGGCGAACGGCCTCACCGAGGACCGGGTGCGCCAACAGATCAAAGAGGTCCGTGAGATCAATCAGAAGCTGGAAGCCGAAGGCGACGACTTCCGCCTGCTCACCGGCACGGAAGTGGACATCCTCAAAGACGGCCGCCTGGACTTTCCCGATGACCTGCTCGCCGAACTGGACGTGGTGGTGGCGAGCATTCACCAGAGTTTCACGTTGAGCGAAGCCGAGATGACCGCCCGCCTGGTGGGCGCGGCGAAGAATCCCTTCGTCAGCACGCTCGGCCATCTCACCGGCCGCCTGCTGCTGGAACGCGAGCCTTACAAAGTGAACCACGCCGCCGTGATTGATGCCTGCGCTGAGACGGGCACGTGGATTGAACTCAACGCCAGCCCGCTGCGCATGGACATGGACTGGCGTCACTGGCACTACGCGAAGTCCAAAGGCGTGAAATGCGTCATCAACTGCGACGCGCACCGGTTCGAGCATGCGGGTTTTCTGCGGCTCGGTGCCGGCATCGCCCGCAAAGGCTGGCTCACGAAAGCCGATGTCATCAACACGCTCCCCTTGGACAAGCTGCGCAAAGCCCTGCAAGCGAAGCGGGTGAAGTAATTTCACCGCAAGCCCCGTCCTCCGCGGCAAACCACTGCGTGGAGGACGGCCGTTCGGCCCGAACCGGACCTGAACTGTGTGGTATGGTTGAGTGGCAGAAAGAACCGCCATGAACCTGGTGCAAGGCACATTCAAAGGCTGGCTAAAAGCTCGACGACGCCAGTGCCGTCGGGAACGCGAGGCGGCCTGCAGCCGTCCAGCCAATGACGCGACGGAGTATTGGCACCCGCCGCACGCGCATCGTCGCCGCAATCCGTGGCGGTGCAGGAGCCACTCAAGGGGTTGATGGTTGAACACCGATGGACACGGATGCAGACCAGTTCCGTCCCTGCCTTCCGAATTTCTGCTGCCTGTTTTGCCGCTTACTTTGTAGCCGATGTCACGAAGACCGACGGGACTTCCCGGCCATGATGCGCCGTATGCGTCAGCTGATCGTTGGGATGCCAAGTCCGGCCAAATAACTGAAGGTAGCATCGTAGAATGCGGGCGGGCGCGTCGGGTCGCTACCGTCACCGGGCGGGACGGACACCACCATCCCTGGCCAGGTGTCCAAGCCCTGGGAAAAACTTCCAGGCGGCTTCTGCATTTACATCAACACAGTCCGCCAAGGACCGGTGCCGATCACTGCTGGCGGGGGACGACCACCGTGTGGTTTACGAGACGGAGCCGGGAGCGCAGCGGGAGATGGTAGACGGCCGCATGACTCGGCTTCAGCAATTCCTCACCAGCGAGCGCGACGTTGTGGATGCCATGACGGTGGAGGAATCATCCCCCCGTAACTGTGCATCCCGTTGGCTTCACGGGAGCAAGCCAGTCGGCGCAAATGCGTCAATTCGCACAATACGCGTCGACCCTGCTTCTAATCCTTGATCTCCCGCGCCGCCCGCAGAGATCGATAGCAAGGGGAGCCCCGCTACGCCTCCACCGGCACGACGAGGTTGCCCATGATGAAGTCTTTGCGTTCGGGGGTGTTCTTGCCCATGTAGAAGGTCAGGATGTTCGAGACATCGTGCTTGGGGGCGTATTCCACCTTGCTCAACTTCATTCCCTTGCCGATGAATTGCGCGAACTCCTTGGGGCTGATTTCACCCAGACCTTTGAAGCGCGTGATCTCGCAGCTCCTGCCCAGCTTGGCGCTCGCCGTGTCGCGCTCCGCTTCGCTGTAGCAGTAAATCGTCTCCTGCTTATTGCGCACGCGGAACAGCGGCGTTTCCAGCACGTAGAGATGGCCGTTGTGGACCAGTTGCTCGAAGAACTTGAAGAAATAGGTGATGAGCAGATTGCGGATGTGCAGGCCGTCCACGTCGGCGTCGGTGGCCAGAATCACCTTCTCGTAGCGCAGCTTCTCGATGTTGTCCTCGATGTCGAGGGCGCACATGAGGTTATACATCTCGTCGTTCTTGTAGACGATGTCACGTTTGAGGTCCCAAACGTTGAGCGGCTTGCCCTTGAGCGTGAACACCGCCTGTGAATTAACATCGCGGCAGCTCGTGATGGAGCCGGCGGCGGATTGACCTTCGCAGATGAAGATCATGGATTCCTTCTCACGACCCTTGGCGGTGTTGTAGTGGTTCTTGCAATCCTTGAGCTGCGGGATGCGGAGCGTGACAGCCCTGGCGCGTTCGCGTGCGAGCTTCTTCACGTCCTGCAATTCCTTCCGCAGCGCCTTGGTATCCTCGACCTTCGCCAGAATCTGGTCAGCCACCTGTTTGTTACGGCTGAAGAACAGGAGCAGTTCCTCGCGCACTTTGTTGACCAGTTCGGTGCGGATTTCCGTGTTGCCCAGCTTGTTTTTGGTCTGGGATTCAAATAGCGGATCCTTCAGACGGATCGCCACCGCGCCCACCATGCATTCACGGACATCGTCGCCGTCGTAGCTTTTCTTAGCGTGCTCGTTGACCGCCTTCAGCAGGCCCTCGCGGAAGGCGCTCAGGTGGGTGCCGCCGTCGCTGGTGTACTGACCGTTGACAAAGGAATAAAACGACTCGCCGTAACGGCTATTCGTATGCGTGAAGCAGAACTCCAACGTCTTGCCCGTGTAGTGCAGCGGGGGATAGATGGGGTCCGACCCGTCACTCTCCAAGTCTTCCATCACCAGATCCATCAGGCCGTGGCGCGAGACGAACTCCTTGCCGTTGAAGATCAGGCGCAGGCCGCTGTTCAGATAACTGTAATGTCGCAGGCGGCGTTCGATGAACTCCGGCTTGAACGCGCTGTCCTTGAAGATGGTCGGGTCCGGCTCGAAAGAGATGAACGTGCCGTTGGGCTCCTTGGTCTTGCCTTCGTCCTTCTTCTTCAGCTTGCCCTTGCTGAACTGGGCCTCGACGTATTCGCCATCACGATGACTGCGGACGATGAATTCCCTGGAGAGCGCGTTGACGGCCTTGGTGCCGACGCCGTTGAGGCCGACGCTGAACTGGAACACGTCGTCATTGTATTTCGCGCCGGTGTTGATCTGGCTGACGCACTCGACGACCTTGCCCAGCGGGATGCCGCGGCCAAAATCGCGGACGCAGACGCAATTGTCCTCCACGCTGATCTCGACGTGCTTGCCGTGGCCCATGATAAATTCATCGATGGCGTTATCGATGACCTCCTTGAGCAGGATATAGCAACCGTCGTCGTAATGCGCGCCGGTGCCGATGCGCCCGATATACATGCCGGTGCGCAGGCGGATGTGCTCGATGCTGGAGAGGGTCTTGACCTTGCTCTCGTCGTAATTGTGTTTCGTCTTTTCGTCAGCCATTTGCGTGCGGGGAAAATGGGAGAAATGCGGCGCAATGCAAACTGGAAAAGTGAATCGCCATCGAGAGACCGCTTCGCCATGCTCGCCGGGTGAACTCCACCTTCCTCATCGCCTTCCTCATCGCGGATATAATCATCGTGTCCCTCATCCTGACACGGGTGTTTGGGCAGGTCTCCGAAGCGCGGGCGCGCGAGTTGGTGCAGCGCGGGGCGCTGCTGCTCGATGTGCGCACGCCGGAGGAATTCCGGTCCGGCCACCTGCGCGGCGCGGTCAATGTGCCGTATCAGGAAGTCGGGCAACGGATTGTATCGCTGGCACCGGACAAGTCATCGCCGGTGCTGGTGTATTGCCTGAGCGGCGGACGCAGCGGCATCGCCAAGAGCAACCTCCGCCGACTGGGCTACGCGGAGGCGCACAATTTGGGTTCACTTAAGCGCGCACGGAAGATTGTGGAGGGGT
>Ga0208783_10002711_pt1 | contig 10072 bp, 8 predicted proteins | sample DEB19_08_DNA_2_FD_184529 | JGI IMG/M metagenome (GOLD analysis project Ga0208783, IMG submission 184529) | Aqueous microbial communities from the Delaware River and Bay under freshwater to marine salinity gradient to study organic matter... | ecosystem: Environmental > Aquatic > Marine > Coastal... | reverse complement strand
CGGCCCGGGGGCCCCGCCGCGAGGTCAGCGGTAGGCCTGCGCGCCCACGGCGGGAAAGCGATAGCCGCCGAATCCCAATGGAGCGTAGCTGGGCCAGTCGCCGGGGACGACCCCCGGGGGCGTGCCATACATCTTCCAGGTGGGCGTGCGCGGGTTGGTCGGGGGCACGAAATACCGGGGCCGCTGGCGGATGCCGGCGGTGTAGGGGGAGGCGCCGGGCTGGTAGGGGGCCTGGTTTTGGGGCGTGCCCGTGGAGGCCGGCGACCGCGGCCCCGAATGCCGCCTCGCACCCGCGGCGAACGCGGGATGGCTCGCCGTCACGGCCCAGACGACGCACGCCGCGACGAGCAGTCCGCCGCCGAACCCACGACCGGTCGATGAACCGAACCAGCCCCTGCGCATCCCACCACTCCCGTCAGCCTGTCATGCCGCCCATCGATCGCAATCGCCACGTTCCTGGTCATCGGCGGTCCACCGACACGATGTCGCGAAAACCGGTGCCGGGGCGGCAGGCGCCGATTCCACCGGATGTGCCGATCGGGTCGACGCCCCGCGGATCCGCCCGGCAGCCCCGTCGGCTCACCGCGGCATCGCATCCATGTCGGAAGCCGCCGGCGGCTCCTGGCTCGTCTCTTCGCCGGCGGCCTTCCGCCGCTTCCGCTGCTTGGCCGGCTTGTTGGCAGGCTTGCCGGACCGCTTTCCGCCCGAAGCCCAGCGAATCTCGAGGGGCATCCCGAAGACTGCCTCGAACAGGTCGGCCCGCCGCTGCGCACCCCAGATGTCGACGATCGGTTCCTGGTCGGCGACCACGTCGAACGACACCCGGTCGTCCTCCAGCCGCACCAGCACGTCGCGGACCTGCTGCGATCGGCTGCGGTCGAGGCCGCCGGCGAGCCGCAGGATCGCGGCCATCCGCTGGACACGCCGCTGATCCTCGGACGAGAGACGGGCGAGATTCTCGTGCTTTCGCTTCGGATGCGCGCCGCGGTGGTAGCGGGCGACGTTGGCGATGATCTCGAGGTCGTGGGCGCGGATGCCCGGCAGGCGGCTGTTGCGGATGAGGTGGTAGCTGTGCTTGTGGTGCTGGTCGTAATTGATCACGTAGCCGACGTCCTGCAGGCGCGCGGCGCACTCGAGCAGTTGGCGGTCGCCCGGCACCAGTTCCAGTGGACCCGTCAACTGGTCGAAGATCCGGCCCGCCAGCTGGGCCACCGTCCGACCGTGCTCGAGCTCGCCGGAGCAGGCCGCGGCGAGCCGCTCGATCGCGGCGTCGCGATGCGCCGGATCGTCCACCGTGGCGCCGAGCGCGTCGTCCATCATCTCCCGCACCAGGCCGTCGCGCACACCCCGGGTGTGGATCACGAGTGTGTTCACGCGAAACCGCTTCATGAGCGCGTCGACGATCGACAGGCCCGCGACGATGATGTCGGCCCGGTCGGGCGTCATGCCTGCCATCCCGCGCCTGGCGCGCAGCGGCATCTTCACGAGGCGGTCGAGCAGGTGCCGCACCTCGGCGTGCGAGACCTTGTAGCCGGCGACCGGCACGTCGACCTCCTTCTTGGAGGCCATCATGAGTTCGGCGAGCGTCGTGAACGTGCCGCCACAGCCGACGAGGAAGTGTGGGGCGAAGAGCGGCCGCGTCGTCCGCTTCTTGAGGCACGACGTCACCTCCGCCTCCATCCGCGCGACATCCCGCAGGAATGCCTCGGGCTCCGCGCCCTCCCCCAGATGGAATTGTTCCGTCAGCCGGACGGCGCCCAGCGGCGTGGAGAAGATCGACTCGATGAGGTTGCCGGTCGAAAACACGACCTCCGTGCTGCCACCGCCGATGTCGGCCACGATGACGTTCTTGCCGGTGAGGTCGAAGGCGTTCTGCACGCTGGCGAAGGCGAGCCGGGCCTCGCGGTCGCCCGTGATGACCTCCACGTCGATTCCGACCTGCTCGCGGACCCGTCGGCAGAATTCCGGGCCGTTGCGGGCCTCGCGGACGGCGCAGGTGGCGATCGTGCGCAGGTTCGTCACCTGATAGCCCGCGGCGATCTCCTTGAACGTCCGCAGCGCGGCCACCGTCCGGTCCATCGATTCGTCGTCGAGCCGACCGTGCTCGGACACGCTGCGGCCCAGCCGCGTCGGCTCCCGCTCCTCGTCCAGGATCCTGTAGGCGCCGCCCCGCAGCGCCTCCGCCACCAACAGCCGCACGCTGTTGGACCCGATGTCGATCGCGGCCAGGCGGCAGGCCATCTCCGCCGAGAGATAGATCTGCTTGTGTTCGACCTCGTCGCGGCCGTGGGACATGCACGTTCCTCGGGGCGTCCTCATCACGGATCGACGGCCATGATACCCACGGCCGAGTCCCGGCACTGCGGCCCAGGACGACAGATACGGTACACTTCGCTGCCACATCCTGCCCTCGCATCCGCGGCCGTGCCTCCCATTCCTCAACCGACCGTCATCCACGCCCCCGGACACCGGCCGCCGGCGGCCGGTGCGGCGGTGCACGCGTCCCCCGGCTGGGCTTCCGGGCAGGGGGGCTGCGCCCTGGCCGTGGGCAACTTCGACGGCGTGCACCGCGGGCACGCCGCCATCGTCTCGCGACTGCGCGGACTGGCGGGCCGGCTCGGCGTGCCGGCCGTGGTGCTGACATTCGACCCGCATCCCGCGACGCTCGTGCGTCCGGAAACGGCCCCCGTGCCCCTCACCACGCCCGAGCGTCGGGCCGCGCTGCTGCTGGATCTGGGAGTCGACGCCGTGCTCGTGCAGCCGTCCACGCACGACCTGCTGCGGCTGTCCGCCGAAAGCTTCTACACCGACATCCTGAAACACAGTCTCGGCGTCCGCGGCATCGTGGAGGGGGAGGACTTCCGCTTCGGGGCCGGACGGGCCGGCGACATCGGCATGCTCCGCCGCCTGTGCGATAAAGACGGCATCGCGGTCGAGGCCGTGCCGCCGGTCATGCTGGACGGCCAGGCGGTGTCGAGCTCGCGGCTCCGCGGGCTGATCGCCCGAGGAGAGGTGCGCGCGGCGGCGGCGCTGCTCACGGCACCCTACCGGCTGACGGGCAGCGTGGTGGAGGGGGCGCGGCGCGGTGGGCCCCTCGGCTTTCCCACGGCGAACCTCGCCGGCGTGGCCACGCAGCTGCCGGCAGCCGGCGTCTACGCGGCCCGCGGCTTCGTGCCTGGCGGCGGCTGCCATGCGGCGGCCGTCCACATCGGCCCCAACGTGACGTTCGGCGAGACGCGGGTGTCGGTCGAGGCCCACCTGATCGGATTCACGGGCGACCTCTACGGCTCCACTCTCGACGTTGACTTCCTCGACCGGCTGCGCGACACTTTCCGCTTCGATTCGGTCGACGCCCTCCGAACTCAGCTGGCCGCCGACGTGTCGCGAGCCCGCGAGATCGCCGGGGCGACGGCTCCCGCCTGCTGACAACGACGCCCGAGCGGCCCGCGATCCCCCGATCGTTCGGGGCATCGACGCCCCCGCCTACACGCCCTCCCCCACGCGGAGACCGCATGCGACTCGATTGGGCCAGCCTTCTCGACATCCTGCGGCGGTGCAGCCGCGTCGTGCTGACCAGCCACGTCCGGCCGGATTGTGACGCGCTGGGCAGCGAGCTCGGCATGGCGGGCATCCTGCGCGGGCTCGGCAAGGACGTGCGGATCGTCAACGCCCAGGCGACGCCGCCGGGACTGCGCTGGATCGATCCCGATCGGCTGATCGAGTCGCTTGGGGAGGGCGTCAAGCCCGCCGACCTCGACGACCGCGACCTTTTCATCGTGCTCGACACCAGCGCCTGGGCGCAGCTGGGAGCCATGGGCGAGGTGCTCAAGGCGCACCGCGACCGCGTGCTCGTGATCGATCATCACGTCAGCGAGGACGACCTGGGCGACCGCTGGTTCAAGGACACCTCGGCGGAGGCCACGGCCCGGATCGTCTACGAGATCGGCGTGCGGCTGAAGGTGCCGTTCACCGAACGCATCGCCACGCCGCTCTACTCGGGTCTTTCCACAGACACCGGCGGCTTCCGGTTTCCGTCGACCTCCGGCGAGACGTTCCGCATCGCGGCGCGACTCGTCGACGCCGGTGCCCAGCCGCCGGCGATCTACCGCGAGCTGTTCGAGCAGGACACGCTCGCCCGCCTCCACCTCGTGGGCCGCACGCTCGCCGGCGCCCGCACCTCGCACGGGGGCCGGGTGATCACGTCGATGGTGCGGCAGGCCGACATCAGGGAATCGGCCGCCACGCCGCACGACACCGAAGACCTCATCAACATGACGCTGGTCGTGAAGGGCACCGAGGTCGCCGTGATCCTGATCGAGCAGCCGGACGGCCGGATCAAGGTCAGCTTCCGCAGCCGGTCGCCGGTGGACTGCAGCGCCCTGGCCGGCCGCTTCGGCGGCGGCGGCCACAAGGCGGCGGCGGGCGCGATCCTCGACGGGCCGTTCGACGCGGCGCACGAACGCGTCCGTGCCGCGGTCGACGAGGCCGTCACCGCCGCGGGCCCCGGCTGAATCGGATCCTCCTGCCGCTCCCGCCTCGCTCGACCGGCCCCGCCTCACACGCCTGCCCGACACCCTGCCTGACAAGGAGATCAGCCATGCCCGGGCCCATGCGGACGCACGCCCCCCTCGACAAAGCGCAGGCCGCGAGCCGCCGTGGAGCGCTGGCCAAGCTGGCCGCGTTCCTCGCCGGCGGCCTCGCCACGCTGCCGCCGCTGGTGGCCGGAGCCTGGACCTTCCTCGACCCGCTCCGCCGCCGCGGCGCCGCCGCGGCGTTTCTGCCTGTCACCGACGTGGCGAGTGTGCCCGACGACGGCCTGCCGCGGCAGTTCGCCGTCGTCGCCGAACGTGTGGACGCCTGGACGGGCTTCGCCGCCGAGCCGATCGGCGCGGTCTACCTCCGCCGCGAGAAGGGGTCCTCCACCGTGGAGGCGCTCTCCGCCACCTGTCCCCACGCCGGCTGCTTCGTGGAGATGGAGCCGCAGGAACGCTGCTTCCGCTGCCCCTGCCACAACAGTCGCTTCACGCTCGACGGCGGCATCGTGGCCCCCAGCCCGAGCCCGCGGGCGATGGACGGCCTCGAGTGCCGCGTGGGGAAGAACGGCGAGGTGGCCGTGAAGTGGCAGAACTTTTACACCGGGATCGCGGAGAAGATGGCCCGGCCATGAAGCACGACCAGCGACACGACAGGGCGTTGCCAGGCTGGCCAGCCGGCCTCCTCGGCCGGCTCGCCGATTTCCTCGACGACCGCACCGGCTACCGGGCCCTGCTGCACGAGGCGCTCTACGAACGCGTCCCGGGCGGCGCCCGCTGGCGGTACGTCTGGGGCAGCACCCTCGTCTTCGCCTTCATGACGCAGGTGATCACGGGTCTCGTGCTCTGGTCGAGTTACTCCGCCGGCGCGCAGACGGCGTGGGAGAGCGTCTACTACATCCAGCACGAGATGGCGGGCGGCTGGCTGCTGCGCGGCATCCACCACGTGATGGCGCAGGCGATGGTCGTGCTGCTCGCGCTGCACCTGCTGCAGGTGGTGATAGACGGCGCTTACCGCGCGCCCCGCGAGGTCAACTTCTGGCTGGGGCTCGTGCTGATGATGCTCGTGCTCGGCATGGCGCTCACCGGCTACCTGCTGCCGTGGGATCAGAAGGGCTACTGGGCCACCCGCGTGGCCACCAACCTCGCCGGGCTCGTGCCCTTCGTCGGCCCGTCGCTGCAGCAGCTGGTGGTGGGGGGGCCCGACTACGGCCACCACACGCTGACCCGGTTCTTCGCCCTGCACGCCGGCTTCCTGCCCGCCACGCTGGTGGCGATGCTCGTCGTGCATCTGGCGCTCTTCCGCAAGCACGGTCTGTGCGCGAAAGAGCCTCTCGTGCGGCCCGACGCGATGTTCTGGCCGGACCAGGTGCTCAAGGACGCCGTGGCGATGCTCGCCGTGATGGCCGTGGTGCTGGGCGTGATCCTGATGCCGGCGCTGCGGGCGATGCTCGAGGGACGGCCGATCGTGCCGGGTGAACTGGGCGCGGAACTGGGCGCACCGGCCGATCCGTCGCAGCCCTACGCGGCCGCTCGGCCGGAGTGGTACTTCCTCTTCCTCTTCCAGTTCCTGAAAGTGTTCGAGGGCTGGGGGGCCACGGGCGAGTTCTTCGGCGCGATCGTGGTGCCGGGCCTGATCATGGGCGTGATGTTCCTGATGCCGATCATCGGCCGCTGGCAGCTGGGCCACCGGTTCAACGTCGCCTTCACGCTGGGGCTGCTCGCCGGCGTCGGCCTGCTCACCGCGATGGCCACGAACGAGGACTACGCGGCGATCTGGGCCGATCGTGCGGCGTTCGCCGACGTGGAGAAGCTCCTCGAGGAGACCGGCAACGATCCGGCGCGGATCGAGGCGCACTTCGGCGGAGACAAGGCCGCGCTCGCCGCCTTCGAGACCCGCGCGAAGAAGCTCGACAGGATCCGGCACTCGCAGTCGTTCCTCGACGCGGTCACCGAGGCGAAGGCCGCGGCGGCCCGGGCGGTCGAGCTGGCGGGCCGGCCAGAACGGATCCCGCCCACCGGAGCGCTCGACCTCGTCCGCAACGACGCCTTCAGCCAGGGCCCGCGGCTCTTCGCCCAGCACTGCGGCAGCTGCCACGCCCACGTCGCCCCGTCCTCGCCCGACGCTCCGTCGCTGGAAGCGAAGGCGTCGGCCGCCAATCTCCACGGCTTCGGCACCGCGGCCTGGGCACGGGGCCTGCTCGATCCGGCCCGGGTCGGCGGCCCGGGCTACTTCGGCAACACGGCCCACAAGGAGGGCGACATGGTGTCGTTCGTCCGCGGCGATCTCGCGGACGCCGACGAGTGGAAGCCGGCCGACGTGGAGGCCGTAATCGCGGCGTTGGCTGCGGAGGCCGGCTTCCCGCCGGCCGACGTGCCGCCGGCCGTGGTCGCGGAGGGTAGGTCGCTCATCGCCGACGGCGAGCGGTGCGGCTCGTGCCACCGCTATGGCCCCAAGGACACCGATCCGGTCGATGCCCCCGACCTCACGGGCTGGGGCACCCGCGAGTGGCTCGTCGGGATCATCACCGACCCGACGCACGAGCGGTTCTACGGCGGCTCGAACGACCGCATGCCGCGGTTCGGCGTGGCCCAGGACGGCGCCGCCCCGCCGCTCACGCGTCGGCAGATCGAGCTCGTCGCCGACTGGCTGCGAGGCGAGTGGTACCGGGGCGCGGCCCACGCCCAGGCGCGGCATTGATCACGCCGTCGCGGGCGAATGCCCAGGCCGGAACGTGCGGGCCTCAGCCGTCCTGCGCCGGCTTCGGACTCCCGTACGCCGTCGCGGAACGTTCGCCGCGGCCATCCTGGCCTCCGCTCTGTCGAAGCTGACCGCGCTTCGCCATCCATGGCTGCGCTCGCCAGCTACGCCGGCTCTCGGGCCTCGGGAGCCCTTCGCCTCCTGCTCGTCACCTGCCGGCTGATGGGGCCCGACCGCAGCGAGCCGCAGCCCTCGCTCCCGCGGCGTCAGTGCATCACAGGCCGCTCGGCCGGCGCCCCGGGCTCCTACAGATTCCAGCGGTCGAAGAGCTTTTCGCGGAAGCTCTGCCACTCGGGGCGGTGAGCCTGCTCATGCGCCGGCGTCGAGGCTGCCAGCTCCGCCACCCAGTCGTCCATGCGCCGCAGCCGGCGAACGAGCGACTCGGTGACGTTGTAGGCCAGCTTGTAGGCCGCCTGCACGCCCTCACCGATCAGGTCGCGGTAGTCGGCGTAACGGACCCGCAGGAGCTTCACGGCCGTCGTCGCCCGTACGTCGGCGGAGTGGGGGGACGGGCTGAAGAACGACATGTCGCCGAAGTGCCCGGGCGATTCGAGCATCGCCAGCACCACCCGCTTCGAGTCGGTTTTGGCGGGCTCCACCCGCCGCGACACCTCGCACGTGCCCTCGAGCAGCACCCAGAGGTCGCGGCTCGAGTCGCCCTGCTGGAGGATCAGCCGCCCCGGCTCGAACGACACGACCTCCATCACGTCCAACAACTGCGTGGCGTCGGTGGCGTTGAAGCCCTGGAAGAGCGGGATCGCCCGGAGGGCGTCCGCCGTGATCGTGTCGCCTGCCGTCATCCGATTCCTCCCAGCACCGTAGCCCTGCCGACCCGACCGACTCCGAGCATGTAGGCGGCGGTCCGCAGGCTCACCTGCCGCGACGCCGCCAGCTGCCAGACCTGCTCGAACGACTCGCCCAAGATTCGATCGAGTTCCTGCCGCACCCGGTTGATGCCCCACTGGTAGTGCTGGCGGTTCTGCACCCACTCGAACCAGCTGGCCGTCACGCCGCCGGCGTTCACCAGGATGTCGGGCACGACCGTGATCTGACGCCGGTCGAAGATCGCGTCGGCCTCCGGCTCGGTCGGCGCGTTGGCCGCCTCGACGATGATCGGCGCCCGCACCGCATCCGCATTGCCCTGGTGGAGCACGCCGCCGAGCGCCGCCGGAATGAGCACGTCGCAGTCGAGCGCGAGCAGCTCGGCGTTGGTCAGCGCGTCGCCCCCCTTGAAGCCCGCGAGCCGGCCCGAGTTGCCCTGGGCGAAGCGGAGCATCTCCAGGACGTCGAGCCCGTCCTCGCGATGGAACCCGGCGGTCGCGTCGCTCACCGCCACGATCTTGCACTCCGCATCGCGGAGGAAGCGGGCCGTGTGCGACCCGACGTTGCCGAATCCCTGGATCGCGACGCGGGTGCCAGGGATGCGGCGGCCGAGACGACTGAGTAGCTTCACCGTCAGGCTGCCGACGCCGCGACCGGTCGCCTCATCGCGGCCGGGGATGCCGTGGTACTCGACCGGCTTGCCCGTGACGCAGGCCGGCGAGAAGCCGTGGTACTTGCCGTACTGGTTCATGATCCAGGCCATCACGTCGGGGCTCGTGCCCATGTCGGGCGCGGGGATGTCGACGTCGGGGCCGAAGAGGTCGTGGATGGCGTCGACGAACCGCCGGGTCACCCGCTCGAGCTCGCGCGCGGAGAGCTTCGTGGGATCGATCGCGATGCCCCCCTTGGCGCCGCCGTAGGGGATGTTGACCACGGCGGTCTTCCAGGTCATCAGCGAGGCCAGCGCGCGGACCTCGTCGAGGTCCACCTGAGGGTGATACCGCAAGCCGCCTTTCATGGGCCCGCGCGCGTCGTTGTGCTGCACCCGGTAGCCGATGAACGAGGCCACTTCGCCCGAGTCGAGCTCGACCGGAATCTGCACCTGCACCTCGCGGCGGGCCGTCAGCAGGAGCCGACGAATGTTGTCGGAGAGATCCAGCTGGTCGGCCGCCCTGTTGAAATAGATGCCGATCGCTTCGCTCGATCTCATGATCGCCTCGCGTCTCCGCTGTCCGTCACCCGGGTCGTGCCTCGTCGAACGACACTTCCGGGGTTCCAAATCCTACTCCGTCCGGCGCGGAACGACGAACCGGCGCGGCCGGAAACGCCCCACCTCGCTGCGTCGGCCCCGCTGCCGGTATGATTCCGCGACGCACGTCCCCAATCCGCACACCCATGCCCACACCGGCTCCCGAGGATTTCTGGCCGCTCGTCGTCGCCAGTCGGCTCGTCGCGCCCGCGGCACTGGCGGCGCTTCGCGCGGAGTACGAGTCGGCGGTTCCATCCTCGCCCGTGGGCGAGGATGCCACGACCACGATCGCGAAGTGGCTCGTCATGCGCGGGGCCGTCAGCCGGTGGCAGGCGCGTCGGCTGTTGAGCGGTGAACGCGGCCCATTTTTCATCGGCGACTACCGGCTCATCGAGCGGCTCGAGTGTGACGGTGCGGGCCGACTGTTCCGCGCGCGGCACGAACCATCCGGCCGGACGCTCTGCCTCATGCTGCTCGATCGCCAGCTGTGCCAGCATCCCGACGTCTGGCAGGGGATCGTGCGCCGCACCACGATCGCCAGCGAGACGACCGACCCCGTGCTGGGCCGCACCTGGTCTCTCGAACAGGAGAAGGCGACCGGACACCGCTTCATCCTCTGCGAGGACGTCGAGGGGCCGCCGCTGGGAGACGAGCTGGGGCGGCTCGGACCGCTCAAGCCCGCGGACGCCTGCCGGGTGATGCTGCAAC
>Ga0208783_10002705_pt1 | contig 10080 bp, 15 predicted proteins | sample DEB19_08_DNA_2_FD_184529 | JGI IMG/M metagenome (GOLD analysis project Ga0208783, IMG submission 184529) | Aqueous microbial communities from the Delaware River and Bay under freshwater to marine salinity gradient to study organic matter... | ecosystem: Environmental > Aquatic > Marine >... | reverse complement strand
TCACGGGCCAGCACTACGCAAGGATACGGTATTCGGGTTTTGAGAGGGGCTACCGTTATTTGGACGTCGTACGGGTTGACCGGGGAAGGGGGGTTAGCAGGCGCAATCACGGCAACGGGCGCCACTGTGGTTGCCCGTTCGGATATGTTTGCGCTGTCGATTATTGATTCCCCTGGGACCACTTCCGCGACGACGTATAAGGTCCAGGGCAATTGCCGGTTTTCAACCAGCACGGGATCAACCACGTTTCAAGTATCTGGGACGGCGCAAAATGGCGAAAGTAATATACTTCTTTCCGAGCTAACGCCATGAAGCCAACATATGTCGAGGCTATTCAATCGCTTGCAATGCCTTGCGAATTTGCGTTCGACGGGTCGACGCTTGCAGGACTTCGCTGGATTGCCGGAAGCCGTCCAACCGACGACCAAATTGAGCAAGAGCTTGATCGCCTCCGACAAGCGTACGACGCGGCCGAATACCAGCGGTTGCGCGCCGCTGAATACCCATCTTTAGATGCGCTTTTGGTGGCGCTTTGGGAAGCGACCATCGAAGGCCGCCCGGCTACCGCTGCCGACCTGCAAGCAATTCGTGAAGCGATCAAACAGAAATACCCCAAGCCGCGGGTAACGCCGTGAATCCGTTAGTTTTGGTCTGGGTTGCCATTCCCGTTACCGCTGTGGTTGCGTGGGTTGCGCGCTCTGGAGGTTCTATGGTTTCGCCCGTGCCGGCCGACGTAGACAAATTGTTGTCGTCGGCCTCGTTTGCTCGGCTTCGTGCTTCTTGGCCGGCAGGGAATATTTCCATTGACGGCCCTGGCCGGCTTTCAAACGCTCGGATTATTGTCCGCGAGTTCTTGGCGGCCGGATTCGACTGGAAGGTTTCGCTAGCTGCCGTGGTAAACGCAAACGCGGAGAGCAGCCTTGACAATAAGGCAATCGGCGATGGTGGTGCGTCGGTTGGCCTGTTTCAGCTGCACGAAAGGGGCGGCGGTAGGGGTATGTCGGTTGCCGACCGACAGGATCCAGTGCTCAACGCCCGTCGAATGGTGCAGGAGACCAAAGCAGCGTGGAACGCAACATACGGAAATTATCGTTCGTTGTCGTCGGCGGTTGCCGCAGGTGCGGCGGTCCCTGAGCTCGCCGGGTTGTTTGCGGTCCACGTCGAACGGCCGGCCGACAAGGACGGCGCATATTTTGCCCGGTCCGCATCTGCAAAGACGCTGTTCCCCGGGGTCTGACTATGGCAAGCAAACAGATTGGGCTGTTTGACGCTCCAGCAAAATCTAAAAAGAAAACAACACCAAAGTCTAAACCCAAGCGGACGGCATCCGACCGCGTAAAGGTTTCTGGTCATGTTCGACGTTATCCAGGATTCGGAGGTAAAAAATGAAATCTGAGTATTGGATGGGCGCGCTCGTTGGAGCCGCCGTTGTGGGCGGCGTTTCGTGGTTTGCATGGTCACGCCACTCGGCCGCTATGGCGGCCGGCGCATACGGGCCGACCGCTGCCACCGGAGGAACGACCACTACCGCGACGACGCAACCACCGGCGGGTTTGCTTGGCAGCGGTCAAACGCTCGGTGATTTTGTAGACGCGGCACGCTCGTTTTTTGGTGCCAAAGCCGAAGGCGACGAAGCGTGAAACGTGCGATCGTTGCAACGCTGTTTGTTGCCGGGTGTGCGGCCGGTGCGGCCGACGAGGCTGCACCAGTCGCGCAACGTTGGCCCGTTGACGACCTCGGTACGCCTACTGGACTAGTTATTGCTGCTGCAATCCTTCGTGGCAGCGTTCCTACCATTCGAGTTTTGCACCGTCGCGAGCCGCAACCCTAGCCAACCGGTTATGTAGCGGTCATGCGTTACTGTGTTGCACCGCCTGATTTTGACCCTGCGTTTCACGATGCCCCGTTCGAGGTTGACGCTGCATCAGCATTATCTGCGGCGTCGCTATGGGCGCGTTGGGAGTGGGAAGCAAACGATCGCCCTGAGTGGATGCTATGTAGCGTCTGGCCCGAGGCAAATCCTGGCGACGTTCAGCGGATTTTGGTGGAAGTCGAACTCATGCCGCGATTCGTTGCAAAACGACGGCGTTGAATGCGACTAAAACCCAGAAACCCTATTAGACGCGTTTTTGAGCGGTTTACCGGGGGTTGGTACGCCCCTGTGTGCGTTAGGCGGTTTCTAGATTTTTTACGGTTTCTACCAAGGCTATAGCACGTCGCGCGGCCGCAGCCCGTGACGACATCGCGTCAACCGAAGCATCATCAATGCGGTATACCCGAACTCGTTTCCCTCGTGGCCCAACCCGCTTGCAAACGAGACGAATGCCCGCACGGGCTAACAGCGTCCCAAGAGCCGCGATCGGTTGCTCGGGATCGACCGGAGGCAAGTCAGCCGCAACGCGCAACGGGTCAATGCGCGCCAGCACCAACGCCGCAACGGTTGGTGTAATTTCTGCCAAGCCCGCGCATGCCTCCAACACACCTGCTATAGCCGCCGACAGGGCAAAAATCGGGCGAGAAACGACAACGGTTTGCGCCCTAACGCTTCGCTCGTCCCATTTCCGCAGCGCTGCAATTTCCGCCGGGTCGCCGGTACGCCAAATCTCAACCGCTGCAAACACTTGGCAGCGCCGATACAGCCCGCTCCGGTCGTCAAGGTATAACGCTGCTCGTTCCTCCTTCGTCGCTAGCCGGCTAGCATCACCGTACAGCCGATCCAAACGGCCGGAATCCACGCGATCGGCGGTTGCCGCGTCGGGAGGCAGAATACCCTCTTCGTACTCCGACGTTATCATCGGTTCGGCAACCGCTACCGCCTCGGCGGCGGTCCGGTCCAGTCTGGCCTGGGTCGACGCGACTGCATCGTGCGCCGTTTCGTCTCCAGCACTCGTGACGCCTTGCCACGAGTGGCGATCCCTCAACCAAGCGGCCGTCCATCGCCAACCCGAACGATACCTAGCCGCCAACGCAACGGACTGTAGACGGGCCAAGCGTAGCGATTCTGCGCTACAATTCTCATCGCCAAGTAACTGTATTCTAGCGCCTCGATACCGGTTAGCCGCTTCCTCGGAGGCAACCAGTCGATCAAGACCGCGACGGAGGTGTTGGTCGGCGTCAAGCCTCCAATCGTCGCCGTCCGGAGGCTCGCCGTTCCCGCCGCTTATCCAAATTGTATCGTTCTTTGGCCGGCGAACCCGATGGGCCGCTTGTTCGATCATCGTACCGTCGACAACCCCACCGGCTGACGACAATAAAACATGGCGTTCATCGTACCAACCGTCAGCGTCGATCGAAACGCCCGTCGACATTGCGTTATTATATACCAGCGCGTCGGCTAGCAACGCCGTATCAGATAGGTCTGGCCGTTCATCCTCCGAACGCGGGCGAACTATGCAATTTATCCGCTTTTCGGGAAATCTTTCGCGCAACGCAGCCGCCAGCGCCAACGCCCGCCCACGGCCGGGAACGTAAATTGCTACCCGGCGGCCGGCGGCAACCGCAAAAAAAATCCGACCTTCGTGAACAGCCGTCGCCGATAAAACGGTTTTCCCATTCTCAGTCTTCGGCATCACTTCGCAAAAAGAATGGGTGTGAGTATCGGTTTTCAGCCGCTGCCACGTCAACGGGGCATCACCCCTACCAACCCGATCGGCGGCAACATCAGCCAAGAGGCGGGCCGTTAGGTCGCCGGCGTGTGCGTCGGAAAGTATGGCCCTGCCGCAATACCCAACCATCCGAATCAGTTTGTTATAGATCGCGGTTCCATCAGCCTTTTTTAACATCGTCAATAACTGCGTCAAACATGATTCAACCTCGTCAATGACAAGTAACGTGTTACCAAGCCGAATATCGGGATGGATACCAACCCCGATACGCTGCAATCCCGCAAAGCAAACAACGACCGATTCGTTTGGCCCAGGTGAAGGGTCGGCGGCGCCGACCACCCGCAACCCAAGCCGAACCCCCATCGCGTGAGCCAGTGCAATCGTCGGCGAAACCGCAACGACGCGAAACGGATAACGCGCTACCTCGGCAGCGAGGACATGCGTCTTGCCAGAACCCGTCCTAGCCGACAACACCACCCGATCCGCCAGCGGCGGCCACTGAGCGTGGCCGCGTGCGTCCAGCGGAACGCGCTCGGTTTCGTCGGCCGGGGCAAACGGCAACCGAAACCAAACCCGACACGAAAAGCAATGATAACCACGATCCAACCGGCGCAACCGCGTTGCGCCACCGCACGACGGGCAGGGACCGCGACCGCCCAGCGGGAGCGCCACCCCGCTGGGCAACGTCTCGATTTTTTGCAGCGCTCGACCTAGTCCACTGTGATTCGTCGGTAACTTTGACAACGACTCCACCCGAGCGAGCCAAGGGGCAAGGGAAGCGCGCTCGTCATGCCGTCGGAGTACCTGTATGCGCTTCCCGGATTTCCGGTGTCGCCCGCCTGGGACCGGAAACAACCGAGTGCCGGCATCTTTCGCCGATTCGTCAAACCACCATACTTTGGGCGACCATCGCCGCAACGCCGATCGGATTCGATCGGCGTTCCATTCTCCGGTTTTGTTGCCCTCGTCGGCCGACAACCAGTAAACCAGCGCCAAACCTTGACCAGTGTAAACCACTCGGTTCGGTTGCGGTGCGCCCGTTGCCGCGACCGCGTCGACTACCATATCAACCAAACCCACTTCCTCAAACCATGCCAAGACCTCGGCTTCCGACGCGGAACGCATCGCCGTTTTACGTTCGTCGCGTGTGGCTCCCCAACGAGCGACGGCCGTAGGCGCATCCCAGGCGTAAGCGTCCACGTCAATCGTGACGGCTGCAAGCGAAACAACGTCGCAACGGGCCATACCGGAACGGCTAGTGCCGACCGGCGCAAAAAACGCGCCGGCGGTAAAATGTTGACCGTCCATCGTCCGAACGCGAACAACCGCGTTCCCCGGCGGTTGCGGTAAACAGTCCGCCGCGTTATCCAGAAAAGACATCAGTCCTCCGCAAACGTCCGGCCGCAGCCAACGGCCGGACGTTGTTGTTTTTGTTAGTTTGGCATCAAGCAATAACCGAACAACCACGCCAGCATCAACGCGGCCGCGGCCAGCGTCTCGGCTACTTTATGGCCTGGAACCATTGTTCCTCCGTCGCACGCTCGTGCGTTAAAATATTTGGCGATGGCAAGAGCGGCGCTAGGTATTGCCGCAGCGCATCCCGGACGACCGACGAACGCGAACGCTCGGGGGCCGATTCAACTACCGCGTCAAGCGCGTCAGCCAGTGTAGGCGGTAGACGCACGTTTAAGACTAGTCGATCCACGGCTAATTTTCCCATGTCAACATAGTTTTATCGCCAACAATAAAAACAACGCCCGATTCGTCAGTTTCGCTATTGTATACCGTAGCGGTCCAGCCCTTTTTTGTTTTTATAAAGTCTGAACAACGAATAGCCGGGAATTTATACTGCATATTTAGTTTCACGATATACAATTTCGTGCGCATACTTTCCTCCGTTGGCCACGCCGCGTCATGTATGACCGACGATTACAGTGTACCACACGCGCGCGGCCGTGTCCACACCTTGATTCAAAAATATATATATACCAAGGTGTGGACACCGATTATGGTGGTGCAAACGCCATTATACGCGCGGCCGCTTGTTGGACACGAGCAAACCGAACGGGCTCAAGTACCAACGCCGACAAGGCCATATCGTTGGAAATGGCCTCGAACTCGGCCAAACACGCCTCTACCCTTGCCTCGGGAGTAGCCGCCGCTCCCACCGGTTGCGGCGCCGATGTGGCTCGATGTGCCGCGTACGCGGCCGCAACGTGCGGAGATATTTTTTCGATAATCGGTAGCAGCGCCGTAACCCGGTCCATAAGCGCGTTTTGACCGTTTTCCGGCTGAAAAACGCCCTCTTCGTGAAGGCGTAACAATACGCCGTCCTTGGCCGCTTGCATTGCCAGATCGGTATGTTTGGCGACTAACCCTAATAGTTGCTCGTCCTTTGTGGCAAGCGCTTGACGTAACGATACCGATTCATCCGATAGTTGTCGGTTGGCCCCCAACACGGCGCTAACTAACGCCGACACTAACTCGGTTTTTCCGAGTTCTTCGCCGTCCGAATCTTCGTCAGCCCCCTCGGGTGGAGCGCCTAGCGGTAGAGTGTCCACAATCGGGAATCGTCCGCCTTTTTCTACCACTTCTAACCATGCGCGTTCCTTGCTCGAAATCGCGCCATGGCGCTCGACTACTTCGGCAGCCAAACGCGCCGTCGATTCCCCAGCGAGCAAATCCCGACGCCAACACGCCTCGGCCGTTCGCCGCGCACGGCCAGCGCGCAACCGTGCGTACCTTGGTGGGTCCGCTCCGAGGTGCGGCTCCAAAAATCTCGCGACCTGCCCCTGTTCTTGTATCGGCACTTTTGCCCCCATAAAGCGCGCAACACCGCGCCACTAGCCTTGTTATCGGCTTTTGCAGTTATAGGCTATAAGCGCGCAAGCAAATATTATTTGCGGTTGGGGTTGATTTCGGGTTGCGCCGTGGTATTTTTTGGTTGATCAGTTTTTGGGGTGTAAAAATGGCTACTGGGGCATTGGCAAAGGCTCAAAACGCGGCAAACATTGCGCGGGCGAAAATCCGGCAATTGGAAAGCCCGATCGAATCGAGCAAGGATTTGATCGTCGTCGGCGCCGGCGCTTTTTCCGCCGGGTTCGTCGACACTTGGTTCGCGGCAAAAATGCCGGAAATCTCCGTCAAACCGTCGCCGCTTGTCGGCGTGGCCGGTGTCGTTGCCGGTATCGCGATGGGCAATTCTTACCTCGTTGAATATGCCGGCGGCATGTTGACCCCCATTGCAGCCGAAGTCGGCAAAATGGCAGCAAACCGTCTTTTTTCCGCTCCCACCACCACGCCGTAATACCGGCACATAGGATAACCCATGCGAATTCAGCCGCAGACCCCGTACGAAGCCAAGGTTTTTCGCCTTGGTGCTTCCCCTGAACGTCAGTTGCCGGTCGGAGCCGATCGCGCTCGGATTCTGATTCGCGGCACCATTACGGACAACGCCACCACGGCCGCCGATCTGCTCTCCAGCATGTTTGACCGGGCCATTCTCGACGTAGCCGGGTTGTCGACGGCAACGAGCAACCCCAAGGTGGTAGTGCGATTTGAGCGAATCGGTTTCGCGATTGACGCTCCAAACGAAACCCCTGCGATCCTGGCTTCGCTGCTCCAAAATCTGGAACTCACGCACACGCCGGCCGGAGGAAATACCCGCACTCGCCGGTTGCAGTTGCACCGTTTTGCGGTGCATAACTTTGCGAGCAACGCGATTGCGGTTGGCCCGCTCTGGGGCAACGTACCCGCCCGCGCCCGGACTTACCGGATTCCGTTCAGTCCGTTGGTTGTTAACTGCGAAGTCGATTCGCTGACGATTGCGCCTCGGGTCGCTGTTGACGCCTCGGCAAATGTTCCGTTTAGCCTTTATGCCGATTGTTTCGTTCACTCAAATGCTGGTTGGGTTCGCCAGGATCCAGCGTGTTCCTCGGCCGACACTGAATCGGGGGTCCGCATTGAAGCGGCGGAGGATTTGAAAAGCGACGCCATTTTTGACGACGGCGGGGCCGGTGTGCAATCCCGGCGCGTGTTGGTCGCTACCCCGAACCGAAAGTAAAAAGGGCGGTGTGCCTTGGCTTGCAATCGGCCGATTTATTACCCTTTTTTGAGCGATGCCGCGCAACAACGCATCGATGCAATTGTTGCGGATTGCGTTGCGGGGCGTATTTCCGAAGCCGAATATAAAGCCAAGGCGCGAACCGAGCGCGTCCAATCTCGACAAGAAGGACGTTCGGAACGGGTTGAGTCGCGCATGGAGGCTGCCGAAGAGATCGGGTATTATGCAACCGATGCCCTTTTTGCAGAAGCAATCCCGGCGGCCGCCGAAGCAGTATCCTCGGCGGTTGGGTTAGGGTTAGGCGGTTTGCCTTTCAGCAAAGCGCCGCAAACAACGCCAACGCCGCAAACAACGCCAACGCCGCAAACAACGCCAACGCCCGCACCGGCCGTCCCCACTTGGTTGTGGGGGGCTGGATTGGCAGCGTTAGCGTTTGGAGTTTTTTATGGCCGATAGTAATCCATGCCCTACCGGCGATTGCGAATTGTCGTGGTTTGATTCCATTTACGGCGCAACCGTATATGGCGTTAGCCGAATCTCGGGTTATTCAGAGGAAGAATCGGTAGTTGCCGCGTATGAATCGGTATACGACGTTGATTTGACGTCGGATCAAGAACAGGCGGCCGCCGAAGCAATGGCCGGCCAAGATCCGCTATGGTACGATGTAATCGAAAACGTACCAGAATCCAGTATGTCAGCCGTAGAATCGGTCATTGATACCACTGGAAGCGTTTTTGGGGCTGCTGGCGAGGCTATCGGCGAGGTTAGTGGCCGTGCAGCCGGCGGCTTTTGGGAGCAGGCCGGGACCGTTGGCACCGTGGCGACCGTCGCCTTAGTGGCTGGCTTGGGCTATTTTGCCTTCAAAGCAACGGTGTAACGTGGCTTGCTGTAACGGTTGCGCGTCCGGACACGGTTGCGAATCAACATGCAACGGCCACGATTCCGGCGGGAGTCGCGACCGCGAACAGAACCCCTCCGCCGTCCGGCTTGATTTGGCCGTGGGTCAGGATCTCGGGTCGGCGTCGGTTCCGGAGATTGTCCAGGTCTATCGCGGTCCTGTTTGGCTGGAACTATGGTCGTACGATGCCGATACTTCGTGGTTTATTCAGCGCCAACGCGTTGGCCGTGAAGGTCAACGGGTTGTAACGGATCAAAGGCTCAATACGGGGCCAGTGTCGCGACGGCTTGCCCGAGTGGCGGAAGGTGAGCGCGCCACGGTGCGTGCCTGGATTCGTGCGGCCGGCGCTAACTCCGGTTGGAACGATGTAACGGGTCGGTATGCTGGGTCAACGCCTAGCCCGTACGTTCTGGTTCAGACTTACGAAGACCAACCGTATGAATATGGCGCTTCATGTTCACAAGCGGTTCAAATCGACGCTGGGTTTTCCGAAGTAATCGTAGCTGCGCACCATGCGCGATACCTGACGATCTACGCCGATTCGACTTCCGGGCAGGTTTCCGTTGAAGATCGAAGCGGGACGACCGTTTCCAGTTATGCGCTCAATAGTTACCAAGTTATCAATTGCTCGGATGCGTGGCCTCGGGTTCGGGTTACAAATACCGGCGGAGTAGCAATCCAAATTTATTGGGTTGCGACGGTGAATCCTCCTGGGATGGTGTAAAGTGGAGTCGATTACTCAGATCCCATACAAGAACCGAATTGCATTTGCCGATTCTAATTGGGTTTCGTTTTCAATTCCTTCATCGGCTCGGCAGATTGATGTTGTTTTTGAAGATACTAGCGGGAAGTCGATTTTTGGTTCCATTGCTCCTGGGTATTCGCTTGTTGGCGCTCCGCTGGCGACCGATCCCAAGTGTGCGTCTTGGTCGTGGTCCGATTCACGGCTCGGCAATCGGGTCCGGTATCTTTCAGTCGCGCTAGCCGCCGGACACTACTGCAGTTTGGTCGTTCTGTGATTTTTCCGCCTGGGTTGCCAGGACCGCAGGGGGCGGCCGGCGCTCAAGGTGCCGTCGGCGCTCAAGGTGCCGCCGGCGCTCAAGGTGCCGCCGGCGCTCAAGGTGCAGCCGGCGCTCAAGGTGCAGCCGGCGCTCAAGGTGCAGCCGGCGCTCAAGGTGCAGCCGGCGCTCAAGGTGCAGCCGGCGCTCAAGGCGCCGCTGGCACCGGTGGCGCTTTGGTCCAAACGGTTCAAGCCGCTTACGGCACGCAAACGGTGATCGCCTCGACAACGTACGCCGATACTGGGCTGCAAGCCACAATCACACCAACGTCAGCGTCAAATCGAATTCGCATTGACCTATCGATGCAGGTTTCGACCTCACGGGCCAGCACTACGCAAGGATACGGTATTCGGGTTTTGAGAGGGGCTACCGTTATTTGGACGTCGTACGGGTTGACCGGGGAAGGGGGGTTAGCAGGCGCAATCACGGCAACGGGCGCCACTTTGGTTGCCC
>Ga0208783_10002704_pt1 | contig 10080 bp, 18 predicted proteins | sample DEB19_08_DNA_2_FD_184529 | JGI IMG/M metagenome (GOLD analysis project Ga0208783, IMG submission 184529) | Aqueous microbial communities from the Delaware River and Bay under freshwater to marine salinity gradient to study organic matter... | ecosystem: Environmental > Aquatic > Marine >... | reverse complement strand
AACTATGCGGATGCAAACCTTATAAGTCTGGGGGAAACCCTCAACCATAGGCTCGGGGTCAACATAGACAAATTCAGCAGATGGATTTTGCTGCTGAAAGAGTAATATCTCTTCCTGCAATAACCCTGAGAAATGTTTTTCTATTACTCTATCGTCGCTTTCAGCCCACCAAGTAACGACACCAACCTTTTTCAATAACGCATCTTTAAACGCGCTATGCAGGATTTGAAATCCTGGGTTCATGTCGTTGAATACGAAATTAATCGCATCCGAGGCTTGCTCGGCAACCTTAACATCTTCAGCCGTTCGAGGCATATATTCAACAATACGCTGGCCAGATGTGAATATACGCATCAAGCTCGGCATAATAGATTGAATAGTGTCCCTAACCTCAGAGAGAACTACCTGAGAGCGGCCAGCTTCCTCGTCCCCAAAGGGAGCCGCACGATAATACTCAGCTGCTTGAACTCGAGCAGGCGTAATAAGCGTATCAATATAAGTCTCAGCCGCCTGAACAGCGATACCAATCCGATTTTGAAACTCAGTCTCGTCAAGCGGATTTAGTTTCTGCCTAATATCCGAATTTCCTGGCCCGTAAGAATTATTATTATCTTCATCGCTATCATCTTCGACGCCATTATCCTCAGAGATGTCCTCATCTCCCGTAGGCATATCAGCTGTCTCTAGATATGATGATGCATTCGCATCCATCGGTGATGGAGTGCGTCTGCGACGACGACGAGCCATTATTATTCCTTCAGCAAATTGCTACACGGCGCTGAATGGCCTTACCAGGCACCCATTTCAACGCTCTACCGCCAACAAGCGCTGCTTGACCGGCGAATGTTAAACACAAAGCATCGGCAATATCTGGTGAGCGCATACCGCGCTTTTTCATCTCAGATTTGCCCTCTACTTTAATCTTACCGTTACTCGTAAACGAATAAGTTGGGCCGATTAATTCGGCCCTCAAATCATCGTCTCTCGGTAATCTAACTGCTCTGGTTTCTAGCCATTCTTTAGCCGATAACCACAACTCATCACGCAACCGAGCCGCGCTTTGATTTAAAGCAACACTCTCAGAAACATTAACGTCTCGAACATTAAAGCCAAGCTCACGTAGCCTATCGGCTACACCGCCGCCTAAACCGATACTATCAACGCAAATCTCTTCTGGGCGGTCTATGCCAGCTTCATGCACAATCCGGCCAACCGTTCCCATCAAGTCTTCACCAGACCAGTGCTTGAAACTAAGAACGATATTGCCCTGCCTCTTACAGATTACAGTTCTGTCAGAGCCGAAACGCGCAACGTCAACGCCATATATAATTGACGCCTGGGGGTCAGAAACAACATCCCGCGTCATTGCCGCATCAACTAGCTCGGCAGGAATTAGACTATCATCGTCTTTAAGCGCAAACTCACCTAACACTCTTACGCGATAGGCATTCGAGTTCTCGCCATAAGTCGCCGCAATCTGATTTACGAAATCTTGGCTAACAAGACGATTATCCATGCAGCTAACATGCATGGTTTTCCAATCACCCTTCAGCTGGTGATGGGTCTTAAAAAATAATCCAGTATTTCTGGTCGGATTGCCAATTAAAATGGTCGTCGCGGAATGCCCCGACATCGAACCGGCGGCACTTTCGAAAACTGCCTCGGGTATAGCGCTGGCTTCGTCGCAGATGAGCAAAACATTTTCGGAGTGGACGCCAGCCAAGGCTTCCGGCCTTTCAGCCGAACTAGTTCTCGCAGAAATAAAACTACTCTCTGGAGCGCCAACTTGCACAATGCGGTCACTGAATATCTCAATCGTATCTCGCAATGGCCCAGGGAGCTTCTGCGCCCAGTGCTTCACCTCAGAAAATAAAGCATCAAATAACTGACCAGCAGTTGGGGCTGTGCAAACCGCCTTCTGAGGCATGCGAGTAAACATGTGCCAGATAAGCGCCCAGGCACAGGCAGTCGATTTACCGACACCGTGACCAGCGCGAACGCTAATCCTGCGCTCACCCTTAGCAATCGCAGTCAAAAACTCACGTTGCCAGGGCAATGGGTCAGCGCCCAAAACCTCGGTAACAAATAAAACCGGCTCATCACGATACGCCGCTACAAACTCAGCGTAGATGGTTGAGAGGTCTTTCATTTTTTTATATTTTTTTCAGAGAGAGGGTTATTTTTATAAAATTTTCTAGAGACAGTGGGGGTGTGTTTATACAACCGCCCCGCCGGAGGTCGGCCATAGGGGGGGGGTCTCGACCCGCGAATTTCCCGGCAAAAACACTCAACTATATGCACTAATCATATGCATTTAGTTGTAACACATTGATATCACTTAGGTGGCAGCGTATCTGCAAACCGTTGTGGTGTTACGTCAATGACGTTGTGCTCTTGCTTAGCCTTTGCTCGAGCAGTTAAATCCATCAGCACAGCTGCAGCTGTCTGGCCTATATCAGCTGTCACTTCTAGGCTTTGTTTCTCACCGTATTTCTTAGGCGCTAGTTTGGCTGCACGCCATTGCCTGGCCCAGATACGCAGCTTAACAACATTATGGTCTTCTGGCGTTGCTTGGTCAGCCATATCAACAATATCGTCAGCCGTGACTTCTTGCTGAGCTTCGCGTGCGTGCGCGATAGCGTTCCGCACGTCTTCGTCCCTTTGCATCTCAAGATAGATTTCCTGCCATCTCGGCATGTTATCCGGCTTGCATGCTTGTTTAATCGACATACCCTCAATCAACGCATCACAGACACGTTGTAAGGCTCCCTCATCGAAGACTGATGGTCTTTTGCGGTTAGGATGTCTTTTACCGTCTGGACTTACCCAAGGGCCTTTAACAGGCTTTGCTTGGGTTACTGTCTCAACTGTTCTGGCCATGACTTTGGGAATAACTCTGGGTGCTTTAAGACAGTTACTAGTATTCTGTCTTTAGCTTCTCTGGTTAATTGGTTACGGCTTAGCAATTGCCCGATAGCGTGTTTAGCTTTGTAGAACTTTGCCGCTCTAGGATTACTGGTTCGGGCGGCAACAACTTTTAAAGCTGTCTGACGCTTTTGCTCAGCGGTCTTAGTATTAGGCGGCTCGTTACCACCACTGGCTAAGTTAAGAATATAATCGCGGCCCAAAATATCTCTGGCGGCTTCAATCGTCGCCTTCTCTACTGACTTCCAGTTATCTTGGGTCAAACCATCAACCAAGACCTGCATACCTGGACGCTTACCCTCATCCATCAATTCGCATATCCATTTCTGGATAGGCCCATGACGACGCTTAGCGTCTCTCAGATGGGTATGAAGCCTTTTCTCTGGGTCATTAGCCTTGCCGATATACCGAGGCATACCAGTGTCAGGGCAAGTCAGCGCATAAATGCAGACGCTCATCAGTGCAGCGTCATCTTCTCAATATCGACACCGAGTATCTCGGCAATCAACCAGGCAGTTACCTGCTCAACAGCCTCTGGGAAGCTGCAATCGTGGTTAGCCATGACATAATCCAATACGTCCCTGCCCTCACTTCTGAGTTGCTCAAGGTCGTCTGGCGTCATGTTTAAACTGCTCATCGGAATATTAGCGCCGAAAAAAACCCGCCGGATTTCTCACAGCGGGTAAGTCGAAGAATGCAGGAATAGTCATCGCGCACTTAGCGCGACTAGCATTTATCCATCAATTCGGCGGCCGGTGCAATGGGTGTTTAATCTCTATTACCACCTACCGACATCGAGCTACCGATGTTGGAGCCATCAGCCCCGTAATAGTAGGTCGTATTACCAGCCTTTAAACTTGTAGCCACGTTGTTACCATTGGCATCGTAATAGAACTTGCTCGTTCCGGCTGATTGGGATGAGCCGATGTCTTGGCCCTGTGAGCCGTAGAAGAACTGCGTCTCAGCTTGCGCTGGCATCGCTATCAGTGTGAATAGAACTGCTAACTTTTTCATTTGCTACTCCTGCTCTCCATTTTTCGTTTTTCATACGCCTAATCATTTCAGCTGTCACCAGGCAAATCTCAGCTTCAACATAATCTGCAATTATGCCAAAAGCGTCGTCCCAACCCTTTTCATAAGTAAGGTATTCTTTACTCACGGCCCTATACCTCAAATTAGGTAAGTTATAACTCACAAAAACAGCCCTAACCTTTAGTTAGACAGTGGCTTACTAAAGGATATTTTAGTTATTCCTTTTTTCCCAACCCTTTCCGCATATATTCGGCGGCGATGTCAGACATTTCCTTAATCAACTGTTGCTGATAACCTTCCGCGCATGTCTCAGGGATAAAACCCTCACTACCAGCATATACCTCGTAGATTTCCCTAAATGCGTTTTGCAGTTCCTCAATCACATCGGCGGCTTCGTGGCACACAGTATCGTGCTTTATTTCAGTTTTGCCATAAATAGCGCAGACCCAATTCACCCCGCGCAATCTCTGCACCAAGTCGGCTAGTCGATTACTTCCCGTCTTTTGGTCGGTCATTTTTGCCTCTAATTGCCGCAGCTATGGCTTGGCGACGTTCCTTCAGCCTTTGCTTCTGAACGATGTAGTGCGTATCAACTGGCCACTGTTCGACAATCCTGGCGCATCGTTCACGCTCATCTGCCCTGACCGCGTTTATTAATTCAGATATCTCACGGCCAAAGACCCACCAATCGCCTTGATTGATTTTATTAACATCGCTCAAGGATATTTTAGGAACGCGGCTCATCCACGCCTCCATTTTGTGCCGCCCCAATTCTGGTAATCAAGCACAGCATCCAGACCAACCTTCAACAAAGCTAGAATATAACCATCCCCTGCCCTGCCTTTTGGACAGCCAGCGTTGTAATGCAGTCCAGCTACCTCGTTTAAGCCCCTGCCTTCACCGGCCACGCTGATAAGAATTGGCCATGCTCTTGCGCCAACATACCTCGAGCATTGATTAAGCCACTCTACGGCCTCCTGTGTCCTTTCTGATAGCGGTTCAGATAGCATGCCTCCATCAACTCTAACTCTGGAGTAATCTATCGCTCTTTGCTGACCGATTGAGGCTTGTTCAAAGCGTCTGCAAAATTCCATCGCGGCAAAGCGTTGAGCATCGTCAATTCGACCGAGATGATGCAGCAACGAGATGGTATGTTCCTTGACATTCCGCACAACGCGGAGCTTAGCCCCCTTCTCGTAAGGGTCATCAACATCATCGACCGCTAGGACAGCTTGCGGATATTGCTGAGCGAGGGAGATTGATTTTTTGCGGCTCATTCAGCTGCCCGATATTCAAAATCGCTATCGAACATTTTAGCCATCTTGTTACTCAAACGGTCAGACATCTGGATTGCCTCTTTCTCAGAGTTAAGGTTGCTTAACCGTTTTTCTTCCAGCCATTTGATAGCCGCACGCTTGTCAGCTTCAGCGTCTCTAACGTCGCGCGTTGTTGATTTGAGCTTGCCAGCACAGCCCTTTCGGAAAGACTGATACATCTCGTTCATCCGTAAACGAGAAGCAGCCTTCTGCTCTGGCGAAACATAGTTTGCAGCTTGTATCGGCTTGGATACAGCTGGGTTTTTTTCCTCAAAGCTATCGCTTGCCCGCCAGCCTGGCTCAAATGCGTCTGGCGTGTTTGCTGGAACTGTCAGCCTACCGCGTCTATTGGCAAAACTTTCCGACTTGGCATGCGGATGTCCGATGTGTTGGAAATATTCCATCCACAACGCCCACTCAGGCGTGTTAGCCTCGATTACTGGATGGCTACCGTCTTGCCGACCGGCACGTGAGCAATAGGCTCTAGCCTTCGCCTCGTAGCTTTGAGCATCCGAAAATGGGTTATCGTCTGAATGAAACGACTTTTTGAGGCCGATTTTCATATTTGCCTTCCATAATCTTCGTAAAATTGCTCAACGCGAAACACCAATCGAAATCACAGCGCCAGCTGCTTTCAGAACCGCGCAAAAATGGCGACCCGCGTATTTTGGAAAACAATTCGGAAAAGCCAGCAGCCGGACTTTCGAAATCAAAATCATCGACAAGCTCTTTGGCTCGGCGAGTGATGGCAACCTTGCGCGCATCAGTCAGCTTGGCGACAGTGGCTAGGCCAACGCTTGAGGCTAAATCGTTCCAGGCTTCTGCAGTCGTCCTGAGTAGCTGGTCATCAAATCGTTTTGACTGACTTGCGACGGCGCAGCCGTCAGGAGCTTTTGACGTAGAAGTAATATTTATATCTTCGTTAGAAGATATATGTGATTGTGATTGTGATTGGCATGCCATTGGCATGCGATTGGCATTGCGATTGGCATTGCCATTGGCATCTTTTCCCCACCTCGCGGCATGGGCTTTTTCTGACGCAAGTGCCCGTTTTTTATAGGCTTCTTCCGCTTTAGCTAATTCAGCCTCTATTCGCTTGTGCTTCCAACCTTCCTCAAAGAATGGTTCCAACGCACTGCGTAACGCATGCCATTCGCATTGCGATTGGCATAACGTAATTCTAGCCAATCTTTCATCGTCATCTGGCAGCGAACCTGTATGCCAATAATGCGCTATCAAGAGCATGTAACCGCCATGCTCATCGCGGGATAAATGCGCTGTGTCTGACTTATAATCAGCCCAATACATAGGCATCCAGGCTCGGCTCATGCGCCACCCATTTGATAATCGTCGGCGTTGATTTCAGAAGGGTCGTTTATAGGATACCTGACCTCGCCAAGCTCAGCTGGCCATCGGTAATAGGAAGCATAAGCAGCGTGCGGATAGCCAAGGTCTGTATCAAAGACCCAGCCAAGAGCCTCAAACTCTTTCTGCCGATGATGGGGAACGTAAGCAAAATGTTGCTCAGCCATTAGATTACAGCCTCCGCAAAGTATTTCTTCACGTAGACTAACGCTTGATGCTCAACACAATACGGCTTGCCAGGCATACGGTCTGCGCAGCAAAACATCTGCCGACCAGATTTAGGGCTTTCGTAACAAGGCCAGCGGCAATGGTGCTCTTCTAAATTGATTAAAGAGCGCGGCTTACCGAATGGCGTCCGAGCGGCTTCTGGCTGCTCGTATCTAGGCTGTTTTTTTGGCTTAATAATGTAACTAAAAAATCTAAATGGGCGTTTTTTTTCAACTTTTACCCTGTCATTTACCCAAGATGCAGCTTTATTGGGTTTATCAATTTTCTTTGCATAGGCTTCACGACGAAAAGTAACTTTTATTCGCGCTGCTCTGCCAAGTATTGAGCTTCTGTTCCTGCCTAATGCATCCGCACATTCGCGCGTTGTTTTACCTTCAGCAGCGTATTGTTTAACTATTTCATCTTCGTCTGGCGTCCATAGCTTGACCTGTCCCATATCATGCCTCCATTGCGCACATAGCGGCATGTGAACCAGTGTAGGAGCGTAAATTATTGCTTTCCGGCAAACGCTTGGGCCAGAAATCGCTTTCAATCTTTAATTCTGTTTTAGCAGGGGAATGCCCGGCTCTTTTTAAATCTAGCAAATGCAGCAAAGTTGCGCGCTTTGGGCAACGTACGTGTTTGCCTTCAAAATGACGATTTCTATTTTTTGTAGACTTAGCAACAACTCGTTCAAATTCTGGCTTGTCTTCAAAATAGCCAAGGTCAATTAACCTATTCCAGCAATCAGCCACCATCGCTTCTGATATTACTAAATGTAATTTTTCAGATAGTCTTCGTGCAATGCGCTCGTTGCTAAAATTACGTTTTTTGCAAGCGCATACAAATTCTATACTTTCTTCTGGCCATTCATAGCGTGGTGCAGACCCCATTAAACCCTCTCCCTCGTTGAAATCACGTAAACTTGCATCGTGTCGCCAGCGCCACGCCAAACCTCTAGCTTCTGCATGAGGCGGTCGTTTTCGATGACGTTGTGTGATTGCAGGAGGTCACTCACGCATTTAACGGAGTTGTCTAAATCCATCCTGCAGTTGACGGGTAGGGAAATACGGAGGCCGTATGCGCCTTCAACAAAACCAGGGTTTTGCTCTTCTAAAATCTTGCCAGCACCGACAATCCAATCACGATATTTTTCAGATTTAATATTGATGGCGTGAGTAGAGCCTTTACGGACTATCGCTCTGTAAAGCGCATTCACCGATATCGGGGGTGGTAATTCTAAAACTACGGATTGAGTGGGTTTCCTTACAATCATACGCCGCACATCCCGTCGCATTCTTGGAGGAAGCCAAATTCCTTTTGGCCTCTCTCTGCTGGCGTAGATAAATCAACTTCAGACAAAGGCTTGAGGCTTCTGTGCATGTATTGAGGGTATTTAACTGTAGCGTTGCTATTTCTAATTACAGCATCAACCTCAACAGCGTCTTCCCAAGATACCGGATCGTTGTTGCGTAAATTCCGCCACATTGCGTCCGAATGATAAGGACAGCCAATGCAAGCAGACTTTGGGGCTGACCAGCCACGCTCTCTAAGCCAACGCAAGCAATCTTGGCGGCTCATTCTCGCGTCAATTAAAGGCCATATATTCTTTTGCCATTTATCAGGGCTATCTTTCATTCGCTGAATTTCATCAGTCGAAATCCCGACCCATACTTCAACGCTGTTGAGAGGTATGCGCTGACCTCTTTCGTAACCTAAAAGCTCTCTGATTTTTTTACGCAATGGTTGGATTTTATATTCAGACGTGCATTGTCTACGTATCATTCCACCGTTTTCAGTGAACCAAGGAACTGAAGCTAAGCGCTGATCAGGAGTTGTTTGCTGTGCCATAATATCTGCACGAAGATTTCCTTTTGACACAATATGGACAGGAAACGGCAACGCGGCGCGCAATTTCTCAAGGTGGGTATAAACAGCTTTAGGTTCCCATCCTGTATCTGCAAAAATTGCGCAATCTGGCATTGGGTTTATTTGACCATGTGCCGCCATTAACGCGAGTGTTGTTGACTGCACACCTGCGCCAAGAGCAATAACTCTTAATTTTGGTTGATTAGTCATCTCAAAACCTCGTTAAGAGGAATTAAAACAACCTCGGACTTGCCGCCGTCACCGGACTTGGCGCGCTTGCTGCCAATATCGTGAAAATGCTTGGCTACCTTTTTAAGGCGCTGCAGAGGAAACATAAGATAGCAAAGCGTCTCATTATCTCTGCGTAATTCGTGAACCCAATAATCAGCCTGGGTCGCTGCTATGCCAGATGGTTGACCGTTAAATCTGTATTCAATGCAGATGTTGCCGGTCTGCTCCCACTGCCAGGTTTCAGTTTTAAGTTCGATCTTTTCAATTTTAGATGCTGAAAATATCTCGCCTAAACGACGCTCAGCTTGCAGAGCTTGCGAAAGCTGGATGTCAAACTTTTTATCGTTATTGAGAAAAAAAGGCGGCTCGGAGCGTTGGCTCAACGAGCCGCCAGTAACCACGCCGTTAGGGAGGATTGGCGCGGTATCTCTCATTCGGCTGTTTCCAGCCGACGTTCTGATTTCTTGCGATGAAATTTCCACAAATCGAGGTCAGCAGAGAGAGCTTTGCTCAGCAGTTCTCGGGAAATCGTTGTGAAGGTATGGGCTGGTAGACGGTTGTTGACCCGCCATACACTGACGGCTGCATGGCTAACGTCTAGAAGTGACGCAGCAGCTTTAGTGCCGCCAAGGGCATCAATCACATCTGATACGGATGATAGTTTCGAACTAGGCATTTTCCGAAGCTATCTAAAATTTTTCGAATGGTCAATAACTATCTAAATATTTTCGAACATTTTGGAATAAAAAGATTTCGGGTGTTCAAAATTATTTTGTTGATAGTTTCGGGTTAATACTCTATTAACCTTTTCCATAGGCGGTGTAAGTATATGAGTAGTGACCCAAGGGTTGGGGCGGTCGGCAAGCGTCTAGCCTTGCTCAGAGCAGTTCTTGGTATTGAAAACCAAGCAGAGATGGCTAAGCGGCTTAAGATTGACCCCAAACGCTACCATGTTTGGGAGGCCGGCAAGGGCCTTATACCTGTCCATCAAGCTATTGAGCTTCGTCGGCTTACTGGCGCGACACTAGATTATATATATCTAGGGGAAATGGGTGCGTTATCTACAAAATTATCTCAGCAATTAACGTCTGAAGAATAATCAAATCAAGGGGATATCACCCCCCCCCCCCCAAAA
>Ga0208783_10002699_pt1 | contig 10088 bp, 9 predicted proteins | sample DEB19_08_DNA_2_FD_184529 | JGI IMG/M metagenome (GOLD analysis project Ga0208783, IMG submission 184529) | Aqueous microbial communities from the Delaware River and Bay under freshwater to marine salinity gradient to study organic matter... | ecosystem: Environmental > Aquatic > Marine > Coastal... | reverse complement strand
CGACGAGGACGGCGACGGCATCCGCGCCAAGGGTGACCGCCTCCTCCAGACCGAGATCCTCGTCCGCGCCGGCAAGCCGGACCGGATCAAGTTCATGCAGCTCCTCGCCGACCAGGCCAAGGAGTGTGGCTTCGACATCTCGATCAAGGAGGCCGACTTCGCGACGGTCCTCCTCCCGGGCCTCGAGTACCCGCACATCTTCCCCGGCACGGACAAGCCCTGGGACGCCTACTTCGGCGGCTGGGGGACCGGTTACGACCCCGATCCGTACTCGCTCTGGCACTCCAGCCAGTGCACCACGGCCGAGCTGCCGGACACCTACAACTTCGTCTGCTTCCAGAACGAGCGGGCGGATGAGCTGATCGAGGCCGGGCTCAAGGAGCTCGACCAGGCGAAGCGCGCCGAGATCTACCAGGAGTTCGAGGGCATCATGGCCGAGGAGCTCCCGTACCTCTGGGCGTGGTCCGATATCGCGCGCCAGGGCCTCCGGGCCACGGTCAACGGCGCCGAGCCGTGGACCGCGGAGAACATGACCTCGCCGGCCTGGTCGTGGGAGGTCGAGAAGATCACGAACGTCCCCGCCGCCCAGTAAGGGCACGCGGTCGGCGGCCGGACCGGGGTCACCCGGGCCGGCCGCGAGGCCGCCGGGCTTCGGAGCGATCCGAGGCTCGGCGGCCTCTTCGTTTCTCCTCCGGTCGCACGCGTCCGGGCGCGGCGGAGTAGGATGCCCGGAACGTCAGGACCGACGAACAGGGAGCCGTGGCAACCTACATCCTCCGACGCACGCTCCAGGCGATCCCGATCATCATCGGGATCTCTGTCGTCGTCTTCGCCATCGTCTATCTCGCGCCGGGTGACCCCACCGCGCGCTTCCGGACCCCCAAGGTCCCCCCGGAGCAGATCGAGGCGCTCATCCGCGCCTACGGCCTGGACCGCCCGGTCCACGAGCAGTACATCTCGTGGGCGTCCACCTTCTTCCAGGTCTGGAACCCGGACGCGTGGGGCTACAGCTTCCTGTCGGGCGACCCGGTCCTGGAGAAGGTCCTCTACCGCGTGCCGCCCACGCTCCTCCTCATGGGGTCCGCGCTGCTGGTGACGATCGTCGTGGCGATCCCGGTGGGGATGCTCGCCGCGCTCCGCCAGTACAGCCTGACGGACAAGGTGATCACGACCCTCTCGACCTTCACCTACGCGATCCCGTCCTTCCTCGTGGGCGCCTACGCGCTCTACTTCGGGGCGGTCCTCCTGCCGGAGCTGACGAACGGCGCGATCAAGTTCCCGTCCTTCGGGATGGAATCGCTCGGCAGCCGCGGCGACCCGCTCGACCTGCTCTGGCACCTCATCCTGCCCGTGCTCACCCTCTCGGTGATCAGCATCGCGGGCTGGAGCCGGTATATGCGCTCGTCCATGCTGGATGTCCTCCACCAGGACTACGTGCGGACGGCCAAGGCGAAGGGGCTCCCGCGCCGTGCCGTCATCTACCAGCACGCGCTCCGGAACGCGCTCATCCCGATCGTCACCCTCATCGGGCTCTCGATCCCCGGCCTGATCGCCGGCGCCGCGATCACGGAGACGATCTTCACCTGGCCGGGGCTCGGCAGCCTCTTCGTGGAGGCGGTCGGCACGCGCGACTACCCGGTCGTCCTTGCGCTCACGATGGTCGGCGGCGTGGCGGTGATCGCGGGGAACCTCCTCGCGGACATCCTCTACGGCCTCGTCGACCCGCGGATCCGGTACTAGGGAGCGGCACCCGATGACCTCCGACTCCGACCAGACGATCCGCGAGCGCTGGGTCGCCTCCCCGTCCCCCGCGGGGGGCGGCACCACGCGCGCCGGTGACCCCGCGAGCTCCGTGGACGAGGTCGACCTCACCCCGGTGCGGACCTACTGGGAGCTCGTCCGGATGCGCTTCCGCCGGCACCGTCCGGCGGTCATCTCCGTCTTCGTCCTCGCGATCCTGGTCATCTACGCGGTGATCGTCCCGCTCACCACCGGCGAGGGCTACAAGGACCCGAACATCCGCAAGGTCTGGGACCCCGCGGAGATCGTCATCACCTTCGACCCCTTCACGGTGGAGGCCTTCGCCCCGCTCGGATATGACGAGATCGGCCAGAACGTCTTCGTGCGCCTCGCCAAGGCGACCCAGACCTCGCTCGTCATCGGCGTCGCCGCGGTCCTCATCATCGCCGGCATCGGCAGCTTCATCGGCGCGATCGCGGGCTTCCTCGGCGGCCGGGTGGACAACCTCCTCATGCGCCTCGTCGATATCGTCCTCTCGCTCCCCGTCCTCTTCATCATCCTGATGATCGTCTCGTTCTTCGGCACCGGAGACGTCTCCGTCGTGATCATCGCGATCGGCATCACCGGCTGGACCCTGGCCGCACGCCTGATCCGTGGCGAGTTCCTCACCCTCCGGGAGACGGACTTCGTGATGGCCGCCCGCGCGCTCGGCGTCCATTCCCGGCGCATCATCACCCGCCATATGCTCCCCTCCGCCCTCAGCCCGCTGATCGTCGCGAGCGCGCTCGGGGTCGCCGACTCGGTCGTTGCGGAGGCCGGGCTCTCCTTCCTCGGCTTCGGGATCAGCCCGCCGGAGGCCAGCCTCGGGAACATGCTGAACAACGCCCAGACCTACTTCATCCGGGCCCCCATCCTCATCGTCTGGCCCGGGCTCGTCCTCATCCTCATCGTCCTCTCGGTCAGCTTCATCGGCGACGGTCTGCGCGACGCGCTCGATCCGCGCCAGAAGATCGAGTCCGGCTCGTGAGCGGGGATCCGGTGGGCAACGACATCCTCCTCTCCGTCCGGGACCTGCGGACCGCCTTCGACACGATGGACGGGACGGTGAAGGCCGTGGACGGGGTCTCCTTCGCGATCCGCCGCGGCGAGACGCTCGGCGTCGTCGGCGAGTCCGGCTGCGGCAAGAGCGTCACCGCGCTCTCCATCCTCCGGCTCATCGAGCGGCCCGGGCGGATCGTCGGTGGCTCGGTCGATTTCGGCGGGCGGGACCTCCTCGCGATGAGCGAATCGGAGATCCGCGACGTCCGGGGGAACCGGATCGCGATGATCTTCCAGGAGCCGATGACCTCGCTCAACCCGGTCTACACGTGCGGCCGCCAGATCGCGGAGACCGTGCAGGCCCACCGGTCCGTCAGCCGCGCGGAGGCCTGGGAGAAGGCCGTCGAGATGCTCGACCTCGTGGGGATCCCGGATGCCGGCCGGCGCGCGAAGCAGTTCCCGCACCAGATGTCCGGCGGGATGCGCCAGCGCGTGATGATCGCGATGGCGCTCTCCACGGACCCGGACCTGCTCATCGCGGACGAGCCCACGACCGCGCTGGACGTGACGATCCAGGCCCAGATCTTCGAGCTCATCGCGCGTCTCCGGGAGGAGCGCCGGATGGCGATGCTCCTCATCACCCACGACCTCGGGGTGATCGCGGAGATGGCGGACGACGTCGTCGTGATGTACGCCGGCCAGGTCGTGGAGCAGGGCGACGTGCGCTCGGTGATGACCGATCCGCACCATCCCTACACGCGTGGCCTCCTCGCCTCGATCCCGCGGATCGGGGAGCGGCGGCACCGGCTCGAGGTGATCCCGGGCGTCGTCCCGAACCCTCTCAACCTGCCGGCAGGCTGCCTCTTCCGGCGCCGCTGCCCGTACGCGATGGAGATCTGCGAGACCCCGCCGCATCTCACCGACCTGGGTGGTGGACGGAGCTCCCGCTGCTGGCTCGATGCCGAGGGTCGCGCGCCCGAGGTCACCCTCCCGGAGGCCGCTCATGGCTGATCCCGCGCCGGACGGCGCGACACCGCTCCTCCGCGTCCGCGACCTCGTCAAGCACTTCCCGATCAAGGGCGGCCTCCTCGGCTGGTCCCGGGTGGCCGCCGTCCACGCCGTGGATGGCGTCTCCTTCGACCTCGCGCGCGGAGAGACGCTCGGGCTTGTCGGGGAATCGGGCTGCGGGAAGTCCACCCTCGGGCGGACCCTCCTCCGGCTCCTGCCGGCCACCTCGGGCAGCGTGGAGCTCGAGGGGAAGGACCTCTTCGCCGTCCAGGGCGAGGAGCTGCGCCTCCTGCGCAGCCGGCTCCAGGTCGTCTTCCAGGACCCCTACGCGAGCCTCAACCCGCGGATGACGGTGGGGGAGATCGTCGGCGAGGGCCCGCTCGCCCAGGGGATGACGAGCAGCTCCGAGCGTGAGGCGCTCGTCCGCGAGCTGCTTGCCAAGGTGGGCCTCAACCAGACGCACATCCACCGCTACCCGCACGAGTTCTCGGGCGGGCAGCGCCAGCGGATCGGGATCGCGCGGGCGCTCGCCGTGCGCCCGGAGATGATCGTCCTGGACGAGCCGGTCTCCGCCCTGGACGTCTCCGTCCAGAGCCAGGTCCTGAATGTCCTCTCGGACCTCCAGGAGGAGCTCGGGCTCACCTATCTCTTCATCTCCCACAACCTCTCCGTCGTCCAGCACATCAGCGACCGGGTCGGCGTGATGTACCTGGGCAAGCTCGTGGAGCTCGCGGAGGTGGGGGCGCTCTACGCGCATCCGCGGCACCCCTACACGGTCGCGCTCCTCTCCGCGATCCCGGAGCCCGATCCCACGCGGCGGCGGAAGCGGATCGTCCTCGGCGGAGACGTGCCGAGCGCGATCGACCCGCCGGCCGGCTGCCGCTTCCAGTCCCGCTGCTGGCTGAGCGAGCGCCTCGGGAACCCGGAGAAGTGCCGCACGGAGGAGCCGCAGCTCCGCGATCACGGGCCGGGCCAGGTCGCCGCCTGCCACTTCAGCGAGGAGCTCACGCCCGCCGCCGTGGAAGCCGCCTCCACGGGCGGCAGCTTCGGGGACCGCGCGCTCTCCTGACCGTTCCCCGGGCCTAGCGACTCGCGGCGAGCGCGGCTTCGAGCTCTTCCCGGGTCGGGGGCTCCGCACCCACGCGCGTACAGGCGATCGCTGCCGCGGTCGCGGCCCGGCGGGTCGTCTCGGTGACGGCGGTGGCATCGCGGAGGCCGCTCCGGCCCCGCCCCGAGGTGACCCAGGCGAGCAGGAAGGTCCCCCCGAAGGTGTCGCCGGCGCCCACGGTGTCCGCCACCTGGACGGACGGGGTGGGGATCGTCCGCTCCCAGCCATCCCCCACGGCCCGGACCGGCCCCGGTCCGTCCGTCACGAGGACGACGCCCGCGCCATCGGCGACGAGCGCGCGCGCGGCGGCCACCGGGTCATCCCCGGGGGCGAGCCAGGCGAGGTCCTCCGTGCTCGCCTTCACGATGTCCGCGCGGGCGAGGACGCGGGTGAGTCGCTCCCGGTAGCCGCGCGGGTCATCGATGACGAGGGGACGGATGTTCGGGTCGACCATGACGAGGAGGCCCGGCGGGGTCGCCGCGACGAGACCGGCGATCGCATCCGCCATCGGGCGAAGGAGGAGCCCGAGCGTCCCCACGTGGAGCGCAGCGGGGAGGGGATCGAGCGCGCGCAGGGCTTCCGCTGCCGTGAGCCCCGGTGCCGAGGTGGCGGCCGTGTAGAAGCGATAGGAGGCGGCGCCGGATGCATCGAGCTCCGCGAGCGCGAGGGTCGTGGGGTCGTCCGTCTCGATGACGAGGCCGAGATCGACGCCGTCCTGCGCGAGGCCGGCCCGGAGGTCGCGCCCGAAGCGGTCGCGCGAGATCCGGCCGAGGAAGGCGACCGCGCCCCCCTGGCGCCCGATCGCCCGCGACGCGTTGTACTCCCCACCGCCGCCCGCGGCGGCGATCGAGCCGTCCGGGCGGATGATGAGGTCGACGAGCGCATCCCCCGCGACGACGATCCGGCTCATGCGGGTCGGACCGGGAGATCCGCCGCCATGCCGGCGAGGAGCGCGTCCCGTTCGGCGGGGCCGGCATCCGGGAAGTGGCAGGCGACCGATTGGAGCGCCGTGGCAGCGACGAGCTCGGGACGCTCCGTGGCGCAGCGCTCGGGGTTCCCGAGCCGGGGGCGCATCCAGCAGCGTGGGTGGAAGGAGCAGCCGGACGGCGGGTCCACGGGGCTCGGGACATCGCCGGCGAGGAGGATCCGGCGCGGGCGGCGCTCGGGGTCCGGGACGGGGATCGCGGACATCAGCGCCTGGGTGTAGGGGTGCCGCGGGTCGCGGTAGGTCGTCTCCCGGTCCGCGATCTCGGCGACGCGACCCAGGTACATGACCGCCACTCGGTCGCTGATGTGCTCCACGACCCCCATGTTATGAGCGATGAAGAGGAGCGTCAGACCGAGCTCCCGCTGCAGCTCGCGGAGGAGGTTGAGGACCTGCGCCTGGATCGAGACATCGAGCGCGGAGACCGGCTCGTCGCAGACGACGAGATCCGGCTCGAGGACGAGGGCGCGCGCGATCCCGATCCGCTGGCGCTGCCCACCGGAGAACTCGTGCGGGTAGCGGCGCGCCTGGTCGGCCCGCAGCCCCACGCGGTCCATCATCCGCAGCACCCGCTCCTCGCGTTCGCGCGGATCCCCGATGCCGTGGATGCGCAGGCCTTCCCCGATGCTCTCGCCGATCGGGCTGCGCGGGTCGAGGCTCGCGTAGGGGTCCTGGAAGATGATCTGCATCCGGCGGCGCCACGGACGGAGCGCGCTCCCCGTGATCCCGGAGATCTCCTCCCCGTCGAAGCGGATCGAGCCCGCGGTGGGGTCGATGAGGCGGAGGATGAGCCGGCCGACGGTCGTCTTCCCGCAGCCCGATTCCCCGACCAGCCCGAGCGTCTCGCCGCGCCGGATCGTGAGGTCCACGCCGTCCACCGCGCGCACCTCGGCCACGGTGCGACGGAGGAGCCCGCCGCGGATGGGGAAGCTCTTCACGAGGCCGCGGACCTCCACGAGCGGCTGCTCCGCGGGGGCGGGGGCGGCCACGGGGACGGGGTCGCTCATCGGACCGGGCTCCCCGGCTGCTCATCCGCATCCCAGCGGCCGCGCTCCGGGCGCCGCGAGCCGTCCCGGCGGTGCTCCAGCCAGCAGCGCACCGCGTGGCCCGCCTCCAGGGCCAGGAGCTCCGGATGCTCGGCCTCCGCCAGGGGATCGCCGCTCGTCTCCCGCTCGGCGCAGCGCCCGGCGAAGCGGCAGCCCGCCGGGAGGTCGAGGAGGCTCGGGACGCTGCCGGGGATCGTCGCGAGCTCCGCGCGCACGTCGCCCGGGACGGGGACGGAGCCGATCAGGCCCCGGGTGTAGGGATGGCGCGGGTCGCGGAAGAGGGTCCGGACATCCGCCTCCTCCACGACCTCGCCCGCGTACATCACGGCGACCCGGTCGCACATCTCCGCGACCACGCCGAGGTCGTGGGTGATGAGGATGATCGCGGTCCCCGTCTCCCGGCGGAGGGTCCGCATGAGATCGAGGATCTGGGCCTGGATCGTCACGTCGAGCGCGGTCGTGGGCTCGTCCGCGATGAGCAGCTCGGGCTCGCAGGCGAGCGCCATCGCGATCATCACCCGCTGGGCCATGCCGCCGGAAAGCTCGTGGGGGTAGGCGCGGATCCGGCGGTCCGGGTCCGGGATCCCGACCATCCGCATCAGCTCCCGCGCCCGGTCGAGCGCCGCGGCCCGCTTCATCCCGCGGTGGAGCTCGAGGACCTCCGCGAGCTGGTGCCCGGCCGTCATCACCGGGTTGAGCGAGGAGGTGGGCTGCTGGAAGATCATCGCGATCCGGTTCCCGCGGATCGCCCGGATCTCCTCGTCGCCGAGGGTGAGGAGGTCCCGGCCGTCGAACCGGACCTCACCCGCCTCGATCCGGCCCGGCGGCGCGATGAGCCGGAGGATGGAGAGCGAGGTGACGCTCTTCCCGCAGCCCGATTCGCCGACGAGACCGAGGACCTCCCCGCGGTCCACGTGGAAGTCGACCCCGGTCACGGCCCGCACGAGACCGTGGCGCGTGGCGAAGGAGGTCCTGAGGCCGCGGACCTCGAGGAGCGGGGAGCCGCCCGGGCCGGCCATCAGCGCTCGAGCCGCGGATCGAGGGCGTCCCGGAGGCCGTCCCCGAAGAGGTTGAAGGCGAGGACGGTGAGCGAGATCGCGAGCCCCGGAAAGATGAGGAGATGCGGTGCCGCGAAGACCCGGTTGCGCTCCAGGCCGATCATCAGGCCCCACTCCGGCGTCCGCGGCTCGGCACCGAGGCCGATGAACGAGAGCGCGGCGACATCGAGGACCGCGCCGCCGATCCCCAGGGTCCCTGCGACGACGATCGGGGTGAGGGCGTTCGGGAGGACGCGCCGGACGAGGATCCCGAGCTGGCTCTCGCCGAGGGCGCGGGAGGCGGTGACGTAGTCCGCCTCGCGGACGGTGAGCACCGAGGCACGCATGATCCGGGCGTAGACGGGGATCGCGACGATCCCGATCGCGAGGAGCGCATTCGCGAGGCCGGAACCGAGCACGGTGACGATCGCGATCGCGAGGATGAGCGAGGGGAAGACGAGGAGGATGTCCATCGCGCGCATGATCAGGCCGTCCGTCCGTCCGCCGACGAAGCCCGCGATCGCACCGAGCGTCGCCCCCACGACGATCGCGAAGCCGACGGTGACGAAGCCGACGACGAGCGAGATCCGCGCGCCCCAGATGACGCGGGAGAGGACGTCGCGGAAGTTGCTGTCCGTCCCCATCAGGTGCTGCCACTGGTCCGCGGGGCAGCCGAGGAGGTGGATGCAGGGCGGCGCGAGCGACTTGACGCCGGGCTCGAGCGAGAGGAGGTCGGCGTTCGGCGCGAAGGGGGCGATGACCGGCGCAAGGATCGCCACGAGCGCGAAGAAGGCGAGGATCGCGAGGCCGAGCCGGGCATTCCGCTGGCGGAGGACCGCGCCGCTCTTCTCACGCAGCGGACCCACCCGGCGCTCGCCGCTCACCCGCCCACCTTGACCCGTGGGTCCAGGTACGCGTACGAGATGTCGACGAGGAGGTTGACGATGAGGAAGCCGATCGCGATCACGAGAGTGAAGCCCTGGATGACGACGTAGTCCCGTCCGGTGATCGCGTCGTAGACGGTCTTGCCGACCCCCGCGAGGTTGAAGATCGTCTCCGTCAGGACGGCCCCGGAGAGAAGGATCCCCACCTGGAGCCCGATGATCGTGACGACCGGGAGGATCGCGTTCCGGAAGGCGTGGCGGAGGATGACGGAGCGCTCGCCGAGCCCCTTGGCGCGCGCCGTCCGGACGTAGTCCAGGGCGAGGACGTCGAGGAGGCTGGAGCGCGTGATCCGGGCGATGATCGCGAGCGGGATCGTCCCCAGGGCGATCGCGGGGAGGATGAGGTGGCGGCTCGCATCCACGAGCGCTTCCCACTGGAAGGTGATGAGCGCCGTGAGCGTGTAGATCCCCGAGAGGAAGTCGAGGAAGGCGCGCGGCAGCCCATCCAGCGCGGTGAGCCCCCAGACCTCGGCGAGCGGGATGACGTCCACCCCGGATGAGAGGCGGCCCGACGGCGGGAGCGCGAAGGGCGTCCCCTTGAGGACGATCGCGAAGATCCAGGCGAGGAGGAGGCCGAGGACGAAGACCGGCGTGGAGAAGCCGATGTTCGCGAAGAGCATCGTGCCCACGTCCACGGACGAGTTCCGCCGCCATGCGGAGACGATCCCGAGCGGGACACCGACGAGGATCGCGAAGAGGAGCGCGTAGAAGCTGAGCTCGATCGTCGTGGGGAGACGCTCGATGATCAGCTCCGTGACGGGGAGCTGGAACTTGATCGAGGTCCCGAGGTCGCCGCTCGCGACCTGGCCGAGGTAGGCGGCGAACTGCACCGGGATCGGCTGGTCGAGCCCGAAGCGGATCGCGAACTGCCGGCACTGCTCCTCCGTGGCCCGCTCGCCGAGCGTCGCCGTGCACGGGTCGCCGGGGAGGACCCGCGCGACCACGAAGACGACGAGGACGATCGCGAAGAGGACCGGGATGCTGATGAGGAGGCGCCGGAGGATGTAGCTCGCCATCGGCCGCGGGTGGGCTCCTGCGGGGAAGGGGGAGGGGAGCGACGAGGGGGCGTCACCCGTTGCCGGGCGACGCCCCCTGCGTCACGGTCGTACGGTCCGGATCACTCGGCCGGCGGGTTGAGGAACCCTCCGCCGATGAGCGACGGCCAGTACTCGAAGGCGCCGC
>Ga0208783_10002696_pt1 | contig 10102 bp, 8 predicted proteins | sample DEB19_08_DNA_2_FD_184529 | JGI IMG/M metagenome (GOLD analysis project Ga0208783, IMG submission 184529) | Aqueous microbial communities from the Delaware River and Bay under freshwater to marine salinity gradient to study organic matter... | ecosystem: Environmental > Aquatic > Marine > Coastal... | reverse complement strand
GCTGGCGCAGGCGGAGGAGCGCGCGGTCAGGTCCGTCGTAGTGCGCGGCGAGCTCGAGGTGGCGCAGCACGACTCGGAACTTCTCGGAGACCGTGGGCTCGCGGCCGACGGTTCCGGTGTCGAGCAGCGCCTTCGCGCGTCGGAACATCCACGGTGTGCGGAGCGCGCCGCGGCCGATCATGACGCCTGCGCAGCCTGCGACGCGCATGAGCTCTGCGACATGCTCGGGCTCGGTGACATCGCCGTTGCCGATCACCGGGATGTGCGGCACGGCCTCGACGACCTCGCCGATGGCGTTCCAATCGGCGGTGCCCGAGAAGAACTGCACGGTGTAGCGGCCGTGCACGGTGACGGCGGCGATGCCGACGTCGGCGAGCTGGCGCGCGAGGACTGGCGCGACCTTGTGCTCGGGATCCCAGCCGAGGCGCATCTTGGCGGTGACGGGCACGCGGCCGTTTGTGTGGCGGGTCACGGCGTCGACGATGCACTTGGCGAGCAGCGTGGTGTTCGCGCAGTCGCGGAGGAGCAGGCTGCCGCCGTTCTTCTTCGCGACCTTGTCGACGGGGCAGCCCATGTTGATGTCGATGACGCGCGCGCCGTGGTCGACGGCCCAGATGGCGGCCTCGGGCAGCGGATCGTCGCCGTTGCCGTAGAGCTGCATGCCCGCGGGCTGGTCGAACTCGTTGGTGCGGGCGAGGTCGAGCGTGCGCGAGGTCTCCTTGAGGATCGCGCGCGAGTTGAGGAGATCGGTGTATGCGCAGCCGACGCCGCCTTGCTCGCGGCACAGGATGCGGAACGCGATGTCGGTGTGCCCCGCGATGGGCGCGAGCAGCAGGGGCGAGTCGAGCTGGACGGATCCGATTCGGAGCACGGGGTGGACTCAGGCGGAGGTAAGCGCGGAGTTCCGCAGCAGGACATCGGACTCGTAGCGCTTCACGATCTCGAAGTTCGGCAGCATGTCGAGCAGGGCGCTCAGGTTCGGCGCGCCCTCGTAGAGCTCGTCGTCGAAGCACTCGGTGTAGAAGTAGCGCGTGCGCGCGAGGGTGTCGCGGCCGCCGGACACGAGATCGGCCTCGGCGCCCTGCGTGTCGGCCCAGATGAAGTCGATCGGACCGGGCTCATGCTTGCGCGACCAGGTGTCGAGCGTGCGGACCTCGACATTGATCGTGCGCTGGAACTTGCACCACGGCCACTTCTCCTTGTGCGTCTTGGGCGTGCGCAGCGAGCCCGATTGGTCCCAGCCCTTCGGGTACTCGGCCTTGACCTGCGGCGTCGCGTCGGGCGGCAGGCCGCTCGAGACATGGAATTGCGCGCGGCCGTTGGCGGCGCCGATCGCGAGTTCGTGCAGCGTGACGCGGCGGTCGGTGACCTGCTTGCGGAAGGCCTCGATCGCGCGTGGGTCGGGCTCGAAGGCGTGGATGCGCGCGGTCGGGAAGCTGCGCACGAAGAGCTGCGTGTGCATGCCGTGGTTCGCGCCGATCTCGAGGATGACCTGCGGCGCTGGGCCGAGCAGCCGCTGAAGGAACGGGCCGTTGATCGATTCTGGGGAGATGGGCGGGAGGTCGCGCGGCACGGTCGTGTCTCGGTGTTCACTTCTCGAGGGTGGTGTCCTCGAGCTTGTAGAGCCCGAGGAGGAATCCGCCGGTCTCGAACGGCGAGACCACAAGTCTGCCACGGAAGGTCGCGAAGCGGAAGAGGTGGAGCCCCTGCATCATCACGGGCTCGCGCATGTCCATGTCGATCGCGTCGAAGGGGGTCGGGGGGAGTCCGATGCAGCAGCCGTCCCAGCGGTTCAGGGTGAGGAGGAGGTTTCGCGCGGCGCTGATGCGCACGGCGGTCGAGTAGTAGCCGCTGATCTCGATGTAGGTGCCGTCGAGCGCGCGTACCCACGGCGGCGGCGTCTGTGCCTTCGCGGCAGGGTCGATGTACGCGTTTGCGGAGGTGAGGAGCTCCCAGCTGATGCGGTAGGGATCGTCGGCACGGCCGTTGCCGATGACGCGGAAGCGGCCGTCGAGTTCGAGCGTGCGTTCGTCGAGGCGGCGGATGACATCGTTCGGCGAGCGCGAGTCGGTGAGGAGCGCAGGCTTCGGGCGGACGACGGAGCCGCTCTCGCCGAGGAGATCGAGGTCGGGGGTGGGCGCCGTGGTCGACGATGGCGCCGGAACTGGGGCCGGATCGACGGCTGGTGGCTGCTCGGGCGCTGGAAGCGCAGTGGGCGGCGTGTGGATCGTCGGCCCTGAGAACACGAACCACAGCCCGCCTGCGAGGAGGACGACGAGGAACGACCAGAACCAGCGCATCAGTCCTGTCCCTGCCAGGCGTGACCGAGCGAGGCCGAGAGGATCGCATCGCGGACCGCGCTCATCGGAAGCACCGGCTCGAGGAATGGATCGGGGAGCTCGCCGATCAGCACGGGATCGAAGCCTGGGGCCTGCTGCACGCGGCCATGCGAGCCGCGGACGAGCGACGCGTCGAGTGGAACGACATCGAGCAGCGCGCGGAAGCCGAGCTTGCGGAGGAACAGCTTCCGCAGCGCGCGGCCCTTCGCCCAGGGCAGCTTCGGGTCGTAGAACAGCTCGCACGGGTCGTAGCCCGGCTTGCGATGGATGTCGACGGTGCGTGCGAAGTCGGGCGCCTTTGTGTCGTCGAGCCACCAGCCGTACGCGAACCAACGGTCGGCCGCGCTCACGCAGACGATGTCGCCAGCGCGGGGGTGGTCGAGTCCCGCCGCGGTGCGTGCGTCGCCCGAAAGCGTGCGCTCGACGCCGTCGACCTTCGCGAGCAGCGCCTCGACGCGGGCGATGTCGGCGGGATCGCGCACCGAGACATGGGCGACCTGATGGTCGGCAACCGCGACCACGGCACTGTGCTCGAGATCGAGGATCTCGCGCCCGTCCTCGAGGCGGACCGCGAGCAGGCCTGCGTCTCGAAGGACGCGGTTGAGCCACACGGCGTTGCGTACGGGCACGATGCCGTACTCGCTGACGATGAGCGGCAGCACGCGTGCACGCTCGCAGATGTCGAGTAGCCCGCCGACCACGCGGTCGATCTCGCGCAGCTCGCCTCGGATCGAGGGGTGGCCTGGCCCGACCTTTTGCAACGCGTAGTCGAGGTGGGGCAGGTACGAGAGCACCAGCGTCGACGAGGTCTCCTCGATGAAGTACTTGGTCGCCATCGAGATCCAGTCGGTCGACTCGATGCCCGCGGTCGGACCCCAGTACTTGAAGAGCGGGAACTGTCCGAAGCGAGCCTGGAGCGTGTCGCGCAGTTCGGCGGGCTTGGTGAGGCAGTCGGGGATCTTGCGTCCGTCGGCCTTGTAGACCGGGCGTGGCGTGAGCATCGCGTCGGTTGACGCATGCATCGCGTACCACCAGCACGCGTTCGCACAGGTGAACGAGGGATCGATGCGCCGTGCCGTCTCCCAGACCTTCTCGCCAGCGACCAGCCGGTTCGACTGCTTCCAGAACTGCACCTCGCCAAGCGGGCGGTCGTGCCATCCGTTGCCCACGATTCCGTGTCCGCTGGGCGCGAGGCCCGTGAGCATGGTCGACTGCGCCGTGCAGGTGACCGCCGGAAGCGGCGGTCGAAGTGTGCGGACACCGCCCGTCTGTCGCGCGAAGTCCTTGATGCGTGGCGTCGCCTCGCCGATCAGGTTCGGCGAGAGCGCAACGACATTGAGGACGCAGGCGCGTTGGATCACGCATGGATGGTACGGCTGGAAAGCCCCGCGCGCGATACGGCGCCGCGCGCGGGACCAGCCGGAGTGAGCCTGGTTTGTTCATGTCACGGAGCGTCCGGCGGCGCGAAGAGGAAGCGTGTCTCGACGAGGCGAGCGTTCTTGAAGACGGCGATCGCCGAGAACTCGGGGTTCAGGTCGATCGCCCACGCATTGCCGTCCTCGCGGAACTCGATGCTGCGCACGCCCGCCTCTGCTGCGTAGCGCGCGACCTGATCGAAGGCACCGTGGATGCGGATCGCGGAGCCGGCACGGACCTCGACAGCCCCGTCGGGCTCGAATGGCGTGCCGTCGACCTCGATGGCGAGCTCGTCGTAGCCCTGGATCGAGGGGATCGGTCGCCGGTTCGGTGCGATGATGCTGGCATCGACTCGCGACTGGAGCTCGTCGGTCTGCGCCTGCGCGAGCGAGAGCAGTTGCTGATCGCACTGGAGCTGCTGGATTCCAGCCTGTCCGTTCCCGGAGATCGTGCCCGCCGGCGCGGCCTGCTCGCGATCGCGGAGCTTGATCGGATAGAAGTCGCCCGCGCAGTCGAGCTGGACCAGGACGGGGTCGGACGGAATCGGCGAGCAGTAGAGGCAGAACTTCACCTTCTCGCCGCGAACCGACCAGGTGTGCTGCCCGCATGCGCTGTAGCCCGCTGGCAGTGCGTCGAGCGGATCTGCGAGCACCTTCGAGACAGCCTGGAGGCACCACGACAGCACCGTGTTCATGACGAACGGGACGGCCTTGCAGCCAGAGAGTGCGGGCGCGGCGGCTGCGACCAACGCGAGTGCGAGCGCGCCCGCGATCAATCCTCGGCGTGACGGACGCCGATAAGGCTGCGGAACGAGCGAGTGTGAGAGAGCGGCAGGGCTTCGATGCGCCATGGCGAGTCCTTTCCCCGAGTCCCCTCGGGATTTCCCCTGAACACTGGATGTATCGAGCCGCGCAGCGACGCGCCGCGTGGCGAGTCGGCATCTTGTGCATGCCGCGGGACGCTTCCGCGACTTTCACATCGGATTGTCTCAAATTGCCGAGATCAGCTTCCCGCGATGCGACGCTGGAGAATCATCGTGACTCCACCAAGCAGTGTGCATGCTGCGGCAAGTCCGAATGCACCAACGACACCGAGAGCCATGCCATCGATCAGCGCGAGGCACGCGATCCAGGTTCCGACAGCAGCTGGAGTCAAGCGCGGATCCCGACGCATGGCGACGAGTGCGCGGCTCGCGAGCGCCGCGCACGCGAGGGCGATGGCGGAGCCGATCCACGGCAGCTTCGTGAGCGGATCATTCGGGGCGTGTCGGTGCTGCATGACCACGGTGAACGTGATCAGGAATCCGAGCAGGATCAGAAGCGTGCCGACTGCAGGAATGAGCGCGCGCAGGGCGCGGCTGGGGTAGCTGCGCATTTCCGCGAAGGCGCGGCGCGATGCATCATCGCTCGTGCGGCCGCACTCCGAGCAGGTGCCTGCGGAGGCATGCATGAGCTGGCTGCAGCGCGGGCACGGCATGAGCTCGCGCGCGGCGGCGTCGTGGCGGAGGAGCTGGGCCTCCGAGCGCGCGACCAACGACAGTCCAAGCGTCCAGCCCGCGAGCGCGAGCGGGAGCGCGATCGCGCCGCGACGCACGAGCGCCTCGATGTCTCCATCGCAGTTGGCGAGCATCGGAATGAGCGAGGCAAGTGCACGGCAGAGCGCGAGAAGCAGCGTGCTGCCGATCGAGCGGGAATGAAAGCGGTCGTAGGCGATGACCGCGACGCAGAGGACGAGCGTTGCCAGGAATGCCGCGGGAACGAGCATCGTCGAGAGCACGATCGCCGCAGCCAGCAGCCCGAATCCTGCCGCGAATGCATGGCTTCGCTTGAGCCGGCCGCTCGGGATCGGACGCGCGCGGCGTTCCTCTGCATCGATGGCCGCATCGAAGGCATCGTTGAGCACCATCCCTGCGATGTAGATGAGCGCTGGCGCGAGGATCGCTGCGACCATTGCGGTAGCCGACGGCGCCTCTCCATCGGTGCGCAGCGGCGTTGCGCCGATCCAGACGGCGCATCCGTCCTCATCCTCGATGATTCGCACGATGACGCCGAGCACCGCGCCCGCGATCGCATTCGACACCACCGTCGGCAGGTTCGAGATGCGCATGATCTCGAGCCATGCGCGCGCGCTGCCCGTGCTCACGCCTTCACCTCGTAGCCCGCGCGCTCGAGCGCTGCGCGCGTCCATGCGAGCTCCTTCGCAATGCCTCCCGCGAGATCGCGCTCGCGCAAGTGAAGCGGCAGCACGGTCCACGCGTAGGTCTCGACCTCGAAGCAGGGCGGGTCGGTCTTCGACGCCGCGCTGAGCGCAAGCGGGATCTGCCGCGCGGTGGTGCCGAGGCGGCCGATCTCGTCGAGATGGACAGGCACATGGAAGTGCGTGCGATAGGGGCCGTCGGGCATCGCGTCGAGCGCGAGGTCGAGGTCCTCGAAGAACTGAACCTCGCCGTTGCCTGCGAGCACGCAGGTCTGGTGCATGTAGCGCGGCTCGGCGAATTCCGCGAGCTCTGCGAGCTCCTTCGGCGCGCCTGCGCAGGAGAGCGCGGCGCTGACCTGGATCTTGCCCACGCGGATCGCGGCGCGCGCGTAGAGCTCGAGCGCCTCGTCCTGCTCCTCGAACATGACGGCGCTGTGGCAGATGTCGTGGCAGACGCCGAGATGCGCGCGCGTCTCATCGGTGGTGAAGCACTGGTCGAAGAGCGCGACGACATGCTCGGCGCGGTCGAGCAGGCAGCCGGGCTCGGGCTCGAGGTCGATGGTCACGCGTACGCCGCTTGATTCCTCGAGCTGCGCGAGGCGACCCGCGATCCACTCGAGCTGCGCGGCCGCGAGGCCGACGCTCGCGCCGCAGCCTTCGTTCGAGAAATCCGGGCGCCAGCCGATCGGCACCGTCGAGATCGACGCGGTGCGCGTGCCCGGCTCGACGAGCTGCACGAGGATCTTGGCGAGGTCGAGCGTGAACATCGAGCGGTTCGGGTCGGCCCAGTGCGGGTGGTAGACGCGCGTCTTCACAGTCTCGCCGTGGAAGTCGCCGTAGGGAAAGCCGTTGATCGTGCGGACGACGAGGTTGCGCTCGCGCAGCCAGTCGCGGAAGCGCGTGGTCCCGTCGGCCTCGCCGAGGAGTTCGCGCGCGCTCTGCGCCGAGAGCCAGAGGCCGATCCCGAGCGGCCGATCGGGCGTGAAGAGCTCGCGCACGCGCACCGCGTGCTGGCCGAGCATGGCCTTCGTGCGCGCGAGCGTGTCGCCCGCGTGGACATTCGTGCAGTAGGCAAGTTGGGCGGTCGGGCGCGTCACGCCTTCCATTGTGGCAGAGTTCCTGCGACGATTGGAGGCATGCGCATGGGAACCGCCTTCATCGTCGGGCTTTCAGCCGTTTCAGGACTCGCCCTCGTCGTGCCGGCGCCGAGCGCGCCGCCGCCATCGGTGGCCGTGGCCGACGCGCTGGTGAAGTCGTTCTCCGACGCCGAGCGCGCCAAGGCGCTGCGGCCCCTCGACCACGGCGAGCGCACCAAGTGGTACTTCGCGCGCGGCGACCGCGACGGGCTCTTCCTGCGCGACATGGATGCGGACACGCGCGCTGCGACGCTGGCGCTCGTCGACACCTTCCTCTCCGCAGCGGGCCGCGAGCAGTGGCGGCTGATTCGCGTGGTCGAGGCGATCAACGCGGTGAACGAGAAGGCCGCCGGCACGACGCCACCGACCTACGGCGACGACCTGTACGCGGTGCATTTCTTCGGTTCGCCCGCGGACGCTGCGTGGGCCTTCGAGATCGAGGGGCATCACTTCGTGCTGCACGCTGCGTTTGCCGATGGCGCGCTGACCGTGACGCCGATGTTCACGGGTTCGTTTCCCGCTGCGGTCGCGAGCGGACCGGACTCGGGCAAGCGGCCGCTCGGCGCAGCGGTCGAGGTTGCGTTCGAGCTCGCGCGGTCATTCGACGAGGCGCAGCGGAAGACCGCGCGCATCATGGACAGGCCCCCCGCGGATGTGATGTGGGCGATCGGCGCCGATTCGAAGGCGCCCGAGCCGAAGGGCGTCGCGCGCGCGGCGATGACCGACGCGCAGAAGGCGCTCGTCGACCGGCTGCTCGCGACGCATGCGGCGCTGCTCGACGAGAAAGTCGCAGAGGTCCAGCTGCGCGAGTGGCGCACGAAGCACGCGGGGGAGCTCGTGTTCGCGTTCGTCGGCGACACCGACCTCTCGAAGCCGCACTACTACCGCCTCGCGAGCCCGTGCTTCACCATCGAGTACGACTCGACGAACGCCGATGCGACCCATGTCCACTGCGTGTGGAGCGATCCTTCGTGCAACTTCGGTGGCGATGCGCTGCGCGCGCACCTCAAGCGCGCGCACGGTGCGAAGTAGCGGTCAGATCCAGCCGAAGACGAGGAAGGTCGCGAGCAGGGAGAGCAGCAACGCGAGGACGGTGTTCGATGTCGCCACGGCGATGGGGTGCTCGAGCTTGAGATAGTCGCGCACGAACGCCCAGTTCCACACCAGCGTGAGCGGCATCGCGCAGAGCATCAGCTTGTGCACCTCGAGCATCTCCGAGGCGCGGATGCCCGCGGCGGTTCCAAATCCGTTCTGCGAAAGCAAGAAGAGCGCTCCAAGCGGGATGAGGATCGCGGCTGAATAGACCACGCAGCGAGCGAGATGCCGCGGGCGCACGCGCGCGCGCCGCATCGAGATCGGCAGGAGCATGATCGCGAGCGGTGCGGAGAGCGGAACGACCGAGGCGCATGCCAGCCGTCCCAGGGCGCGGTCGTCGAGGATGACCTGGTTGCTCATCCGGATCGGAGTCTGGTGCAGCGGGATGTCGGGATTCTCCGCGCTTCGAAACCACGCGGGCGGCCAGAAGCCCGGGTCTTCGAGAATGGCGACGGCGATGCGCGCGGAGCGCTGCAGCGCGCCGACGGACCCGCCGCCGTTCAGATCGACCCTCAAGCTGACTTCGGTGAACGAGACATTGCTGAGCGGGACGAGGGTGGTCACGATGTAGTCGAGTGGATTCGCAGAGCCCTTCTGGGCCCAGCCTGGTCCCGTTGGCGTGGTCACCAGCGCCCAGCCGCGGCCCTGCGTCGCGAGCGTGTGGATGTTGCGCGCAGCGAGGCACAGGTGCGCGACGAGGGCGAAGAGCACGAGAAACGCAGCGATCCCGCGGCGATCGGTGGGAACGGTCATGCTCACCCGCGACCAGAAGCGGAACGGTCGCGCGCACATGGCAAGCGTCGCGGCCGCGCGCGCAAATCTTCGCCGCGGACGGCCCGGGACGGTGCGCGATTCGACGAACCAGCGCGGATCATTGCCGGTCGCGCGGACTTCGGACCAGGCGATGTCAAGACCGCACTCGCTGCAGGTTCCGCGCGCCTCCCCGCGCGATTCCGACGCGACCAGTTGCGGCGTGATGTCGTATCCGCAGCGCGGGCAGTCGAGGCGCTTCGGCGGGGCGTCGAGATTGGTCGAAGCACGGCTCATCCGTTCGCGAACCTGAATCCGATGACGATCGCGGCGAGGAGCACCGTGAAGTTCAGCGTGATCGCGACGATACGCCCGCGTGGCAGGACGAGGTAGCGCGTGCAGAAGGCGTCGAGATAGATCGCGGAGAACGCGATCGCACCGGCGGGGATCGCGAGCATCAGCGCGATCGCGAGCGTCTGCAGCAGCCGGTAGTTGACCGGCAGGTGGACCGGGGCGACCACCGCGACTCCCTGTGCAGCTGCGTTCAGCGCGAATGCGACAGGCACAAAGGAGCACGCGTAGATGCAGCCCCGGAGGAGATGCGAGCGCCGCACCTTCGCGCGCCGCAGCGAGCCCGGCAGGAGTGCGAGCAGCGCGCACGCGACGACGGGGAATGCAGCGACCGCGAGCACCGCACCAAGCCAGCGTTGCGCGCGGAGCAGGTTTCGATCCGCCTCGACGTAGAACAAGCGGGAAGGCTCGAGGCGCTGGGGCTGCTTCGTCGCGTAGGGGCCGGTCGCGTACGGATCCTGCGGCACGGACTCGAACAGGAGCTTGTCCCGCCCGAAGGTCAGCCGGACAGCGCTGGTCGCGAAGCTCCAGAGCACGGTCGCGTCGACCGACCGGTTTGGATTGGCTTGCGCCGCAAAGTTCAGAATGTCGTCCGCCCGCATCGGGCAGAGCGGCAGGACCGCGACGAGCGCGAGATCAGGTGCGATCGATCCGATCGTCGGCGTGTAGTTGCGCTCGTACAGGACAAACGGCGCGATCGCAGCAACCGCCCAGAGATGGAGGGCCAGCGCGAGTCCGGCGAGATACGCTGCGAGGCCGCGCCCCGAGATGGGCGCCGCGAGGCGTACTGCGCTCCAGAACCGGTGCGCTGCAAAGACG
>Ga0208783_10002686_pt1 | contig 10135 bp, 20 predicted proteins | sample DEB19_08_DNA_2_FD_184529 | JGI IMG/M metagenome (GOLD analysis project Ga0208783, IMG submission 184529) | Aqueous microbial communities from the Delaware River and Bay under freshwater to marine salinity gradient to study organic matter... | ecosystem: Environmental > Aquatic > Marine >... | reverse complement strand
TTTCGCTGACGTTTAACTTCAACGCGATCACCTCGAACGCCGTCTTCGTCGTCAACGGCGACATGATTAACATCAAGGATCGGCTCAAGGTCTACACCGACACGACGCTAAAATTTGATTCGGGCTGCATCTCTGGAACCTACAACTCGGGCGAGGTCGCCATCCCGCAGGGAACAACGACGATGAAGGTCGAAGTCATTCCGAACTGCGCCGGAGGAACCGGCACGCTCTGGTCTTTTACGCTTCAGATGTACTGCAAATGGTGATGCGCGTCGCAAAGGAAACGGTCGCGGAGTTTTGCCGCGTGAGGAAGATCGCGCAGGCCGATTTTGAGGCCGCAGGCACCTACGCCGCGGACGGCTTCTTCGAGATTGAGCGGGAGAAGTTTCGCGAACTGACGCGCAAGCATCGCCGCACGAGGCTTGGTGACGTCGTCGCGAGATTCGCGGAGCCAATCGCAACCGCGGTCGATGCGGTCGCCGGAACGGACCTCAAGAATTGCTCCGGTTGCGCCAAGCGTCGCGAGATTCTGAATCAATTCCGCATCTGACGCTGCGTTTTTCTTCCTGCGTAACACGCGCAAGATGCGCGACTTACGAAAGCGCAGGAAAGTTTTTCTCGTTTGGTCTTGTCGAAGCGGTTCGGTTGTGATTCGTTCTGCGTCGTTAAGCAACGACAACCCAACAACGACAATGATTACCCAGTACATCAGCCCTTGGATCAACGGCGAGCGCACCACGCTCCAGTTCTTCGATCACCTTCGTCAGCTTTGGATCATTCGCCGCGACAATAGCGGCGCGCTCCTTTCCCGCTGCGAGCACGACTTGGGCGAAGCATACGAAACCACGCAGGCCGCTGCGGAAAAGCTCGGATGGGAGAAGGCGCAGCAGGAGGTTGCGTCATGATTGCGACCAAGCGCACCATCAACGCCGCGCTGCGGCGCGCCGGTCTTGCGGTTGAGATTCAGAACAACCGCGACGGCTACTCATACTTCACCTCAACGCTGACCGGCGCGCAGGTCGGCGAGTCGGTTCTCGTCTGCTACCTGAACCAGCAGACGGTCGAAGGCTGGGTCGCCGACGCCCAATACGCGATCAAGCAGGAGGTCGCGTAGTGAAGCGCCTCGCTCTCCTCCTCGCGCTCGCCGCGACCACGACCACGCACGCCGCGCCGCCGGAATCGTTCTGGCGCGCTCTCCATCTTGTCGAGACATCCGGCCGGCACGGTCCAATCCTAGGCGACAACGGCCGCAGCCTCGGGCCGCTTCAGATCTCGCGGGCTTACTTCACCGACTCCCGCGTCGGCGGCACCTACGAGCAGGTGACGGATCTCGGCTTCGCTCGCAAGGTCGTGACGGCTTATCTGCAACGCTACGCTCCGCAGGCGTGGGCCGCGGGCGATGTCGTCACTCTGGCGCGAATCCACAACGGCGGCGTCAATGGCGCGAAGAAAACAGCAACGATCAAGTACGGCGAAAAGGTCGCTAGACTCTGCAAATGACAACCGAACAGTACAACGAGCTTATCCTCGAGATCCGCGCCATCCGCTCGGCTCTTACGCAAGGAAACAAGCCGGCCGCGCCAGCGGTCGCTTCCAAGCCGGCACCGACCGGACCGAAGGATATCCCGCTTCCCTCCGAGGTGATCGAGAACGCGGGCGACATCGCGGTGCATTTCGGGAAGAACAAAGGCACGCCGCTCGGATCGCTCTCCGCAAAGTCGGTCGAGTGGTACGCGCAGGAACCCGAGCCGCGCCTCCGAAACGATGGGACGCCGTTCCCGCCGCGGCCGGATGACGTTCTGCTTCGCAACGCAGCGCGCACCATAGTTCACCGCAACCGCGGCACGCTGCCTTCGCCGCCGGTTAAGCTCGAGTCGGCCGCGCCGATCTCCGAGGACGTTCCCTTCTGATTTTAAACCCGCCGGCCGCGCTACGCACGAACCGGCGGGAAAACGAAACAACAACCATGAATAACGAAACCGACAAAACGACAGACCTCGCGGTGGCGACCAAGCCGACCGTTTCCTCGCCGATCTCCTTCGGAGCAAGCGGCGTTCAGCTGACCAGCCTCGAAGACGCCTTTCGCTTTGCGAAGGCAATCGTCAGCAGCGGCTTTGCGCCTCGCGGGATGGAGAAACCCGAGAGCGTTCTGGTCGCGCTTCAATGGGGCGCGGAACTCGGGCTCACTCCGATGGCTGCACTCTCGAACATCGCCGTCGTCAACGGCAGGCCGTCTCTCTTCGGCGACGCCGCGCTCGCGCTCGTGCGTTCCTCCGGTCAGCTTGAGAGCTACTCCGAAGAAGAGGTCGGCGAGGCTGGCAAAGACACGTTCGGCTACAAAGTCACGGCGAAGCGCAAAGGCTGCGATCCGCAGTCGGAGACGTTCACCGTCGCCGACGCGAAGACCGCGAAACTCTGGGGCAAGAACGGACCGTGGACCGATTACCCGCGACGGATGCTCAAGTTTCGCGCACGCGGCTTCGTCCTTCGCGACACGTTCGGCGACGTCCTCAAGGGGTTACGCACGACCGAGGAGGTCCGCGATATGCCGGCCGAGATCAACGTCACGCCGGCCGACAAGGTCGCCGGAGGATTAACCGCGCAACTCTGATCCCATGAGCAAAGACGAAATCAAAACCGCCGTCATCAACAGCGCGATCGAACAACTGCGCGGTCTGCTCGAGAGCAATTACGACAAGATCCGCAAGGCCGCGGACGACTCATTCGTGGACGACGAAGGCAAGACCGATCCCGTCGCGAAGGTCAGCGCAGCGATTGAGTGGGAGGCACTCGCCGAGGCTCCGACCGTGATCGTGAAACTCGGCTGGTCGGCTCGGTTCAAGGATGAATCCGAAGCCGTCGTCGATCCGTTGCAGACCAAGCTCAACATCGAGGAGGCACGATGATGGTCGCATTCAAGAAAAGCGCTGCAGAGACAATCGACACGCTTGAACGCGCCGTGATGATGCAGCAGTTGCAGGAGACGCTGAACGCGATCTCCGAGGGCGCGGATCAAATTGCCGCACGCGAATACTGGCAGGCGTATCGCACGATCACGACGGCCGAACTGATCTTGTCCGAGATCGCGATGAAGCTCCACGCACTCGATCTCAAGGACGGAGGTGCTCCGTGATTCTTGAGACCAATCAGCAGTACCACGCAAACGCCGCCGTCTCTCACTCGAAGCTCGAGGTCTTCCGTCGCCGTCCGCAGCTTTACTATCGCCGCTACGTCGCGAAGACGATCACGCCGGAGCCGGCAACCGCGGCGCTCCGACTCGGCTCCGCGGTGCATTGCTCGGTCCTCGAGCCGCTTGAGATGACGCGACGCTTCGCGGTTCGCCCGGACGGGATCGACCGCCGCACGAAGGAGGGCAAGGAACGCTTCGCCGCGTTTGAGCAGCAGCACGCAGGCAAGGAGATCCTCGACATGGACGAGGCCGCGCAGGTCATCGCGATGACCGATGCCGTGCGACAGAACGATCTGGCCGCGCAACTGCTCGCGCACGGTCAGCCGGAGCTTTCGTGGCGCACCGGCGGGTCGATGACGTTGCAATGCCGCACCGACTGGTTCAATCGCGACGGCTGCGCGCTGACCGAGGGACGGCCGTACATCGTTGACCTCAAGACGACCGAGAGCTTGTCAGGCGAGGACTTCGGATCATTCGAGCGGACCGTCTTCAAATACGGCTACCATCGCCAAGCGGGTTTCTACCTTCCGCTCGTTACCGAGTTACTCGGCCGGCCGGTCTTCGACTTCTTCTTCATCGCGGTCGAAAAGATCGAGCCGTTCGGCGTCGCGGTCTATCGGATGACCGACGCGGCTTGCGCGCTAGGTCAGGACGAGACGCTCGACGATCTGCGCCGACTCAAGCGGTGCATGGACTCGAACGAGTGGCCGAACATTGACGCGACGGTGCGCGAACTAGGCGTGCCGGCTTGGTATGCGAAAGGCGGTGTCGCGTGAATAACTGGATCGACGACGGGTGCGGAAACAAATGGCACCGTTGCAGACTCGGACCGGATTGCGGGCTTCGCGTTGTACGCGCCGGCAAGGCAACTTGCTGGTGCGAGAATCAAGAAGACAGTCGAGTCGAGGTCGAGACGGCGCGGGCTGAAATTCGGAAGCTCGAGAGCTACATCGCAGCACTCGAAGAGGTCTGCACAATCCATCAACTGCGCGAGGCGCGCAAGGAGGAGAAGCCATGAGAAGTTCGACCGAGACATTGATCGCCGCTCTGGGAATCTTGGCGCGTGACATCCAGAGTGAAGACGGCGTCGCTAACGCAGCGATTGAGGAAGCCGCTGCCCGCCTCGAGGAACTGGAGCGCGAAAACGCCGCGCTGCGGGCAGACAAGGAGCGGCTGGATTACATGGAAAAAAACGTCGATTTCGTTTCATGGATGTTCGGCGGGAAGCCTCACTCGTGGGACTTTCGCGGAAAGATTGACGCAAAACGAAAGGAGGCGAAGCCATGAATCCACGCAGCAAATACGCAACGACCACGACCAAGCGCCTCCCGCGGATGAAGCGACGCAAAGGCGAAGGCGAAGTCCCGATGCCGCAACTCTACCGCGACATCGAGGCTGGCTATCGCTATTTCCTCGCACGCCGAACGCAGGCGATGGCGCTCGGGATCAAACTCATCGACCTCAAAAAAACATGAAACGACCAAACCAACAAAAGTGCGCGCAGATCGACGTGATGTTGCAAAACTGGCAGCAGCCGAAGCACGTTGCCGGCGCGCTCGGGCTCAAGCTGGGATCGGTGTACAAGTACGCCGCGCACCTCGGATACCAGAAAACCTATCTGAACACGGATGAACTCGATCTCGTGCGAAAGTACCGAGCGAGCCGGAATCAAGCGAGGACCGTGCTATGACGATCACATTCGAGATTCACGGAATCCCGAAAGGACAACCGCGGGCGCGAGCGTTCGCGCAACGCTTCGGGAACAAATTCTCGGCGCGGATGTACGATCCCGGCACCGCTGACCAATGGAAGGAAACGGTCTACTTCGGACTCCGCACGGCGCTGCGGACGTTCGGAGATCAGCCGTCGCTCGGCGCGTTCAAAGTCTCGATGCGGTTCGCGATGCCGCGGCCGAAGTCGCATTACGGAGCGCGTGGACTCAAGCCCAGCGCGCCGCGCTACGTCTTCGGCAAGCCGGATATCGACAACCTCACGAAGCTCGTCCTCGACGTCATCACGAAGGACGGCCGCGTCTGGCGGGACGACTCGCAGGTTGTGACGCTCCTTGCGTTCAAGGAATACGTCGCCGATGGCGAGAAGCCGGGCGCGTGGATCTCGATTGCGTCGCAGGACGAACCGCTCGCGACCAGAAAAGACTTGCGCGAAGAACCGCAAGAGGTTTAATCCGCGCAAATCGGGCGACGTGAGAATCGCCGGACATGAACCAACAAATCAAATTTCCCCGGCTGCTCGCGCCTGCGCTTCGTTCGTCGTTGTCGAAGCGCAATTCTCACCGCGGGCAGGCCGGGGTTTTTGTTCATCATGCAAAAAATTACTGAAGGAAGAGACGCAGGAAGTTATCGGGCCGTCAGCACCCAACAGGCGATCATCGTCAGCGCGGATAGCGACGGGCACTTTTTGATTTCCCAGACAATCGGAGAACCCGGAAACGAGGTCACCGAGATCATTTGCGTCACGTTCGACGCGATGCCGGTATTGATTGCGTCGCTGCAAGAGATAAAGCGCCGCGCCGATCTCGGGCTTTTCGATTCGCGAAACATCGAATGGAAAGGCGACGCGAAATGAACTGGCTTAACATTGAGACAACGAAACTCGACTCCGAGGAGTTCGTCGGTTCCGAGCCGGTCGCTCGCGCAACGTGGCTTTGCCTTTTTCGTTATTGTGCCGGCCAAGAAAACGGAGGCGTGATTGTTTCTTGCAGGGATTGGGCAGATCGCAAATGGCAACAGCTTGCGCGAGTCACAAAGGACGAAGTGCTAGGCGCTTCCGCGCTTTGGACGTGGAACGGAAACGACCTGCACCTTTGGGCATACCCGAACGAAAAGGAGGCCGAGGTCCAAGCAAAACGCGAAGCAGGAGCCAAGGGAGGGCGAAGCAAAACCGAAGCAAAGGCGCAAGCATCGCGAATCAACGGAGCGAAGCACAACCCAAGCACAACCCAACCAGAACCCAAGGAAGACCCAAGCTGCAACCCAACGGAAAGGAAAGGAAAGGAAGGGAAAGGAATAGGAAAGGAAGAGAGGGCTTCGCCCTCGACCCCGCGCACGCCGACTTTGCAGCAATGGCTCGAACACGCGACGCAAACGCACGCAGATTGGCCGCAAAGTGACGCAACAAGCGCGTGGGAGCATTACGAGTCGCTCGGCTGGATGAAGCGCAAAACTCCGATCCAGCGGTGGCGGTCCTGCCTTGAGACGTGCTACCGCAACTGGGCCGGACGCAACGCGCCGAAGATCGAATCTGTTGACGAGGTCGTTGCGCGGATGAATCAACCGATCTTTCCGGGCTACCGCGCATGAACGCCGCCGAAATCAAAGCGCGACTCGTGGCGCGCACCGAGGACGTTTGCAAACTGCTCCTGCCGGCCGGAAAGGCGAAAGGCGGCGAGTGGGTTTGCGGCGACGTCGAGAACAACGAGGGACAATCGCTCAAGGTTCGCCTGACTGGCTCAAAGGCCGGACTCTGGGCCGACTTTGCCGCCGGCAAGCAAGGCGACATCATCGGGCTTTGGATGGAATGTCGGCATCAGGACTTCGTCGCGGCGCTGCGCGACATCAAGGCATGGCTTGGCATCGAAGACCGCTTCGAGGCGAAGTTTGCGAAGCCGAACGCGATCCCGAAGAAATTCGACAAGCCTGCGCTTGATCGCGTCAAACCCATTGAAAGCGGCGGGCCGGTCTTCGATTATCTGACCAAGGAACGATTCATTCCCGCCGAGATCCTCCGCGCCTTCGATGTGATGCAGCTGGACAATTCCGGCAGCGGACCGGCTTGCGTATTCCCGGCGCACGAGAGTAGCGGTCGAAGCATCGATTTGCTGAAGTTCCTCGCCGTAAAGCGAGACGAGGACGGAAAGAAAAACTCGTGGGCTTCGCCTAACGCGAAAACCCATTTGATCGGCTGGAAGACCGTTACGAAGAACGACCGCGAAATTTGCATCACCGAGGGCGAGATTGACGCGTTCACGGTGGCGTCTTGGGGAACGCGTGCGCTTTCGATTCCGTTCGGAGTAAAAAATTTCGATTGGATCGAGAACGATTACGAGGCGCTCGAACGCTTTGAGCGAATCTTGATTTGCACCGACATGGACGCGGAGGGATCGGCCTGCGCCGAGCAGATCGCCGCACGACTTGGTCGCACCCGGTGCTTCCGCGTTTTTCTTCCGGTCAAGGACGCAAACGAGGCACTCGTGCACAACGGTTGGACGGCCGATCAATGGCAACAAGCCATCGCCGAGGCGCGCACGCTTGATCCCGAAAGCCTGCGCTCAATCGCCGACTTCCAAGCTGAAGCGTGGGAGGCGCTGCATCCGACCAACGAGCGCGCAATCGGAACGGAGCCGCCAATCGGGATGCCGTGGCGGTGCAGACACGGCGAGGTCACGCTCTGGTCTGGCATCAATGGTCACGGGAAAAGTCAGCTCCTTATGCAGTTCGCCGTGCACGACGCCGCGCAGGGTCAGAACATTTGCGTGGCTTCGCTTGAGATGCCGGGCGCGAAGATAGCGGCGCAACTCGTGCGGATGACGCTCGGGACAATGCCGGCGAAGACTGACGAGGCAAAGGTGCAAGGGGCAATCGGATGGCTCGCGAATCACTTCTGGATCGTTGACCGGGTCGGCGTGATGCCGTGGAAAGAGTTGCTCGCCGTGATGGAGTACGCCGCAAAGCGATACGGATGCACTCGGTTCATCATCGACTCGCTTGTCCGCTGCGCGATTGGCGAAGATGATTACGACCAACAAAAGGAATTTGTCGGGGAGCTTACAACCTTTGCCGGCAAGTTCGGGCACGTTCACATTGTCGCGCATCCGCGCAAAGGAAGCGACGAGACGCAGGTTCCGGGTAAGCTCGACGTCCGCGGCTCCGGCACGCTTGCCGATCTCGTGCACAACGGCTTCACGGTCTGGCGCAACAAGGACAAGGAACAAAAGCTGCAAATGCTATCGCCGCATGACTTGGGCGCTCGTGTCGCGCTTGAGAAAGCGAAGGACGGTCAGTTGAGCGTCTGGAAACAACGCGAGGGAGGCGAAGAGCCGATCCGTCCGCTTTGGCTGCATCGGTCCTCGCAGCAATTCCTCGAAGGTCCAGATCACAAGCCGAGAGTTTATTTCCAATCATGAACAACGATCAAAAGATTATCGACCTGCTCAAGTCCCGCGCCGTCGTGCAGCGCCGTCTCCGCGGCGTGCTTGAAGACCTCGAAGCGGTCACGAACGAGATCGAGAACGAGATCGCCCGCGTGGAGGGACGCGAAGCGGTTCGGAAAATGATTGACCTGCGCGTGCGGGATGTCACGGGCTTCGGCCGTGGCGAGTAGACCAAAAAACATCACGGCTCACGCATGGGCAAAGCATCAGCGGTTGACCGCAAAGCTGCTTGCGCGAGGAGCAAGGAGGACAAATTGGAAAATCCAGAAACACGGGAACTAGAGGCGCTGCGATTCGCAGCGAAGGCGTCGCGGGCAATCGCGACTTTGGAAGCTCGGCAGAAGTCAGTCGTGGCCGAGATATCGGAACGGAAAAAGCGGCTGCGGCGAATCATCGCCGGAATCGAATCGCAGGAGCAGATGGGGACGCTGCCGTTGCAAGGGCTGGCCGCGGTCTCGGTCTCGGATGACGACATGAGTCTCGTCCTCGATCCGCTCCGGCGGCTCTGACCGTGGTCACCTACACGCTCGCGCAGACTCCCGTCGCTCCCGTTCGCAAGGTGGACGGCGCATCGGAGGAAGCGCGCATCTTCGCGGAAGTCTGCGAGCGCCTGCTCGAGATCGAGGGCGAGAAGTTCGGCGAGGCCAAGGCTTTGGTCCGCAGGTTGGCAACGCTGGCCGACATCTCCGAGCGTGGGTTCCTGCTCGTCTTGCGGTTCGGCGCGGGTGATACGGGCGCTTTACTCGCGAGTTACGAGGAGCAGGTCGAGAAACGCGGCGTCACGCGGCAAGCCGCCCATTGGCAATGGCAACAGGATTGCAAAGCGATTCGGCTCACGTTCCCGGCGGTGGCCGGATTGCTGGCCGAGTACCGCGACAGCGTGCGGCACAAGGAGGACGGCGTGAGCGCCGCGGACGGGCTCCGGGCGGCAATGGAAAGAACGGACGCGGAACCTACCGACCCGCTACCATGATTAATTGGGTTCCATTCAATGCTTTGCTTAAAAGCAAAGCGAGCCGTTGCATCTATTGTGGCGATGCCGCTACCGTCCATGAGCATTTGATCCCGTTGGCGTTTATTGAATCAAGACAGCGCAAAAGTGATGGGAGGTATTTACGCGGTGAGAGTTGTGCCGACTGCAATCGTCTGTTGGGCGATAGATTCTTCGATACGCTGGATGATCGGGTTCGTTTTGTTAATCAAAAGCTGCGAGCAGTAGATGCGAAAGTCAGGGTTGCTGAATGGACGGCCGATGAACTCGCGGACATGGGGCATTCAATGCGCAGCCATATTCGCAATCAGCAAAGAGTGAAAGCAAAGGCATCAAGGCGAGCCGCTTGGGTTGATAGCATCGACTACGTGGAATTACGCGAAGACTTGGTCAGGCAATGCAACGAAGGCTGGCCGAACAATGATTCATTGAGAAACTTCGTTAGTCCGGGATGGTCGCGGCATCGCGCATGACATCGAATCGCTTTAAATTGAAAGGAATGGCCGTTTGCGGGCATCGTGGCGAGCCGTCAGGCGGGCTATTTCGATTGTTCGACGATATTCACGGGCCGGAGGGGATCGCAGCAGGCATCGCGCTGCGGGCGCGGATCGACACCCTGCGCGCCGTTCCGTGCGATTTAACGCGATGCGAGAGCGCGGCAAGGCGAAGGGCGGGGTCAGGGTCGAAACCGCGCAAACGGGCCGCAATGGGCGTTTGCGGGCATGGTGGCGGGGGGGGTATGAAGGCTTCCCACGGCGGGCGGGTTCCGCGGGTTGCGAGACCA
>Ga0208783_10002685_pt1 | contig 10140 bp, 10 predicted proteins | sample DEB19_08_DNA_2_FD_184529 | JGI IMG/M metagenome (GOLD analysis project Ga0208783, IMG submission 184529) | Aqueous microbial communities from the Delaware River and Bay under freshwater to marine salinity gradient to study organic matter... | ecosystem: Environmental > Aquatic > Marine >... | reverse complement strand
GAGCCAGACGATCCGAAGATGCCCAGCGGGTCCGACCAGCCGAACGAGTAACGCTCGCGGCTCTTGTATCGGACGTTGCCCGTATCGAAGTCCCCGTCCATGCTGTTCGCAAGCGGGGTACGGACGAAGTGCTTCATGCCGTTCGGAACGTCGGTCGTCAAGAACCAGCCGTTCGGATCAGTCAAGAAGTGGTTCACGGTATAGCCTTCCGGAATCGAACCCATCGCCTTGAGGGCGTTGATATCGTTGTCCGTCGTGCCAACACGGAGTTCCGTGTCGAGCAAACGCTTGGAAACGAACATCAACGACGGGGGGACGATGAGCTTACGGGGCTTCGCCGCAATCAACAGACCGCGTTCGTCGGTCCACCCGGCAATCTGAATCACCGCCGCTTCAAGCGAGGTTTCATTCAGGTCCGACTGGGTCGTGAACGTGTTGCTGTTGTAGCCACCCGAAACCAACGGGTGCTGGGTATTGCAGAGCGAAACGCCGTCGCCGCCGTTATAGCCCGAAACCGCAAACGCGTTATTCAACACGTTCGCACCCTTGACTTGCTTCGTGTACGCCATAGCGCGGGCGAGGGCCTTCGTATAACGCTTCGAGAGCGAGTCATACAGGTTGTCCTCAACCGCCTCTTCCGTAACGGAGAAGCCGAGAGCAATGGTCTCGTGGTTGTAACGGGCGGTCCAAGCTTCCTGCGCGTTGTCATACGCAATCGCAGAGCCTTCGTTCTTCACCGGAGCGGCGGAGAAACCGGACAGCTTCGTTTCTTCTTCAAAGGAACGCTCGGAGGTCTCAGTCTCGTAGATCTCCTTGTGCTCCTCACCATACTGCTTGTATTCCAGACCGAACAGAGCGTTCAAGCCGGGGAGCAGTTCTTTGAGCAGTTGTGCGCGTGAAATAGCCATTTTTTACATGCTCCCTATTAGATACCAACCGTAGCATTATACGTGTGGTACATCGCGTTGAATTTCACGACGAACTCCACGTAGTTGCCCGATGAGTTTTGAGAAGCGGTAATCACGTCAACCACACGGAACGGCAGCGGGGTCGTCACGTTGTTGATGTAGATACCCATCTTGCTGTTACCGCTCGTAGCCGAACCCGTGTTGAGAACGAGTTCCGCGTTCGTGCCAATCGAGTTGGCACGCGAGACGTACGCCGGAAGAAGACCGCCCGCCGCATCGTTCGCCACGTTGCTCGTCACGTTCACAACCTGATACAGCGCGTTCGGATCGTCGCTCACGTAGGCAACAATGTCCGAAGCAGCAACGCCGCCCGGATAGTATTGCGCGAAGAGCTTCTGACCCGTCGACGGGTTGGTGTAAGAACAGCCAAGGAACACACCCACGACACCGGCAACCGGGGTCGAAGCCGCCGAAGCGCCTTGAACCTGAGCCTGAAGCGTGGTGATGATCAGAGTACCGTCGTTCTTGTACTGCACAACGTCACCGTTATAGATGGCCGTGCCGTAGCTAGAAGCGATGGGGATCTGACGGGTAGCGCCCGCAAACGGGAGACCGCCAATCAAATTGATCGGTTTCAGCCCGTAAGGAGCATTTACAGTCGGATATGCCATTGTAAACTCCTAAAATAAATTATTTAGACCCTTTACCAAACGACACGCCAGATCGCTTCTCGTTAAAGAGCGGCATGCGCGCATCATTGGTACGCATAAAGCTGTTGTCTACAGATTCAATCTGAGCCTGAGCCTGTTTAGCGTAATAATCCTCACGCTGCTTCATCAGATCCTCAGATGCCTTACAGAGCAACAACCCGCCAATCTCAATGTTGCCTTTAAAGCGACTATTGGGATCAGCCTGAAGCATCATTTCCGGATGGTCTTCGGCTTTCACCGGTTCCCATCCCTCTCTCAACTTCGCGGACGTATTAGTGGGATCTGCAGTACCCATCATGCTTGTCCGAATCCAGCGGAAGACGTAGCCCGGTTGCGGCTTCGGGGAAGGAAGCGTTTGCGGGGGAGTCCACGACTGTTTCCGTTGAGACACTTCGCGGTTTTCAAGTTCACGAGCCAATCTGTTATCAGCCATTGCCATTCTCCAGTTTCATAAGTTCACGTGCGTACTGCTCATTGCTTAGTCCTAGTTTTTTGGCTAGGGCAACTTGCGAGGATGTCAGACGAATCTGACGGGGTGACGTTGACCGTGTTGCTGGAGCGACGACCGTAGAGGCTTTACGCACAGGCTCCTTGTTTGCAGGTTCCTTGGGCGGCGTTTCGTCAGAGAAGTTCTCCGGGTAACGCTTCCTCATTGTCTCGTCAACCGTTCGGTAGTAGTCGTCAGAACGAGGATCTACACCAGACCGGACTAGTTTTTCGTGCAGGCCGAGCGCGAGGGCAGTCATCTCCTCGTCCACGCCGAACCAAGTATTGCGCTGCTTCCATGCCTCGGCTTTTGGGTCGAGTACCGGATTGGCAGACGCTTGCGGCGTCGTTACCTGTGGTTTGCTTTCTACACCATCCTCTTCTTTTTGTAAAGAGGGGCGAAAGCGTTCATAGTCACGGAGCTTTTGCTTAGCGTCCGTCAGCAACTCTTGAGCTTCAATGATTTTGTCAGTATCACCGCTCTCATAAGCCAACTTAAGTTTCTCTTTGGCCGTAGCCAAATCGTTGGTAGCCGCCTTCGTAACCTCCTGAACGTAGGCTTGTTCGCCACGCCCAAGTCGTTGTTTTAAAAGGCGATTTTCCTCCATTTGAGTCTGAGCAAACTTAAGGGCTTCTTCCCTTTCACGGGCAGCGGCTTCCTTAGCACGGCGTTCGTCGTGCCAGACTTTTTTCAGTTGTTTGAAGCGGTCTTTGACCTTGTCGTCGTAGTCTTCAAGTTCGTCTTTTTCCAGCTTTTCGACGATCTCTTTGGGCATCGGCTCAGCGTTGAGTCGATCCTGCGGCGGCATGTCATCAACAATCTCTATATCAAATTCCTTATCAGCCTCCGGCTTTTCAGCCGACTGCTCGTCGGGAAACTTAAACTCTTGTAGGTCAGCCATGATTTACTCCTTATGCGCGGCGGATTCCACGGGGGTCATCGACCACCGCTTCCACGTTGTCGTCATTGATGATCCGGAACTCTTTACCGTGAATAACCACGCGAGTACCGGTGTAAGGACGAGTCAAAACAAAATCGCCTTCCTTGCACCAAGCTCCGGTGGGAAAACGATCTTTATCCGCATAAGCGAGGTCACCCAACTTGATGACGAACAGAACAACAGTCGTCTGCTCTTCAACACGCTTGGTGTCGTCTGACTTAATAATCCCGCCTTCAAACTCTTCTTCTACATTAGGCACAGCGCACAAAATCCGATATCCCTTTGGGGCCGGGAGTTGTGACGCCTTCTTCACGGCTTCTTGCGTTGCCGCTACGTCGATATTACTCATCGTCTGTCTCCATACGTTTTGCAAGGTCTGATATCAAATTCTTTGCGGCATCCAAACCTTGAATAATCCCGCAAAGTCGGTGGTACTCTTCAAACGATTTAACGGTGCCCTGAGACAGAAAGGACGTTACGTTGCCTCGTTCTTCCTCAAGTTTTGAATTGAGGTAGTCCAGTGCTGAGTTATGAGCCATTTACTCCTACTTGCCCTTTTGGGGGCGGTTGCGCTGAAGATCAGCGGATTCTTTTGCCTTGGCAATGTCGATACCCATACGCACTCCTTCACGCTGCTGTTGGGCAGCAAGACCGGCTTTGTGCTTTTGGATATCAGCGCCCATTCGCGCCGCATCAAGCTGCGTTCTGCTAGCAACTTCCTGCTCACGGATACGCAGTTCGTCGGCTTTCGTAGCAGCCATGATCTGCAGTTCTTGCTGCTTGCGCTGCTGTTCGGCCTGTTTAACTTGGGCATCAACTTGGATCTGCTGGGCTTTGAGTTGCAGTTCCTGTTGACGAAGCTGAAGCTCCATTTGCTGCATTTGAATAACAGGATCTTGAGCCTGTTGTGCGGCCTGCTGGGCTTGGGCTTCTTGAACATCCTTCTGAAGCAGTTTGGCTGCGGCTTGAGCAGCAAGCTGAGAGACTTGAATCTCAACTTCTTCAGGCAGGTAAGTCTCGTCTTTCTCATCATCCGGCATCGGAGGCAGCGTAGTACCGAGTTGTTTCTCAATCTCTTTGCGGTACTGGAACGCTACGTGCTCCATCACATGCGCTGAGGCTGCAGCCATAATCTCCTGCGCCTTTGGGTTTTGCCCAATAATCTGCATGATCTTCGGATCTTGCATTGCTGCCATGTGAATCTGCAGGTGTGCCTCGTGATCTTGGTACATAAACGCTTTGACGGGTTTGCCCATCATGACATTCATGTTTTCACTTACAGGATCAACGGGCTTCATGTCCCCCTTATCCGGCACAATCTTGCTGGCATTTTTGACGCCAAGCGTTTCAATCATCTGACGGTGCAGGTATGGGAGGTCATAAATCTCTGGTGAAGTCTGGCTAAGCTGCAGCACGGCTTGGTACTGCACGACCTTTTGACTCATGGTCGATGCGTTAGGATCGCTGACCGGGATCACATCCACATCGTCGTAGTCGGACTTCTTAGCCTTCTTATCGCCAACTTCAGGCTCGTACGAATATTCATCCGGGGTGTTGTCGCGGATGATCTCAGCAAGGAGTTTGAACTCTTGCTTCATCGTGTAGTAGATGCGGGCCTGAACTGCCGACATCACCTTCAATACACGTTCAAGCACGGCGAGCGTCGTACCCACCGGAGCCTGCGAGGACATATCCGAGATCTTCAGATCCGACACCGCAGCGAAGCGGCGTCCATCCTCAACCACCTTGTCCATCAACTGCGAGAGAGTCTGGCTCGGTTCTTTGTACGGAAGCGGCAGGATGTTGTCGCGGATCGCACCACTCGGTACGTCTACGTCTCGGAACTCACCCGGAGCAATCGGGGTATCGTCGCCCTTAATTCGGAGTCCTCGTGATTTAAGGCCACCCGGTAGATTGCTAAGCGTTCCCGCGTCGACAAGCTGTCGAAGAAGTGACGTGGCAGCTTTGCTATGTCCGCCAATGAGGTGGATAAGTCCAAAGTAATAGAAACCAAATCCGGGGATATAACCGTAATGGACGAAATGCTGTCGTTTGGCTTTGAGCTTGTCATCTTCTTTCCAGTTACGTCTAATCGCAAGAACCGTTCCTGTGCCTTTCTCAATCGTGACGACGTACGGAAGGGCGATACCGGTCTCATTGTTGTCCTCATCCACATCCGGATAGCCCGGAAGATCAATGTTTACGTGCATCTCAAGGAGTTGGAATCGGTCGTCCATCGACGCCGAAAAGCCTTGATCCTCGGCCTTTTGCTTCTCAACTTCATCCATCGTGCGGATTGGATCACCCAAGTCCACATCGCGGTAAAAGCCTGCATACTGAAGCTTCAACACCTCGTTCTTGGTCTTACGCATTCGATGCGTAACACGTTCGGCCTGCTCAATGTTCGGTGCGCCATATGGCACCACAATATCTTCGGCAGCAATGTACACAGCCGTTTGACGGTTCAACGACGGGTCAAAGTAGACCTTCTTAAAGGCGTTGCCCGATAGGGCGAGACTAAGGAGGAGACGCTCATGCTCCGGGCGATACTCTTTCATCACCTCGGTAAGCTGATAGTTCATGTCGTCAGCCACGCGAATGGCCGAGTCCTTCTTCTCCGGGGTCTCGCGACCAATGATCTTGGTCTTGACCGGCCCCATCGCAGGGAAGGTCTCCATGATGGTCTCGGACTGGAACTTGACCGCTGACTCCATCAAGAGCGGGTGAAACACGCCACACGCACCCGGCCACGGTTCCGTACGGTCTTCGTACCGAATACCCAGAATCTTCAAGCCTTTGATGTAGGTATCAAGCCAATCCTTACGCGAGGCAAGGTCGGTCTCGTAGTCGCCTAGCAGGTCAAGCGACAACCCCATAAGCTCATTTTCGTTCATGAACTCAGCAAGGTTGGCGTCAAAGTCTTCGGCACGCGGCTTCGACTTAGAGAGGCTGACCACCATGCCATCTGCCCCGATGTTGATCTCTTCCGGATCAACGATCTCAATCTCCATCGCAGAATCTTCCGCGAGAGCATCAAGACCAGCCGGTGCTTCGTACAAACCTTTGTCGATAGCCATCTAAATTCTCCTAGTAAAACCCTTCTTTCCTACGGCCTTTGAACCACGTAGTTGGCTCAGGCTCGTCGTTTGGCAAACGGATAAAGCCCCCTTGCCTAAACCGCATAAGGGCTAATGTCGTGGAGTCTACCAAGTCATCATGGGAACCGCTGGGAAAATCATTGCATTCCTCAACTACCTCCATCGCCCAGCGACGGTCAGGTACCCAAACTATCCCAGCCGAAAATAAATCCGTTACCGCATTCACGCGGCTAATCTTGTCCTGTCCTTTGCCCGGAGTGAACTCGCTGATCGGCACTCCCATGCGCCTCATTTCTTGGTAAAGCGCTGCGCCGTTTGATTTCTTCTCGACTATAAATGAGTCCGGCTCCCACTCCTTGTACTGCTCCAACACGAGGGATTTGAGCTCTGGGAACTCCAGTCTCTCCTTGATGCTGTTCAGTAGGATGATGTTGTAGTTGTTCGTTTCCTCGTTGAAGAACACGCCCCACGTGGTCAGGGCGTTGTAGTCCGCTCTGTTGGACTTCTCTTGGGCCGCATCCAGCGCCATAATTGTGAATTCGCATGGGGGAGGATTCTCCTTTTCCCAGACTTGCCACCACTCCCGTTTGATCAGCGCCCCTTCTTCTGAGGTCGGCTGCTGCATGTACTGGGCTTGCCAGTATCGTGGGTCCATGCTGGCCTTCTTTGCCAGCAGTTCATTGATGTCCCAGAAGTCGGGCCAGAGCGGTTTGTCATTCAGGATGGCCGGGAACTCCACGACCTCCCATTGGTCCGACTCCTCGTTCTTAATCATGTGATCGACGATCTTGCCCGTGAGGTCCATCTTGGACCACCGAGTCATCACAACTATGATCGCGCCACCCGGCATCAGTCGCTGGACTGGGCCTGACTGGAACCACTCCCATGCGGGTTCAAACACATCAGCACGTAGCTGCTTAGCTTCCTGTTCTGAGTGTGGATCATCAATAATAAAGAGATCGGCACCGCGACCAGCGAGAGCACCGCCCACACCAATAGCGAAATACTCGCCGTTAGAATTAGTACCCCAACGAGAAGCACTCTTACTATCAGCCTGAAGCTCGACGTTAGGAAAGATGTCATGGTACAGGTCACTCCCAACTAAGTTACGAACCCTACGACCGAAGTTCACCGCGAGATCTGCGGTATGGGAGGCCATGATGACCTTCTTCTGTGGGTACTTACCCAAAAACCACGCTGGCGCGAGGTACGAAATCATCTCACTCTTGCCATGACGCGGGGCAATGTTGACGATGACTCTCTTCTTTTTGCCTGCTGCTACGTCTTCAAAGATTGCAGCCAAGCGTTTGTGGTGCGGGCCTACCTTATAGCCCGGATAAACGTGTTCAATGAAGTCTAAAAACGAGGTTTTAGCCACTTTTTGCGTGACTTGCCCCTTGTAATCGGTCAAAAGCTTCGCGTAATACCGTTTTTTCTCATCCGGCATCGAATGAAGCTGCTTCTCCAGCAGTTCTAGGTCTTCCCTAGTGATATTTACTGCTGCTGAGGACACTCTTCCACCTGTTTTGCGGCGATTGGCTGCTTAATCTCCGTATATTCTGCGTCGATAGCCTTTGCTTTGAGGCTTTGGATGACGGAGGCCAGCTCTTTCTCCACTTCTTCAATGGGCTTAGCGACATGAGTGACCTCAGTTCGCTTTTTAAACGCATCAACACCGTCCACTTCGCCCAATTTAGTGAGTGCCTGCAGCCGAACTTTAGTGTCTTCGGCCTTCTCTGCTTCGATAAACAACTTATTAACCACATACAACTTCAGTTCCGCCAAGTCTTTGACGATCATGTGGTTGTATTGGGCAGCGATACCGGCGCACATCGCTATAACTTCGTTCGGATAGAGTGCGTAGTCCGGATGTTTATCCGGGTTCTCAACAATGTCACGCGCTAATTCATGCGCCGCCTCGACATCGTCCTTCGTAGGCTCAATCGGAGTCTGCGTAATGTCAGAGATCCACTTAGCGGTTCTTGCCCGCATGGCAATCTCTTCGGCAGGGGTCAGCGGAGGCAACGCTTCGGTCGCGTTCTTCGGGAGAGGAACGTCGTCATCAATGTCCGGAACAAACGGAAAGCTGTTTGGCTCTGCCATGTGAACGGATACTACAAGCAAAATATATAAAAGGAAAGGGCATGGTACCAAATAAGTGACGGGGGTGTTCTATATATAAGGGGGGTGGGGGTAAGATTTTGCCATGCGTCCCAAGATCGGCCTATTCCACAAGCACCCCCATGCCTCGGCCCATTGTTGTATCGGGATGCTTCAGGCTTTGGGGGATCAGTTCCGGGTTGAGCTACTTGGGATTGAGGACTGCACGGCACGAAGAATGAAGTCGATGCAGTTAGTCGCTTTTCCCGGTGGAGTTGGCGAAGCTGATGAATGGTCGCAGATGTTCCAAGATCGGGCTGGCGAAGTTAGAACTTTTGTGCAGAAAGGTGGGGCGTATTTAGGGATCTGTATGGGTGCCTATTGGGCTGGGCCGGGGTACTTCGACCTCATTCCGGGGCTGCAAGTTGACCAATACATAAAGAGTCCGGAGGCTGAGATAAGACGGTCTTACATGACTACGGCAGATGTGGACTGGATGGGCACGGAGGAAAACATGTTCTTCTGGGACGGCCCGGTCATGAACGAGGTCGGTGAAGTGGTGGCCCGGTATAAAAATGGCAGAGTAATGGCGCTGCGGCATGGCAAGGTCGGGTTGATTGGGTGCCACCCGGAGTCACAACAAAGTTGGTACGAGAAAAAGTACATGCGGGCTAGGTGGCATGGTGGCCGTCATGCCTCGCTCCTCCAAGCTTTCACTTGGACCCTACTAGATGGGGGAACGGAAATACTCGGGAAATAATGCGATTTCTGGGGTACCTAGTAAAACTAGGGGGAACTGTAGGTACCATCAAGGGGGGTGTATCTATATACAGGGGGGTGGGGGTCAAAACCTTGAAAAATGCCTAGTGATTTGTGTGGATCAAAGCGGGGCGGGGCGGCGCGGGACTCCGACGCACACAGCGGGGGGCCGGGTATGGGTGGGGTGCGAGTCTGGGAAAAGCCCAGACCGACGCGGAAAAAGCCTAGTAAAATCAATGCGTTACAGATTCCGATTGCACAAGCATTGTTTACATGGTTCAATTCAGCCATGCCGGTTACAGATGCAGTCGCAGATGGCCGCGCATGAGGTACGAAGTTATGAAGTCGAAGCAAGTCGCGGCCCACGTGGCCGAAGTTACCCCGTCCGTCGCCTTGATCGCACAGGGCACCTATACCGCCTCACGCGGTGGCAAGGCAGCGGCCGCAATGGCCGAAGCCCTGTGGGGGCCGGGGTTCGTCGCCTTCAAGCCGGACACGGCAGAGCGCAAGGCTTTCAATGCCGAAGTCTTGAAGGCTTGGACTGCAGACAAGTCGAACGTGGTCAAAGTCGCGGTGCGCCGCATGGGCGAATATAGCCTTGCACAGCATGGCGAGACTGTGCCGGAAGGCAAGGGAACGTCACTCACGCCGGGCTACGTCATGGGCTACGCCGGGGTGAAATTGACTAAACTCAAGAAAGAGTCGCCCACACTTGGCGCATTGGTCGAAGCCGAAAAGGGCTACTTCCAGAACGTCTATGCCGACGCATGGCGCAATCTGAAAGAGGCTTATGTCCGATTGCTGAAGGATCGTGAAGTTGGCCAGCCGCGAGCCGCGCGAGCCGGTGAGACGAAGCCTTTCGGTGATCGCCTTGCTATCAACATTGATAAGGCGATTCGATCACCCAACCATGCGAGTTACGAACGGGGCGACGTGACGGCTTACCCCGACGAAGTAATGGATAAGGCGATCGACGCAATGATCGCGGTACTTCACAAGTACGCCACCGATCAAGCCGAAGCCGAAGGCGAGACGGACGAAGGCGACGAAGCCTAACAGGAAGGGGGGCGAAAGCCCCCCGACTTTCAGCCCGGTGAGTCGAAAGGCTCGCCGGGCTTTTTTTGCGCCTAGCGCAACA
>Ga0208783_10002680_pt1 | contig 10151 bp, 9 predicted proteins | sample DEB19_08_DNA_2_FD_184529 | JGI IMG/M metagenome (GOLD analysis project Ga0208783, IMG submission 184529) | Aqueous microbial communities from the Delaware River and Bay under freshwater to marine salinity gradient to study organic matter... | ecosystem: Environmental > Aquatic > Marine > Coastal... | reverse complement strand
TGTTCGGCGAAGGCCTGATGGCGACGGATTCGATGGGCGACCTGCTCTCGAAGCTCCTGCGCATACCGACGCAGGGAAAGCCGTTGACCATCCTCGATGTGTCAGGCATGCCGTCCGAGATCGTCAGCGTCGTCGTCTCCATGATTTCGCGGCTGGTGTTCGACTATTCGATATGGTCGCGCGGCGAGAAAAACGTTCCGATCCTGCTTGTCTGCGAAGAGGCCCAGCGCTATTTGCCGCGCGAGGATGGCCATCCCAAGTCGGCGGCCCAACGCAACTTCGAGCGCATCGCCAAGGAGGGTCGCAAGCACGGCATCTCGCTCGGCCTCATCTCGCAACGACCATCTGACCTGTCCGAGTCGGTGCTGTCACAGTGTGGCTCGCTTTTCGTGCTGCGACTCACCACCGAGCGCGACCAGCATTTCATCAAGAGTGCGGTTCCGGACTGGGCGCATGGCGTGGTAAGCGGCATCTCCGCGCTGCGCAACCGGGAGTGCATCGTGTTCGGCGAGGCGGTGCCCATGCCGGTGCGTGTGGCGATCGATTTCCTCGATGAGGCGCGACGTCCCAGTTCCAGCGATCCTGACTTCACGGCCTCGTGGAACGAGCTTCAGGAAGACCCCGGCATGGTTGGCCGCGTCATCAGCCGCTGGCGCAACCAGCGCCGCGACGCCTAGCCGGACGATTTTTCCCGCCGGAGCCGCTTCTTCGCCAGTTCAAGCTCCTGCCTGCGGTTGGGGCGGCCAAGAAGCTGGCGGAAGCCATCGCGGCGTTCATGCACCGAGGCGATGGCGAGGCCCATCGGCACGCCCGTCTCTACCAGAAGCGCCTCGCCGAGCTGCAGGCTGGATTCGATCGTCTCCGGCACGGCCTCGGTCACGCCCCAGGCATAGAGCCGCTGCGCATGGCGCTCATCGCGCGCACGGGCGATGATCTTCAGGTCATCGCGCAGCGTGTGCGCCACGCGCACCACCTCATCGACGCGCACGGGATTGTCCATGGTGACGGCGAGTGCGCGCGCCTGTGGCAGGCCGCAGCGCTTGAGGAACTCGGGGTTGGTGGCGTCGCCATAGTAGATCTTGGTGCCTTCCCGGTTCTCGCGCGCCACGAGATCGGCATCGGCGTCGACCGCGAGCCAGGGAATCTTGTGCTCCTCGAGCATGGATGCCACGAGACGGCCCACGCGGCCGTAGCCTGCGACGATGACGCACTCTCCGGTGTCTTCCGGCAGCACGGTCTGAACCGCCGCCGCCGCGGCGCGCTGGCGGAGCGAGCGGGTGGTCCAGGCGCCAAGCTTCGCGAGGAACGGAATGGCGATCATGGTCAGGGTCACCAGCAGCATGATGTTGCGGCTGGTGGGGTCATCGATCAGGCCATAGGCCAGCGCCGTGCCGGCGATGACGAAGCCGAACTCGCCGCAGGGGCCAAGCAGCATCGCGGATTCGAGCGCCGCGCCGCGGTTGACCCGGAACAGGCGCGCCAGCACGTAGATGATGGCGCTCTTGATGAGAATGAGCCCCGCCGCCATGCCCAGCGTGTAGAGCGGTCTTGCGAACAGCGTATCAAGATCGAGCTTGAGGCCGATGACGAGGAAGAAGGTGCCGAGGAGGAGGCCCTTGAAGGGCTCGATCACGGCCTCGATGGCGCGGCGGTACTCCGTCTCGGCCAGCATCAGCCCGGCGATGAAGGCGCCGAGCGTCATGGAAAGCCCGGCAAGGTTCGCGGCGGCTGCAGCGCCGACGGCGATCAGCAGCGTGGCGGCCATGAACAGGTCGGAGCTGCCGGTGCGCGCCACCAGCCGCAGCAGCGGGCGCAGCAGGTAGCGCCCGACGACGATGATGATGGCGATGGCGGCTGCGGCCTGGAGCAGCGCCAGCAGCACGCTGACCAAGATGTTGCCCTCGCTGCGCTGGCCAAGGATGGGCAGCAGCAGCAGGAAGGGGATGACCGCGAGATCCTGCATCAGCAGGATGGCGAAACTCGTGCGCCCCGTCTGCGAGCCGAGCCGCTTCCAATCGGAGAGGAGCTGCACCACGATGGCGGTGGACGACAGCGACAGTGCCGCACCGGCGACGAGAGCCGTCTTCAGGTCGAAGCCCATGGCGAGGGTTGCCGCTGCAACGGCTAGAAGGCTTAGCAAGACCTGCATCCCGCCCAGTCCGAAGACCAGGCGACGCATGGTGTTCAGCCGCTCGAAGGAAAGCTCGATGCCGATCAGGAAGAGCAGGAAGACGACGCCGAGGTCCGCCACATGGGCGAGGCTTTCAGGGTCGGCGATGCCGAGGTTGGCAATGGCCGGAAGGTAGGCCGAGGCATGTCCGATGATGTCCGGGCTCAGCAGCACGCCCATGATGAGGAAGGCCAGCACGGCGTTGACGCCGAGCCGGAGGAACAGCGGCACCACCAGCCCGGCGACGCCCAGGACGATCAGGAATTCCTTGTAGTAGAAGGCAGTCTCGGACGGCATCGTTCCTCACCCCCATTGTCCCAGTGTGGTGCAGCCGAACGTCGATGGGAAGCGCAAATCGCCTCACGGCACGGCGGCGACGACCACGAACATGATGAACAGCCCGAGATGCACGAAGCCCTGCAGAACCGTGGTGCGGCCGGGCAGCAGCGTGATGGCGCTGACGAAGAGCGCGAGCGAGAGCAGCACGATCTTGGAGGGCGGCACGCCGAGCAAGAGTTGCACGTTGTCGAAGGCGCCCAGCATGGTGATGACCGGAATCGTGAGCGCGATCGAGGCGAGGGCGGAGCCCAGTGCCAGGTTGATGGCCGTCTGCGGCCGGTTGGCGAGCGAGGCGCGAACCGCCGCGATGCTCTCGGGTGCCAGAACCAGTGCCGCAATGACCACGCCGGTGAACTCCGGCGGCAGGCCTGCCATGTCGATCAGCTCGTCGAGCGCCGGGGCCAGCATCTTGGCCAGCAGCACCACGCCCACCAGCGAGACGAGCAGGAAGGCGAGGCTGGCAAGGGTCTGGCGATTGCTTGGTGGCTCGTAGTCCTCGGCATGGGAATCATCGGCGGCGGCGAGAAAATAGTCGCGGTGGCGCACCGTCTGCACGAACATGAAGGCGCCGTAGAGCATGATCGAGACCAGCGCCACGGCGGTGAGCTGCGCCGCGGAATAGGTAGGCCCTGCGGTGGACGTCGTGAAGTTGGGCAGAATCAGCGCCGAGACGGTGAGTGTGCCGAGCACGGCGAGGTAGGAGGACGAGCCGGTCACCTTGATCGTCTGCTCATGGTGCTTGTGGCCGCCGACGACGAGGCAGAGACCGATGATCCCCGTGAGCACCAGCATGACGGCCGAATAGACCGTGTCACGTGCAATGGTGGGGCCGCCGTCATCCGCCGCCAGCATCAGCGCCACGATGAGGCCCACCTCGATGATGGTGACGGAAACGGCGAGGATGATGGACCCGAATGGCTCTCCCACGCGGTTGCCCACCACCTCGGCATGGTGCACGGAGGAAAAGACGGTGCCGAGCAGGATGGCCGCCTCGATCACGAAGATGACCGGTTGGTCCTTCGGCACCAGCCCCGCGAGATAGGCAATGACCAGCGCCGCCGCGGCCAGCGGAACAAGGATCGTCCACCACGGGTTATGAGCGTGCTTCGATCCGGCCACCTGCATCTCCTTCTGCTGGCGCAGAGTTAAAGAGGCTGGGGCTCGACGCGGCAAGCGAATTTGCTAGGCTTGCCGGGATTTTGACCGTGCGAAGGAGAATGCCGTGGCTGAGCGCAAGCGCGGACGCGAACTGGGCCTGCCGTTTCCGGGAGTGCCGGGAGCGTTCAACGCCATCACCGACGTGGCCGGCATCGAGGTGGGGCAGGTGACGCTGATCTCGGGCGAGGGCGCGCTGAGGGTGGGCCACGGTCCGGTGCGCACAGGCGTCACCGCGATCCTGCCGCGGGGGCGGGACGGCGCGCAGGTCCCCTGCGCGGCGGGATATCATTCGCTGAACGGCAACGGCGAGATGACCGGCACCGTGTGGATCGAGGAAGCGGGCGAGCTGCAGACGCCGATCACCATCACCAACACGCATTCCTGCGGGGTGACGCGCGATGCGACCATTCGCTGGCTGGTCGGGCGCGGCGTGGGGACGGGGCAGGACTGGGGACTGCCCGTTGCCGCCGAGACCTATGACGGCGACCTGAACGACATCAACGGATTCCACGTGACCGCCGAACACACGATGGCGGCGCTGGACGGCGCGCGCCCTGGCCCCGTGGCCATGGGCAGCGTGGGCGGCGGCACCGGCATGCTGACCTATGACTTCAAGTCGGGCAACGGCTCTGCCTCGCGCATCGTGGAGATTGCCGGGCAGCGCTTCACGCTCGGCGTGTTCGTGCAGTCCAACTTCGGGCGGCGGGAGGACTTCACCGTGCTGGGGGTGCCGGTGGGACGCCACCTGACGGATGGCAAGCTGCGCGGCAAGGAGCAGGGCTCGGTGATCGCCATCGTGGCGACCGACGCGCCGGTGCTGGCCCACCAGCTGAAGCGCATCGCGCGGCGCGTTCCGCTGGGGCTCGCCCGCACCGGCACGGTGGGCAACAACTCCTCGGGCGACATCTTTCTTGCCTTCTCGACGGCGAACGCGCAGGCCTTCGCGCAGCGCGGCGGCATCGCCCGCATGGAAGCGCTGGGCAATGGTGACATCGACAAGCTCTTCATGGCCACGGTGGAGGCAACCGAGGAGGCCGTGATCGACTCGATGCTGATGGCCGGGACCATGACCGGGCGAGACGGCAACACCGCCGTGGCCCTGCCCGTGGGACTGCTGATGGAACTGATGCGGGAGTACCGGAGACTCTGATATCGGTATCGTCCGGGATGGTCGGCAACCGCCCGCTCTATTCCATTCTTGGCGTCAACACCTGCGGCGTGAAGAAGACCTAGTCGCCGGACGAAGTTCCGCCAGTTTCCAGGAACAGGCTGCGGGCCAGCATCATGCCCGCGGCCATGGCGAGCACGAACAGCACGGACGGCCAGTAGCCAAACACCAGCGAGGCGATGGCGGGGCCGGGGCATAGGCCTGTGAGGCCCCAGCCGAGCCCGAACACAACTGCGCCGCCGATCAGCCGCTCGTCGATGCCCTGCAGCGACGGGATGACGAAGGCTGCGGCGAAGCGCGGGCGCGGCGCTCGCAGCACCAGGCGGTACCCCGCATAGGTGACGGCCAGCGCGCCGCCCATGACGAAAAGCAGGGTCGGGTCCCAGCGGCCGAGGATGTCCATGAAGTTCTGCACCTTCATGGGGTTCACCATGCCGGAGACGGTGACGCCGGCGCCGAAGAGAAGGCCTGCCAGAAGGGCAGTGAGCTTGTCCATCACGAGGCTCCGATCACGTGGCGCATGAGGTAGACGGTGGCCACCGCAAAGACCATGAACACCGCCGTGGAGACGATGCTGCGAACCGAAAGCCGCGCGATGCCGCAGATGCCGTGGCCCGAGGTGCAGCCCGCGCCCAGCGCGGTTCCAAGCCCCACGAGAAGGCCGCCCACCACCGTGGTCAGCGGGTTGCCGGGGAAGGCCATTGAATCCGAATCGAAGCCGCCGAGGAGCGAAGTGAGGATGGCGCCGGCCAGCAGGCCGGCGATGAACAGGGCCCGCCAGGCGTTGTCTGGCCGCCAGCGGCCGAGCAGCGAGCCGAAAATGCCTGAAATTCCGGCCACGCGGCCGAGGCCGCCCATCAGCAAAACGGCGGAAAGGCCGATGAGGATGCCGCCTGTCAGCCCAGCAAGTGGGGTAAACGCCGTCGTGAGCAAGGGTGTGTCGAGTTGGTCCATGCGCCCTTGATGGCGCGAAAGGCGGCAAAAGAAAAGACCCGGAGTGCGCTTCCGGGTCTTGGGGTTCGTCAGGGATTGGCGGGCCCATCGGCCGGGGCTTCGTCCGGCCCGTCATCGTCATCCATGCAGGTGCCACGGCCTTCACCCATCATGCCATTGCGTCCGCCCATGCCCATGCCTTGCCCCATGCCCTGACCCATGCCCTCGCCGTGGCCCTGTGCCATCATCCGGCCATGGCGCCAGCCGGGGCCGGGCCGGTCGTCGGCGCCCAGCGAGCCGTCGTCGTTCTGGTCACGTTCGGCGACGATGCCTGCCATGGGACCCTTGTATTCCGCGATCGTCACCTGGCCACTGCCGTCCCGGTCGAAGAACTGGAATTCACGCACCATCATCTCATTGCGGCCCTTGAGCCACAGGGCCTTGAACTCGTCGAGCGACAGCGTGCCGTTCTTGTCGGCATCGAACTCGGCCAGCCACTGCTGGCGGTTCTGGTCGATCTCGGCCTGGGTCACCTTGCCGTCCTTGTCGGCGTCGTAACGCTCCATCAGCTGCTGGCCCATCATGCCATGGCCGCGTCCCATGCCCATTCGGCAGCTTCCGCCGCCCGCTCCGCCTTCCATGTCCGCTTGCGCGAGGCCTGCGAGGCCGCCAAGGGTGAGCATGGCGGTAGCGCCAGCCCCCAGGAGAAGCATTGTCCGTTTCCGCATCATCGATACTCCGTTGATGTTCGATGCAGACAAGACGTGCCGCCGCGCGAATTCCGTCGCCGCGCCTCGTTTTCAATGTGCGGTGGTTCAGCGCACCAGTTCGCGCATGGCGCGGTCGATGCCGTCCAGCGTCAGCGGGAACATGCGGCCTTCCAGGGCGCGCGAGACCAGGCTGATGGAGGGCGAGTAGCTCCAGTATTTCTCGCTCGAGGGGTTCAGCCATACGGCCTTCGGGTAGGTGGCGGCGATGCGCTGCAGCCAGGTGAGGCCGGGCTCCTCGTTCCAGTGCTCCACCGAGCCGCCCTCATGGGTGAGTTCGAAGGGGCTCATGGAAGCATCACCCACGAAGATCACCTTGTAGTCGTGTGGATAGGTGTGGAGCAGCTTCCACGTGTCAAGGCGCTCGGCGTTGCGGCGCCGGTTGTTTTTCCATACGCCCTCGTAGACGCAGTTGTGGAAGTAGAAATACTCGAGGTGCTTGAACTCGGCGCGGGCTGCCGAGAACAGTTCCTCGCAGGCGCGGATGTGCGGGTCCATGGAGCCGCCGACGTCGAAGAAGATCAGGACCTTCACCGTGTTGCGCCGCTCCGGCACCAGCTTCACGTCGAGCCAGCCCTGGCGGGCGGTGGCGCGGATGGTGTCGGGCAGGTCCAACTCCTCCGCCGCGCCTTCGCGCGCGAACTTGCGCAGGCGGCGCAGCGCCACCTTGATGTTGCGGGTGCCGAGTTCCACGGTGTCGTCGAGGTCCCTGAACTCGCGCTTGTCCCACACCTTGACGGCGGAGTTGTTGCGGTTCTTGTCCTGCCCGATGCGGACGCCAGCCGGGTTGTAGCCATAAGCGCCGAAGGGCGAGGTACCTGCGGTGCCGACCCATTTCGATCCGCCCTGGTGGCGGCCTTTCTGCTCCGCGAGGCGCTTCTGCAGTTCCTCCAGAATCTTGTCGAGCCCGCCCAGCGCCTTCACCAGTTTCTTCTCGTCTTCGGTCAGGTGCTTCTCGGCCAGCTTCCTCAGCCACGCCTCGGGGATTTCCGCCATGAGGGCATCGCCGGGGCTGGCGAGACCCTTGAAGACGTAGCCGAAGACGCGGTCGAAGCGGTCGAGGTTGCGTTCGTCCTTCACCAGTGCCGTGCGAGCGAGATAATAGAACTCCTCCGTCGAATACTGCGCGAGGTTCTTCTCCAGCGCCTCGATGAGGGTGAGATATTCCTTGAGCGAGACGGGCACGCCCGAGGCCTTGAGCTCGGTGAAGAAGGCGAGGAACATCAGCCGCCCCGCGCCAGCAGGACGGGGTAACCGGTGCGCGCCGCTTGCTCGGGCGCGGCGCGGCAGAAGGCGTCCAGCCCCTGCTTCGCCTGGTAGGAGAAGTCTTCGTAGAAGCTGTTCAGCGGCCGTGAGAGCAGCGAGGCGAGGCCTGCAATGTCGTATTCGTGGAAGTGCGTCAGCAGTGTTGCCTTCACCTGCGGGTCCACTTCGAGCTTGCCCTCGCAGTGTTCCTGCGTGACGTCGAGAAGGGCCACGGCCATGGCAATGCGCGTGCCGCGGCTCTCGGCGAGCGCCGGGCCGGCCAGTGCCGAAAGCAGGAGCAGGGCAAGGAATGGCCTCATTCGTCCTTCTCCTGCGGGCCGGAGGAGACGAGTTCCCTCATCAGGCTGCCGAGCGTGTCCTTGGCCGAGGTTTCCTGCGGGATGGGACGGCACACGTCACGTGCCGCGAGCCCGACGCGGGCGGTGAGGATTCCGTTCACCGTGCCCTCGCCGAAGCGTGCCGACAGCTTGCCGAGAAGCCCGCGCCCGACGACGTGCTGGATGAGATTGTCGGAGAGCGCAATGCCGCCGGTGAAGGCGAGATGGCTCAGCACCATGCGGGCGAGGCGGAGCGTCGAGAGGGTGGAAGGCCGGCCGCCATAGAGGGTGGCCAGTTCGCGCATCATCCGCAGGTTCTGGGCCGCGACAAAGAGAATGTCGAGCGCTGCGGTCGGGGCCACGGTGGTGAGCAGCGTGATGCGCCGGGCGGCATGGGCGATGATGCGATGGGCCTCGGCATCGCGCCAGTCGACGAGGTGGCGCTCGGCCAGCCTGATCCGGTCCCGGCCGTCCATGATGTCGGCATCGTACTGCTTCATGTCGCGCAGGCCGAGCTGGGCATCTGGCCGTGACGCATAGAGCGACTTCAGGCTGTCGACCGCGCGCTTCGCCGCTGCACTGTCATCGGTGTTGATGGCATGGGCGGCATCGACCTGGATGTGCTCGATGCGGCGAAGCCGCGCCAGCGCCCACACCTCGCGCAGGATGATGGCGAGCGCGGCCACGGCCGCAACGGCGGCCACGCCGAGCGCCGTCCAGCCGAGCATGGGAGAGCGCGCGAAGAAATCCTCCACCAGATTGCTGATCGAGAGGCCGGCCCACATGGTGAGGAGGGCGAAGAGGGCGGAGAACAGCAGCGCGCCCCAGCGGATTCTTTGTGGCCGCGCCACGGCAGGCGGCATGACGATCACCGTACCCTCATCGACCTCCGGCTCGAAGGTGATGCCGGAGATGGCGCGGGGCTTGCGCTGCGGTTCCTCCTCGCGTTCCGCCGTCTCGAGCACGAAGGCCTGTGGATGACGGGGCTCGCTCATTGGAAGCGGTCTCCCAGCAGGAATTCCATGGCGCGGTCGAGGCGGATCGCGGGCCAGGTGCCGTCCTTCGGCGGGGGCGGGCGGAAGCGCACGAATTTGAGCGCGCCCTCGAGCGAACCGTCCAGCGCCTTCTGCGCATCCTTCGGCAGGTCGCCGGGGAAGATGGCGGCCTCGGTGGCGCCGTCAAACTCCGTATCGCCGACTTTTTCACCCGCAAGCGGCGTGCCAACGATACACTCCAGGGTCTCGCCCTTCTGCCGCACGCTGGCCTCGCGCGTGGCGCGGATGGCGGCGAGTGCGGCGACATCGAGGGTGGCGCCGGAATACTCCGCGCGCGTCATGGCCTGTTCGACGATGAGCTTCAGGATGTTTTCCAGCCGGTCGTGGCTGGTGTGGTGAAGGAGGTCGGCCTTGGTGGCGGCGAAGAGCACCTTGTCGATGCGGCGGCCAAGGAGGTTCGACAGGAGCGAGTTCTGGCCCTGGCGGAAACAGCCGAGGATCTCGGCCAGCGCATGCTGCAGGTCCTTGACGGCCGAAGCTCCCGCGTTGAGCGCGGTCAGAGCATCGACCAGAACGATCTGCCGGTCGAGCCTGGCGAAATGACCATAGAAGAAGGGCTTCACGATGGTTGAGACATAGGCCTGATAGCGCCGTTCCATCAGCGCGCCCAGCGAAGCCCGGACAAGCTCCGCGTTTGGAGCAATGTCGAGCGGCGCGAAGGCAAGGAGCGGCGAGCCCTTGTAGTCGCCCGGCATGAGAAAGCGTCCGGGCGGCAGGGTGGAGAGCGACACGTCATCCTTGCGGCAGCGCGCGAGATAGGCGGTGAAGACCTCCGCCGCGGTGATCGCGTCCTGCTCGTCGGCGGGCTTCGTGGCATCCAGCGTGGCGAGCAGCGCGTGCCATTCGCCCGCGTGTTCGAGGCGGGGAGCAACGCGGCTGGCCGCCACCGTGGCGGCGGACCACTCGGCGTAGCTCATGCGCATCAGCGGCAGGTCGAGCAGCCATTCGCCGGGATAGTCGACGATGTCGATGTGGAGG
>Ga0208783_10002679_pt1 | contig 10155 bp, 12 predicted proteins | sample DEB19_08_DNA_2_FD_184529 | JGI IMG/M metagenome (GOLD analysis project Ga0208783, IMG submission 184529) | Aqueous microbial communities from the Delaware River and Bay under freshwater to marine salinity gradient to study organic matter... | ecosystem: Environmental > Aquatic > Marine >... | reverse complement strand
CCCGAGGGGCCCGAGTTATGCGACGAAGTAGACGGCCTGGGCGTTGGCACGGCCCATGGTCAGCGCACCGCGCCACGTCAGACCCCAGTACCACTCGTAGCGGTCGTACGCACGCGGCGGCTTGCGGGTGATCATGTCCTGCCCGCTGATCGGACGCAGCTTGATGTAGTTGAGGTTGAGCTGGTAGCAGCGCTTCAGCCACGAGGTGGCCGCGCCCGTGAGAGCCTGCAGGTCGTCGAACTTGGGGTTCCACTGGACCTCGAGGTCGTGGAACTTCAGGCTCTCGGTGCCCACGCCCACGCTCTTCGCGAACGGGGCATTGGGATACGCCAAGCCGCCGCCGGCGCCGTAGGTCTTGATGATGAAGTTGCGCAGACCGTCGATGAAGTCGCCACCGGCCTCGATGAAGTTCGGACGCCCGCCGTTGCGGATCGAGGCGCGCCAGCCGATCTCCATGAAGTCCAGCACGTTGCCGGTCGTGGTGGTCGTGGTCAGGGCCGAGCTCGGCGCGTAGTTGCGCCAGTACTCGTTGCCCGACGTTGCCCGGTTGATGCCGCCCACGGTGCCGGTGCTCGGGGTGGTGGACACCAGGGAGTCAAGGCCGGTGATGGCGTCGACAGATTGCGTGCCGTCGAGGTGCAGCGCTTGGCAGAACTTGTCGATGAAGCCTTCGCGAAGTGCGATCGACTGCTCTTCGATCAGGTTCGACAGCGCAACCATCTCGTCCGCGCTCGCACCGCCACGAGGAGCAGCGTCGTCGTGAACACTGATGCCGTTCTGGATGAGGCGATCCTCGTCCAGGGCAAAGCCGTCGTGCGCCGAGCGCCACGCGTATTGCGCCTGCTCGATCGTTTGCCGGCGGTTGTAGGTGACGATTTGGCTACCGTTGAACCACGTGAAGTTCGACTGGTAGCGAACGCGCAGCTGCTCGACGATGTACTGCTTGGCGCCGGGCGCGGCCTTCTTGCGCGAGCTCAGTGCGTCGAAGAGCGGGTCGTCCGTCTTGACGTTGTCGATGGGGTTGTTGCGAAGGTAGAAGTCGAGGCCGATCTTGCCGGCGTCGGTGATTTCTTGCGAGGTGAAGGGCATTTCGCACTCCGTAGTCGTGGAAGGTGAATGCCTTGGTGAGAGGCGAACACAACCACGGAGGCGAACCCGTCTACGCCGCGGAGCCGATCCCGCTACTGGCCGGGGTCTTGGTAGCCCAGTCCCGTCGACAGCGCTTCCAGCATGCTCTTGGCAGCTGGTCCGCCTGGACGGCGACCCCCAGTGGGCCTCAAGGTGTCGTCACCACTCGGCACGTCCCGCTGGAATGTTCTCCGCGGAGCGCCCCCGCCCTGTGATGCCGGGACCGTGATCCCTTCGTAGGCCAGAGCCATTGCCTGCGCCCATTGGCTCGGCGGGAAGCGAGTGATGATGTCCTTGATCCTGGATTCGAGTATAGAGGCCTTTTGCGAGAAGGCTGGGTCGGAGGCGGCCATCTGCATCTCCCACTGCTTGATGGCCTCGAGCCCCTGCTCGCGGGTGCGCACAGCCTGCTCGCTCTGCTGCCGAGACTGAGCCTGCCGCTCTTGGTCGGCACGCGCGCGGCTTTCGACCGCTCGAGCTCGCACGACCTCGAGCGCAGCGGCGCGCGACATGTCACCGTCGTCAACCTGCTGCTTGAGGTCTTGGTGCTGATCGAGCGGATCGTAGCCGGGCGCTTCGCGGCCCAGGTACTTGAGCAGGTTGCCTCGGTACTCCTCGATGATCGCAAGCGCATCCTCGAACCGCTCGCTCTTGATCAGGTAGTTGAAGTTGAGCAGCTGCGCGAGATCGTCGGCATCGGTCTTCGATTCCTCGAGGGCCGACTTGATCGTCTCGGCGGCCTTGGCCTGATGCGTGTACTGGGTGCGCACCTCCTCGAGCTCGGCCTCGACGCTCTTGGCGTGCTTGTGCAGCTCGTGGAAGCGGCCGATCGCCTTGGGCGACAGGGTCCGCTTCTCCTCGGCACTCAGCTGGAAGTCGTCGGCCCGCTTGGCCTTCCCGTCTCCCTGCTCACCCTTTCCTTCAGCACCTCGGTTGCCTGCGTCAGCATCTGCAGCGCTTCCTGGGGCGGCAGGCTTTGTAGGCTTTGCACCAGCTGCGGCACCGTCCTTACCGGCAGCGTTACCGTCGGCGGGCTTCCCTCCTGCATCGTCTGGATCGGCGGCCTCTGCGAGCCCTTTCTCGATGGCGGCCCGCAGTCCTTCGCTGAGGTCTGCTCCGGTTTTTCGTTCCCCACCAGGACTGCCGTCGTCACCAGCAGCAGCACCGTCAAGCCCGTCAGCACCCCCGCCTGCAGCGGCATCGCCTCCTTCATCTCCGCTGCCGCTGCCAGAAGCACCAGAGCCATCACCAGTAACGTCAATGCCAGACCCCGCATCATCACCATCTCCCTGAACAGGACTGCGCAAATAGAACTTCATCCACCACGGCATAGCTACCCCCTGTGTCGTCTACGCTGCCAAAAGGAACTGCGCGAGCACCATCACAAACTCGTCATCGTTGACACCAACATCTGCTGCTGCGTCCGCCTTCGCCTCGACCACCTCCGATGGCTCGAGCTGGATCTTTGCCTTGGCCGCCTCGTCTCGAGCCTGATCGGCGATCGATCGAGCCGCGATAGCGGGCTTGGCAGGGGCGCGCTTTGGCCTAGCCTTCAGTGCCTGGGCAAGCGGCCTTTCCTTTTCTCGACGCTCCTCCTCGTCGTCGCCGAACTTGACGGGCAGCCACTCGAGGAAGGGGCGCCGGCGAGCGTCATATCCGCCACCACCCCCCCGTGGGCCCTGCGCCGAGGAGAGCTGCTCGATCGTGCAAACAACCCCGTTGCCCGTCGCCGTGCCCACGACGCAGGCGAGCTGCTCATCGAGCGCAGCTGTCGCACCACTCGCAGTGGCGGTGCCCACCGCACAATCGATCGTCGTGCTGCCGCCGGTGTCGATCGACGCAGCGATCCCGTTCGCCGTTGCGGTGCCGACACTGGCGTTGATGCCAACGTCCAGGCTCGCTGCGGTGCCGTTTGCCGTAGCGGTGCCGACGCTGGCGTTGATGCCAACGTCAAGTGCGGAAGTGGTGCCATTCGCAGTGGCCGTGCCGACTGCGCAATTGATCGCGACGTCGAGCTTGGCGGCAGTGCCCGAGGCAGTTGCGGTGCCGACAGTGCAGTCGATGGTGGTGCCGCCCGCCGCCGCAGGCCAATAAATCTCGATCGGCTCAGGCTCGAAGGTCTGATACGGATTCCTCGTTAACTCAGTAAGTTCCGGGACGCCGCGAGCGCGAGAGAAAATCGACAGATGGCTAACAGTTAAATCTGCTGCGGCTGCCGTAGAGTAGGTACGCTCGGCACCTAGAATAATCCGCCCAGAGGTTGTTCCTGTAGGGGAGAAAGAGTGCGTACCCGTGTGGATTACAGTGCCGCCATCTCGCACATAGGAGACGGCATTCGCCACCCATGACCAAGCGACTCTATGTGTTTGCCCGTCAGTGATGTTCCCCCACTCGCCGGACCCGACAGCGTGGGGGTTGGCCGAGTCATGATAGAGGTTTAGTGTGGTCGTTCCAGCGTTGCGTTGCAGTCCGTAGCTGGTAGTTGTTCCTGTGGAGGCACGAACAAATAATCCAGCCCATTGATCGTGAGTTGCCCCAGGAGTGAACTTAAACTCTATGAGTACAGTGTACTCTGTCGTCAGATTAAGCCTGGAATCGTTTTCCAGTGACGATACCAAGCTCGCAGCGTCATGCCAAAGCCCCCTCCCGCGTTGCGTGGCAACCATCCCATAACCAGACCCGGTGAACTGGTTGAACCAATTCCCAGGCCGTAGGATGTCGTACGGAAGCCCCGCAGAAAAATCCCATTGAGATACCAGATCCGGGAACTGGGCAAGATTCGCCCGGACGTGCCCGGAGGGCTGGCGTTGTAGCGGAGCCTGATCGACAACGATCAATTACTGACCCTGCATGCTGAACGGCTGAAGCGTGAACAGGAAATTCGCCGCCGTTGCATTCACTGATGCCCCTGAATCGTTGTAGCAAACGAGCGAAATGTATCGATGCGGATGGAAGAAGTACCCGCTCGCGTTGCACTTCTCGCTCGCTGCTGCGTTCTCGCTGACGACGTAGCCAATGGGTTTCATGTTGCGACGCATTTCTTTACTGCCGAGCGCCGCGTCAGTTGTGCCGCAATCTCCGTCGATGCGAGTGTTCGTGCCATCGTCCGCAGCAGCTACGTACAGTTCCAACCCTTTGCCCTGCGTCGGTGTCGCCTGAAACTGCACTTCACACGACCACCGATACCAACCGGGGCGCGGAGATGCCCCAAGGTCTATCTGCGCAGACACGCGACCGGCAGCGTTCGCCAATCCCTCAACCGTCCACGTGGCATCGGGTGTGTTGTGGTTCTGGACCTTGAGCGCGGTTCCGGTTTTTACATAACTCTCGTTTGCCATGTTAGAACTCGTTCAAGGCTTTGGAGATCGTTCCGACATCGACCGGGCCGACAACCACTCGATCTATTGCGCTGACCTGATTCGGTGCTGTGCCGACCGATTCCGTGGGCGAATTGAACACCGTCTCAAAGATCGTCGCATCCTCGGTCAACTTTCCGTAGAGCGTCGCCAGTTGCGCGGCGCTCAGGACAGACCAAATGTCTGCCACCGCATTTCGATTCTTAGCCATACCGAAGTCCACAGGGCGGCGATCCGCCATGTCGATCCACTTGAGCCACAGTTCACGTTTGGGCGCGACCAAGATCAAATCGAACTGCGTCAAGACCATAGCGTCCCACAGGCCGAGTCCATCCACAGAATATCGCCACGCCTTGGTGGACGATGTTTTGTTGTACTCGTCCGTAATGCCATTGTCGTTACGGATGGCAAGTGCATCTACCACGGCCGGCGTGGTGTTTGCCCGGATATGGGCAGCCAATGTGGCGTACTGCTGGTTAGATAGGTTCATGGTTCCCCCTTACGGCGTCGTGATCGTCAGAATGTCCGTGCCCGCGCCGCCGAAGTTCAGCGTCAGCGAGCCGGTCTGAATGCTGCGAGCCGAGCCGAGGTCGATGAAGCCCAACGCACGCTTGCCGGCGTCGGTGCTGTTGTAGATGATGCCCCAGCGGCCATTGGTGAAGCCGCTGGCATCCTGCGCGATCACGGGGTCGGTCGCCCGCAATGTCGGGATATTCGATTGCAGCGCCCACGTCACCGACGCGAGCGACGGCCCCCCGGCTGAGTACGACGTGCCCGTCGCCACTTCCTCGGCCGCGAAGTTGGTCGTGCCGCCTGCGCCCCAGCGAGGATCGGCAGTCGTCGCGCTCGGCGTCGTAGCGCCGGTCGTGAGGCCGACCTTGATCGTGTCGGCGCTGAGATCGTGCTTCTTGGTGCCAAGGTCCAGCAACGCCTGCCGGAACCACGTGATGTCGCCTGCTGCCATGGTCAGACCCTCTCAAAAATTTAACTTTCCTCGATGACGCCGGTGTACTCCTGGCCATCGGGCCGTTTGATGCGGATCGTCTTGCGCTTCCCGTCAGACTTCACTTCGCCTTCGAACGTCTTGCCGCCGGGCCCCTGCACCTTCATCCGCTTGGTGCCACCGCTCTTCGCCTTTGCCTTGCTTTCGCCCTCGGCGTCATCCTCTTCCGGCTCTTCAGCTGGCCTGCCACCGGCCGCGATCGACGCCTTGCCGTTCATCACGCCCTGGATCGCCATCGACGCACTGTCGATCAGATCTCCCATCGACCCCTGAACGCCGTGCGTGCCTGGGACAATGCCGAGCTTCGAGATCAGCTCGACCGCTGCCTTGGTCAGGACGTTGTACTTCTGGAGCTCGGCATCGGCCTCGATCCGCGCGGTCTCGATGACCTTCTTGGCTTCAGCCTCCGCTGCCTTGGCGCGCTCCTGCTCGGCCTTAACCATGGCCTCTTGGCGAGCCCGCTCTTGCTCTGCCGCGCTGCGGTTGTTGATCTCCGCGAGCTTGGTGGCTGCGTCTGCTTGGGCCTGCCGCTCTTCAGCAGCGGCCTTGGCGTTGAGCTCGACGATCTTGGCCTGCTCCTGCATCTTGGCCTTCTCGAGCTCGCCCTGGCATTCCTGCAGCGCCTGCTGGCACTCGGCGAGCTGCTGCTGCAGCTGCTGGACCTGCATCATCAGCTGGCCGACGTCCTGCTCGCCGTTCTGGCCTGCCTCGCGTGGGATGAACCGGTCAATGTCGATGCGCTCATCGAACCGGCGCAGCGTCTCCTTCGCCAGCTCGATGACCGAGTTCGCCATGTCACCATGGCCAGCAGCGCGGAGCTCGGCGACCTTGGTCATGGCCTCGTTGATCACCGGCATGATCTGGGCCCAGTCCTCGCGCTCCTTCGCCTGATTGGGCTTGCCGCTCGAGCCGGCGCGGACCTTCACGCGGATCTTAGTCCAGAGCTCCGGGCCAGCGTCCTCTGGCCACACTGCGCCCCGGCCGACGATCTGTTGCACCTCGAGCAGCGAGAACCGCTGCAGCATGATCTGCAGGGCCGCCTCGGCCATCTCCGAGATCAGGTCCTCGATCGCGTCCTGGCGTTCGCTCTGCCGGTTGGCGAGCGACTGCGCCATGATCTGCGCCTCGGTCGCGGTCTTCGCCTGGATGAGGTTGGCTCGAGAGGCATCCGACAGGCCGACCATCATGTCCATGTCGTTGCGGATCAGCGAGACGTCGTACGCAGCCGGGTCGATCTTCACCCCGTCCAGCTGCATCACGTCCTGGTTGATCGGGATCTGCGGGTTGCCCGAGACACCGATCAGCTGGCGGGGCTTGCGGTTGGCGATCGCCTCGAGGTCTTCCGCCTCGAGCTCGCCCCCCTTGCGGTACAGGCGCACCGGGATCGCTTCCTTGCGAGCCTCGGCGTACAGGTAGCGCGTCGAGTTGTACTCCTCTTGCAGGTGCATCAAGAGCTCGACGTCGGACAGCGGGCGCCACCGGCCCTCGACCGGGTTGAACCCCAGGCAGAACATCGTGTGCCAGCGCTTCGACAGTGCCGATGGCGTCATCGGCGGGCGAACGAAGGCGTGCGCCCCCTCGCAGACCGTGTACACGCGCCCGTCGCGCAGGGACCAGACCTCCCAGACGGCACGGTAGCTCTCACCCCGCTTGGTGCCGCCTGACAGGGCGCCGCCCTCGTGATCGGGGCCGCTGATCTCGGTCGAGGGATACTCCTTCGATCCCACCCAGGGCTTCTGCCCGAAGCGCGCCTCGTACTCGGCATCCGTGTACCAGACACGCATCGCGAGGTCCGCGTGCTCGTAGTCATCGAAGTCGGCGACGTTGTCGTCGAGGATGCGCACGTCCTCGGTGCGGCACCTGTCGATGACGAACCCCTTGAAGATCGTGAGCTCGTTGGCCTCGATGATGCCCTGCCGCTGCTGCTTGAGCTGCTCGACGAGGCGTTCCTGCTCCTCTCGATCGGTCGATCTCTTCAGGGTCTGCATCGTCGCCTCGGCGCGCGACACGTTGTCCTGAATGTCGTTGACTCGACGCACCGCCAGCGGGTCGCCGCGATACGACTCCTGCCAGCTCATCTTCAACCAGCCGACACCGGTCGTCATGGTCGAGCGAATGTCGGCCTTCATCCGCTTCTTGAGCTTGGTCTCCTCGACAAAGCAGCGGTTGAGCATGGCCTGCGCGGTCTCGGCAAAGCCCTTGACCTGCTCGTACTCACCGTCGCCGACTGTCTCGGTGGGCGTGACTGCGATCTCGGGGTTGCGCGCGTAGACGTGCGGCAGCATGGTCGCCTGCGTGGCGTAGATCATGTTGGTCCGCACGGACGCGATCTGGTTGTCTGCGACCAGGGGCTCTTTGTCGTTCTCCTGGCTGGCCGCCTGGATGCCTGCCGCCAGCTTGCGCAGCCGAGGCAGGATCTGCGTGTCGAACTGCTTGCGAGCGTTGCCGGCGCGGTCGATGCGCTTCAGCAGGTCGCGGACGAAGGCCTTCTCGGCCCGGGGAACACCATCAAGTGGTTCGTACGGTGACGAATCCTGTGCTTGTGCTGGAGCTTTCTTGGCCATTGGGTCCCTACCAGCAGACGAGGGTCACCCGATCGCCTGCGCTCTGTGCTCGTCTTGGGGGATGATGACTGCTTTGCCGTCCCGCACGTTGCGGTTCCAGCCGACCATCACGCCTTGGACGAATGCGATCTGCATGTCGTCCCGGTTGGCGTCGTCTCGACTCACCGGCGTGAGCGAGTGGTCCATCGTGTCCTGGTTGAGCGCACGCCGATCCTTGTACGAGAGCACGATCGCCTTGGGCTTGCTGCCGTACCGGCGAACGTAGTCCTGGATCAGGTTGCTCACCCCGTCGTAGGTCAGCGACGCCGAGATGGGCTCGAGCGTCGCTGCCTTGCGTAGCGTGTCTCCGTGGAGGATCACGCTGCGTTACGCCATCAACAGGCCTTGCGCGGTGCCCGAGGTGTACGCCGAGCAGCGCATGGTCATGTAGCGGGAGAGCGCCACCTCGACGTGGCAGGAGCCGCCACCCACGACCGTTTGAGCCGGGATCGCGATTTCACCCGAGAGCAGGCTGTCCTTGAAGCCGGCCGTCGCGGCGCCCGAGGTGTTGGTGTAGTAGAACTGGGTCGCATCGAACGAATCCGCACCCTCGATCACGACCGTGCCGACGAAGATCGCAGCGACACCAATGTCGCCCACGACAGCGACGGCCGAGTGGTTGGGCAGGAAGGGAGACCGGTCGCAGAGCGCAGCGACGACAGCCGTGCCGCCGAACGCGCCGTTACCGACCGAGCCGTCGAGGGTTGCGGTGGTGGCGCCGACCGAGCGGAGCGTCCACTCGCCGTTCATGGCCGTCAGCGTGGTGACGCCGGTGATCGCGATCCGCGAGCCGTTGCGCTGCCGGTGGCCAGCGGTGACAGTCGCGACGATCGGCGTCGCGTTGGTTCCACTGGTGATCAGAATGCCCCGTGCCGCGCTGGACACGGTTCCGAGGGACGTCATTTTCAACGACATGGTAGGTCTCCATTCGGGGAGATAGGCCCCCTGCCCGCAGGAAGATGGCGATCCTGCTGCGCCCGCGGATCTCGGTCACTGGTCCGCGACAGCGCTCCCTGTGCAGGAACTGTAAACCCCGTTTGCGGGAAGGCAGGGGGACCGCTACACGGGGAACATGTAGCGCTTGAGCTCGGGGTCCTGCGAGTCGACGGGGGCGAGGTAGATGCGCCACAAGCGCTGCCCGGCGTAGACGTCCTCGAGCTCGGGCGGGCAGACCATGCCGTACTCCTCGATGCGGGTCACGCGCGCCGGTGTCTTGGGCATCCGGCAGCCGTGCTCGCCCTGGATCTGGATGAGCTCGCCGACGGTCAGCCGGTTGGCCCACTTGTCGCTGCGGATCGTGCAGAACGGCAGACCACCTGGGTCGCGAGAGAAGCCCATGACTCGCATGTCATCGGCCCTCCAGCTGCGCGTAGGTCAGCGGTGTCGCCAGTCGGTCTCGTCCCAGGCCAGCTTGCCCAGGTTGCACGCCTCGCACAGGACCTGCAGGTTGTCCAGGCTCAGGGCAAGGTGCGGATGCCGGCTTCTCGGCTTGATGTGGTCGACGTGCAGCGGGGCGCTCCAGGTCGGCTGTGCGCCACAGCACTGGCATGTCCCGCGCGCCCTCAGGAGCGCCTTGTACCTGACGACCCGCCACGCAGTTGAGGAGTAGAAATTCCCGCTGGCAGCAGAGGTAGTGGTAGAAGTCTTGCTCGCTGAGTGTTCCGTACTCGAAATGCCCCACGTCCCTGAGCTCCGCGTGCGCAGCCGCCGGCCGAAGATGAACTCGGCAGCGTGTCTTCGCATGTCGCGCAGGAAGCTCAAGGGGGTCGAATCCCAGGCGGGAGGCTCGACCAAGTTTACGCTTGCGCAGATATCGCACCACAAGCATTTGCTCCTGCCGTGGGATCCCGGCGAACTGAGCGGATGTCATCGGCATGGCTAGTACCTCCAGGGCTCGCCACCCAGCTTGTGGCGCAGCAGTGCCTCGAGGTACGGATGCACCCAAGGGTTGTGGTCCCCGGGGCCGGCGCGACGGCCGAAGGCCTCGGTGATCGGCGAGGCGATCGTGGTTTCCGCAGCCGACAGCTTCAGGAACTCGAGCGCTTTCTCGATCGTGAACTCGAGC
>Ga0208783_10002674_pt1 | contig 10162 bp, 14 predicted proteins | sample DEB19_08_DNA_2_FD_184529 | JGI IMG/M metagenome (GOLD analysis project Ga0208783, IMG submission 184529) | Aqueous microbial communities from the Delaware River and Bay under freshwater to marine salinity gradient to study organic matter... | ecosystem: Environmental > Aquatic > Marine >... | reverse complement strand
CCGGTCGCCTCCAGGTCGACACCGCGCTCATGGACGAGCTGCGCGCCGTGCGCGACGTCGTGCAGCCGACGAACTCCCTGCTCGTGGTCGACGCGATGACCGGCCAGGAGGCGGTGAACGTGGCGAGCGCGTTCGACGAGGCGATCGGGCTCGACGGGGTGATCCTCACCAAGATCGACGGCGACGCGCGTGGTGGAGCGGCGTTGTCCGTCAAGGAGGTCGTCGGACGCCCGATCCTCTTCGTTGGCACGGGGGAGAAGCTCGAGGACTTCGAGCCGTTCCACCCCGACCGCATGGCCAGCCGCATCCTCGGCATGGGCGATGTGCTGTCGCTCATCGAGAAGGCGGAGGCCGCATTCGACGCGACCGAGGCGGCGGCGGCCGAGGAGAAGTTGCGCAAGGGCCAGTTCACCCTCGACGACTTCCTCGACCAGATGCAGCAGGTCCGCAAGATGGGCCCACTCGGCAACATCATGAAGATGCTCCCCGGCATGCCCAAGGAGCTCAAGGGTGCCGAGGTCGACGAGAGCCAACTCGCGCGCATCGAGGCGATCATCCGGTCCATGACCCCGGCCGAACGACGGGATCCCTCCCTCATCGGGGGGTCGCGACGCCTCCGGATCGCGAAGGGCTCGGGGACCTCCACCCAGGACGTCAACGCCCTGCTCAAGCAGTTCAAGGTCGTGCAGCAGATGATGCGATCGATCGCCGGTGGCAAGCGACCGAAGCTGCCCGCGGGGATGAACCTGGGGCCCGGGATGCCCGGGCTCCCGGGCTGAACCCCTCGGAGTGCGGGCCCCGGGGCCGAACCGCTAGCCTGTCGCCTCCGTCGGCGGGGCACCCGTTCCGCCCGATCCGACACCCGTTCCAACGACCGAACCGACGAAGGACACCCGTGGCCGTCAAGATCCGCCTGATGCGAGTGGGCAAGAAGAAGCAGCCCACCTACCGCGTCGTCGTCGCCGACTCGCGCTCCCCGCGCGATGGTCGGTACATCGAGATCCTCGGGCAGTACGAGCCCCGGCAGGAGCCCTCGGTCTTCACCATCGACAACGACAAGACCCTCGGCTGGCTGCGCAAGGGCGCGCTGCCGACGGAGCAGGTGCACAAGCTCCTCATCGGCAACGGCGTCTGGGCCGAGTACGAGTCGGGCCTCGCCGGCGAGTCGAAGGTGTCGAAGACCGCACGGGCCCGGGCCAAGGGCGCGCAGGCCGCGCAGGCCGTTCGTGCCGAGGCCGCGAAGGCCGAGGCTGCGGCGAAGGCCGCCGAGGAGGCCGCGGCCAAGGCCGCCGCCGAGGCGGAGGCGGCTGAGGCTGCGCCCGCCGAGGACGCGCCCGCCGAGGACGCCGCAGCCGAGGAGTCGGAGTGAGCGACGAGTTCGTCGACGAGATCGGCGGTCCGGGCAACCGGATCGAGGGCGGCACCGCCAAGGCGGTCGTCGAGTACGTGGCGAAGTCGATCGTCGACACCCCGGAGGCCGTCGACGTGACCGCCAAGGAGCGCGGCGACGGGATCGAGCTGCTCATCGCGGCGGACCCCGACGACATGGGTCGGCTCATCGGCAAGCGCGGCCGCGTCATCCAGGCGATGCGCCAGGTCGCGCGTGCGGCCGGTGCCGCCGACGGCGTCACGACCTCCGTCGACGTCCTGGAGTAGGCGGGTCCGTGACGACCCCCGATCGACTCGAGGTCGGGCGGATCGGGCGGGCCCACGGCCTGCACGGCGAGGTCGCCTTCACGCTCACCTCGGACGTGACCGCCCGGGTCGCCAAGGGCTCGGTGCTCCACCTCGGGGATCGTCCCCTCACCGTCGTGGCCTCGCGTCCGCACCAGGGCCGTTGGCTCGTGCGCTTCGCCGAGGTCACCGACCGCACCGCGGCCGAGGCGCTCCGGGGCGAGATCCTCACCGCGGAGCCGATCGAGGGCGACGGTGACGTGCTCTGGGTCCACGAACTCGTCGGCGCCCGCGTGGTGGACGCGACCGGGGTCGACGTCGGCCCGATCGTGGCGGTGGAGGCGAACCCCGCCTCCGACCTGCTCGTGATCGAGATCGGGGGCCGCGAGGTGCTCGTGCCCAGCGTGTTCGTGACCGAACGGCGCGACGGTGTGATCGTGATCGATCCGCCCGAGGGGCTGCTCGACCTCGGGGCCGGATAGGGGCGCAGCGTGCGCATCGACGTGTTCACGATCTTCCCGGACCTCCTCGCCGGTCCGCTGGGCATCTCACTGCTCGGCCGCGCCCGGGACGAGGGTCTCCTCGACGTGCGGCTCCACGACCCGCGCGACGCCACGACCGATCGACACCGCAGCGTCGATGACACGCCCTTCGGCGGTGGCGCCGGCATGGTGATGCGGCCCGAACCGATCTTCGAGACGGTGGAGGCCGTCGACCCGCCGCGACCGCTGCTGCTGCTGAGCGCGAGCGGGCGGCGCTTCGATCAGGCCATGGCCCACGAACTCGCGGCCCTCGACGGCTTCTCGTTGCTGTGCGGACGCTACGAGGGGGTGGATCAGCGGGTCGCCGATCACCTCTGCGACGGTGAGGTGTCCATCGGGGACTACGTGCTCGCGGGCGGGGAGTCCGCGGCGCTCGTCATCATCGAGGCCGTCACCCGGCTCGTGCCCGGTGTGATGGGGAACGACGAGTCGGCGGCCGAGGAGTCCTTCGCGCGCCCCGGTCCGGGACCCGGACTCCTCGAGTACCCGCAGTACACCCGCCCGGCGGAGTTCCGGGGCCACGAGGTGCCCGAGGTGCTGCGCAGCGGTGACCACGCGCGTGTCGCCCGCTGGCGCCGCGCCCAGGCGGTGCGGCGGACCCTCGAGCGGCGGCCCGACCTGCTCCCGGACGGGCTCGACGCCGCGGACCGGGCGCTGCTCGCCGAGTTCGCCGAGCCGGACGCGACCTAGCGGTCCCGCACCCGCTTGTGGGCCCCCCGGCGGGCGCTGCTACCCTCATGAGCCGCCCCGCACCGGGGCACCGTGCTGGGCCCCCAGCTCCCACCACGCGTTCGCCCTGCGAGCGCACCCGATCACCGAGGACCCCCCGATGAACCGCACCGACCTGGTCGACCGCGCATCGCTGCGTGACGACATCCCCGAGTTCGCCCCCGGCGACACCGTCGATGTCCACGTCCGCGTCGTCGAGGGCAACCGCGAGCGTGTCCAGAAGTTCACCGGCACGGTCATCCGCCGTCAGGGTTCGGGCCTGCGCGAGACCTTCACCGTCCGCAAGGTGACCCAGGGCGTGGGCGTCGAGCGCACCTTCCCGGTCCACTCGCCGATCGTGTCCCGCATCGAGCGCACGATGGTCGGCGACGTCCGACGGGCGAAGCTCTACTACCTCCGGGACCGCGTCGGCCGTGCGGCCCGCGTCAAGGAGAAGCGGGTCTGAGAGCGATCCGCTCGGCCTACACTCGCGCCCACGACGAGTCGGGAGGCGGCCGATGAGCGCTGAGGATCTCGAGCGGTACGAGACCGAGATCGAGCTCCAGCTCTACCGCGAGTACCGGGATGTCCTCCCGATGTTCTCCTACGTGGTGGAGACCGAGCGTCGCTTCTACCTCACGAACTCGGTCGAGCTGCACGAGCGCAGTGACGGCGGTCGCGTGTACTTCGAGCTCGAGCTCCAGGACGCGTGGGTCTGGGACATGTACCGACCCGCCCGCTTCGTGGCCAACGTGCGCGTCGTGACGTTCAAGGACGTCAACATCGAGCGCCTCGGCGACAAGGACGCCTGAGGTCGTGCCGGCTCGGGGCCGGCGGGCGACGGGTCCCGATCGACGGGCCCTCGGGGCCGCCGGCGAGCAGGCCGCGGCCCGGTGGTACGAGGCCGCCGGCTACGAGGTCATCGACCGCAACTGGCGGGTGCGCGAGGGCGAACTCGATCTCGTCGTGCTCGCGCCCGACGGTGCCGTCGTGTTCTGCGAGGTCAAGACCCGCACCTCGGATCGCTTCGGCGCACCGGTCGAGGCGGTGACCGCGACCAAGCAGCGCCGCATCCGTACGCTCGCCGCCCAGTGGCTCGCCGCCCATCCGGGCGTGGGGCACGGGATCCGTTTCGACGTCGCCGCGGTGCTCGCGCCGCCCGAGGGGCCGGCGGTCGTCGAGGTCGTGCAGGCCGGGTTCTGACGAGCGCGTCAGCGCCGTCCCGTGCGGCGGCGTTCGGCGGCCCAGCACGGGGTGTGCCAGTGCCGCCGGTCCTCGGGTGCGTGCACCGGCACCACGACCTCGTGGCCCACGCCGGCCGGGATCTCCTGGTTGCAGCCCGGACACCGGTAGGCCTTCACCGCCTGGTACGGCTGCATGTGCCGGACCTCCACGGCGTCCGGATCACGCAAGACCGAATCCCCACACGAGCAGTGCGCCGATGAGGACGGCCGCGGCGACGACGATCGCGTAGTCGCTCGCCCGGGGCTTGGTGCCCCGCTCGGGGTTGAATCCCATGGGGCTACGGTACCGGCGCCGCCGCGTCGGGAGCGCCCCACGCGGTCCGACCGACCGAGGAGCCGAGCGCCGGTGGAGACGATCGAGGTCACGCGACAGGACGGCATCGTCACCGTCACCCTCAACCGCCCGCACAAGAAGAACGCGATGACCCCCACGATGTGGGAGGAGCTCCTCGAGGTGTTCGAGGCGGTCGAGTCGGATCGGGCCGACCGGGTGCTCGTCATCACCGGAGCCGCCGACGCCTTCTGCTCGGGGGCCGACCTCACCGACGCGAGCGGCGACGAGGGGGCGGCCGACGGGGTCGGCGGCTCGGTCGAACGCATGCGCCTCGTGACCCGCTGTGCGCTGACCCTGCACGAGTTGCGCACGCCGACCCTCGCCGCGGTCAACGGGGTGGCGGCGGGCGCCGGGCTCAACCTCGCCCTCGGCTGCGACATCGTGATCGCCTCGGAGCGCGCCCGGTTCTCGGAGATCTTCTCCAAGCGGGGCCTCAGCGTGGACTTCGGGGGCTCCTGGCTGCTGCCGCGGCTCGTCGGGTTGCACCGGGCCAAGGAACTCGTGTTCCTCGCCGACATCATCGACGCCACGGAGGCCGAGCGCATCGGACTCGTGAACCGGGTGGTCGCCCACGACCGGTTCGCCGAGGTGGTGGAGGACTACGCGCAGCGCCTCGCCGCACTCCCGCCCATCCAGATCGCGAACTCGAAGCGGATGCTCAACCAGTCGTTCGCCGTCTCGATGGCCGAGGCGCTCGAGGTCGAGGGCCTCGCCCAGGCCCTGTCGTTCCAGACCAAGGACACCGTCGAGGCGATCATGGCCTTCATCCAGAAGCGCGAGCCGCACTTCGAGGGTCGCTGACCGCACGGGCACCCGGTCGGACCCGGCGTCCGGCGCGGATCGGCTGAGGATCAGCCGAGGAGGAGTTCGGCGTCCCGGCGCGACTCGTCGACCAACGACCAGTCGGGCTCCTGCACCCGCCGCACGACGCTCGAGTGCAACTCCCACTCGGCCCGGCAGTGCGGGCAGGACAGCAGGAACGAGCCGCCGGAGTACTCGGCCTCGATCGTCTCGCCGTCGTAGGGGCACTGGGTGAGGTTCACGAGGCAGATCTTCGGATCCCGCGCGCCCCACCTTGACCCCACATTCTCGGACATTCCGGACCGGATCCTCACGCGGGCCAGAGCAGACCGCGGTGCCGGACGATCCGACCCGCCTCGACGAGGTCGCGCACGGCACGGGCCAGGTGCGCCGCGCCCAGCCCGGTGCGGGCCACGAGCTCGTCGGCGGTGGCCGCCTCGCCGGCGAGCGCGCGCAGGACGCGCCGGGCGTCCGGACCGAGCCGCTCCGGTGGACCGGACGCCGGTGCGGGTGGGTGCAGCGGCCCGCGGCGAGCCCCGGCGGTCATCCCGACGGCCATGACGACGTCGGCGGGATCGAGGTACGGGTGGGCGCCGTCGGCGATGAGCGCGTTCGTACCCGCGGCGACGGGGTTGCGGCGCGATCCGGGTTGGGCGAAGACCGGTCGACCGAGCCGCAGGGCCGCGGCGGCCGTGCTGAGCGCGCCGCCACGGGTCGCCGCCTCGATGACGACCACCACGTCGGCGAGCGCCGCGATGATGCGGTTGCGCACGGGGAACCGTTCGGGCCGCGGTCCGGTCCCGTGCGGATGCTCGCTGACCACGAGGCCGTCGCGGCGCACGCCGGCGGTCAGGCCGACGTGACGGCGCGGGTACACGATGTCGAGCCCGGTGGCCACGACCCCGACGGTCGGACCGCCGGCCTCGAGCGCGCCGGCGTGGGCGGCGCCGTCGATCCCGATGGCCAGCCCGCTCACGACGGTGATGCCGGCATCGCTGAGGGATCGCGCCAGGTCGCGCGCGTCGGTGAGCCCGGCCGGGGTGGCCGCCCGGGTGCCGACGATCGCCACCCGCGGGTGGTCGAGGGCGTCGGTGCGTCCGCCCTCGATGAGCAGGGCGGCCGGGAGGTCGGGTGCGTCGTCCTCGATCGGCCAGTCGGCGTCCGATCGGATGGTGACCCGGGTGCCGTGGCGCGCGAGCACCGCGGCGGCCCGTCCGAGGTCCGCGCCGCGCCACGCCGCGACGATCTCGGCGCGCCGGCCGTCCTCGAGGCGAGCCTCGGTGCGCAGGATCGCCTCGCCCCCGCCTCGTGCCAGCGCGGCGAGCGCGTCGGTCGGTTCCTGCCACCGGTCGAACACCCGATGGAGCCGCGCCGGGGTCATGTGCGGCAGCGCGATGAGTGCGGCCACCGCCACGTCGCGGGTCGTGGGCATCACGGGACCTCCTGGCGCAGTTCGGCGGCGAGCAGCACGTCCTCGGCCGCGACCTCGGCGCGATCGTCGAGGTCGGCCAGGGTCCGGGCGGTGCGCTGGAGTGCGGCGGCGCCCCGCCCGGTGAGTGACGCCCCGCGCACGGCGTCGCGCCACGCGAGCCGCGCCTCGGGTCCGAGGTCGACGGCCGCCGCGAGCGCGCCGGCGGGGACGTGCGCGTTGCGGGACCACGGTCGATCGGCGTACCGGGCCCGTTGGCGCTCCACCGCAGCCACCACACGGACCCGCTCGAGCGCGCTCGACTCGCCGGGCTCCTCGACCTCGCCCGGCGCGCGCAGCGCGAGGCGCAGGTCGAAGCGGTCGAGCAGCGGGGCCGACAGCCGCCGGCGGTACCGCTCGCGCGCGACGTCGGAGCAGGTGCACTGCGCCGGGTCCCGCCCGCACGGGCACGGGTTGGTGCAGGCGATGAGGGTGAAGGCGGCCGGGAACTCGATGGCGGCGGCCTGCCGGGAGATGCGGACGACGCGCTCCTCGAGCGGTTGTCGGAGCGCGTCGAGCGCCTGGGGTGCGAACTCGCCGAGCTCGTCGAGGAACAGCGCGCCGCGACTCGCGAGGGTGACCTCGCCGGGTCGGGGGCGGCCGCTGCCGCCACCCACGAGGGCCTGGGTGGTGGCTGTGTGGTGGGGAGCACGGAACGGGCGCGCGGTGGCGAGACGCCCGGCGGTGCCGAGCCCGACGGCGGACCGGATGCGGGTGACCTCGAGCGCCTCATCGGGGTCGAGGGGCGCCATGATCCCGGGGAGCCGACGGGCCAGCATCGTCTTGCCCGCACCCGGCGGTCCGCTCATGAGCAGGTGGTGCCCCCCGGCCGCCGCGGCGCGCAGCGCGACCCGGGCCGTGGTCATGCCGCGGACGTCGGCGAGGTCGGGTTCGGGATCCACCGCGCCCGCGGGCGCCGAGTCGGGCGCCGGGTCGGGGAGCGGGGGCCAGGGGTCCTCGCCGGTGAGGCACGCGCGGACCTCGGCGAGCGAGCGCGCCGCCCGCACCCGCACGCCGGGCACGAGTGCGGCCTCGGCCGCGTCGGCGTGCGGGACGATCACGGTGCGCGCGCCGTCGCGGGCCAGCGCATCCACGAGGGCAAGCGCGCCCGGCACGCGTCGGATGCGACCGTCGAGTCCGAGTTCACCGAGCACCCCGATCCCGTCGAGCAGCCCCGCGGGGATCGCGCCCCCGGCGAGCATGAGGCCGAGCGCGACGGCGAGCTCGAGGCCCGCACCGGTCTTGCGCACACCGCCCGGTGCGAGGTTGACGGTGATGCGCCGCAACGGCCAGTCGATCCGCGAGGACACCATCGCGGCGCGCACGCGGTCCTTGGACTCACGGCCGGCCGCGTCGGGCAGACCGACGATGGAGTAGGCGGGCAGGCCGTTGGCGACGTGCACCTCGACGCGCACGATCTGGCCGACGATGCCGTGCAGGGTGGCGCTCAGGACGGAGGCGAGCATGGGGGACCTCCCGGACCGAAGGGACGGTGGGAGGGCCGGAACCGCGGCGCCTCGACGGTGACCGGGACGGTACGCGAGGGGTCGGACGGTGCGCGTGGTCGCCGCAGCGTGCTCCGTCCGGCGGTACCCTCCCCCCATGGCATGGGAGGTCGACGCCTACGTCGCGTCCCTCACCTCGGTGAGCGAGCACACCCACGCCGCGTACGCCCGTGACGTGCGGCAGTTCGTCGAGTGGGTCGAACGCGGTGGTTGCGCCACGCCGGCCGCCCTCGACCACCGCGTGCTGCGCCGGTACCTCGCCTACCTCGACACGCGCGGGTTCGCGCGCCGGTCGATCGCGCGCAAGGCCGCGGCGGTGCGCTCCTACCTGCGCTACCTCAAGCGGCACGACGTCATCGACACGGATCCCGGCCGGGCACTGCGCGCGCCGAAGGGACAGGCCCGCCTGCCCCGGGTGCCGCGCCGCAGCGAGGCGGCCGCACTGCTCGACGGGGTGCAGGTCGCGACGCTGGACGCCGCCGAGGCCGTCGAACGCGAGGACCCCGGCGTCGATCCGGCGACCCTCGCGGTGCTGCGCCGCGACCTCGCCCTCCTCGAACTCCTCTACGGGACCGGCATCCGGGTCTCGGAGTGCTGCGGGCTCACGGTCGGCGACCTGGACCTGGACCGGGGTCACGTCACGGTGCTCGGGAAGGGGGCGAAGGTCCGCCGGGTGCCGCTGGGCGAGCCGGCGGCGGACGCGCTCGGGGCCTGGCTCGCCGAGGGTCGGCCGGTGCTGGCCACCGAGGGGTCCCCGCCCGATCCGGTGTTCCTGAACCGTCGGGGCCGGGTGCTGACCCCCCGGGACGCCCGTCGGATCCTCGAGGCCCACCCCCTCGCCGACGGCCGGACCCTCCATCCCCACGCGCTGCGCCACGCCTACGCGACCCACCTCCTCGAGGGGGGCGCGGACCTCCGGGTGGTGCAGGAACTGCTGGGCCACGCCGACCTCGCGACGACGCAGACCTACACTCACCTCACCCGTGAACGCCTGCGGGCCGTCTACGAAGCGACGCATCCACGTGCCTGACCCGTCCTCGAACCCGAACGCCGACGCGACCGCCGAACTCGTCGCGTCGCTGTGGGCCGAGTACAAGAGCTCGGCCGACCCCCAGGCGCGGGAGCGGCTCATCCTGAACTACGCGCCGCTCGTGAAGTTCGTGGCCGGCCGCGTCGCCGCCGGGCTCCCGCACAGCGTGGACCAGGCCGACCTCGTCTCCTACGGGATGTTCGGCCTCATCGACGCGATCGACAAGTTCGAACCCGAACGGGGCTGGAAGTTCGAGACGTATGCGATCTCGCGGATCAAGGGCGCGATCATCGACGAGTTGCGCTCGATCGACTGGGTACCCCGTTCGGTCCGCAACAAGGCCCGCGAGGTCGAGCGCGCGTACGCCAAGCTCGAGGGTGAACTGCACCGCACGCCCGAGGAGTCCGAGGTGGCCGCCGAGATCGGCATCTCGCAGGACGAGCTGACACAGACCCTGTCGCAGATCTCCTACGTGGGGTTGGTCGCGCTCGACGAGGTCGTCGGTGGTGGCGATGGCGATGGCGGCGGCACCACGGTGGGCGACATGGTGGCGGGGACGGTCGGCGATCCGGTCGCCGCGTTCGAGGTCGAGGAGATGAAGCACATCCTCGCCGATGCCATCAACCGCATGCCCGACCGCGAGCGGCTCGTGCTCACGCTCTACTACTACGAGGGTCTCACCCTCGCGGAGATCGGCGAGGTGCTCGGCGTGACCGAGAGCCGCGTCTGCCAGATCCACACCAAGGCGATCCTCCAACTGCGATCGCGCTTCTCGGAACCCGAGCGCTCGGCCACCTGACGCCCCGGCGTCGGCCCGTCACCTCCCCGCGGCACTCCCCGAGCCAGGTCCTGCGCG
>Ga0208783_10002672_pt1 | contig 10168 bp, 4 predicted proteins | sample DEB19_08_DNA_2_FD_184529 | JGI IMG/M metagenome (GOLD analysis project Ga0208783, IMG submission 184529) | Aqueous microbial communities from the Delaware River and Bay under freshwater to marine salinity gradient to study organic matter... | ecosystem: Environmental > Aquatic > Marine > Coastal... | reverse complement strand
ACGAGGTCCATATTCAGACAAAGACCGCATTGTATGGCCGTGTGAAGTGGGTCAATCTCCACGGCCTTGAGGAGAGCTGGAAGGATGCCCGTATCGATGCGAAGGTGCTCGACGGCCAGAGCATTGAGATCCAGACGAGCAACGTCTCCCGCATCGTGCTCTACCCGCCGCCGCAGGCTCGCAAGGGTGGTGGCAAGGTGAAGGTGCTCATTGATGGCGCCGCCCTCAGTCTCACCGTTGGCCCCGAACTCCCTCATTTTGAGAATTTCCTCAACGCCGGACCTCGCGTGCCAAACTCGTTCTGCCGCCTCATCAAAGAAAACGGCCAGTGGCGCGACTATGGCAATGCCACACCCTTCCAGCATGAAGGCCCGGAAGGCGGTAAGCCCAACTCTCACCCCGGCTTGATCGACACGGCATTCATGAAGCGCTTCCTCGTTGTGCTGCCAGATGGTAAATCATCCTCCGCTGCTGTCGATGCGTGGGTGAAGACCGAATCCGCGCACTTCCTCGCTCGTTGGCGCAGCCTGATGCGCGGTGATGTGCGCGTGGTGAAGGCTTCGGAGGTGAAAGACCTCTTCACTGAGGGCCAAACGCAGGGCCTCATCCTGTGGGGCACGCCGGAGTCAAACTCGTGCATCCAGGCCGTGCTGGACAGCTTACCTCTCAACTGGGACACGAAAAAGGTTGGCATCAAATCGAAGGGCAGCTTCGATGCGGCCACACATGTGCCTGTTTTGACCTACCCAGCCCTGAAATCGGCCGGGTTCGAGCTCGTCATCAATTCCGGGCTCACCTTCCGCGAGGCCCATGATCGCACGAACTCGCTGCAAAACCCAAAACTGCCCGATTGGGCCATTTTGGACATCACACAGCCTCGTAACGGCGAGACAGCAGGTAAAGTCGTCGCGGCGGACTTTTTCGATGATCGCTGGAATGTGAAAAAGTAAAAAAAACTCTGTGCTGGCAGCACGAGCGAGGATTTTCCCAAGCGGTTGGTTGCACTTGCCGAGCCACTTGCCAAGGATGAGTGCTTCTTTCCACAATGAGCGACCCGATCCGGCATGAGTGCGGCATTGCCGTCGTGCGGCTGAAAAAGCCGCTCGGTTACTATCACACGAAATATGGCAACGCCCTTTACGGCTTCGACGCCTTGCAGGCGCTGATGCAAAAAGTGCGCAATCGCGGTCAGGACGGCTTCGGCTTCGGCTGCTGCAAGCTCGACATGCCTGCCGGCCTTCCTTACATGTTCCGTGAGCGCAGCACCGAGAGCGTCGAGCGGATCAGCCAAGTCTTCGACGGCCTGCGCAAGGACATGAAGCGCATCGCTCGCCGCATCAACGACCAGCGCAAGGAGGAACGACATCAGGAAGGCAAGGAATACATTGCTTTTGAGGAAGATCCGGCAGCTATTAAACGGGAGTTCGAGATGGCCGGAGAGATTTACATTGGCCACCTGCGTTACGGCACCTGCGGAGATTTTGGCAAGGGAGCCCTGCATCCCTATGTGCGCCGCACCACTTGGCCCACCCGCACCCTGATGGTGATGGGCAATTTCAACCTCACCAACAGCAACGAGCTCAACCAAATCATGATGAAGCGGGGCCAGCACCCTGTCTTCGGCACCGATACGCAGAGCGTGCTCGAAGAGATCGGTTTCCAACTCGATGAGGCTCACACCCAGCTTTACCACACCATCCGTGATGCGGGTGTCCAGGGCGAGCAGATTCCCGCCCAGATCAGTCAGCAGCTCGACGTCCACCGTGTGATCGAGCGCTCTGCAGAGAAGTGGGATGGCGGCTACGCCATCGTCGGTGTCATCGGCAATGGTGACCTGTTCGCCATGCGCGATCCGAACGGCATACGCCCCTGCTTCTACTATGAAAACGACGAGATGCTGGTCATGGCCTCGGAGCGGGTTGGGCTCATGTCCGTCTTCGGGCTAGAGGAAAAACAGATCCACGAACTGCCGCCCGCTCATGTCCTTGTCGTCAAAGCAGACGGGCAGACCTCTCTGAAGCCCTACCGCCCGATCGGCGACTACAAGCCCTGCTCTTTCGAGTGCATCTATTTCTCCCGCGGCAATGACAGTGCCATCTACCGGCAGCGAAAGGCTCTGGGTGAGCAGCTTGTGCCGCAGGTCGTGAAGGCTATTGGCAATGATTTCGAGCACACAGTGCTTAGTTTCATCCCCAATACTGCAGAGACCGCCTACTTCGGCTTCCTCGATGGTTTGAGAAGAGCGCGTCGCGTGGTCGTGAAAGACGCACTACTCGAAATGCTCAAGGATGGCCATTTCGATGCCGACGACGAAAAGCGCCTCGATGACCTCGTGTTGCGAAATTGGCCACGCGCCGAGAAAATTGCCCTCAAGGACATCAAAATGCGCACTTTCATCGCGCAGGAGTCCGGCCGTGACGCCCTCGTCTCCGGCAGCTACGACATCACCTACGGCGTCGTCACTTCACAGGACAACCTCGTTGTCATCGACGACTCCATCGTCCGAGGCACCACCTTGAAAAAGAGTCTCCTGCGCATCCTCGCCCGCACAAATCCAAAACGCATCATCGTCTGCTCCACCGCACCGCAGATCCGCTACCCCGACTGCTACGGCATCGACATGGCGGAACTGGGTAAGTTCATCGCCTTCCAAGCCGCCACAGCCCTCTTGCGTGAACGCGGCATGGCCCACATCATTCGTGAGACCTACCTCGCCTGCAAAGCCGAGCTCAAAAAACCCAAAGATGAGATGCGCAACGCCGTGAAGGCCATCTACGCCCCCTTCACCGACGAAGAGATCTCCGCCAAAATCGCTGGGATGATCTCTCCTGAAGAGACCCCGTGGCATGGCGAGGTCCAAGTCATCTACCAGACTATCCCTGGACTCCATAACGCCCTCGGCGCCGAATACGGCGACTGGTATTTCAGCGGTGACTACCCGACCCCCGGCGGCTATGCTGTGGTGAACAACAGTTTCATCCTCTACTACGAAAACAAAGGCGGCCGCGCGCACGAGGCACTGCTGTAATCTCAACGCGTCTGCGACGGAGGAATCAGATTCATCGGCACGGGCACGGTGTTCGTACCATCTGACGGCCCGATCTGCCGCGTGACCTCAAACGTAGGGCTGGTGTCTTCACGCACGGGCTGAGCACGCGGTGCCCAGCGGAGGAAGAGGTCGAAGGCGGAGGCGTGGCCGCGCTGGGAGAGCTGCCAGGCATCGTCGATGCGGTGGGCCAAATCGTAAGTGCCTTCATCAATCTGGCTGTCCGCATCGAGCGTGCGGTCTCGAAGGGTGAGGCGATAGAGCTCGGAGGCTTTCGTGCCCTGCTCCTCGGCTACAATGAAAGCAAGGTAACCGATGCCCACCTGCTTCAGCACGGGATCGGTCTCCAGCAGCGCCGCGAACTCGCACATCATCTCCTCGCGCCCGCTTTCCGATGCCTCCGCCCAAGTGCGATACATCGTGTTCAGAAACGCCGCGGTGGTCTTAATGGAGTCCTGCTCACGATCCCCTGCACCGAGGAGCCTCTGTTTGAGGGTCTTACCTTGGCGCTGAAACTCCGCCAGCACAGTCTGCTCGGGATCCAGGAGACGAATTCCATCGAGTGCAGCTAGGTATTGATCGAACTTGCTGCGCAGCAATGAGGCGAGAATGAGTTCTCCTTCCTTAGGTTCGAGATGGAGGTGTCGGGCCAGCACGTCAAAGAGCGCGGCGGTGCCCTTCTCCGTTAGGCCCGCAGTCAGTTCGAGGGCCACCACGCCATCGTTTTTTGCCGCAGTGCTCAAGGAATGCAGAATCTGCGGCGCCACGGAGTCCAACATGACCGGCCCAAGCTTGATAGCGATCTCTGCCATGATGCGTGTGGCGTCATCAGCATCGACGCTGTTGACGGAAAGGCGATGCTCACGCCCAATTTCCGTAATCCCATCCTTCGTGGTGCTGGCGGGATCGGAGGAAAGACTGCGAATGAGGGATCGCTCCAGCACCTCACCTTCGCCCGCAAAGCCCATCAACCAGCGCGTGCCATGCCCACTTTGTGATTCGGCCTGTGCCGCAAAGAGGCTGCGCTGGCTGCCTTCGTGGATCGCGTATTTCACAAAGCGGCGTTGAATGTGCGCATCGACCCTAGCTGCCAGTGGCAAGCTGGCACCAACACTACGGCTGAACGAGCTACCCGCGTGCGTGACAGCACGCACGAGTGTCGACGGCGCGCCATGCAAAGATGCAACGCGAGCGGTATGAACCCCACCCATGGCATTTGCGCCACCTTTGAACTGATGCCACGCGGCGTCTCGCACATTTCGCAGATCATTTCCCGTCGTGATCATTGGAATGACACCTGAAAGCCGTCCCCAGAGGTTATCGAAAACCTGCCGATGGTCCGCACGCGTGAGATCAAATTCATGATAAAGCGTTGCGCCGCTGTTGCGAGCCCCAGCGGCCAGCGTGGCGGAGAACGGAGAGAACCGCAGTTTGTTCTGCACACGTTTGGTGGCAATGCGGTATCGCCCGTCGGCCATTTCGTTGAGGTATTCGGTACCAATGCGCACATCGATCCCAGCTGAATAGCCATCACTGGAACCGGATTGAATGATCAATCCCACCGAATGCTGGCCACGACGATAAAGATGCACATCAAACGAACCGCTCACCTGCAATCCGCCCGAAGCGCCAGCACGTGCAACGATTGCCTGATCGCCCAACGCGCGGCCAAATAACGGCATCACCTTCTCCATGCCGATGCCCGGTCCAAACGAGGTCTGAACTGGGATGCTGAGCATGGTGCCAATCTCGATGGTATCTAGGTCCTCGCTCGACCGCGGAATGGATGTGGGCAAATAAACGCCATCCAACGCCATGTCCCAATAGTCCGGTGATTGCCTCGTAAAGATACTCGAGTGCGTACGTGACACGCCTGCAGAGACCGAAAGCGGCACGGTGGCGCCCGCCGCATTCAAAGCCGCGCCCGCAGGGTTAAAGCCCGCGCCATAGCTCAGCGTCCATGAGATCTGATCCGACCTTCGAAAGTGAGCCCCCAAGCGCTGCAGCTCATAGCGACCACTCACCCGCGCCCCAAGACCGGGAATGTCCGAGAGTGGCAGATTGAACCCCGTTTGCACGGCGCCGTTGATATTGCGCTTGATCTGCTTGTTCACCCAGTTCACGCCACCAAACGTTGTCAGGGGCGTTCGGAGCGGCAAGGGTTTGGCAGGAGCGCTGGAGTCTTCCTCTTCCACCGGAATAGCCTTGGCGGGCGCATCCTGCGCCTCTGCTGTGGTATGTTTTCCGAACAGCCAGGCCCCGATCAGCATGAATACAAGAGTCCTCATGAGACGGCTGTATCTTTGCGCTTTCGATTGAGATAAAATCAGCGGTTTCATTTTTTCACCAAGTGGAATCACCAATCAGGCATCTGTAGCCAAAAGAGCACGACTTGCCAGCTCCATTCGAACCGCCTTCACCGCTGCATAAGCATCACTTTCATCTGAAGCGCTTCGGGATGATTCCGCTGTATCATGAGCGTTTTTTCCACGGCCTGCATTGCCTCAGGACCTCGACCCAGCCTAGCGAGGATCGTCGCGCGCGCATAGGGAATGGCAGGATCACTAGGATTGGCGGCTTCACCACGCAAAAGCGCTGTCATGGCACCTTCCGGATCGTTGAGGCTGTTCTTGGCAAGGCCGAGATTGTACCAAGCGCGCGCCAGCAACGGATCAAGGCGCACCGCTTCCTCCAGCGAGGCTACGACGGCTTGGATATCGCCTGTTTCCGCGAGGGCGAGTCCGAGATCATAATGATATTCCGCATGCTTGGGAGCCAAGCGAATGGCATCGCGCATCTTTCCGATCGCCAGCTTCGCCTGACCGGTGACGCTGTAAATCATCGCCAAGTCATGGTGGAAGGGCGGCGAGTTCGGATCCCACAAAATGGCCTTCTCCATGTGCTCGATGGCTTTGGCGTGGTTGCCGCGCGCAAACCAAAACTGCCCTGCCTGCATCTGACCACTCGGCTGGTCGAGGTTCAACGACAGCATGTGCAGCAGGTCTTTGCCCGCGGTCGAGTCGAGGTTCAGCGAATCGCGCAATGCCCACGCCGCCGTGGAGCGCACGCTGCGCACCGGATCATCGAGCAGCGGTTCGATCTGTGAACGAATGACACCGCTGGGAGCCATCGCCTCCAGCGCATGTGCCGCACTCTGCCGCACCAGCGGATGCTCATGCTGCAACTGCGCTGTCACCACGCTCTGCACAGCCGGCTCGCCGATCCAGCGCTCCAGCAGCAACGCCGCGCTGGCTTTCCAGTAGGGAATCTCATCACTCGAAAGCAGCTTCATGAGACCGTCACGGGCCGAGTCATCGCCTTTGCGAGCCTTGGCAATCCAATCGGCACGCACACGAGTCTTTCGCTTCTCCATTTTCGGCCCCCACCACTGGTTCGCGGCCTCCAATGCCCAATCAGTCGTTTTGTCGATGTGGCATTTGTTGCACGCGTTGGGCACGCCGTGCTCCTTTGTGAGCCAAGGATCCGGAATGGTGAAACCGTGATCATGCCGCGGATGGCGCTGCATGTACACCGTCTGCGGCATGTGGCAGTTGACGCACTGATTACCGGTGCTCTCAGCGCTGTGGAAGCTGTGTGCCTCCGGCGTGATCGGCGGGGCGCTTGGAAAACCTCCCGGCATGTGGCAGCGCATGCAAAGCTGATTGCCGGGCAGAATCGTTTTCATGCTATGCATGTCGTGACAATCCATGCAGCGCACTCCAGCATGATGCATTCGACTGCTGACAAAGCTGGCGAATTCGTAGTTCTCATCTCGAATCTGGCCATCCGGATAATAGGTGTCACTGTGATCGACAATGGTGAGGTGGTAGTGATCCCAGAAGGACTCACCTGGCACAAAGTCACCCGTGATTTCGCCGCGACGGGCATGACAGCCCGCGCAGTTTTCGATCTGCTGGTCACGCGACCCTTTCATCAATGTGGGATCACCCTTTTTACCTGGATGGGCCTGCTGCCAATCGAAGTGCGGCTTCATCGGTCCATGGCAGGCCTCGCAGCTCACTGTCATCTCCGCCATCGTGGTGTGGTAGCTGTCCTGCGCCACGTCGTAGTTCTTGCGCAGCCGTGTGTTGTGACAGGAAGCGCACATTTGATTCCACACCATGCCGCGACCCGTCCAGTGGCCCCACTCACCGGGCTTTCGATCCTCGTCGCCATACACGTTAAACCAGTCGCCCTTGTGCGGATCAAAGCACGCCTCCATCGTCTGAAGCCTGCCACTGCCACCATCGACTAAAAACTGCCGTAACGGATCATGACCGATCACACGCTCAACCTTGTAAGGCGTGATCTTGCTACCCAATCCGAGTGCCGTGAGCACATAGTCGGCATCCTTCTTCGCCGCCTCGGTGATCTGCGAGCCATGCTTGAAGGCCTGCGTCGGCACGAACGCTGCCTCATCCAGTTTCGCGTCCGGCTTCCGCTCCGCCAGTCCATGATGCGACACTTTCCACTTCTCAAACTCCTCCGGGTGGCACCCCGCACAGCTCATTGCTCCCGCATATTGAGCGAATACCGCCTTCTCATCTGGCATCACATAAGGCGCGATCGATTTTTTCACCGCCGCCACGGGTACCTTCGTGTGCTCTTTGCCACAACCCGAGAGCATCAACATGGCCATGACGGATAGGCTCACCTTCCAGAGCTGCTGGTTGAGGGAAGGGCGTGGAAGAGAGACCATAAGAAATGCAAACTAAAGGCTGCTGGCGGTCACTTCAAGGCATTGCCCATGTGATAGGCCAAAGCTGCCTTTTCTGCGTATGTGGGCAGCGTGGGCATGATTGACTGGACGGAAGAATGGGGGCAAGTGTGCAAGACAGGAGTGAAATCTCTTCCAGAGGCAACTGGAACTGTTTGCCGCCAAGGTGGATGAACGAAAAGCCATTGGCCTTCGTTTCTCGGGTCATGCGCCATCTCGCTTTTGTGTTCGTCGTTTCATCCGCCATGGCGGTCGATTTGCCAGATCCGGCCCAGATCTCCGCAGCCATGAAAAAGGCCGTTACCTTTGCCCATACGCATCTGGCACGTCAGGGTGGCTATGCTTCCTCCTATGACAAAGAAGGCAAAATCGGTGAGACGGAGCACAACCGATCTCCAACGGTGATTTCGATCCAGCCACCAGGCACCACAACAATGGGTCTCGCCATGCTGCACGCTTATTACGCAACAGGGGAGGAATTGTTTCTTCGCGCCGCTCGCGATGCCGCCGGTGCACTCATCCAGAGCCAACTTGCTTCAGGAGGATGGGACAGCGATTTTGATTTTAGCCCTGAGAAGATGAGTAAATACCACCTTCGCACCAGATCTGATGCCGCGATCAAGGACAAAACTAAACTCAGGAATCTGAGCACCTTGGATGACAACAAGACACAGTCTGCTTTGCTCCTGCTTCTAGAAATAGCCAATCAGTCGGCCATGAAAGACGATGTGCCACTTCAGCAGGCTAAGAAAGCGGGCTTTGATGCCCTGTTGGCGGCCCAAGCTCCAAATGGCGGCTGGCCCCAGCAATTTCGCGGCCCCGCCGACGCCTCGGCCCCTGTGAAAAAAGCGAATTACCCTAGCGACTGGAGCCGTGTGTTTCCCAAACTGAACTATGCAGACTACTACACGCTCAACGACGGCAACCTGAGCGAGATCGCTAAACTGTTGATTCGAGCCCACGAACTGGAGAAAGACGACCGGTATCTCGCAGCACTCAGGCATCTCGGTGATTTTTTCCTGCTTGCGCAGATGCCTGAGCCACAGCCGGTTTGGGCCATGCAATACGACGCGGACATGCATCCCGCTTGGGCACGGAAGTTCGAGCCACCCTCCGTCACGGCGTATGAGAGTTTGGGGGCCTTGGAGACACTGCACGACATCTGGGTGATCACCGGCGAAGACAAATACCTAGCACCGATGAAGGCAGCGCTCGCATGGTTCGACCGCTCCAAACTCGCGGACGGCACGCATGCCCGTTTCTATGAGCTTCGCACAAATAAGCCGCTCTTCTTTGTGAAGGACACCTATGAGCTGACCTACGATGACGATAACCTGCCCACCCACTACTCTTTCAAAACCGATCGGCAGAGCGACGTGGAAAAGTTCAAAGAACGACTCACACAACCTCGTGAAAAACTTCTCGCGAAGCTGGCTGGCCCTCAGACACCTAAGGAGTGGAAGAGCAAAGCCAAAGGGGCTGCTGACAAGGCCCGACGCGCCTTGAAAGCACTCGACAGCGAGGGACGCTGGCTAAAAAGTGAGCGGATCGACAGCGCTGAGTTCACCAAGCATCTCAACGCCATGGCTTCCTACGTGGAAGCGATGCGCTACGCCGAATAGCAGACTCCGCTCCGTGCATGATCTCATAGCCTGAGCAATCGCACCCTAGTGGGTAAAACCTTACAAAAGCTCATGCGTGCGGAAGCCATTTCACGCCAAGAGAAAACTCATAGGCACTCAGCGGTTTCTTCTAGCTGCTTTCAAAAGAGGACGATAGCCGTTCTCGTTCAACAGAGCGATCGCACCCCGATCGCTTGAGTCGCGCGCAGCATCGGCCAAGGAATTGAGGGCATTGTAGATGGACTCAACGGCGGCGTCTAAGGACTCAGCTCGTGTTTCGTGAGCTTTATAAAGATTTTCGAGGGAGCTCGCGAAGTGGAAGGCAAACTCGAGCTTTTTTGCGTAGTAGAGCGTGAGCGCACGGCTGCCTTCACGGGCGCGTGTGTTGGCGCGGTAGAACTCGCTCATCGCAGTGAGGTAGTGCGTTTTGAGCTGTGTTACCCACTGCGGCAGAGGTTCTTTGGAGTCTAGGTGGCGCGTGAGCATGTCGGGTGATGGCTTGCCTAGATCGGGGGCATTTTTTTTGATCAACTGATTCGCTTTGGAGATCTCTTGGAATCCGAGCCACATGCGCTCCGCAACACCTTCACCGCACATGGGCGTGATGAGATCGTCGAGGGATTTTTCATCGGTGAACTCCATCTGTGGCAAAAAAGTGCCTGGCACGGGGTCTGCCTCAATGACGTCGAAGCCCATCTTCGTAGCCTTTTCACGGAATCGGGCGGTGATGGAAGCCACATCCACATTCTCGAACGTTTTGGCCCCACCGAAGGCTTTTCGGCC
>Ga0208783_10002670_pt1 | contig 10173 bp, 11 predicted proteins | sample DEB19_08_DNA_2_FD_184529 | JGI IMG/M metagenome (GOLD analysis project Ga0208783, IMG submission 184529) | Aqueous microbial communities from the Delaware River and Bay under freshwater to marine salinity gradient to study organic matter... | ecosystem: Environmental > Aquatic > Marine >... | reverse complement strand
TGCTCGCCGGGGACCCGCCGGTCAGCCGACCTTGAAGCTCCAGCTGTAACCGGCGACGAGGCCCTTCTTCCGGGCCTCCTCGGGCGTGCGGTACTCGCGGGGCCACCACTCGACGACCGCGTTCAACGGTCCCTCGGGCAACTCGCGGTACTCCTTGCCGGGACCGGGGTCGAAGAAGAACTCGCCGAGGTTGGGGTCGCCCGAGATCTGGTCGGCCGGGATGGGACGTCCGCCGATGGAGAGCTGACCCGAGTAGAGCGTGCGCAATTGCGCACCGACCCGACCCTGGGGGATGACCAGCTGCCCCTCGTTCGGTTCGAGGGCGACGATGTCTACGGGTCGGTTGGATTCGGCCGGGCCGTTGCGTTGGGCCCGGCCACCGATGATCGCCACGTTTATCCCGATGATCACGAGCGCGGCGACGATCGCGAAGCGGATCGGATTGCGGGGCCGGGGCAGCGCCATCAGCGTCGAACCTACCGGTGGTGTCGGGCGCGGCCCGAACGGTGGCCGCCATCCGAGTGCCCCGTGCCCACGGGTTTCGGCCAGTACCGTTTCCCGCATGGCCGGCCCCGCCGCGAGCGACCTCACGGGCCGCGTCCTCGCCGGTCGTTACCTCCTCCACGGGGCGATCGGCACGGGGGCGAGCGGCCGGGTCCACCTCGCGCACGACACGCGTCTTCGGCGTCGGGTCGCGGTCAAGGTCCTCCACGCGGCTCTGGCCGACGACGCGGCCTTCCTGCGCCGGTTCCGGGCCGAGGCGCAACTCGCCGCCTCGCTCCAGCACCCGCACATCGTGACCGTCCACGACTGGGGCGAGGACGAGGTGCCGTACATGGTGCTCGAGCTCTGCTCGGGGGGCAGCCTCCGCGCCTACCTCGACTCCGGGGCCCGGTGCTCGCCCGCCCGCGCCGCCCGGATCGGACGTGATGTCGCCGGCGCGCTCGCCTACGCCCACGAGCGCGGGGTGGTGCACCGCGACATCAAGCCCGCCAACCTGCTGTTCGACGAGCACGGTGAGGTCCGGGTGGCCGACTTCGGTCTGGCCCGGGCCCTGGCCGAGGCGAGCTGGACCGAGCCGACGGGGGGCGTGCTCGGCACGGCGCGTTACGCGTCGCCCGAGCAGGCCCGCGGCGCGCCGCTCGACGGGCGGTCCGACTGCTACGCCCTCGCCCTCGTTGCGGTGGAAGCCGTGACGGGCACGGTCCCGTTCGCCGCCGAGACGACGATGGCGACCCTCGCGGCCCGCACGCACGATCCGATAACCGCCCCGGCTGCGCTGGGTGCGCTCGGCCCGGTGGTCGAGCGCGCCGGTGCGCTCGAACCCGGCGACCGCTACCCCGATGCGGCCACCTTGCGCGCTGCGTTCGCCGATGTCGCGGCCCGTCTGCCCGAGCCCGAACCGATGGTGCTCGTCGGTCTCGCCGACGCGGTCGATTCCGATCCGACCCGGGCGGTCGGAGCCGTGGCCCCGCTCTTCGATCAGGATGCGCCGTCGGTGACACCGCCCGATCGCGGGGTGCCCCGCTCGGGTGACGCCGCGGGCGATGGGGCGGGCGGTCGGCGCGGGGAGCGGCGGCTCGTTCCCTTCGTCGTGGCGCTCGTGATGCTCGCGACCGTCGGTCTGGCGGCGGCCGCGCTCACCCGCTCGGGGGCGGGCGCGACCACGCGCACGGTTCCGGTGCTCGCCGGGCTCACCCGGGCCCGGGCGACCGCGTTGGCGGAACGGGTCGGGTTCTCGGTCGCGGCCGGGGTCACCCGGCCCGCGCCCGACGCGGCGGGCACGGTCATCGGCCAGGAGCCGGCCGCAGGCACCCTCACCACCGGGTCCGCGGTCCGGTTGGTGATCTCCGCGGGTCCGCCACCCGTGCGGGTTCCCGAGGTGGTCGGCGACCGGTGGGCGCTCGCGGCGGAGAGCCTGGCCGACGCAGGAGTGGCGCCGCGTCGACGCGACGCCTACGACGACACTCGCGCCGTGGGGATCGTGATCGCGGTGGCGCCTACGGCGGGCGTGACGGTTCCGCCGGGTTCGTCGGTGACGGTGACGGTCAGCAAGGGGCGGGCCCCCGTCGCGGTTCCGGCGGTGGCGGGCCGCACCTACGAGCAGGCGGCCGCGGCGTTGCGGTCGCGGGGATTCGTGCCGGTGCGCGGAGCCGACGCGTTCTCGGCCACGGTCCCGAAGGGGGCGGTGGCAGGCACGGTGCCCGCGGCGGGCAAGGTGATCGCCTACGGCGCGAAGGTCACGGTGGCGGTGTCGAAGGGTCCCGACCTCGTCACCGTCCCCGAACTCGCCAACCTCACCCTCGACGAGGCCTCGGCTGCGGCCGAGGGTCGGGGTCTGACCCTCGGGGTCGCCGGCAGTTACCGCCGCGGCTACGTCGTCGTGAGCCAGGATCCCGACGCCGGGACGCGCATCCGCCGGGGTGCGGAGGTCACCGTCCGGTTCGGGCCGTCGTCCGTTCGCTGAGCGGCCTGGGGGTCCCGGGCCTCGGTTGCATCCGGGCCCGGAGTCGTACGATGCGCGCCGCGGTCGGGTCCGACCGTACGCATTCGACGGAAGGGGATTCCATGGGCGCACTCGACGGACGGGTCGCGATCATCACCGGTGCGGGCCGGGGGCTCGGCCGCGAGCACGCACTGCTCTTCGCGGCGGAGGGGGCCAAGGTCGTGGTCAACGACCTCGGCGGCGACATGCGGGGCGAGGGCGGCGATCCCAGCCCGGCTCAGCAGACGGTCGACGACATCCGGGCGATGGGCGGCGAGGCGGTCGTCAACGGCGACAACGTGGCCGACTGGGCGGGGGCCGAGCGCCTCGTGCGCCAGGCCGTCGACACGTTCGGCGACCTCCACGTGCTCGTCAACAACGCCGGGATCCTGCGCGACCGGGTCATCGTCAACATGACCGAGGATGAGTGGGACGCGGTCGTGACCGTGCACCTCAAGGGCCACTTCGCGCCGACCCGTCACGCCGCCGTCTACTGGCGCGAGCAGGCGAAGGCGGGCGCGGAGGTGCGGGCCTCGATCATCCACACCACGTCGACCTCGGGGCTGTTCGCCAACCCGGGTCAGGCCAACTACGACGCGGCCAAGAGCGGGATCGCGACGCTCTCGCAGGTGTGCGCCAAGGAGTTGCGGCGCTACGGCGTGCGCTCCAACGCGATCGCGCCGGGGGCCCGGACCCGGCTCACCGAGGCCACGCCCGGCCTCGGTGACGCGATCAAGCCACCGACCGAGGGCTTCGACACGTGGAACCCGGCCAACGTGTCGCCGTTCGTCGCCTACCTGGCGACCGAGGATTGCCCGATCACCGGGGAGTGCTTCATGGTGCAGGGCGGCACCGTGCAGCGCACACCGTCGTGGGCGCGCGGCGAGGAGATCGTGAAGGACGGTCGGTGGACGATCGCCGAGTTGCGCGACGCGGCGGCGGCGCTGCTCCCGGCGGGGGAGTGACGCCGGGCGCTACTCGGTGATGGCCTGGAGCGCTTCGGTGAGCGCGGGTGCGCCACCGGGTGCACCGCCCGCAGCGTGCATCATCAGCTTCGACATGTCGCCCTGGACCTTCACCCGGCCCGACATGAAGGCGTTCATGCCGGCCTGCGGGTTGCCGTCGACGAACACCTGGCGGGCGGTGTCCATGTCGGTGGCGAGGAGCAGGTCGGCGCCGTCGGCGTGACCCGGGCCGAAGAGCGTGGCGCCGCCCTTGGCGCCCATGTGGAACCGGATCGGATCGCCGTCGGCGGCGACCTCGAGGTTCATGACGAGATCGGTGGGCGGTGCCGGGATGTCGTGCTCGCGGATCAGAGCGTCGGCCGCGGCGAACCAGGCGTCGGAGAGGAACGGGTACTTGTCGGCCACGGCTGCCTCCTCGGGAGTGACCCCCCGGATGGTAGGTCACCGGTCGGCGGTCCGACCCGCGCCGGTAGCCTGGACACGTGGCGAACGGCACCCGACTCGAGCGGATCGAGGCCCACGAGCGCAACGCCAAGTGGCAGAACCCGCCGCTGCGGATCGAGATGTCGGAGTGCATCAACTGCGACGCCTGCCTGCGGCACTGCCCCTCGCAGTTCGGGGCGATCTTCAACCACGGGGCCGACGTCGTGATCGTTCCCGAACTCTGCAGCGGGTGCGACAAGTGTCTGCCCGCCTGCCCGGTGAACTGCATACACCCCGACCCGCAGTGGACCCCGGCTCCGGCCGAGTGGTGGGCGCTCCCTCTGAGCCGGCTCGATCCCTACAAGTAGCGTCCCCGCCCGTGGCCGAGCGCATCACCCGGGAGGAGGTCGAGCACGTGGCCCGGCTGGCCCGGCTCGCCCTCTCCGAATCCGAGATCGACGCCCTGACCGGTGAACTCGCGGCGATCCTCGGGCACGCGGCCGAGGTCTCGGCGATCGACACCGCCGACGTACCGCCCACCGCTCACCCGCTACCGCTCGTCAACGTGCTGCGGGCCGACGAGCCTCGTCCCGGTGCCGATCGCGACGAGGTTCTGGGCGCCGCACCCGCGGCCGAGGACGGCCGTTTCCGCGTGCCCCGGATCCTCGGGGAGGCACCGTGACCGCGCCGGGAGGCACGACCGAAAGCGCGGCGGCCATCGCTGCCGACGTCCGCGCCGGTCGTCGCACCGCCCGTGACGTCGTGGAGGACCGCCTCACCCGGATCGCGGCGACCGAGGCCGACATCCACGCCTTCAACCTGGTGCTCGCCGATGAGGCCCGGGCCGCGGCCGATGCGGTCGATGCGGCCGACGACCGGGGTCCGTTGGCGGGAGTGCCGATCGCGATCAAGGACAACCTCTGCACGCGGGGCATTCCCACCACGTGCTCGTCGCGCATCCTCGAGGGCTGGCGACCTCCCTACGACGCAACGGTCGTGCGGCGGGTACGCGACGCCGGGGCGGTGATGGTCGGCAAGACCAACCTCGACGAGTTCGCGATGGGTTCGTCGACCGAGAACTCGGCGTTCGGGCCCACCCGCAACCCCCGCGATCCGGCTCGGGTGCCGGGCGGGTCGAGCGGTGGGTCGGCCGCTGCGGTGGCCGCCGGGTTCGCCCCGCTCGCGCTCGGGTCCGACACGGGCGGCTCCATCCGGCAGCCCGCGGCGCTATGCGGGGTGGTCGGGGTGAAGCCCACCTACGGCACGGTCTCGCGCTACGGCCTCGTCGCCTTCGCGTCGTCGCTCGATCAGGTCGGTCCGTTCGCGGCGACGGTCGATGATGCCGCGCTCCTGCTCTCGGTGATACGCGGGCACGACCCTCACGACTCGACCTCGATTCCCGATGCGCTCGCCCCCTTGGGTGAGGCCGCCGACGTGACGGGCCTCCGGGTCGGTCTGATCGAGGAACTCGCGGGACCGGAGGGCTTCGAGCCCGGGGTACTCGCCGCGATGCGGGCGGCGGCCGCCGCCTTGGAGGCGCGCGGGGCATCGGTCGACACGGTCTCGCTGCCGTCGATGCGTTACGGAATATCGGCCTACTACCTCATCGCCCCGGCCGAGGCCTCCTCGAACCTCGCCCGTTACGACGGTGTGCGCTACGGCCTGCGGGTCGACGGCGACGACATCGCGGGGATGAACGCGGCGACCCGTGATGCCGGCTTCGGGCCCGAGGTGAAGCGCCGGATCATGCTCGGTACCTACGCCCTTTCGGCCGGGTACTACGACGCGTACTACGGGCAGGCCCAGCGGGTGCGCACGCTCATCGCCCGTGACTTCGAGCGGGCCTACGAGCGCTTCGACGTACTCCTCTCCCCGACCTCGCCCACGGTCGCGTTCCCGTTCGGGGCGAAGACCTCCGACCCGCTCTCGATGTACCTGTGCGACGTGTGCACCGTCCCGGTCAACCTCTCGGGCCAGGCCGCGATGTCGGTGCCGTTCGGTACCTCCGACGGGTTGCCGGTGGGGGTGCAGGTGCTGGCCCCGGCGCTGGGCGAGGCCGTGATGTTCACCGTGGCCCGGGCGCTGGAGCAGGCCGCGGCGGGAGCGTCGTGATGGCCCGCTACGAGACGGTCATCGGACTCGAGGTCCACGTCGAGTTGGCGACGGCCACGAAGCTGTTCTGCGGGTGCGCGAATGCGTTCGGCGACGACCCCAACACCCACGTGTGCCCGGTGTGCCTCGGCCTTCCCGGCTCCCTGCCCGTGCTCAACGAGCGGGCGGTCGAGTACGCCCTGCGCGTCGCCGAGGCGCTCGACCTCGACGTGCCCCCGCAGTCGGTGTTCTCGCGGAAGAACTACTTCTACCCCGACATGCCGAAGAACTACCAGACCTCGCAGTACGACCTGCCGATCACCGAGAACGGTCGGCTCGACGTCGACGGCACGGTCGTGGGGGTGACCCGCGCCCACCTCGAGGAGGACACCGGCAAGACGCTCCACGTGGGCGGCGCCGGTCGCATCCACGGGGCCGACCACTCGCTCGTCGACTACAACCGCGCCGGGGTTCCGTTGCTCGAAATCGTGAGCGAGCCCGACATCCGGTCGGCCGACCAGGCCAAGCGCTACGTCGAGGAACTTCGGGCCACTCTGCTCGCGATCGGTGTGAGCGACGTGAAGATGGAGGAGGGGTCGCTGCGCGTCGACGCGAACGTATCGGTGCGGGCCGCGGGCTCCGACGCGCTCGGTACGCGTTGCGAGATCAAGAACCTCAACTCGCTGCGGTCGCTCGTGCGGGCGATCGAGCACGAGGCGGAGCGGCAGTGGGAGATCACCTCGGCCGGTGGTGCGATCGTCCAGGAGACCCGCCACTGGGACGAGGACGCGGGCCGCACGATCCCGGGCCGCTCCAAGGAGGAGGCCCACGACTACCGCTACTTCCCCGAGCCCGACCTCGTGCCGGTGGCCCCGACCCCCGAGATGCGCGAGCGGGTGCGGGCCGCGATGCCCGAACTGCCGGCGGCGCGTCGGGCCCGACTCGTGGCCGAGTGGGGCATCAAGGAGGAGGACGCCCGGGTGCTCGTCGATGCGCCCGGCCTCGCCGACTACGCCGAGCGGGCCGTCGCCGCGCTCGGGGGCGCGGGCACGGCCCGCGACGTCGTCAACTGGGTGCGCCAGGAGGTGCTCGCCTACTGCAACGAATCGGGCGCGGCGGCCTCCGAACTCGCCCCCGAGATGCTCGCCGAGCTCGTCGTGCTCGCGGCCGACGGCACGATCTCGCGGGCTCAGGCCAAGGACGTGCTCGCCGAATCGCTCGCCGAGGGACGCTGGCCCCGAACCATCGTCGAGGAGCGGGGGCTCGCCCAGGTGAGCGATGCCTCGGAGCTGGCGGCGGTGGTCGATCGGGTGCTGGCCGCGAACCCCGAGGTCGTCGCCGAGTTCCGCGACGGCGACGACAAGGCTCGTAAGAAGAAGCGGGGCTTCCTCATGGGCGAGCTCATGAAGGAATTGCGGGGCGAGGGCAATCCGAAGGTGCTCAACGCCCTGCTCGACGAGCGCCTGGCCTGAGCGCCCGCCGTCGGCGAATCAGCGCAGGGCGGCCATGATCGTCGCGGCCTGCTCGGACGAGAGGGCGGCCGAGGCGTCGAACGACACCCGGTGCACGACGTCGCCGTAGCGGGCGCGGATCGCGGGCCCGACCTCGGCGGCCGGGCCGCAGACGACGAAGGCATCGAGGATCTCGTCGTCGATCCGGGCGGCCATGCCCGCCCAGTCACCCGCCTTCGACAGTCGGTTGAGCTCGGGTTGGAGATCGCCCCAGCCGTGAGCGTCGAGCACCACCTTGTAGGCGGGGGTCGACGCATAGAAAGCGACCCGGGGGCGGGCCAGGTCGCGGGCCCGGGCCAGGGCGGTGTCGTCCTCGCCGACTGCGATCATGCACGGGTACGCGATTTCGAGGTCGGACCGGTCGCGACCCGCCGCTGCGAGTCCGCGCTCGAGCGCGGGCACGGTCGCTTCGCGCAGGTAGCGCTCGGTCGTGAAGGGGTGGACCATGAAGCCGTCGGCAACCTCGCCCGCGACCTCGGTCATGCGCGGCCCGACCCCGGCCAGGAACACCCGGGGGAGTCGGTGGGGCGAGGGGCCCGGGTCGAAGAAGGGTGTCATGAGCGTGTGGGAGTAGAAGTCGCCGCGGAAGTCGAGGCGGGCGCCCTCGTGCCACGACGCCCAGATGGCGCGTAGGGCGAGCACGTACTCGCGCATGCGGGCCGCGGGCCGCGACCAGGTCATCGAGAAGCGCTTCTCGATGTGGGTGCGGATCTGGCTGCCGAGGCCCAGGTTGAAGCGGCCGCCCGAGGCCAGGTTGAGGTCGTAGGCGGTCTGGGCCACGGTCATCGGGCTGCGGGCGAACGCGATGAGCACCGCAGTCGTGAGCTCGATGCGCGTGGTGTGTTCGGCGGCGAGGAGCAGCGGGAACATCGCGTCGTGCGGCCCCTCGAACGTGTAGGTGCCGTCGTAGCCCGCAGCCTCGATGGCTCGCGCTGCGGCGGGCACGTCGGTGAGCGAGGTGGCGGTGAGGGCGGCGTCGATCCGCATGGTGTCCTCCGGGACGTTCGGGGATCTCTCGCCGACAACCTACGGCCCGGGCCCGTTCGGCGGGCGCTCAGGTCTCGCCGAGCAGCTCGCGTAGCGACTCCAGGTACGGGAGGGCCATGCGGTCCTTCGGGCGGTCAGCGGCGCGCTTCGAGTCGATGATGTCGTCGAGGCTCGCCACGAGAACCCGCAGGCCGTCGCTCACTTCTTCCTCACTGGCTCCGTGGCGCCACCCGGTGTAGTCCCCGGCCCGACCCGCTGGGACGAAGGTCAGGTCGATGTCGAGCGTCGGGAGCGAGGACCCTCGGATCGCGGCGGCGAAGCCGCCGACGATGACGTACTCGACGCCCTCCTCGTTCAAGATCCGGCAGATCCGAACGGGATCGAACATCAGTGCGCCTTCGCCTCCCGTGCCGCCCGGGCGTGATCCTGCATCTCGATCATGCGATTGGCAGCGTCGACCATGACTCGTACCCGCTCCTTCACCGGGAGCCGCAGTTGCTCACGGATCTGAGCGACGTCGACGCCGCGCCAGTCTTCGATCGGCCAAGCCTTCGGCACGTCGCCAGTTTACGGCTCGTGCTCCGGCCGCTACGGGCCGACCCGGTCGAGCTGTGCCTCGATCGTCGCGATGAGCTCCTGGAGGTGCAGAGCCCGCCGGACGCTCGCCGGATGCTCGCCCCCGTCGGCGACGGTGACCAGCGCCTGTCGCAGTCGCGTCGGCCAGGTCTCGAGGTCGGGCGCGCCGTCGTAGACGGCACCGCCGTCGGGGCCGTGCACTTCGACCTCGGTGCGGGCCGGTCCGGCCGAGGCGCCGCTGATCGCGGCGGTGCTCGTCGCCCCGTTCGCGTGCTCGCACAGGAGCGATACCCAGCCGTGGGGGTCGCCCGCGGCTCGCACCGACACGATCTCGCCGAGTCCCACCTCGAGCAGGTCGAGCACGTGGGGTCCGAGGTCGAGCACCGCGCCGCGCTCGAGCCGCCAACCGTTGGCGTAGGGCCCCGTCAGCAGCGCGCCCGATACGAAGCAGGCCCGGCCCCCGGTCGGGTGCAGTCCGGCGACGGCCTCCGCGAACGCGTCGAGGCGCGGATTGAACCGGTGGGAGAGGGTGACGAGCGCGCCTGCGCCACCCGCCTCGATGGCGTCGACCAGGGCGGCGGCCGTTTCGGGATCGGCGGCGAGCGGCTTTTCCAGCAGCAGCGTGCGCTCGGCCGCGGCGACGCGTCCGGCGAGGTCGGGTTGCACCGCGGGCGGCACCACGACGGCGACGGCGTCGCTCGTCGCGATGAGATCGTCGGGATCGGCGAACGGCATCGTGGCGAGGCGGCCCGCGAGCGCAGACGCCTTCGCGGCGTCGCGCGACCACACTCCGGTGAGGGTCGTCTCGGGACCCGCGGCGAGCACCGGTCCGATCACGGTCGCGGCCCACGGCCCGGTTCCGAGCAGGCCGACGCGCAGCGGACCGTCCACGGGGCCGACACTACGCTGGCGCCCATGACGAACATGAAGCCCCGCTCCCGCGAGGTCACCGACGGCATGGAGCGCGCGCCGGCCCGCGCCATGCTGCGGGCGATCGGCATGACCGATGACGACTGGGGCAAGGCCCAGGTCGGGGTGGCGTCGAGTTGGAACGAGGTCACTCCGTGCAACATGCCCCTCGACCGGCTCGCCAAGCGCTCGAAGCAGGGCGTGCGCGACGCGGGGGGCTTCCCGA
>Ga0208783_10002669_pt1 | contig 10175 bp, 12 predicted proteins | sample DEB19_08_DNA_2_FD_184529 | JGI IMG/M metagenome (GOLD analysis project Ga0208783, IMG submission 184529) | Aqueous microbial communities from the Delaware River and Bay under freshwater to marine salinity gradient to study organic matter... | ecosystem: Environmental > Aquatic > Marine >... | reverse complement strand
CGCCGCCTCCGGCGTGGCCTCGGTGGTGTCCTCAGTGCTGGCCTCGGGCTCGGCCTCCGCCTCGGCAGCGGGGGCCTCCTCGGCAGGGGCCTCCTCAGCGGGGGCGTCCTCGGCAGGGGCGTCCTCTGCGGGTGCATCTGCGGCCGGAGCCTCCTCGACGGGAGCCTCTGCGGCGGGGGCCTCCTCGGCCGGTGCCTCGGCAGCGCGCTGGGAGTGGTACTGCCCAAGCGCGACGGCGAGGCCCGACAGCAGACTGTTGAGTGCGTTGACCGTGCCCTGCAGCGGGCTGGCAACGCCGCCGACGAGGCGGGCGAGCAGCTCGTCACGCGACGGCAGCGAGGCGAGCTGCTTGAGCTCGTCGGCCGACACCGGTGCGCCGTCGAGGATGCCGCCCTTCATGCTGAGGCGGTTCTCCGACGCCTTGGCGAAGGTGTTCAGCGCCTTCGCGACGGCGGCGGCGTCTCCCGATGCCCAGACCAGCGCGGTCTGGCCCTCGAGGTACTCGAGCAGGGCCTCCTTGCCCGTCTCGTCGCACGCACGACGGGCAAGGGTGTTCTTCACGACCTGGAACTGGCCGTCGGCCTCGCGCAGCGTTCCGCGAAGGTCTTCGACCTCGCGCACGCTCAGGCCATGGAACGCCGTCGCGATGACGGTGTCGGTGGTGTTGAGGCGCTCCGCGATCACCGCGATGGCCTCTGCCTTCTGCTCCCTGTTCAGTTCCTCACCTCCTCCTCTGCTGGCCGCGCGAGGGCGGGCCGGGAGGAGGCGACGCGGGGCGCGAGGCCCCGCGAGCTTCCTGTGGCTCCGTCCTCACACGGGTCGGGGTCTCCCCCTGGTTCAAGACGCGCGGCGCGCGCCCCCGTGATCTTCGGTCGGTATGCCGTGTCGGCGACGCGCCCCTAGGCGGTGGCCTCCTCGAGCAGGTTCTGGGTGTACTGCGGGTCGATGTCGATGCCCGGGCCCATGGTCTGGGCGACGCTGATCGACTTGATGTACTTGCCCTTGGTGGATGCGGGCTTGGCGCGGAGGATCTCGTCGAGGATCGCCGCGTAGTTCTCGGTGAGCTGCTCGGGCGTGAACGACTTCTTGCCGAGGCCGATGTGCACGATGCCGGCGCGGTCGGTGCGGTACTCCACCTTGCCCCCGATCACGTCGGACACGGCCTTGCCGACGTCGAACGTGACGGTGCCGGTCTTGGGGTTCGGCATCTTGCCCGACGGGCCGAGCACGCGGCCGAGGCGGCCGACGGCGCCCATCATGTCGGGGGTGGCGATGGCCACGTCGAAGTCGCTGAAGCCCTCCTCCACCTTCTTCACGAGGTCCTCGCCGCCCACGAACTGCGCGCCGGCCTCCTCGGCCTCACGCGCCTTCTCGCCCTCGGCGAACACCGCCACGGTGACGGCGCGGCCGGTGCCGTGCGGCAGCGCGATGGTTCCGCGCAGCTGCTCCTCGGCGTGGCGCACGTTCACGCCCAGGCGGAAGTGGGCCTCGACGGTGGTGTCGAAGCGGGCGACCTCCTGGCCCACGAGCAGGCGGAAGGCCTCGAGGGGGTGGTAGTTGCCCTCGGGGTCGATCTGCGCCTTGGCGTCGTCGTACCGCTTGCCGTGCTTCGCCATTCCTAGCCCTCCACCGTGACGCCCATCGAGCGGGCGGTGCCCGCGATCATGGTGATGGCGGCGTCGATGTCGTTCGCGTTGAGGTCCTGCATCTTGGTCTCGGCGATCTGCTGCAGCTGGGCACGGGTGATGGTGCCCACCTTGGTGCGGTGCGACTCGGGCGAGCCCTTCGGCAGCTTGATGGCCTCCTTGATGAGGACCGCCGCCGGAGGGGTCTTGGTGATGAACGAGAACGAGCGGTCCTCGTACACCGAGATCTCCACCGGGGTGATGACCCCGCCGAGGTTCTGCGTCTCGGCGTTGAACGCCTTGCAGAAGTCCATGATGTTGATGCTCGCGGCACCCAGCGCCGGGCCCACCGGCGGAGCCGGCGAGGCACCCCCCGCGGGGATGTGGAGCTTGATGATCTGCAGGACCTTCTTCGCCATGGTGGCGTGACCTTCCGGACTGGGGCCGTCTCGAGCGGCCCGGGATCATACAACTGCGCGCGCGAATGGCCAGCGACATGCGCCCACCCGCCGCGTGCGCCTTCCTACGTGAGCTTCTTGACCTGGTCGAACGACAGCTCGGCCGGGGTCTCGCGGCCGAAGATGGACACCAGCACCTTGACGCGACCCTGCTCGGCGTTGATCTCGGCGATCTCGCCGGTGAAGTCCGACAGCGGGCCCGAGATGACCTTGATGCTCTCGCCCACGGTGAACTCGGCACGCACCTTCGTGCGGGTCTCGGTCTGCGTGTGCAGCAGGCGGTCCACCTCGGTGCGCGACAGCGGCGGCGGGCGGTGGTCGTCGTGCTTGGTGGCGCCCACGAACCCGGTGACGCCCGGGGTGTCCTTGATCAGCGACCAGGCGTCATCGTCGGTCATGTCCATGTTCACGAGCACGTACCCGGGCAGGGTGCGCCGCTCGGTCTGGATCTTCTGGCCTTCCTTGTTGGTCTCCACGACCTGCTCGGTCGGCACGATGACCTCGCGGATCGAGCGCTGCCGGTGCTGCGTCTCGACGCGACGCAGGATGTTGGCCTTGACCTTGTTCTCGTGGCCCGAGTAGGTGTTGATGACGTACCAGCGCAGCAAGTACTTCTCCTAGAAGATGGCGTCGACGAGCGTGCTCATGAGCACGTCGACGACACCGAGGTAGATCGCCACGATCGCGACGAAGATGAGCACGACGGCGGTGGCCTGGAACAGCTGGGCCCGGTTGGGCCAGGTCACCTTCTTGAGCTCGGTCACCACCTCGCCGATGTAGCGGCGGCTGCGGCTCTCCTGAACCGACTTGGTGACCGTGCCGGACTTCTCGTTCTTGGCCTGCTGGCGCGGCCGGGGCTGCGCCTTCTGGCCACCACCCGACGACTTCCTGTTGCGCCGCCTGCTGGGTACGGGCGGCGGCTCGGCCCCACCGGGGCCGGTTTCGTCGGGTCCGGGTTCCCCGGAGGTCTGGCCCTTCGACGGGCGGATACGTGCCATCTGGCTGGCGGCCTTCTCAGTCTGTCGCGATCTGCTGGACAGGGCCGGAGGGACTCGAACCCCCAACCCCCGGTTTTGGAGACCGGTGCTCTACCAATTGAGCTACGACCCTAGGTACTGCCCCTACCGCGTCTCGCGGTGCTCCGTGTGGCGGCCGCACCAGCGGCAGTACTTCGAGAGCGACACGCGGTCGGGCGTGTTGCGCTTGCTCTTGTTCGACTGGTAGTTGCGCCTCTTGCAGTCCTGGCATGCCAGGGTCACGGCGATGCGCTGGCCGGTCTTGCCCACAGGGAAGCCTCCGGTCGTTGGCGGGCTCGGGAAGGTACCACAGCGATTTGGTCACGCCGGTAGCCTCTGCGCATGACCGCCGAATGGAGTGACTGGTACACGAGGGAGGACGTCACGGGGTGGGTGCTCCCCCGCATCCTCCGCGAGCGCGCCGAGGCACACCCCGACAGGCCGTACATCCGGTTCGGCGAGGGCGAATGGACGACCTACGGCGAGATCGACGCGCGGGCCAGTCGCATCGCCAACGCGCTGATCGCACGCGGCCTGCAGAAGGGCGAGTGCGTGAGCACCCTCATGCCCAACTCGGTCGACCAGGTGGCCCTGTGGTTCGGCATCCTGCGCGCCGGCGGCGTGCAGTCGCCCATCAACCTCGCCTACCGCGGCGACTTCCTCTCGTGGGTCATCAACCTCCCCGAGTCGCGGTTCCTCGTGATCTCCGACGACCTGCTCGACCGGCTCGACCACGTGGCCGCCGACCTGCCGGTGCTCGAGCACGTGTTCGTGTGGGAGTCGGGCGAGCGCAACGGCCCCGACCCCCGCGTGGCGCACGAGCCCTTCGCGGTGCTCGACGACGCGCACGACTCGGACCCCGGCGTGGAGGTCACCTGGGTCGACGACGCACGAATCATGTTCACCTCGGGCACCACCGGGCGCAGCAAGGGCGTGATCAAGCAGCACGCGTCCGACTACTTCTCGGGTCGCACCTACATCGAGGTGTGCGGCGTCACCGAGGACGACGTCTTCTACACCTGCCTGCCGCTCTTCCACAGCAACGCCCAGGTGCTCAACTGCTACCCCGCGATGATCGCGGGCGCGCGCATCCAGATCTCGGCCCGCTACTCGTCCACCAACTTCTGGCGTGAGGTCACCGAGTGCGGCGCGACCGTCCTCAACACGGTCAGCGCCATGAACTACTTCATCTGGAACACCGAGCCCGGCGAGTACGACCGCGCGCACTCGGTGCAGCGCATCATGGCCATGCCCGCGCCCAAGGACATCTACGACGAGTTCAAGGAGCGCTTCGGCATCCGCTGGCACGAGGGCTACGGGCTCACCGAGACCGGCATGGTCACCTACGTGCCGCCGGGCATCGAGAAGCCGGGCTCGTGCGGGAAGGCCAGCCCCGGGTTCGAGGTGAGCGTGGTGCAGCCGGGCACCGACCTTCCCCAGCCGCCCGGCGAGCCCGGCGAGATCGTCGTGGACATGAAGCTGCCGAACATCGTCATGCGCGCATACGCCGGCATGCCCGAGAAGACCGCCGAGGACTTCAAGAACCTCAAGTTGCACACGGGCGATCTCGGGGTGATGGACGAGGACGGCTACCTCTACTTCAAGGATCGCGTGAAGGACTACATCAGGCGGCGCGGGGAGAACGTGTCGTCGATGGAGGTGGAGCGCGTGGTGGCGCAGCACCCCGCGGTACTCGAGGCCGCGGCCGTCGGCGTGGCCGCCGGTGAGGGCGCGGGGGCCGAGCAGGAGATCCTCATCTGCGTGGTGCCGCGCAACGTGGCGCCCGACCCGCACGAGCTCCTGGAGTTCTGCGCCGACAAGATGCCCTACTTCGCGGTGCCGCGATACGTGCGCTTCATGGACCACCTGCCGAAGACGCCCACCGAGCGCGTGCGCAAGGTGGAGCTGCGCGAGATGGGCCTGGGCGACGACGTGTACGACCGCGTGAAGAGCGGCCCGAAGATCGCCGCCTGATGGACGACGACCCGCTCGACCTGGGCGAGGCCGCGGCGTTCATCCTCGGCGAGCGCCCCGGCCTCCAGGAGGAGGTCGTGTGGACCGTGCTCAAGGAGCTGGGCGACCCACCCGTGCGCTCGGCCGACGGCATGGCCGTGGACCTCATCACGCGCCTGCACCCATCGATCAGGGCCCGCGACGTGCGGATGATCCTCGACGAGTGGCGCGAGTACGCCCGTCTCGCCGTCGAGGACGACTGGGACTGACGCCTACCGGCGGCGGGTCGGCGAGGGCTTGCCGAGCAGGATCTCCCGCGCGGCGTTGAGCGCCACCGTCATGTCGGCGGCACGCTGCTGCAGGTCGGGGTGAAGATCGGCCACGCGGTCCGGATGGCACCGGGCCACCTGCCGCCGCCAGGCGCGTTCCACCTCGTCGGGCGATGGGCGGGCGTCCAGGCCCAGGAGGTCGGCGGCCTCGGCGGCACTGGTGGGCGCGGTGAAGGTGGTCGATTGCTGCTTCTCGAGAAGACCCTGCGCGAGGGTGCGAAGGCGCGCCTTCTCGGCCTGGATGTCGCCCCATTCGTCGTCCATCTCCTGCTGGCGCTCGGCCAGGCGCGCACGCTCCTCGCGCACCTCCTCGGCCAGCGACGCCAGCGCGCGGTCGCGCGAGGCGGAGTCCTGCCGCAGCAGCTCCACCATGACGTCGGGGTCGGCAAAGGAGGGCGCATCACCCGGCACGGGGCGCCCCTGGCCCGACTGCCCCTGGCGCACGAGCGCGATGACCTCGTCGAGGCGGTGGTGCGCCGAGTTGGACATCGAGGGCCCGTCGGACGGGGCGAGCCGCACGAGCGACAGGGAATCCCATGAGGGGTCGACGATGAAGGCGGCGGACGAGCGGCCGGCGAGCATCACGCGGCGCTCCGGCTGGGCCCGGTGGCCGAGCAGCGCGAAGCGGGTGTCGGCGTCGGCATCACCGCGAAGTGCCGCGAGCTCGGCCGCGAGGTCGTCGAGGCGCCTGGCCACCTCGCGGCCGTCCGGCCCCTCGGGCGTCACCGCGCGCGCCGCGGCCAGTGCGGAGTCGAGGCCCTCGGCCCCCTCCCCCTGCCCCACCGCGAGCACGGCCCACCAGCGGGTCCACGGGTCGTCGTCGGGAGCGGCCGCCAGCGCGCGCCCGGCCTCCACCGGGTGGTCGAGCGACTGCAGCGCGGCCGCCAGCCGGGGCCGGGCCGAACGATCGCCCAGCGACGCGGCCACGGCGAGCAGGGCCACCTGGCGCCAGCGGGCGGAATCACCACGGGGCGGCTGCGAGCCGGCGGCGTCTGCGAAGGGATCCGACACAGGGGCAACGCTAGTGCAGCCCCGGCACGCCCCGCTGCGCAGTGCCGCTCATGGGCTGACGCCATGACGGGCGCGGAGTGGCGCGGGGGTGCGACCATCGACCGCATGCCCAACCGACTCGGCACCGAGGCCTCGCTCTACCTGCGGCAGCACGCCGACAACCCCGTCGACTGGTGGCCGTGGTGCCCCGAGGCCTTCGCCGATGCCCGTGAGCGCGACGTGCCCGTGCTGCTGTCGGTGGGCTATTCGTCATGCCACTGGTGCCACGTGATGGCGCATGAGTCATTCGAGGATGACGCAACGGCACGGCTCATGAACGAGTGGTTCACCTGCGTGAAGGTGGACCGCGAGGAGCTGCCGGACGTCGACGCCCTGTACATGCAGGCCACCCTGGCGATGACCGGCCACGGCGGGTGGCCCATGACGGTGTTCCTCACCCCCGGGGGCGAGCCGTTCTGGGCCGGCACGTACTTCCCGCCCCAGCCGCGCCAGGGCATGCCGTCGTTCACGCAGGTGCTGGACGGCGTGGCCGAGGCCTGGCGCGAGCGCCGCGACCAGGTGATGCGGCAGGCGGAGGCGCTCGCCACCGGGATACGCGAGCAGTCGGCCGTGCAGGTTCCGGGGCCGCCGCCGGCCGAGGATGCCGTGGCCGCGTCGGTGCGCGTGCTCGGCGACCTCTACGACGACGGGAACGGCGGGTTCGGCGGCGCGCCGAAGTTCCCGCCGTCAGTGGTGATCGACCTGCTGCTGCGCCGCCACTGGGCGGGGCGCGACACCGGCGGGCGGGCGCTGGCGATGGCCACGGGCACGCTCGACGCCATGGCGGCCGGCGGGGTGTTCGACCAGGTGGGCGGTGGCTTCCACCGGTACTCGGTGGACGACATCTGGCTGGTGCCCCACTTCGAGAAGATGCTCTACGACAACGCGCTGCTCTTGCGCGACTACGCGCTGGCCATGCGCCTCACCGGCGAGCCGCGCCACGGGGCGGTGGCCGAGCGCGTCGCGACGTACCTGCTGCGCGAGATGCGCACCGACGGCGGGGCGTTCGCCGCGGCGCAGGACGCCGACTCGCCGGGGGGCGAGGGGGCGTTCTTCACCTGGACCCCCGATGAGATCCGCGCCGTGCTGGCGCCCGGCGACGCCGACGCGGTGATCGCCCGCTTCGGCGTGACCGACCGCGGCAACTTCGAGGGGCGCAGCATCCTGCGGGTCGTCGCACCCGAGGTGGCGGTGGCCCCCGCGGCCCTCGAGGCGCTGTACGAGGCCCGGGCGCTGCGACCGGCACCGGCGCGCGACGACAAGGTGATCGCGTCGTGGAATGGCCTCGCCATCGGCGCGCTGGCCGAGGCCGGCATGGGCATGCGCCGCGCCGACTGGCTGGACGCCGCGCGCGACGCCGCGCGGTTCGTGCTCGACCAGATGGTGGTGGACGGTCGGCTCATGCGCGTGCATGCCGACGGCCGCGCGCGGTACCTGGGAGCCATCGAGGACCACGCCGACATGGCCGATGGACTGCTGGCCCTGTATGCCGCCGACTTCGACCCCGCATGGCTCGTGGCCGCCCGCACGCTGGCCGACGCCATGCTCGCCCTCTTCGCCGACCCGGATGGCGGGGGGTTCTTCATGGCGGGGTCGGACGCCCCGCCGCTCATCGCGCGCACCCGCGACATCGAGGACCACCCATCGCCCGCCGGCAACTCCCAGGCCGCCTGGGTGCTGGCCCGCCTGCACCTGCTCACCGGCGAGGCCCGCTATCGCGACGCCGCCGCGGCGGCCGTGGGGCTGGTGTCGGTGCAGGCGGGCACGTGGCCGCAGGCGTTCGCGCGGGCGCTCGCCACCGCCGACCTGCTGGCGTCCCGCCCGGTGGAGGTGGCGGTGGTCGGCGCGCTGGACGACCCGCGCGTGGTGGCACTGGTGGACGCCGCCCGCTCCACCGCGGGGCCCTACGCCGTGATCGCCGTCGGCGACCCGGACGACCCGCGCGCCGCCTCGGCCGCACCGGTGCTGGCCGGGCGGCCCCTCGTGGACGGCGCGCCCGCGGCGTATGCCTGCAGCGGCTTCGCCTGCCGGGCGCCGGTTTCCGACCCGGATGGACTGCAGAGGGCGCTGCGGGGCGGCTGACCCCCTATCCTCCCGCCCATGGCCGACCTCGACGAGATCCAATCGATGATCGAAGCCGCGCTCCCCGGGGCGCAGGTGGAGGTGCAGGACCACGGCGGCGGCGACCACCTCTCCGCTGTCGTGGTGGCGCCGCAGTTCGAGGGCATGAGCCGAATCGACCAGCACAAGGCCGTGTACGCCGCTGTCCAGGCGCGCATCGACGACGGCCAGATCCACGCGCTCGCGCTGAAGACGCGGGCCCCGGAGGCATGATGAGCAGCGACGTCAGCACCATGACCGAGGAGCAGATCCTCGAGCAGATCCAGTCGGAGGTCGCGGCCAACCGCGTGTTCCTCTACATGAAGGGAACGCCCGACGCGCCGGCCTGCGGGTTCTCGATGCGCGTGGTGCAGATCCTCGACCACCTGGGCGTGGAATACGGCGCGAGGAACATCCTCGAGGACCCGCGCGTGCGTGCGGTGCTGTCGGGCTGGTCGGACTGGCCGACGATCCCGCAGCTCTTCGTGGACGGCAAGCTGGTGGGCGGGTGCGACATCGTCACCGAGCTCTACCAGGACGGCGAGTTGCAGCAGATGCTGCCCTCCTGACCCAGGGACCCACGTGACAAGCCACCCCATCGAGTTCTCCGAGGACCTTCAGGACACATCACCCGCGACGCGCATCGGCCTGTCGCGGGCCGGAGTCTCGCGGTCGGCCAAGGCGATCCGCCTGGCGTTCGGGGGATCCGAGCACTACATGGACGCCACCGTGGAGTGCGTGGTTGACCTCGATCCCGACCAGAAGGGCGTGCACATGTCGCGCTTCGAGGAAGAGGTGAACGAGGCCATCGACGCCGTGCTCATCGGCGAGGCCGTGGCCATCGAGGCCCTTGCCGAGAACATCGCCCGCCGGGTGGTGGAGCGCCAGGGGGCGCTGCGCGGCATGGCCACGATCCGCGCCCGCTACCCCGTGGAGCGCCGCACCCCCGTGACCGACGTGGCCACGCAGGAGATGTACGGCCTCATCGGCACCGCGGCCGCGCGCTCGGGTGCCAGCCGCCGCGCCGTGGGCGTGTCGGCGCAGGGCATGAACGCCTGCCCGTGCGCGCAGGGCCTTGTGCGCGAGCAGGCCGAGGCCGCGCTCTCGGCCGACGGCTTCACGCCCGACGAGATCGACCGCATCGTGGCCCGCGTTCCCATCGCCACCCACAACCAGCGCGCCCGCGGCACGCTGATCGTGGGCGTGCCCGACGGCCGCGACATCCCCGCCGACGCCCTCATCGAGATCGTCGAGGACGGCATGTCGTCGGAGATCTACGAGCTCCTCAAGCGCCCCGACGAGCTCTACGTGGTGGACAAGGCCCACCGCCGCCCGCGCTTCGTCGAGGACTCCGTGCGCGAGATGATCGCCGGCGTCATCGCCCGGTTCCCCGACCTGCCCGACGACGCCTTCGTCTCGGCGCACCAGGAGAACTACGAGACCATCCACACCCACGACGTCGAGGCCGAGCGCCACGGCGTGGTCGGCGAGATGCGCGCCGAGGTGGCCGGCGGCCCCCACGCCCCGCGCCACATCACCCTCCCGGAATGGCTCGACGGCCCCACCTGATTCGCACCTCGTAGCGATGCGTGGACGGCCGGGGGCCAGTGGTACCCCCGCCGAAAAAGCGCGAGAGGCGGGAGG
>Ga0208783_10002666_pt1 | contig 10178 bp, 9 predicted proteins | sample DEB19_08_DNA_2_FD_184529 | JGI IMG/M metagenome (GOLD analysis project Ga0208783, IMG submission 184529) | Aqueous microbial communities from the Delaware River and Bay under freshwater to marine salinity gradient to study organic matter... | ecosystem: Environmental > Aquatic > Marine > Coastal... | reverse complement strand
TGGATCCGCTCCTTCTCCCCCTCGAGGATCCGGGTGTGGACGTCGACGGTGTCGCCGATGGCGAACTCGGGGGGCTGGCTCTTGAGGCTCGGGGCCTCGACGGCGGCGAGGATCGTGCGGTTCATGACGCGCTCCTGTGGGGCTGGTGTGCGGGGACGGATCGTTCGGGTGCGGGGCCGCGGCGGCGTGTGGCGGCGAGGGCCTGCTCGTGCCGCCAGCGGGCGATCCGGGCGTGGTCGCCGGAGAGCAGGACGTCGGGCACGGAGAGGCCGCGGAAGTCGCGGGGCCGGGTGTATTGCGGGCCCTCCACGAGGCGGTCGGCCCCAGAGAAGGAATCCTGGCGGGCGCTCTCGTCGTCGCCGAGCACGCCGGGCAGGAGCCTCGCGACGGCGTCCACCACGACCATCGCGGCCACCTCGCCGCCGGAGAGGACGTAGTCGCCGATCGAGACTTCCTCGGCGCCGAGCGCCTCGGTCACGCGGGCGTCGAAGCCCTCGTAGCGGCCGCACACGAGAACCAGCCGCCCGGCGTGGGAAAAATCCTCGACCATGGGCTGGTCGAGCCGGCGGCCGGAGGGCGTGAGGATCACGACGCGGCCGGGGGCCGGGCCGTCGGCCTGCACGGCCTCGACGCACGACACGACCGGGCCGGGCATGAGGAGCATCCCGGGCCCGCCGCCGAAGGGCCGGTCATCGACCTGCCGGTGCACGCCCTCGGCGAAGTCGCGGAGGTTCGTCAGCCGGACGTCGACGATGCCGCGATCGCGCGCGTCGCCGAGCAGGCTGCCGGCGAGGAAGCCCGGAAACATCTCGGGAAAGAGGGTGATGATGTCGATGCGCATGGCTGGGCCGACTGGCGCGTCATTCCGGTGCCTTGCAGGGATGGGTCGCGCGGATTCGACTCACTCCGCGGCGGGCGCCTCGGGGGCGGGCTCGGTGACCGGCGCCTCGGTGGCGGGTGCCTCGGCCGTCGCGACCGCAGCCTCGGCACTCGCCTCGGCGGGGGCGACGGACTCGGCCGCAGGCTCGGTCTTGACCTCGGGCACGAACGCCGGCTCGCCGGCGTCCGGCACGACCTTCGGCATCGAGAGGCGGGCGCGGGCCGCCTCCATCTGTGCCAGGTGCGTGCCCTTCGGGCCGTACTTCTTGATGAGCACGCGGACGGCGTCGCTCGGCTGCGCGCCGACGGAGAGCCAGTATTCGACCCGCGGGCCGTTGAGCGTGCAGCGGGCGTCGGTCTCGGACACGTGGGGATCGTAGGTGCCGATCTCCTCGATCACGCGGCCGTCGCGCGGGCTGCGCCGGTCGGCGGCGCAGATCCGGTAATACTCGCGGTTCTTCCGTCCCATCCGCTTCATTCGAATCACGACTGCCACGGTCTCGGCTCTCCGAAAAAAAGAAAAAGGTTGCTGGTCGTCGAGCCCCATAGCGTACCCGACGGCCGCCGGAACCCAAGGCCGGCCCGGCGGCGGCGGTTTTTCGGCGGAAAATCGGGGCGTCCCCGGCGGTCCGGTGGCGTGGCATACTGCCGGTTCCGCCGGCGAACGCCGCCGCGGCACGTCATTCTCGCAGGAGCCCTCCCGTGCAGCGTTCCCTCACCTTCCTCGTGTCGGCGGCCCTCGTCCTCGCCGGCTGCGGATGTGCCGCCGCGGCCGATGGTGACCCGGCGTTCGTCCCGATCTTCGACGGGACGTCGCTCGCCGGCTGGGAGGGCAAGCCCGAGTTTTGGCGGGTCGAGGACGGCGCCATCGTCGGCGAGACGACCGCCGACAACCCGACGAAGGCCAACACGTTCCTCGTCTGGCGGCAGGGGCTCGTGGACGACTTCGAGCTCGTGCTCCAGTACCGGCTGCGGAACCACAACAGCGGCGTGCAGTATCGCAGCAAGGACTTCGGCGACTTCGTGGTCGGCGGCTATCAAGCCGACATCCACGAAGGGCAGTACACCGGCATTCTCTACGACGAGAAGGGATCGCGCGGCATCATCACCCAGCGTGGCCAGCGGGTGACCGTCGGTGCCGACGGGAAGAAGACGCCCGGCGAGCCGATCGGCGACGCGGCAGCCCTGCTGGAGAAGGTGAAGCCCGGCGACTGGAACGAGTTGCGGATCGTGGCCCGTGGCAACGTGCTCCAGCACTTCATCAACGGCCAGCTCATGGCCGAGACGATCGACGACCAGGTCGCCAAGCGATCGTTCCAGGGCGTGCTCGCGCTGCAGCTCCACGCGGGGCCGCCGATGAAGGTGGAATTCAAGGACATCCGCCTCAAACGGCTGAAGCTCGCCGACGGCCGCAGGAAGCTCGTGCTCGTCGCCGGCCGGCCGAGCCACGGGCCCGGCGAGCACGAGTTTCGCGCGGGCTCGATGCTGCTCGAAAAATGCCTCGACGCCCACTTCGGCGCCGAAGACCTGCCGCGTCTCGTGACGGAGACCTACTCCGGCGGCTGGCCGGCCGACCCCACCGCCTTCGACAACGCCGACGCGATCTTCTTTTTCTCCGACGGCGGCGGCGGGCATCCGGTGATCCAGAGCAACCGGCTCGCGCAGATCGACGCGCTGGCGAAGCGGGGGGTGGGCATCGCCTGCCTCCACTACGCCGTGGAGGTGCCGAAGGAGAAGGGCGGGCCCGAGTTCCTCAACTGGATGGGGGGCTACTTCGAGCCTCATTGGTCGGTGAACCCGCACTGGACGCTCGCCCAGACGCAGCTCGCCGAGGGACATCCGATCACGCGGGGCGTGAAGCCGTTCGAGATCAACGACGAGTGGTATTACCACATGCGGTTCAAGGAGCCGCCCGACGGGGTGACGATGATCCTCACGGCCGTGCCGCCGGACGAGACCCGCGAGCGGCCCGACGGCCCGCACAGCAACAATCCCACGGTGCGGGCGGCGAAGGGGGCCCGTGAGGCGCTCGCCTGGGCCTACGAGCGGCCCGACGGGGGCCGGGGCTTCGGCTGCACCGGCGCCCACTACCACAAGAACTGGGGCGACCCGAACTTCCGCACGCTCATGCTCAACGCGCTCGCCTGGACCGCGGGCCTCGACGTGCCGGCCGAGGGACTCGTGCTCACGGTGACCGACGACGAGCTGGTGGCGAACCAGGACGAAAAGCGAAAGAAGAAGTAGGCGGTCCCGCGCGGCGACCCGTCAGGGGCCGGCGGCGGCGCCAAAGCCCGCGCGGACGGCGGCGACGAGCGAGTCGTCCCCGAACGGGTCGGCGATGGCCCGGCGGCAGACCGTGACGTCCTTCTGGAACGTCTGCCAATCGGGGTCGCCGAGGTTCGCCCGCCGGTCGGCGTAGTGCTGCCGCAGGCGGTGCACGTCGAGGAGCACCCGACGGATGTCGGCCTCGGAGGCCAGTTCGACCGCGCGGCGCTGGGCGGCGGTGAGCCCCGGGTCGGCCGCGTCGGCGGCCAGCCGCTCCCGCTGCGCCTGCCGGAGTTTCGTGAGCACCGCCTCGTCGGACTTGCGGATCCGCTCCGCGGGGTCCGCCACCGTCTCGCCGCCGATCGTCAGGTTGCCGTTGACCACGAGCCGGCCGCCGCCGGCGATGACGATGTTGTTCAGCCCGCCGGCCACCCGCCATTGCCGCTCCGGCAGGGTCACGTTGATGTCGACGTGGGCCGCAAGATCGATGGCCGGCGGCCGTGCCGCACCCTGGAGGACGACACCCGGGATCCCAACGGGCCGCAGCGGGGCCGGCCGCGGCGTGACGTCCTGCACCACGTCGTCGTCGCCGAGCGACGCGCGCAGCGGCCCGGCCGCCGTGAGTGCGACCGCGACAGCGCCGGCCCGCATCCAGCCCGCCTGCATGGCCCGTTCTCCCGTGGCCCCGACGCACCGCGGATTCCGGTGACGAGGTGACCGGGCCACGCGGCGGCCCGTGGTCAGGTCGCCTCGCAACCGGAACCTTTGTCCCAACCATCCGCGAGCCTACCCCCGCGCTTCCCGCTTCCGCCGCCGCTCGTCCTTTTCCCGCTGCTTCTTGAGTTTCCGCCGCTCGTCGGCCGTGAGCCGTTTGCCCGTGTCGCCCTTGGGCTTCGCCAGACGGGCGTTGGGATTCGCCATCTGCGCCTGCATCCGCTGCACCTGCTGCATCCGCTCCCGCATGCCCATGCCCGCCATGCCCTTCATCATCGCCGCCATGCCGTCGAACTGCTTCACGAGGTCGCTCACCTCGTGGGGCTCGACGCCCGCGCCCGACGCGATCCGCCGTCGGCGCGAGGTGTCGACGAGCCGGGAGGGGTTCCGCCGCTCCTCGGGCGTCATCGAGTCGACGATCCCGAACAGTCGGTTCATGTCCTTCTCGAGGTCGGCACCGCCGAGCATCTCCTGCATGCCTCCCATGCCCGGGATCATGCCGAGCACCTTGCCGAGTGGTCCGAGCCGGCGGGTCTGGAGGAGCATCTTCTTGAAGTCGTCGAGCGTGAACTCGCCGGCCTTCAGCCGCTCCTCCTGCTTCCGCATCTCCTCCTGGTCGAATTTCCGCTGCGCCTCCTCGACGAGCGAGACGACGTCGCCCATCCCGAGGATCCGCCCCGCCATCCGCTCCGGATGGAAGTCCTCGAGGGCCTCGACCTGCTCGCCCGTCCCGATGAACTTGATCGGCACGCCGGTCACGCTCTTCACCGAGAGCGCCGCGCCGCCGCGGGCGTCGCCGTCGAGCTTCGTCATGATCACGCCGTCGAGCGTGAGGGCCTCGTTGAAGGCCTGCGCGCTCCGCACGGCGTCCTGGCCGGTCATCGCATCGACGACGAGGTAGACCTGGTCGGGGCCCACCGTGCGGTCGATCTTCGAGAGCTCCTGCATGAGCGCCTCGTCGATCGCGAGGCGGCCGGCCGTGTCGAGGATGACGACGGAGACCCCCTCCTTCTTCGCGCGGGCCACGCCGGCGTTGCACACGGCGACCGGGTCGGCCGAGCCGCCGGGCATGTCGGCCGGCGAGTGGACGGGGATGCTGAGTTGCCGGCCGAGCACCGTGAGTTGCTCGATGGCGGCGGGCCGCTGGAGGTCGGCCGCCACGAGCATGACCCCCCTGCCCTGCGACTGGATGCGCCGCGCGAGCTTCGCGCAGGAGGTCGTCTTGCCGGAGCCCTGCAGGCCGCAGAGCATGAGCACGGTCGTCTTGCCGGCCTCGAGGTGGAGCGAGTGGTCCACCGGGCCCATGAGGCTCACGAGCTCGTGGTGGACGATGCCCACGAGCTGCTGGGCCGGGTCGAGCGACTCGAGCACCTTCGCCCCGACGGCCCCCTCGACCACGCGATCCAGGAAGCCGTCGGCCACGTCGTAGGCGACGTCGGCCTCGAGCAGCGCGGTGCGGACCTGCGCGAGGCCCTCGCGCATGTTCGCCTCGGAGAGCTTTCCGCGGCCGCGGAGCGACTGGAGGGCCGAGGTGAGCGAGGCGGTCAGCGATTCGAACATGGCGGATCCCGGGGGAGAGGATTCCGCAGTATATCGCTGGAAAACCCCGTATCCCGCCCCGCCGGTGACGGGCCGCCCTGATCGGGAGCGGTCGCACGATGCGACGCTTGCCCGACGCTTGGCCGGCGCGAGCGGCGCGTCACCGGGGGGGCGGGATCGCGATCAGCTGAACGTGCCCTGCTCGGACACGACCGGCATCGAGGCGGGGGTCGACATCATGGCGCCCCCCTCCTCGCAGCACGGCGCCGGCGCACAGGCCGGAGCGCAGGGCTCGCAGGCCGGGGCGCCGCAGGCCGGGGCGCCGCAGGGCTGGCCCTGCCGGCTGCACGGCGAGCGAAACTCCATGAACGACTGGCGACGCATGCCGCCGCCGCCGAAACAGCTGCTGCACCCGGGGGCCGCGACGAGGCTCCCGAGGGCGATCGCCAGACACAGTCCACGCATCATGATCGCGTCCTCCAATGCGGGCGGCGTCGGCTGCCGCCCGTTCGACGAGTCGCGCCGTCCATGACGACGCCGCTCAAACCCTAGCCCACGATCCGGCGCGAGGCGGCGGATCCGTCGTCTCCCGGGGCCGGTGGAGCCGTCGGGCGTTCCGCGCGTGCCGAAGGTGCCGTCCGCGCGGGCCGCGGACTGCATGGCGTGCGGATCCTGCCGTGCCCTCCGCGCGGCCCGCGTATGCCGGTGAGGGCATGGCCCGTGCGGACGGGGCAAGATGTGCGGCCTTCCGGTCGATTCGTTCCGCATGTCGTCCATCCTCACACCACGTTCTGCGGGAGGCCTCCGTCCCGGCGGCCGCGCGATCGGTCGCGGGCGGATCCTCGTCCTGCTCGCCGCGGTCGCGTGCGCCGGAACGCGGGCGTCCGCCGCACCCCCCTGCCCCTCGGCCGACGTGTGGGTGGCGAGCACGCGGCGTCTGCCCGGCGTCTGCCGATTGCCGGACCGGGCGGGCCTCGAGGTCGAGCGTCTCTCCGGCGGCGACCGGGGCCGCTGGCAGCGGGCGAGCGTGGAGGAACTGCTCGCCGACTCCGACCGGCCGCTCGTGGTGTTCGTTCACGGCAACCGCTACGCGGCGGGCGAGGCGAAGTCGCAGGGCCTCCAGTTCGCCCGGCTCGTGGCGACCACCTGCCCCGACGCGGGCCCGGTGCGGACGGTCGTCTTCTCCTGGCCGAGCGACAAGCAGGGGGTCCTCCTGCGGGACGTCCGTGCCAAATACGGCCGCGCCCACGCCGACGGCCACTACCTCGCCTGGCTCCTCGGCCGCGTCGACCCGGAGCGGCCCGTGGCCCTCGTGGGCTTCAGTTTCGGCGCGCTCGTGAGCCTGCAGGCGCTGAAGGACCTGGAGGCCGCCGCCGCCGCCGGTGTGCCGTGGCCCGAGCGGCCCGGCCGCACGAACCTCGTCTTCGTGGCGCCGGCGGTCCGCTGCGACGCCCTGTCGCCGCGCGGGCCTTTCCGGACCGGGGTCGAGGGCGTCGATGGGCTCACGCTCGTGGCCAACTCGGCCGACTGCGCGCTCGCCTTCTTCCCCTCGGTGAACCGGGGCGACCGGGCCGAGGCGCTCGGCTCCACCGCGATGCCGCGGCGGTGGCTGCCCATGGAGATGGAATACTCCGCCGTCGACGCCGCCGACGTCGTCGGCGTGCAGCACAGCCTGCCCCCCTACTTCGCGTCGGGCACGCTCGCCCGCCGGATCGCCGCCGGCACGGTCGCCGGTTTCGCCACGCCGGCCGGCCGGCGGGAATAGGGCCGTTCACCGCGCACGAATCCGGGGTCAGGCGCGGTCCGCGAACCAGGCCGCCGTGCGGGCGAGACCCTCGGTCAGGCCGACGGTGGGCCGCCAGTCGAGGAGGCGGCCGGCGAGTGACGCGTCCACGAGGTTGCTGCGGAGATCGCCGGGCCGCGCCGGGCCGTGCACCGGCGTCGGCAGCGCCGCGGGCCGACCGCGGTCGGCGAGGAGCGTCGTCATGGCGCCGCGCAGCATCGATTCGAGCTCGTTGACGTCGGCGCCCACGCCGGTGCCGATGTTGAGGCTCGTGAGCGTGCCCGGCCGCACGGCGGACAGGTCGCCCACGAGCGCGGCGAGATTCGCCCGCGCCACGTCGGGGCCGTAGACGTAGTCGCGGACGTAGCGGCCGTCGCCGTTGATCCGGGCGGCCTCGCCGGCGAGCAGCTTCTTGCAGAAGATCGCCACCACGCCCGCCTCGCCGTGCGGGTTCTGCCGCGGGCCGTAGACGTTGGAATACCGCAGCGCCACCGCGGCGAGGCCGTGTTCGGCGGCGTAGAACTTCAGATAGCGCTCGCCGACCCACTTCGTGATGCCGTACGGGCTCACCGGGTCGGCCGGCGTGGTCTCCGGCGCGGGAGCGGAGACGTCACCGTAGAGCACGCCGCCGCTCGACGCGAACACGAACCGCCGGCAGCCCGCGGCGACGGCGGCGTCGAGCACGTTGACGAGCCCCAGACAGTTGACCTCGGCGTCGAACCGGGGCTCGCGCACGGAGCGGCTCACCGACATTTGGGCGGCCTGATGGCAGACCGCGTCGGGCCGCTCCGCCGTGAACACCCGCCCGACGGCCGCCGCGTCGCGGATGTCGGCCACGTGAAGCGGCACACCCGCCGGCAGATTGTCCTTCGATCCCGTCGACAGGTCGTCGAGGACCGCCACCGTGTGGCCGTCCGCGAGGAGCGCGTCGACGATGTGGCTGCCGATGAAGCCGGCGCCGCCGGTGACGAGGATGTTCATGGGCACGGTCTCACGAGCAGGGAGGACGGTTTCCGCGATCGTCGCCGGGAGCCGGCTGGTCCGCAAGGGTCGCCCGGCCGACGCCGGGCGGGATGATTTCCGGGATATTTTCGGCCAAAAAGCATCGCAGCGTCGTTTATATATAGTTGTCAGGCCGCGTTCTCTTCCCCCTCCCGAGACCCACCATGGCCACAGCCGCCCCGGCCCCCACCAAGCTCACCGACGACGACGTGGCCGCGATCGACCGGTTGCGCGACGTGCACGAGCGGCTCCGGCGCGAGCTGGCCCGCGTGATCATCGGCCAGGAGGGCACGATCGAGAGGCTCGTGATCTGCCTCTTCGCGCGGGGCCATGCCCTGCTCATGGGCGTGCCGGGCCTCGCCAAGACGCTGCTCGTGAGCAAGCTCGCCGAGACCGTGTCGCTGAAGTTCAGCCGCATCCAGTTCACGCCCGACCTCATGCCGATGGACATCACCGGCACCGACATCCTCCAGGAGACGGCCGACGGCCGCCGCGAGTTCCACTTCGTGCCCGGGCCGGTGTTCGCCAACATCGTGCTCGCCGACGAGATCAACCGCGCCCCGCCGAAGACGCAGGCCGCGATGCTGGAGGCGATGCAGGAGCACAAGGTCACGGTCGTCGGCAAGACCTCGCGGCTCGACCCACCGTTCTTCGTGCTCGCCACGCAGAACCCCGTCGAGCAGGAGGGCACCTATCCGCTCCCCGAGGCCCAGCTCGACCGCTTCATGTTCCTCATCGAACTCGACTACCCGAACGAGGACGAAGAGGTGCAGATCGCGCGGACGACCACGGGCGAACAGCCGCCCGCGCTCGACCACGTGCTCACGGCGCGGGAGATCATCGACTTCCAGCAGCTCGTCCGCCGCGTGCCGGTGCCCGACCACATCTACCAGTTCGCCGCCCGGCTCGTGCGGCGGACGCGGCCCCGCGGCACGACCGCCCCGGAGTGGCTCAAGCCGCTGGTGTCGTGGGGCGCCGGCCCCCGCGCGGTGCAGAACCTGATCCTCGGGGCGAAGTCGCGGGCGGCGCTCGCCGGCAGCTACATGGTGCGGCTCGAGGACGTCGAGGCCGTCGCCGCGCCCGTGCTCACCCACCGCCTTATCACCACCTTCGCGGCGCAGGCCGAGGGGATCGACGCGAAGGAGATCGTGGGGCGGCTCGTGAAGGAGACCGTCGCCGAGGCGCACGGCTGACGCGGCCCCGAGTCGCCGGAGCGGCCCCGCGGCCGCCCGTCCCGGACGCACGAGCATGATCGACGATCGCAAGCCCCGCCGCTTCCTCGACCCCCGCGTGCTCGCGCGGCTGGCGGCGGTGCCGTTGGTGGCCCGCAAGCCGATGGTGGGCAGCGTCTCGGGCCGCCACTCGAGCCCCCATCGCGGCTCGAGCGTGGAGTTCGCGGAATACCGCAAGTACGTCCCGGGCGACGACCTGCGGCGGCTCGACTGGCGGGCCTACGGCCGCTCCGACCGCCACTACGTGAAGGAGTTCGAGGCCGACACGAACCTCCGGCTCGTGCTCGTGCTCGACACGTCCGGATCGATGAACTTCGCGTCCGAGGGCCGCCCGCCCCGCATCGACGTCGCCCGCACCATCTGCGGCTCGCTCGCCTATCTCGCGGCCCAGCAGGGGGATGCGGTGGGCATCTCCTGCGTGGCCGGGTCGATCGTGAAGACGCTGCCGCCGCGGCGCAGCCCCGCCCACCTCCGGCTCGTGCTCGACATTCTCGAGGAGGCGGTTCCCGCCGGACCGAGCCGGCTTCCGGAGGTGCTCCACGAGCTCGCCGAGACCGTGCGGCAGCGGGCGCTCGTCGTCGTGGTGAGCGACCTGCTCGTCGAACCCGAGGCCCTCGCGAAGAGTTTCGGCCACCTCAAGTTTCGGCGGCACGACCTGGCGGTGTTCCACCTGCTCGACCCGCAGGAAATCGCGTTCACGTTCCAGCGGCCCACGCGGTTTTTGGACATGGAGGGGGGTGGGGCGATCTTCGCCGACCCGATCG
>Ga0208783_10002665_pt1 | contig 10178 bp, 8 predicted proteins | sample DEB19_08_DNA_2_FD_184529 | JGI IMG/M metagenome (GOLD analysis project Ga0208783, IMG submission 184529) | Aqueous microbial communities from the Delaware River and Bay under freshwater to marine salinity gradient to study organic matter... | ecosystem: Environmental > Aquatic > Marine > Coastal... | reverse complement strand
GTGCCGGGCGAGGTCGGCGGCATACTTATGCGGAGACCATTCGACGTTCGGACCGGCGTAGAAGCCGCACGGATGCTCGAACATCAGCTCGCCGCGGTAGTAGAAGGGCGCATAGCCCGGCAGCAGGCGGTCGCCAAAGGTGGGATCGTTTTGGAAGCGGAAGTTGTTCCAGAAGAAGTTGTTGCGGAAGAACAGGCGGTCAAAGCGGGTGTCGTTGGCCGTGGTGATGTTGCGCAGCACATCCACGCTGAAGCCGAGCTCGATGCCTTGATGCACCGTTTTGCCCGCGTTGATGGTGTTTGCAGGCAGCGGCGGCACGCCGAGCGTGAGCAGCTCGCGATCCACCCAGGCGTAGTAGTAGCTGAAGTCCCACGAGAGGCGGTCGCGCTGGCCACGGGTGCCGATTTCGAGCGTGGTGGCACTTTGCGGAACGAGCGGAACGATGCCCGCGGCACCGATCGGCGTGGCTTCGCCGAAGGTCGGCGGCTCAAAGCTGCGGCTGGCGTTGAAGTAGATCTGCGTGAGCGGATCGAATTCATAGATGAGGCCGAATTTCGGGCTGAAGCCCCAGGCTTCGAGGCGGTCGCTGTTGTTCGCCAGGTTGGGCAGGAAGGCTCCAACACCAGGAAAGAGGGTTTCCTCGTTCAAATCGCGGCTCGCATACATTACCTGCGCACCAAAGAGCGCGGAGAGATGATCCGTGAGGTGAATGCGGTCATTGAAGTAAAGCGTCCAGTTGATGGCCTGCAGTTTGTAGTCCGCCACTTTGGCGCCGCGTTGGCCACCGATGTTTTGAAAGCGTCCGTCCTCGGTAAGCCCGTACATGAAGCTGGTGCCAAGGCTGAAGTCATTGCGCATGCCCGCGAGCGAGCCGCGGTGATCGTAGCGAAGGTCAAAGCCGAGGTCATTGCTGAGCTGGTCGATGACCTGGAAAATCGGATGATCCAGATCCTTCCAGCTCCAGAAGGTGGACAAGGTCAGTGTGTTGTCACCATCCGAATAGGACAGCTTGTTCGCGAGGCGGAGGAGCTGATAGTCACGGCGTTGACGACCTGCCAGACTCGCTGGATTCACCTGCTGCGGATTCGACTCCATCTGCGCCTTCGTCAACGCACCGGGCAGCTGGGACTTCGAGTCAACCCAGGTGACATAGAAGCGATTTTCAAGGTTCGAGCTGATCTTCGCACCGATATTCGCCATGACGCGCAGGCTTTCCTGTTCACTCCAATCACGGAAACCATCCGTGTGGGCGGCAGTGATGCTCACATAGCCATCCACATTTCCCGTCACGAAGCCGGAGGAAACCTGGCCGCGGAAGGTGTTGAAGCTGCCGACCTCAAAACGCGACTGAAAGACAGGCGCCGTGTAGCCGGTGTTCGAGATGAAATTGATCGCGCCGCCCAAAGTGGCCGCGCCGTATTGCAGGGCGTTCGCTCCGCGGAAGGTCTCGACGTATTGCGCCGCCATCGGTTCAATGGCCTGCATATCAAAGCCACCATCAGCAAGGTTCAGCGGCATGCCATCCTGCATCAGCCAAAGGCCGCGGCCGTGAAAAGTGCGCTGAATGCCGCTACCACGAATGGCGATGCGCGACTCCTCGGCTCCAAAACGGCTCTGCACGAGCACGCCGGGGGTGAAATCGAGCGCGTCCTTGAGCGTGGCGGCGCGGCCGGTTTTGTATTCCTCCGCGGCGGTGACGCTCGCGCCACCCGCTGTGGTGGCGGCGATCTGCTGACGACGTGTTTCGATGGATGGAACAGTCTTGGAGGGATCTTTCGTCGAGGTCACGACGACCTCGGGAAGGGTTTTCGGAGTGGTGGTGGGCTGCTGGGCTTCGACGATCCCGGCGGAGAGGAAAGCTGTGAGAAGTGAGAGGTGAGACGTGAATCGTTTCATGGAAAAAGGCATGGCGACGCGACAAGGCGCGTGCGCGGGTTGACGAGAAAGTGGGACAGGTTTGAAACCTAGCCTGAGAGGGCTCCGCTGCTTCAGCAGCGGACGAGCGAGATGCGACGGAGAGAACAGGTTGGAAACCTGTTCCACTTTCCGGGCACCTCAGAGCACCACGTCAAACCCGTGGAGGAGGCATGGACGGCCTCTCGGACCGTCCTTCGAAGCTGGAAACCAACCACGGAAAGCTCCGAATCTGCGCAGAAGGTGCCACGAGCCTTGTTTCAGCCACGAGCACTGCTTCAAACTTTTTCACCGACTTCGCCGCGAGCGGCTTGGAGTCGTCTTTTTCCTTCTTTTGACCTTCTTTGACGGCGAGACACAGCGGGCAGGGATGCTCGCCATCAAAGGTTTTCTCCACCGCCTCCGTCACCGTGCCTTCGTTCAGGTTAGCGAGGAACATGCCCGTCCACGCCACGCCCTGCAAAAGCGCCCAGTGCATGCCCAGCGAGAGGCACACGAGCAGCACCACGCATCGGCGAGCGATGCGAAAGCAGAGTGCTGAACGGGCGGGAGGGATCACGGGCGGCGATTATGGGAACCACCGCTTCGAGTGTCAATGCGGATGAATGGTTACTTTGAGGCCACTGGCTTCAAGTTCCGCACGTCATACATCTTCGCCTGCTCACCGAGTGCCTTCACACAGTCATCGCGGGTGATTTTGGCGTTCGTGGCGGTGATTTCGAGTCGCGGGACGCCGCCTTCCTTCGCTGGCAGCACGCTCACGCTTTGCACGCCTTCGATTTTCTTCAACGCGGCCTGCACATGCCCGCTGCAGGCGCTGCACATCACGCCGGCGACCTCGCCCTCGTAACGATAAACAGGATCAGCGGCATGCGTGATGCCGACGAAGAGCAGGATGGCGATGAGGAGGTGTTTCATAAGGTGATGAAGTTTAGGATGAAGGATCATCGAGCAGGCGCTGCACATCACGCGTGAGCTTTTCCGCCATGTGCGTGGCGATCTCCGGCTGCGGATGAAAGACGGCGTAGTAGCCACGCACGCGGCCCTGCGGATCGAGCAGGACGATGCGCAGGTCGTGCTCGTAAAAATCGAGCGGGTTGAGCCGCTTCTCCGGCGGGATGGGCTTCGGTGTGTCGAGCTTCAGCTCCTTCGTGAGGTAGTCCCAGATTGGCTGTTGTTCGCCGGTGACAAACCACCATGGGTCTCCCGGCTTCACGCCAATGCCATCGGCATAAGATTTGAGGAAGCTGGCTGTGTCGCGGTCTGGTGCCACGGCGAGCGACACCTGCTGGAACACGGGATGCGCCCGGTGTTCTTCGTTCAGCTTCTGCATCTGCTGCACGATGGCAGCACAGCCATGCGGACAAACGGTGTAAAGACAGGCCATCACGGTGACCTTGCCACGCACTGCCGAGAGCTTGACCTTTTGTCCGCTACGCTCGATGAGCTCGATGTCGCCCGTGGTTTGTGCCAACACGGGCAGAGGAGGCTGGGGCAGGGCTTTGTTCAGCCGCTGACCCAGCACGATCATTCCAACAATGGCGAGCACGATGCCCAGCCAGATGCGCCACACGCTGCCAGAGCTGCTCGCGGGAGCAGCAGGCATCGCCGGAGTCGGCGTGTCTGGCAGCGGGCTGCTCATCAGCTTACTCGACGGAGATCTTGAGCAATTCAGCCTCGGTCCACATGGCGGCGCGGGCTTTTTCAGCTTCGCGAATGGCCTTCACCTGATCAGCGGTGACCTCGGAGGCACCACCGCCGAACTCAGCGCGAACATAAGTCAGCACATCAGCGATCTGCTGATCGCTCAAAGCAGCGCCCTGCGGCGGCATGAGCGGTGCAGGAGTGGTGAAGGGCACGCCATTGACCTGGACGGGGCCATTCAAGCCGTGCAACACGATGCGAATCAGGCGGTCAGCCTTCTTCGCTTTGACCCAATCGGAGCCGGCAAGTGGTGGGAACATGTTTGGCAAGCCCATGCCAGTGGGCTGGTGACAGGCGAAGCAGACAGCCATGTATGTCGTCTTGCCGCGATCCTTGGCAGAGCCGCCAGTAGCGGGCGCGGCGGCGGTCGCAGGAGCCGCGACTGCAACTGTGGCCGCAGCAGAGGCCACAGGCGGCGTGGCAGGCGCCGGCGCTTTTGCAAGCGCATCAACCTTGGCTTCTTGAGGTTTGGGCTTGAGCGTGTTCCAGCCATTCACAAAAAAAGCGAGGACGATGACACCCGTCGAAGCAGCAAGGCCGATACCGAGGATGCGATTAAAAATGGTGAAGAACGACGACGGGGAGTCGGGGGAGGGCTGCATGGTCTAATGGGGGAAGAATGGGTAGGAGTGCTCGATTCTGCCGACAACATGACGCTGAGCAACTGCCAAGGCGTGCCATCTTTTGCCTGCCAAACCCTTTAGCCACCGCACACCTTACACGGACGACCATCGACTGCCTGACAGGGATTTTGGGCATTGTAGTAGTGGCACTTCGCATTGTGCCGGATGCCGGATTTGCTGAGACTCCAGCCTGTCGGCAAAGGCCCGCCCCCAACTGGGGTGGGCACGGCAGGACCAGCAGCTTTGGGCACACGGATCTGGCGCGGTTGATGGATCTCAAAGGTGCTCATAACCAGCACGCTAGAGGCAAGCAGAGTTTTGGCATGCGCTTCCATGTCCTCAAAAGCTGCTCCGCTACGCGGAGCACTCTGCCCGGGAAGTCTCGTGAGCATGCCGGCGATAGCCTGCGTGCTCACACAGGAACCGAGGCCTTCTATGGTGGGCTTGTCGATCGCAGTTTGCTTCTTCGCATTGCCGCCTGAAGTCTGTGTTTGGAAAAAGAAACCCAGCACATCTCCTTTTTCTCCGATGAGAAATCCACCCAGATTTTCCGGTGGAAGCCTTGCATCATGCTGAAAGCTTCCATGGGCACCCAAACGGCTGATGATGCCCCGAGTGACGGTGGCCTTGGTGGAGAAACTTTTTTTGCCGCTGCTAAGCTCGTAACTGATGGCGAAGACGTTCTGACCCACTTCGACCGGCTTTCTCGCCCCAATACGCGCGACTTCCATCGGCACCTTGCACAAGACCAACTGCACATCGGACACCTTGATCTCACTTCCATCCTTGTCCTTGGGAACATAAGGAGCCGCTGGGTAGTCTTTGCCTTCATGATGAATGACGAGGCTCTTGAAATCTTTTTTGACCATCTCTGGATCGATGGCCACCAGACCGCTTTTACCGATGACCACACCCCAGCCATGCCGGGTGGCAATCTTGACATCTGGCTCGAGCACGTTCGGCGCTTGCTTGGCGGGGTCGTCACCGGCGGTGGCCATGATATCCATCCAAGCTTGCGTGGCCTGCTCAACTTCGATCGCGTAAGCGCGCAGCATGGAAGGATCACCAACGAGCGGATGATAGGTACGGCCCCCAGCACCAAACAGCGGCTGATTCTCCACCCGCTGACCTTTTTGATAAGCAGCGACGTCCTTTGTAAGGAGGAAGAAGACCTCGCCGGTGAAGAGTTTTGGGCCACCCGCTTTTGGATCGATCTTCAATGCTAGGCGACAAATCCATCCGCTACCATCCTCGACCGGATGAACTAGCTCAAATGATTGAGGGCCGAGCTTCGTCGCAGTCTCGGTGATAGCGTGCGCGTTCTTCGCGAACTGCTGGTCATCACCTGCGAAGGCCATAAGCGGGAAGATGGAAGTTTTCCCTGCCATATGGAGTGCTAGCTCTTCTCCCTGCACCGCCACAAAAACCGCCTCCATTTTTTTGCTACCATCGGCACTCTTCCATTCACGCGCGTGAACGGAACCCAAAACCATGCTGAGCACCAAAAGAAGTCGCATCGTCATCGATGGCAAAACTAGGCCACGTTTTTTTTATGGCAAGGAGTGCCGTCCGAACACGAAAAAAGCCGCGGGGCATTTCTCCCTCACGGCTTTTTCGAATCATTCTTCGGAGCCAAGATCTTCTTCGGGTTCCGGTTCCTCCTCCTTCTTCTTGCCTCGCTTCTTCTTTCCACCGGCATTGCGGAGGGCCTTCGGAATGGGATCTTCCTTTTTCTGGAGCGCGCGGCGCAATTTGCGCAGAGCGATGTTTTGGAGCTGACGGATACGCTCGCGGGTGACGCCAAACTCCTGACCCACTTCTTCCAGTGTCCGCGGCTTCTGACCGGAAAGGCCAAAGCGCGCTTCGATGATTTTGAGTTCACGAGCATCCAACACGGTAAGCAGCCCGTCGAGCTGCCCATGCATGTTTTTGTGCGAGAGGAGTTCGAAGGGCGTGAGGGCGTTTTCATCGCCGACAATTTCACCAAATTCGGTGCTGTCGTCCTCACTGATCGGTGCATCGAGCGATGCCGGCCGCATAGAAGCAACCTTGAGCTGGCTTAGCTTGGCGCGGTCGATGCCGATTTCTTCGGACAGCTCATCGTCAGTGGGCTCTCGACCCAACTCCTCGGACATGGCCATGGCCACGCGACGCATCTTGCTGATCTTGTCCACCATGTGAACGGGCAGTCGGATGGTCTTGGACTGGTTGGCAAGGGCGCGCTTAATGGACTGCTTGATCCACCAGGCGGCGTAGGTGGAAAGCTTGCCGCCCTTATTGGGGTCGAACCGTTCCACAGCCTTCATCAGACCTATATTCCCTTCGGAAATGAGGTCCAGAAGGGGCAAGCCATAGTTGGCATAATCTTGGGCAATCTTCACCACAAGACGCAAGTTGGCGCGGATCATGTGGGAGCGTGCCTCGGGGTCGCCGCGCTTGATGCGCTCAGCGAGTTCGACCTCCTGCTCGGGCGTCAGCAAATCTGTCTTGCCGATCTCCCGCAGGTAGATCTTGATTCCTCCATCGAGTTCCATGTTGAGCATTCTTTCTAATTAACGGTGCAAAATGAGAAAACTTTGTCCTCCCGCCAGACGCGGGGGGCACTCAGACTAAACGAGAAACCGAGTGCCTGCGCGAACTTTTTGAGCAATTTGCGTGCTGAAAACAGCGGGAGATGCAAGGCAGACCGTGTGACTCATGGTCGTTCAACAAAACTTTACGCCTCCCGTCAATCATCATTTCGAAAAAATATCAGCATTGATTAATAGAAGCCCGTTTTCGGTGCGCCAGTGAAGCGTTTTTGGCCCGTTTCCAGCGTATGCAGAGGTTCTCCGTTCCTTCCCGCCGCCCTGCTTGACACCGCCCCCGGTCTCCCCGACTTACTCGCCGCTCAAAACTCGCCATGCCCCGCCGAATCACCTACCGCGACGCCGTCCGTGAAGCCCTCGATGAAGAAATTGCTCGTGACCCCATGGTCGTGGTGATGGGGGAGGAGGTCGCTCAATACAATGGGGCCTACAAGGTGACTCAGGGGCTCTGGGACAAATGGGGTGACAAGCGTCTTGTGGATACCCCCATCAGCGAGGCGGGCTTCATCGGCATGGGCATCGGTGCCAGCATGCTTGGCGTGCGCCCGGTGATGGAATTGATGTTTTGGAGTTTCTATACCGTGGCTTGGGACCAGATCGTGAACAACGGCGCAATGGTCCGCTACATGTCTGGCGGTAAGATCAACTGCCCCATCGTCATCCGAGGTCCGGCCAACGGCGGCACCAGCGTCGGGGCGACTCATTCTCACACGCCGGAGAACATCATGGCGAACTTCCCTGGAATGAAATGTGTCTGTCCAAGCAACGCCTATGACGCGAAGGGGCTGATGAAGGCCGCCATCCGTGACAACGATCCCGTCATGTTCATGGAGAGCACCAAGCTTTATGGCGAGGAGTGGGACGTTCCCTCGAACGATGAAATCCCCGGTGGTGATTTGGTCATTCCGCTCGGCTTGGCTGATGTGAAACGTGTGGGAACTGACATCAGCCTGCTTGCTCACGGCAAAGCAGTGATCACTTGCCTCGAAGCTACCCGTATCCTTGAGGAGGAGCACGGAATCCGCGCCGAAGTCGTTGATCTACGCACCATACGACCGCTCGATGAGGATACCATCCTCGAATCCGTCGCGAAAACGCATCGTGCCGTCTATGTTGAGGAAAACAAGCCTTACTGCGGCATTGGTGCCCAAATCGCCTACATGATTCAGGAGCGCATTTTCGACGAACTAGACGCCCCTGTACAGCGCGTGTGCAGTCTGGATGCTCCAGCCATTTACAGCCCGCCCTTGGAGGCTATCCAACTTCCAACGGCTGATGTCGTAGTGGCCAAAGCTCTCAGCATTTGTTGAGCGCGAAGCGGTCATCCACAAGCACCCAATCATGAATCAGCACGCTAGTTGGCATGCTTGACGATGCGGAAAAGGGCCTCCAGCGGATATTCCGATGGTGTAGCCAGGCAACACAGCGCACTGCCACGCAGGAAAACATGTGTCGGCGTATTTCGTGACGACACGCTTGGGGTCTGAGCTATTGCGTCCTTGCGCATGGCGCGAAACTTGCGATGGATAGCGCCCCGATTCCCAAAACCATGCCCAAACAGACCATTCGTGACCTCGACCTAGCCGGAAAATGTGTGTTTGTACGCGTGGACTTCAATGTGCCGCTGGAGGAAAAAGACGGCCAAATGGTGATCACGGACTCCACACGCATTCAGGAAACATTGCCGACCCTCCAATTCCTGATCGAAAAGGGCGCCCGCATCATATTAGCAAGCCATCTTGGCCGTCCGAAGGGCCAGCGTGATCCGAAGCAAAGCCTCGCCCCGGTCGCTCCGGCGCTCAGTGCCCTGATCGGCAAGCCGGTGGCCTTTGCGAATGATTGCGTCGGCGAAGAAGCAAAGGCCAAGGCGCTCGCGCTCGAAAATGGCGATGTGCTGCTGCTGGAAAACACCCGTTTTCATGCCGGTGAGGAGAAAAACGACGCCGCGCTCGCGAAAGGCATGGCCGAGCTCGCCGAGATCTTCGTGAACGACGCCTTTGGCTCCGCGCACCGGGCGCACAGCTCTACGGCGGGCATCGCGGACTACCTTCCTGCCGTTTCCGGTCTGCTGATGGAAAAAGAGCTCACCTGGCTCAATGACGAGCTCGAAAACCCGGACCGTCCGTTCGTCGTCATCCTCGGTGGCGCGAAGGTCAGCGACAAGATTGGCGTCATCAACCGCCTGCTTGAAAAAGCCAACACCATCATCATTGGCGGCGGCATGGCCTATACCTTCCGCAAAATCGTGCAGGGCATCAGCATTGGCAAAAGCCTCTACAAACCCGAGTGGGAGCCCATCGCGCAGGCGGCTCTGGACAAGGCGAAAGAGCGCGGCGTGAAGATCCTCATCCCCGTTGATGCGATGATCACCGATGCATTTGATTTCGACTCGAAGAAGCTCGGTGTGACGAAGTTCACCGGCGTAAATGAAAGCATTCCGGATGGTTGGGAGGGAGTCGATATCGGCCCTGAGTCCGTGAAGCTTTTCAGTGAAGAAATATCCAAGGCGAAGACCGTCATCTGGAACGGACCCATGGGTGTGTTCGAGATCCAGGAAGCTTCGAAAGGCACCTTCGACATCGCCAAAGCGATGGCAGCCAATTCCAGCGCGAAAAATATCATCGGTGGCGGCGACAGCGTAAAGGCCGTCAAGAAAGCCAAATTGGGCGACAAGATGACCTTCATTTCCACCGGCGGCGGTGCCTCTCTCGAACTGCTCGAAGGCAAAATCCTCCCTGGCGTCGCCTGCTTGAAGGACAAATGATTCGCCATTCCACCCCTCTCCATTTCAAAACCATGCCCATCGCTCACTTCCGCAAGCCGATCGTTGCCGCCAACTGGAAAATGCACATGACTCCACAGGAGTCGGATGACTTCCTACGTGCGTTTGCCCGCCTCGTGCCGGACAAATGTCCGATCCAGATCGTCGTCGCGCCTCCGTTCGTCAGCCTTGAGCGCTCCATGAACGCGCTCCAGAATGCCCGTGAGCAAAGCGTAGAGCTCGCGGCGCAAAACATGAGTGCACAGCCCGCCGGCGCCTTCACAGGCGAAATCAGCGCCCGCATGATCAAAGAGTGCGGCTGCCGCCATGTCATCCTTGGTCACAGTGAGCGCCGTAGTTTGTACGGCGAAACGAATGCCATCGTGAACGCCAAAGTTATCGCCGCTCTTGAAGCCCGCCTCCACCCGATCCTTTGCATCGGCGAGACGCTGGAAGAACGCGATGCCGGCAAGATCGAGCAGGTGCTCGAAATTCAGCTTCGTGAGTCCTTGGCCGAAGTCGGTCCTCGCCGCATCATTGATACTGTCATCGCCTACGAGCCCGTGTGGGCCATCGGCACCGGCCGCA
>Ga0208783_10002658_pt1 | contig 10192 bp, 6 predicted proteins | sample DEB19_08_DNA_2_FD_184529 | JGI IMG/M metagenome (GOLD analysis project Ga0208783, IMG submission 184529) | Aqueous microbial communities from the Delaware River and Bay under freshwater to marine salinity gradient to study organic matter... | ecosystem: Environmental > Aquatic > Marine > Coastal... | reverse complement strand
TCCCGGGACACGGGGAGCCCGAAGCCTCCTCAACTGGAAAGGGGAGGCTTCGGGGGAGTCGGCGAACGCTTCCCGAACGAGGGCCGCCGCGGCCTGAGAGAGGAGACTTTTGCCGCTCCCCCGAAGCCGGCTTGAGCGCGTTGAAGGAGCGAAACCGCCACACCCCCCAAGTCCGGCCCTACTCCTTGAGATCGAAGAGCCGTTTGAGGGCGTCGAGGAGTCCGTGCGGTGGGCCCGAGTGGCTCTCGTTGCGCAGTGACGTGAGCGGTGAGTGGAGCATCTTCGCGGCATACCGCTCAAAGGCCTGGCGGATTTCGGCGCGGGCGGTGTCGTCGAGCGCTGGGAGGCGGCGGAAGAGTCGCTCGAGTTCGGCGTCGCCGGTCTCCGACCAGCCGGCTCGCAGCCGCTCGATCACCGGAGCGGTCGAGCGGTGGTGGAGGTCGCCCATGAACCGGCGGGCCTCCTCGTCGACGATTGCGAGCGCCGCCGGCATCTCGCGCTGGCGGCTGCGACGATTGGCCTCGCAGGCGGCGCCCAGGTCGTCGATCGAATACAGCCACACGCCCGGCCGTGCGCCGATCGCGGGGTCGAAGTCGCGCGGGAGCGCGAGATCGAGCACCACGAGTGGCCTCCCCTCGCGGCTCGTTTCCGCCCGGGCGAACAGGTCGGCAGTCACGATGGGCTCGCTCGCGCCGGTCGTGCTCACCACGAGGTCCGCGGCGGCGAGTTCGGCGACGAGGTCGTCGAATCGGCCGGGGCGGCCGCCCAGCCGGGCGGCAAGCCGATCGGCACGGTCGGCGGTGCGGTTGACCACGACGATGTCGCGGGCGCCCGCCTCGCGCAGATAGCGGAGGGTTTCGTGGGCCATCTTGCCGGCGCCGATCACGAGCACGCGCTTGTCGTCGAACCGCTCGAACACGCCGCGGGCGAAGTCGGCCACGGCGACGCTCGGGATCGAGAGCCGTTCGCGTCCGAGCGCCGTCTCACTCGCCACGCGCTTCGCTGTTCGCAGGGCCGCCTGAAACATGCCGGCCGTGAGCGGCCCGGCGGTCTCCGAGCGCTGCGCGAGCGCCCAGGCCTGCTTCACCTGGGCCACGATCTGCGGCTCGCCGAGCACCATGCTGTCGAGGCCCGATGCGACGCTGAACAGGTGCCGTACGACCGCCTCGTCGCTTTGCCGGGCGAGAACCGGGGCCAGGATCGCCGCGTCGATCCCGCGGCATTCCGCGAGGAATGACACGAGCTGCTCGGCGGGCGGCGGCATGGAGGCCTCCTCGCCGGCCGCATACAGCTCCACGCGATTGCAGGTGGAGAGGAGCACGACCTCCCTACCCGGAAACCGGGCGCGAAACCGATGGAGGGCGTCGGCCGCCTGCTCGGCTGAAAACGCGAGCCGCTCTCGCAAGGCCAGGGGTACGGTCCGGTGGGTGCCTCCCACGAAGGCGAGTGTCATGGCACGGCCTCGCGGCTCGTGGCCGCATGGGTCGGGGGCACACCGTGCCTGGTGTCGCCGAGCAGCCCCCAGAGGATCGATGCGGTGAGCACCACGAAGCTCGCGAGCGACAGCCACGCGGTCACCCGCGCCGCATCTGGCCGGCGCGCGAGGGCCCGGGCGGTCAGGGCCGCCGCGATGAGCCATGCGACGAGCATACCCATCCGGAGCACGACGGGATCGTTCCAGGGGACCGTTTCGAGCAGGCCGCGTTGCCGATTCACCGCGTTGAGCACGAGCCCCGAGATGAAGCCGGCGGCGGCCGTCCATGCCGCGATCGCGGCCGAGCGGCCCGTGGCGGTGGCGAGCAGCTCAAGGCTCGGCAGCCGCAGGCCCTGTGCAGGAGTGCGCTTGCGGGTCAGCCGCGCCGCCTGAATGAGCCACATCAGCCCCGCCACCGCGCCGCCGGCCACGGCGACGCTCGCCGCGAGGTTGAACGACCCGTGGATCGCCCCCCAGACCTGCGTGGCCGGGCTTTGCGGAAACGGTGCCCGGCTCGAGAGCTGCGCCGCACCGACGAGCGCGAGCACCACGGGCAAGAGGAACAGCCCCACCTGGGTGCGTGGATTGGCAACGAGCAGCCAGAGGTAGCCGCCCGCCAAGAGCCACGCGGCGAGCAGATACCAGTCGAACGCGCTCGAGAGCGGCACGGCCGGCTCGTTCGCCGCCCGCCAGCCGAGGAAGATCGTGTGCGCGAAAAATCCGGCGGCGGCGAAGCCGACGAGGAGCGCCCCCCGCACGCCGGAGCGAAACAGCGGCCGCGATGCCTCGCACGCCAGGGCCACGAGATAACTCGCGGCGAAGCAGACGACGGAAATTCCGGAGATGAATTCAGTCATCGGACGCTGGGTCGGACGCGAGGGCGAAGCACCACCACATTCCACATTGTAGTTCGCGGGCAGCATCGAGCCGGAGCCGCACGGCCTCGCGGTATACTCTCGCCCATGCCCGACTCCCGTGCCAGCCTCGTGTCCGCAGCAGCCGCCACCGCGGCCGACCGGCGGCGGCAGGCGCTGATGATGCGGGCCTGCCGTCTCGAGCCGGTGGAGCGGACACCGATCTGGCTGATGCGGCAGGCCGGCCGCTACCTGCCGGAATACCGGGCCATCCGCGAGAAGGTGGCGTTTCTCGAGTTGTGCAAAAATCCGCGACTCTCGGCCGAGGTGATGATCGCGACGGTCGAGCGGCTGGGCGTCGACGCCGCGATCATCTTCAGCGACCTGCTCCCGATCCTCGAGCCGATGGGGATGGACCTCGAGTTCGCGGCCGGCGAAGGTCCGGTGATTCACAACCCGATTCGCACGGCTGCCGAGGTGGGCCGCCTGAGGGAGCTCGACGATCTCGACCGGCTCGGCTTCGTGATGGATGTCGTCCGGGCCACCCGCGCGGGCCTCGATGACTCGATCCCCGTGATCGGGTTCGCCGGCGCGCCCTTCACGCTCGCGAGCTACTGTGTGGAGGGCGGCGGGAGCAAGGCCTGGCTGCACACGAAATCGCTGATGTACCAGCACGAGACGGCGTGGCACGATCTGATGGGGCGGCTGGCCCGGGCGGTGAGCCGGTATCTCGTGGCCCAATTCGAGGCCGGAGCGCAGATCGTGCAGCTCTTCGACAGCTGGGTCGGCTGCCTGGGGCCCGCCGACTATCGACGCTACGTGCTGCCGCACAGCCGGGCGGCGATCGCCGAGGCGGCACGCCTTGGCCCGGTGATCCACTTCGCCACCGGCAATCCCGCACTCCTGCCCCTGCTCCGTGAGGCGGGGGGTTCGGTGATCGGCATCGATTGGCGCATCGAACTCGACGCCGCCTGGCGGATGGTCGGTCATGACCGCGCCGTGCAGGGCAATCTCGACCCCGCCGTGCTGCTCGCCGATCGCGAGACGATCCGCCGCCGTGCTCGCGAGATTCTCACGCAGGCCGCCGGCATGCCCGGCCACATCTTCAACCTCGGGCACGGCGTGCTGCCGCAGACGCCGGTGGAAAACGTGCTCGAACTCATCGCCGCCGTGAAGGGCGCGTAGCAGCCCCTCGCCAATCGACCACCCGGCGGGGTACGATAGCGCGTTGCGCGCCGCAGACGCCCTCGGCGTCGAGCCGTCGTGCGCAACCCACCATCCGAGGGTTTCCGCACGGCATGACGAGTCTCGAAAAGCGGCTGTTCCACCTGTTCGACAAGCGCGACATCGCCGCCGCGCGGGCTGCCCAGGCCGTGCGAATCTCATGCCCGCGTGTGGGCCAGGTGCGTTCGAGCGTCACCGACGACACGGGAACCACCCACGACGTGATGCTCGAGCTGTCTGCCGGCCGGCGCGGCGGCATGACACTCGAAAGCCGGAGCACGACTCCGCGCGGCCGCAGCGGAAAGCCCTGCCCGGCCTTGGCGGCCACGCTTCTCGAGGTCGATCGCCGTGGCCTGTTCTCGAGCATCCACGACCATACGCCGGTGGCTCTCGAAGTCGTGGCGGCCGACGAGGCCGACGACGATGTGGATGCGAGCGACACCGTCGCCGGCGCGGTGGATTCGGTCGGCACCGAGGTCGCGGACGATGGCGACAGCGCGTCGTCGCGGGCGGCCCTGCGCGTGAATGCGGGGGCGGCCACGGCCCTCGCCCGGCGCGGCACGGGGCGACAGCCTGCCTGGGCCGTCGACCTCGAGGAACGGCGCCGGCTCGTCGAGCCCGCGGTGCGGGCGGAGGCGCTCGAGCTCGTCGACGGCCGCCGTGCGACCGGGGCTCTCGTCTTCCTGCTCGATGTCAACGCCTCGAGCGATGCGCGGGCGGCCGTGCTCGTGCCCTGCCGGATGCAGGTCGACGTGGTCGGGAATGCCACGGGGCGTCCGCAGCCGGTGGTCATCGGCCCCGATGCCGACGTGGCGTTCGAGACGCTCGACGCCCGTGAGCGGGCCATCCTCGCCGAGCTGGTGGGCACGGCGGCGATCGATGCAATGGGTGGCATCGAGGCGATCGAACATCGCACGATCGCCCGGATCGCCGTCAGCCCGCAGGCGGCGCCGGCTCATCTGGCCCTGCTCTGCGAGACGGGCCGCCTGCTCGTGCAGCCGGAGCCCCGCCGTGCGCCCGAGACGGTGATCCCGATGACGTGGGACGGCGGCCGGCCCTGGGAGTTCGCGCTCGTCCTCGAACCGGACGACGTGGTGAGCTACAAGGCCGAGACACTCAACGAGGTCGCAGGGGCCGCCCCGCCGCCGCGCCGCCCGGCCAAGGCGACCTTGCGCGGCATGCTCGTGCGCGGCAGCCAACGCAAGGATCTCAAGGAGCCGCGGGCGATCCTGCGCTCGGGGCTCGTGGTGTTCGCCGACCGGCTCTCGCGGCTGAATGTCGGCGGCGACGGCTGGGGGGGAGCCGTGCGCTGGCTCGAGCAATTCGAGCGCCGTGGCCCGATCGAACTCGCCGGCAGCCAGACCGACGGACTCATCGAGAGGCTCGCGACGCTCGCCGAAGTGCCGCGGCTCGAGTTGCCCGCCTGGACCGGGTGGAGCGTCGAATCGGGCCCTCCGCGCCCGAAGCTCGTGCTCGACGACACGCCGGCCGTCGATCTCGACGAAGACGAGCCTGCCGGCCCGCGGCGCGCCGGCAGGCGACGGGCGGTGCCACGGGTGCAACTCGCTGGGCGGATCTGGTTCGACTACGGCGCCCTTCAGATTGCGGCCGACGATCCGGCCGGTGGTGCGGCCGATTCGGCGCGTCGGGTGCTCGTGCGCCGCGATCGGGCCGCCGAGCGGGCGGCCTTGGCGATGCTGCCTCGGCATGGCGTGGTGGCACCGCGCCGTGGCGATGAGGGCGCCGAGGCGCCGGCGCATCACGTGGAGATTCCCCGGGCCAGGCTCGATGCATCGGTGGCGCAGCTCGCGTCGGAAGGGTGGGCCGTCGAGGTCGCCGGCCGCCGCTACCGCCCGGCAGGCAGCGTGTCGTGGAATGTGACGAGCGGCATCGACTGGTTCGAGCTGTCGGGCACCGTCGACTTCGGCGGCGTGGTCGCGGAGATGCCGGCGCTCCTCGAGGCACTCGCCAAGGGAGAGCGGGCTGTCGCGCTCCCCGACGGCTCCGTCGGCATCCTGCCCGAGGATTTCGCCGAGAGTTTCGCGCCGATGATGGCGCTCGCCGAAAAGCACGACGGCCGGCTGCGGTATGGCCGCATCCAGGTGGCGTTGCTCGACGCCCTTCTCGCCGGGCAGCCCCGGTCGCGGGTGGACGAGGCGTTCGAGACGATCCGCGAGGAACTCTCCCGTGGCGAGCGGCCCGAGGCGGAGCCGGAGCCGGCCGGATTCATGGGCACCCTTCGCCACTATCAGCGCGAGGGGCTCGGGTGGCTGGCGTTTCTCGAGCGGACGGGCCTCGGCGGCTGTCTGGCGGACGACATGGGCCTCGGCAAGACGATCCAAGTGCTCGCGATGCTCGTGCGACGGCAGGCGCTCGCGCGGGCGGGTGGCATTCCGCACCGGCCGTCGCTGATCGTGGTGCCGAAGAGCCTCGTCTTCAACTGGATCGAGGAGGCCAAGAAGTTCGCCCCGGAGCTGCGTGTGCTCAACCACACGGGAAGCGCACGGCGCGAGGAGCAGACCGACATCACCGAGTACGACGTGATCCTCACGACCTACGGCACCCTGCGGCGCGACGTGCTCAAGCATCGCGACTGCGACTACGACTACGTGGTGCTCGACGAGGCTCAGTCGATCAAGAACGCCGCCAGCCAGGCGGCGAAGGCCTGCCGCCTGCTCAAGGCGCGGCATCGCCTCGCGCTCACGGGCACGCCCGTGGAGAACCACATCGGCGAACTCTGGAGCATCTTCGAGTTTCTCAATCCCGGGCAGTTGGGCAGCGCCACGCGATTGCGGCAGTTCCTCGCCGGTGGTCGCGGGATCGGCTCCGCGGAGATCGTGGCCCGGGCGGTGCGGCCGTTTCTCCTGCGCCGCACGAAGGCCCAGGTGCTCGCCGATCTGCCGGAGAAGACCGAGCAGACGATCTTCTGTGAGTTGGGCGACGAGCAGCGGCGGGCCTACGACGAACTGCGCGAGCACTACCGGCAGGAACTCTCCGGCCGGATCGGCCGGATGGGCGTCGGCCGTTCGCGGATCGCGGTGCTCGAGGCGTTGCTCCGACTGCGCCAGACCGCGTGCCATCCCGGGCTCGTCGACCCGGCCCGCATCGACGAGCCGGGTGCGAAGCTCGAGGTGTTGCTCGAGCAGCTCGACGAGGTGATCGATGAAGGGCACAAGGTCCTCGTTTTCAGCCAATTCACGAGCTTCCTGGCGATCCTCAGGCGTCAGCTCGATGCCCGAGGGACGGTCTACGAGTATCTCGACGGCAAGACGACCGACCGGCAGGCCCGGGTCGTGCGGTTTCAGGAAGATCCCGACTGCCGGCTGTTCCTCGTGAGCCTCAAGGCGGGCGGCCAGGGTCTCAACCTGACCGCCGCCGACTACATCTACATCCTCGACCCCTGGTGGAACCCCGCCGTCGAGGCCCAAGCCGTCGACCGGGCCCATCGCATCGGCCAGACTCGGCGCGTGTTCGCCTACCGGCTGATCGCGCGTGACACGGTCGAGGAGAAGATCCTGGCGCTCCAGGACCGCAAGCGGGAACTCGCCGATTCGATCGTGCGGGCCGACGACAGCATGCTCGCCACGCTGTCGGCCGACGACATCGAGCTCTTGCTCTCGTGATCTCATCGAAATCTAACGCTTCCGGACGGTCGGATGACCGAGCTAGAATGCGGGCGATGTTCGGTGAATCTTCCAGCGTCGCGGGAATGCCCATGCCCAAGTCGAAGTCTCCCGAGCAGGCCGGCGGGTACGCGGTGCTCGTGGTCGACGACGAGGAGGATCTGCTCGAGCTCGTCCGCTACAACCTCGCCCGGGAAGGCTACGTGGTGACCGGTGTCGGCACCGGCGAAGACGCCCTCAAGGCCGCCCGCAAGCAGCCTTTCGACCTCATCGTGCTCGACCTCATGCTGCCCGCCGTCGACGGGCTCGAGGTCTGCCGGCGCCTCAAGAGCGATCCCAAGACCCGCGACATCCCGATCATCATGCTCACCGCCAAGAGCGAGGAGAGCGACATGGTGGCCGGGCTCGAGCGCGGTGCCGACGACTACATCTCCAAGCCGTTCAGTCCACGCGTCCTCTCGGCGCGGGTCAAGGCGCTCCTACGCCGCCGCGAGCAGCAGATGCGCACCGAACTCGAGACCACGATCGACGTACACGAACTCTCGATTCACCCCGGGCGGCACGAGGTGACCCTTGCCGGGCAGCCGGTGGAACTCACCTACACCGAGTTCGCCCTGCTGCAGTTTCTCGCCAAACGACCGGGCTGGGCCTACACCCGCACCCAGATCGTCGACGCGGTCAAGGGGGAGGATTATCCTGTGACGGAGCGCTCGGTGGACGTGCAAGTCGCCGGCCTGCGCAAGAAGCTCGGCGAATTCGGTTCGTACGTCGAAACCGTCCGGGGCGTGGGATACCGATTCCGGGCGTGACTTCCGAGGTCCGTCCGGCCCATGCCCAGAACCAGGCTCGTCTGGCAACTGTTCGCCGGCTGGTGCGCCCTTGTGATCGCCGTCTGCGGCGCCTGCTTCTGGCTGGCATCGATGGAACTGGCGCGGCTGGCCGAGGAGGCACAGCTGCGGCGGATGGCCGATGCGGCGGCGGGGTTGGCCGACATCCTCGCCCGGGAGCCCGCTCCCCTCACCCCCGAGAGGTTTGCGGCGGCCGCAGGTGAGATCGCCGCCACCGCGCGAGTGACCTTCGACCTCCTCACGGTCGACGGCACGCCGCTGCATACGGTGGCCGGCCCCGGCCCGGCCCGCAGCGGCCCGGGACGACAGACCGGCGCCGAACCCTTGCTCGAGGAAGCCCGTGCCGGCCGTGTCGCCCGCACGAGCCGCTACGACGCGGCGTCCGGCCGACGGGTGCATGCGGCTGCGGTGGCGATCGGCCCGGCGCGAGCACCGCTGGGCATCGTGCGCGCGACGGCCGATACGGCCGCCGCCGACAAGGAACTCGCCGTGGCCCAGCGCCGCCTACTCGGCGGCTGCCTCCTCGCCGCGCTCGCCGCGATCGTCGCCGGGTATGCACTGGCCCGCCGGGCCGCCCGCCCGATCCGCGAACTTTCACATGCCGCCGGACAACTGGCCGCCGGAAAGGTCGACGTGCCGCTGCCGGTGGCGGAGGCCGCCGAACTCTCCGAACTCGCGGCTGCCCTGGCAGGCCTTCGCGAGCAGATCGTCGAACGCGGCCTGACGATCGGCCGCCAGGGCACGCAGCAGGAGGCGGTGCTCGGCAGCATGATCGAGGGCGTACTGGCGATCGATGCCCGCCAGCGGATCGTGAGCATCAACCACGGCGCCGCGGAACTGCTCGGTCTCGATCCCGATACATCGCTGCGCCGGCCGCTGCAGGAAGTGGTGCGCAACCCCGACCTGCGGCGATTCGCCCTGTTGGCGATCGACTGTCGCGAGCCGGTCGAAGACGACCTCGTGATCCGCGGTGTTCGTGACCGCACGATCCGCCTCCGCGGCACGGCGCTGCGCGACGTTTCGGGCGAGGGCGGGGCCGTGATCGTGCTCAACGACGTCACCGACATCCAGCGGCTCGAGAACGTGCGCCGGGATTTCGTGGCGAACGTGTCGCACGAACTGAAGACACCGATCGCCTCGATCAAGGGCTTCGTCGAAACCCTGCTCGACGGCGCCGCCGACGACCCCGTCGACAACCGGCGCTTCCTCGAGATCGTGGCCCGGCAGGCGGAGCGGCTCGAGGCGATCATCGAGGATCTGCTCGCGCTGTCGCGGATCGAGCAGAGCGAGGGGGCGGGCAACCTGCCGCTCGAGCGGGTGCATCTGCTCGCCGTGCTCTCGGCCGCCGTGGCCGACTGCCGCCCGCGGGCCCGCGACCGCGGCGTGGTGGTCGACGTTGCCTGCGACGGCACACTCGAGGCCGACGTCAATCCGGCCCTCCTCGAGCAGGCGGTCATCAACCTCGTCGACAACGCCGTCAAATACAGCGACTCGGGCGATACGATCTGGGTGAGCGCGGTCGAGGAGCCGTCCGCTGCCGATGGCCCCGTGCTGCGGATCATCGTGCGCGACGAGGGCTGCGGCATCGAGGCGGAGCACCTCCCGCGGCTCTTCGAGCGGTTTTACCGCGTCGACAAGGCGCGGAGCCGCAAGCTCGGCGGCACGGGCCTGGGGCTCTCGATCGTGAAGCACATCGTGCAGGCGCACGGCGGCTCGGTGTCGGTGGAGAGCACACCCGGCATCGGCAGCACGTTCACGATCGAACTCCCCGCGGCTGTGCCGGCGTGAAGTTGTTGGGGAGGGATCCGGCGGTTCGATCGCCGAGGGAATCGGTCGTTCGACCTCAAGGCGCCCAATCCGGCGTCGGAGCCGGCGGCACGCTGCTCCATCGCCGAGGGCGATCGCTAGTCTGCTTCACGGGAAGTCTCGGCATCCTGCCGAACTTCCCTTGGCCGACCTCCGTCGGCTGGTGCGTACCCGGCCCTCCAGGCCTTGCGCTGTGCGATAGCGCGCGTATCTGCCCGTCGGCTCTTCCGCATCGCACCGACCGTCTCCGCCGCCTCCCCGCCTTCACGAAAACCCTCGCCATCCTGCCCTCGGTTTTCTTGGCGAACCCCCGTTCGCTCTCGAGAGCCGGGCCTCCAGCCCGGCAGTCCACAGTTGGGGAGG
>Ga0208783_10002657_pt1 | contig 10197 bp, 8 predicted proteins | sample DEB19_08_DNA_2_FD_184529 | JGI IMG/M metagenome (GOLD analysis project Ga0208783, IMG submission 184529) | Aqueous microbial communities from the Delaware River and Bay under freshwater to marine salinity gradient to study organic matter... | ecosystem: Environmental > Aquatic > Marine > Coastal... | reverse complement strand
GCTGGCCTCAGACCGCCAGCGCCCGGCCCAGACGCCTGATGCCCTCGGTGAGGTCGCGCTCGTTGGCCCCGCCGTAGCTCAGGCGCATCTCGTGGTCGGGCTTGCGGCGGGCGGAGTCATCCGCATAGCAGAGCGCGCCCGGGACGTAGAGGACGTTCCGCCGCAACGCAGTTTGGAAGAAACGCGACTTGGGACCGGTGCGGAGACGCTTCGGGGCGCGCGCCCAGACATAAAGGCCGCCCTCCGGTTCGCGCCATTCCACATCCGATGGGAAATGGGCGCGGACAGCATCAGTCATCACGCGGGCCTTGTGCGCGTAGCGGCGCTGGAGCTCGGCCAGGTGGCGTTCGTAAGCGCCCGTCGCCAGTGCGCGTGTGAGCAACTGCTGTAGCAGGTTCGCGGTGCCGAAGTCGTGGTTGCCCTTGATGCGCGTGGCGGTGGTGAGAACCGGCTCCGGCAGCACGCCGAAACCGACGCGCACGCCGGTGGCGAAAGGCTTGCTGAAGGTGCCGGCGTAGAGCACGCGCTCTACTCCGCCCGGTGCAATGAGTGCGGAGGGAACGTCGTCGCCGGCAAAGCGCAGTTCGCGATAGGCGGCGTCTTCGAGCAGGTAGAGCGGGTGGCCGGCAAACTTCTCGTAGCGACGCAGTAGCTTCAGCGCGGCGGCTTTCTTCGCATGGCTCGTCGTGTAACCGGTGGGGTTTTGGTAGTAGGTGACGAGGTAGAGCAGCTTCACACGCGGCAGGTCGCCGCTGCGGCGGAGTTCCTCCAACACCTGCTCCAGGTGCGCGAGGTCAACGCCGTCGGGCAGCAGCCGCACGCCGCGACAACGCAGGCCGTGGCTTTGCGCGATGCCGAGATAAACGAAGTAGGTCGGGTCCTCGACGAGCACGATGTCGCCGGGATCGCAGAGTGTTTCCGTGAGGAGGTAGAGGAGTTGTTGAGAGCCGTGCGTAATGAGGAGGCGGTCGGAGGAGAGAGTGGTGGCGGGCGTCCCGCCTGCCGCCTCGGGGGCTGGAGATGTCGCTTGCGCATCAAGTTCGGTGAGCCGCTTCGCGGTCAGCTCGCGCAACAATGGATCGCCGGCCGTGGAGCCGTATTGCAAGGCGGGCTGCCCGGTGCGGGTGGCGGACAGAATTTCATCAAGCAACGCACGGGCTTCATCAACGGGCAGCGAGGCGTTGTCCGTGAAACCGGCAGCGAGGGAGATGAGCTTGGGGTGGGCGAGCGTGAGGCTCATCAGCCAAGAGATGGCGGGTGGCGCGGTGCGCTGGCCGAGCTGGGAAAGGGCGGATTTCACTTGGTGGCCGGGGAGATGGCTGGCTCCGCAAGCTGCACGATCTTCTCCGCGCCGGACACATAGGCGGCACGGTTGGCGAGCAAGGCGTCGTTGTGGTCGCCTTCGAGTTCGACAAAGGCTTTCGGCTCGCGGGCGGCGGCGAAGTTCCGCTCGCCGTGGGGGAAACGAATGGTCGTGTCTCCGCGGCTGTGCATGACGACAACGGGACACTTGAGGTGCGGCAGGCGGCCGTGGGTGTCGTATTTGATGCGGCTGATGAGCTTCACCGGCAGCCAGGGGAAAAGTTCCGCACCGATGTCCGGAATGCTCGTGAAGGTGCTTTGCAGCATGAGGCCGCCGACTGGTTCGGTGGCGGCAACGTTGCTGGCGATGCCGCCCCCCAGCGACTCGCCCCAGACGAGGATGTGCTCCGGCGCAAAGCCGCGCGTGCGGAGCCACTGGTAGGCTGCCTCGGCGTCGGTGTAAGTGCCGGCTTCGCTCGGCTCGCCGTCGCTGCGCCCGTAGCCACGGTAGTCGAAGGTGAGGAGGTTGACGCCGGTTTCGAGAATCGCGCGGTAGTAGCCGGGGCGCGAGGTGAGGTTGCCACCGTTGCCGTGGCAGAAAAGCATCACGAACTTGGCGCGCGGCGAGGACTGGTCGGCCGCGAAGAACCAAGCGTGGAGGCGCAGACCATCGGAGGTCTTCAGCCAGACATCCTCCGCAGGGCGGCCCACGTCGTCCGGCGTGTATTCCGCGTCGCGGGTCGGATGATAAACTTGGCTGTGCTCGAAGCGGTAAAGCATCAGGGCGATCACCAGCAGTCCCAGCAAGGGCAAGAGCCAGTGGCGGGGTTTCTTAACGCGGGCGGGGAGCGGGTGCAAGGCGGAGGCTCACTTCGCCGCCAGCGCCTTCTCGATGGCCTTCACGAGCGCCGAGTCATCCGGCTCGGTGCCGGTGTCGAAGCGCGCGGCGAGCTTGCCGTCGCGACCCACGAGGAACTTGCTGAAGTTCCACGTCACGCGGCCGGGGTGCGGGGAGTCCTTGCCGGTGAGCGCGGTGAAGAGCGGATGCTGATCGGGCCCCTCGGCAATGTGGACTTTGGCAAAGAGCGGGAAGGTGACCTTGTAGTTCGTCGTGCAGAATTCCTTGATCTCGGCCGGGCTGCCCGGCTCCTGCGCGCCGAAGTCGTTGCAGGGGAAGCCAAGCACCGTGAAACCGCGCGGACCGTATTGCTTGTGGAGGGCTTCGAGGCCGCCGTATTGCGGCGTGGCCCCGCACTGGGAGGCGACATTGACGATGAGGAGCGCCTTGCCGGCATAGGCCTTCAGCGAGGTGTCCTTGCCGTTGATGTCCTTGAGCGGGATGTCGGCGAGCGGCTTGGACTGGGCGGCAGCGAGCTGGGTGAGCACGGCGAGGATGAGCGTGAGCGCGAGTTTCATGGCGGGAGAGTAGCGCATGGAGCGCAAGTGTCCAACCTGCACAAGCCGCTTGCGAAAGGGAGACGCGAGCACGCCGGTTGAACACCGGCGCTCCGCTCACAAACTGCCGCAGAACTGCTCGACGACGCGTTTGAAATCGTTGGCCTCGACCTTGACGATGCCGAGTTCACGGCGGGCGCTTTCCGGAGCGTCGCTGGCGTGGGCGGCGTTGACCATGATGTTCGATCCAAACTCGCGGCGGATGGAGCCGGGCGGGGCCTTGGCGGGGTCCGTGGGGCCGAGCACGTCGCGGATTTTGGCGACGGCGTTCTGCCCTTCATAGACCAGCGCGATGCACTTCTCGCTGCCGGGCTCGGTGAGCTGGTCCGGCGGGCACTCCGACTCCGAACGGCCGCACATGAAGCGCACGATGTTGTCGAACTGGTTGTCGCCGAAGACGGGGCCGAGGATGTCGGCGAGCTTGGCCTCGGCCTCCGGCGGGATGGTGAAGCCGATGCTGGGATCCTTTTCGAGGACGGCCTTGGCCTTGGCGGCGATCACGCCCTTGAGCTTGGTGCGGAGGAAGTCCTTCACCGGGCCGTAGAATTCCATCGCCTGCGCGGTGCTCATGTGCAGCACGCGGATGCCGACGATGTAAAGGCCGGTGCGGCTGAAGAAGTCGATGACGTTGCCCGGGCGGCCGGTGGGAAAGCGGAAGTTGTCCGGTTTGATGAGGACCAGGGTGCGCTCCACCGGCACATCGGTGGGATGCTCGACGCAATCATCGAGGATGCCCCCGTCGGCGTCGGAATAGCGCGCCCAGAGCTTGAGCTTCTGATTGGCCTCGTCGGCATTCGGCGCGGCGAGCACGGCGGGCTCGAAATAGCGCACCTGACCGCGCTCATCGAGGACGTAGTCCCCGAACGTGTCGCGAATGGTTTCGCCCGTGCGGCTGGTGTGGCTGATGTTGCCGACCACCGCGCGGATCTTGCGCACGGCGTCCTCGCCCTTGAAGAGCAGCATCATGCACCGGCGACGCCGGCCTGACTTCGGGTCCGGCCCCAGCTCGCGGACGATGTAATCGTGGATGAGCTGCTGGACACTCCGGTCCTGCGGGTCCGCCGCCGAAATGACCACCTTGGAGTATTCCTCGACCAGTTCCTGCCGCGGGCCAAAGAGGCGGGCGGCGACGAGTTCCAAACCCGTGCGACTGATCAGCCGGGCCAGAATGCCGCCAGTGCGGGATTTAGCCAGGGTGTAAGGCGTGACGATGACGTAGGCGAGTTGCTGGGCCATGAGAATTGGGGGGGAACCGACCGATCAGGCTGCGGGTGGAGTGGCAGCGGGCGGCTCCGAAGCCGACGGGGGAACGGCCGAGGCGGCCGCCTTGCCGCCCAAAATCTTGAACATCACCGTGCCACAGGCGGGGCACCGACCCTTGATGGCCTTGCGCCCGTTCTTCATCACCTCTTCAACGCCGTCGGTGATTTCCTTCTTCGCCTTGCATTTGACGCAATAACCTTCGGCCATGAGAACTTTCCGCCGGACGTGCGACACGCAGCCGAGCAGTTATGCGAAAAGCCTACGGGCCGCTCAACCCAAGCGTCAACGGCGAAATCGGCGCAGAACCGCCGTTCACCGCCGCTGCGGGAAGGTTTGGCTTCCCAAGCGGGGGGCTGTGACTAACATCCTGCCCCGTGCAGCACGCAAAACCTTGAGCGCCTGAATTCCCATGGAGGCACCGCAGCCCATTCCCACGCACGGCTCCGAGGAGGACGCGAAGCTGAAGATTTACTTCCTGCCGAACTTGATGACGGCCGGCAACCTCTTCTGCGGCTTTCTGGCCATCACCAAGATCGTCGAGTCGAAGCTGGAGGCTCCGTATCCCAACATCCGCGCGGCGCTGCTCTACATCCTGCTGGCCTGCATCTTTGACCTGCTTGATGGCCGCGTGGCGCGGATGGTGGGCAAGGAAAGCCCCTTTGGCCGGGAGTTCGACTCGCTGGCCGACGTGGTTTCCTTTGGCGTGGCCCCGGCCTTCCTCGTGCATCGCATCGTGCTGCGGGATGTGTTTCAAGATGTGCAGGAGCTGGGGTGGCTCATCGCGGCGGTCTATCTGATTTGCGGGGCGTTCCGGCTGGCCCGGTTCAACTGCCTGGCCCTGCTGCCGAAGACCCAGAACAACAACAGCGGGGAGTTCACAGGCGTCCCCATCCCGGCCGCGGCCGGGATGGTCGCGTCGCTCACGCTCTTCCTGATGTGGTGGGATGAGAAGAACTTCGCCGTGGGCACCTGGCGTTACGTGCTGCCCGTGCTGCTGCTCTTCCTTTCCTACCTGATGGTCAGCGAGATCAGATACCCATCGTTTAAGAAGCTGAACTGGCGGGGGGCCAAGCCGTTCCACAAAATGCTCACCATCCTCCTGGTGCTGGCGTGCTTCTTTGTGCTGTGGGAACGCATCCTGCCGGTGGTGGCCCCGCTGGTCTTCACGCTGTATCTGATTTACGGCTTCGTGCGCCCGCACATTTCCCGGCAGATGCGGCACGACATCGAAGAGGATGACGAGGAGGATTCGGAGCAGCCGGGTTCCTGAGTCATGTTTGCCGACTTTCCTTTTTTTGAGGCCTTCTTGACGGGGTTGATCAGCGGCTTCCTGGTGTCCATCCCGGTGGGGCCCATCAACGTGACCATCATTCACGAGGGGGCGGAGCGCGGGTTCCGCTGGGCGTTCTTCATCGGGGCCGGGTCGGTGTTGATGGAGGCGATCTACTGCGCGATCGGGTTTGCGGGCTTCTCGGAGCTGTTCACCACCAACGTCGCCAAGGCAATCCTGCAGCTCGCCAGCTTCGCATTGATGAGCTACCTGGGCTTCAAATACATGTTCGCAAAGGAGGTGAAGACGACCTCCCGCAGTGCGGAGCGCATCGAGGTCCGGCTGCATCCCCACACGGCGTTCATGACGGGCTTTGTGCGGACGCTGGGCAATCCCGGCGTGCTGCTGCTGTGGGTGGCCCTGTCCGCCACCTTCCTGTCCCATGAGTGGGTGGACCCGAACTGGACGAGCAAGTCCTTCTGCATCACCGGGGTGGCCACGGGCGGGCTGGCGTGGTTCACCCTCCTGAGCTACGTGGTCTCGATAGGGCACCGGCATCTCTCCGACAAGGCGATGCTGAACATGTCGCGCGGAGCCGGGGCGATGCTGTTGATCGCGGCGATCGCGCTGGGCTACAAGCTGGCGCTGCTGCTGGCGACGACCCTCAAGGGCGTGCATTTGCCGACGGGCTGACTCCATGAAATGAGGACTTGGCTTCGCCCGCCGCCTCAGCAAGCTAGCGCGCACAGGCATGGCAGGCGTCGGTTTTGAACTTAACAAGCTGTTGGCCAAGCAGGGTTACACCGGGCTGCTGCAGGCTTATGGCTACGCCGCACTCATCGGCAGTGGGCCCTGGCTGGTATCGGTGATTTCCCTCGGGATGCTCGGGGCCGTGCTCACTGCGGTGAGTGACGCGGATGAACTGCAACCCTTCTTTGTCAGCATCTCGCTGGTCTATGCCATCACGCTGGTGTTGAGCGGGCCCATCCAGATGGTGCTCACCCGCCACGCGGCGGACCACGAGTATTCCCGGCAACCGGAGCGGATTTACCCCACGTTCGTCTTTTCGATCGCGTGGAGCATGCTGATGTTCTCCGTGGTGGGGCTGGTCATTTTTGTGGGCTGCGTGCCCGGGCCGCTGCTGTTCCGGCTGGCGGCGGCGATGCTGATGACCTTTGTGGGCGGCACTTGGGTGGCCAGCATCTTCCTCACCGCCATCAAGGATTACGCGCAGGTGCTGTGGGGTTTCTTCTTCGGGAGCATCGCCAGTTTCGTGGGCGCGTGGATCTGCGGCCGGTGGCATGGGGTGACGGGGGCGATGGTCGGATTCACCCTGGGGCAAGGCGTGCTGGTGCTGCTGCTCTTCCGGGCCATCTACAAGGAAGTGGGGAACCGGGCCATTGGCGACCCGGACTTCCTCCGCTGCTTCCGCAAGTATTGGCAGTTGGCGCTCTGCGGGCTCTTCTACAACCTCGGCATCTGGATCGACAAATTCCTCTTCTGGTGGCTGGACCCGGCCGCCGAAAAGGTGGCCGGCCTGCTGCATTCAGCGCCCGTTTATGACCGGGTGGTCTATTTCGCCTTCCTCACGATCGTGCCGGGCATGGCGGTGTTTCTGCTCAAGCTGGAAACCGAGTTTGCGGACGCCAACCACCAGTTCTTCCAGCATGTGCTGAAGAAGGGCACGCTGGCCCAGGTCACCGAGCGCAAGCAGGCCATGATCACCGCGTTGCAGGACGGCTTCGGCCTGCTGCTCAAGGTGCAGGGGCTCTTCACCGTGGTGCTCATCCTGGGGGCCGAGCGCATCCTGCCCATCATCGGCCTGGGGGCGGTGCAGGCCGGCATCTTCCAAATCGCGCTGCTCGGCACCTTCCTGCTGGTCGTGTTCATGTCGTTGTTGATGGTGCTGCACTATCTCGACAAGCGCCGGGACGCGATGATCGCCTGCGCGGTGTTCGCCGCGACCAACCTGATTGTCACCTACGGCAGCATCATGGCGGGGGAGCGGTGGTTTGGCGTGGGCTTCCTTGTGGCGGCGGGGCTGGGCAACGTGCTGGCGGGCTTCTGGGTGAACCAGCACATGCGCAACCTAGAATACGACACCTTCACGCCGCAGCCGCTGTATGGTTGAGGCACGGTGACCGGCCACGGATGATTCCCGCCCGGGAGGATTGACAGGTGCCAGATTCAGCAGCGGTTTCAGCCTTCAAAGCCTTGCGAATAAGGCCTTAAATCTGCGGGTCAAACGCCGTGCTTATGCCTGTGAATAGTTTTCGCATTGCCGCCGCACTGACGTTTCTGAGCCTCGTGGCCGGGCCTGTCGGAGGCGCGGTTTCCAGCGCCAAGCCGGCTCCGGTGGACTTTAACCGCGACATCCGGCCCCTCATGTCGGACACGTGCTTCAAGTGCCACGGCTTCGACGACAAGGCGCGCAAGGGCAAGCTCCGGCTCGATGTGCGCGAGGAGGCGCTCAAGGCCGGCACCTCCGGCAAGCCCGCCATCGTCCCCGGCAAGCCGGAACAGTCCGAAATCATCGCGCGGCTCTTCACCAAGGACGCCGATGATCTCATGCCGCCGTCGGCCGCCCACAAGGAGATCACGCCTGCGCAGAAGGAGCTGTTCCGCCGCTGGGTGGCCGAGGGTGCGAAGTATGCGGGGCACTGGGCGTTTGAGCCGGCGGTGCCACCAGCCGTTCCAAAAAGCGGCAATCGGCAATCGGCAATCGGCAATCCCATCGACGCCTTCCTCGCCGACAAGCTCGAAGCCGAGAAGCTCAAGTTCCAGCCCGAAGCCCCGCGCGAAGCGCTCCTCCGCCGCGTCACCCTCGCCCTCACGGGCCTTCCGCCCAAGCCCGCTGAAGTGGACGCCTTCCTCGCCGACCAGTCGCCGCGGGCCTATGAGAACGTGGTGGACCGCCTGCTCGCCTCCCCGCACTACGGCGAGCGGCTTGCGGTCCCCTGGCTCGATCTCGCCCGCCACTCGGACTCCGCAGGCTACCACAACGATTCCCTGCGCGAGACCTGGCTCTGGCGTGACTGGGTTGTGCGCGCCTTCAACGACAACAAGCCCTTCAACCGCTTCACCATCGAGCAGCTCGCCGGCGATCTTCTGCCCAATGCCACGGTGGACCAGAAGATTGCCAGCGGCTTCATGCGCAACGTGATGACCTCCGACGAGGGCGGCATCATCGACGCCGAGTATCTCAACATCTACCTCGTGGACCGCGTGAGCACGCTGGGCACGACCTGGTTTGGCATGTCCATTGCCTGCGCGCAGTGCCACGACCACAAATACGACCCCGTCACCACGCGCGACTTTTACAGCCTTTACGCCTTCTTCCATAACGTCCCGGAAAAGGGCAAGGACGGCACCCGCACGCTCAACCCCGAGCCGCGCATGGCCGTGCCGTCGCCCGAGCAGGAGAAGGAACTGGCGAAGCTCGCCTCGCAAATCACCTCCGCCGACCAGCAGGTGAAAGAGCTCGAAGGCAAGCTCGACGCCGCGCAGCTCGCTTGGGAGACCAAGGTCACCACCGACCCGAACGCTCGCAGCGTCGCGGGCCCTTACGACCACTTCCCGTTGAACACCAACGCCCACGGCGTCACCCACGACGGCAAGGAAATCGAGGCCGAGTTGAAGGGCGAGACGGGTTTCGCTGACGGCGTGGAGGGCAATGCGCTGCTCCTCAACGGCAAGGGCCACGCCGACCTCGGCACGCGCTACGACTTCGACAAGGACGACAAGTTCAGCGCCGGCTTGTGGGTTCGCGTGAACGGCAAGACCACCGGCGCGCCGCTGGGCAAGATGGAGAACGCCCCGAATTACCGTGGCTGGGACATCGAGTTCGCGGCCGGGAAAGCGAGCGTTCACCTCATCCACAAGTGGCCCGAGGAAGTCCTCCACGTGCAGACGGAGAAGGAATTGGCCGCCGACACCTTCCAGCACCTCGCGTTCACCTACGACGGCTCGGGCAAGGCGGCGGGCGTGAAGGTCTTCGTCAATGGCCAGCCCGTCGCGACCAAGACGCTCAAGGACAAACTCCCTGGCTCCATCAAGACCACCGCACCGTTTGCCATCGGTCGGCGCGGCGGCGGCGGATCGCCCTTCACGGGTCGCGTGGATGAACTGCACATCTTCCCGCGCGCGCTCACGGAGAAGGAAGTCGCCACGCTCGCCGGCGGGCCGACCATCGCGCTCGCGACCATCGAGAAAGCCAAGCGCACGAAGGAGCAAACCGACAAGCTGCGGAAGTTCTTCCGCGAAACACAGGCCACCGATTACCTCGCCGCGAAGAAGTCCGCCGAGGACGCGCGCAAGGCCAAGACGGACTTCGACAAAACCATCCCGAGCGTGATGGTCATGGCCGAGATGGAGAAGCCCCGCGACACGTTCATCAAGGTGCGCGGCGCTTACGACAAGAACGGCGAGAAGGTCGAGGCCGCTTTCCCCGCGTTCCTGCCCAAGCCCACGGCGACTTCCACGAACCGCCTCACGCGCCTCGACCTCGCGCAGTGGCTCGCGTCGCCGCAGCACCCGCTCACCGCGCGCGTGGCGGTGAACCGCTTCTGGACGATGGTCTTCGGCACCGGACTCGTGAAGACCGTCAACGACTTCGGTTCGCAGGGCGAGTGGCCGAGCCATCCTGAACTGCTGAACTGGCTCGCCGCCGACTTCGCGCGGGACTGGGACGTGAAGCGCGTCATCAAGCAGATGGTGATGAGCCACGCGTTCCGCCAGAGCGCCGCCGTCACGCCCGCGCTGCTGGCGAAGGACAGCGAAAACCGTCTGCTCGCCCGTGGCCCGCGCGCGCGGCTGGACGCCGAGTTTGTCCGCGACAACGCGCTGGCCATCGCTGGCCTGCTGAATCCCAAGCTCGGCGGCAAGCCGGTCTATCCGTATCAGCCGCC
>Ga0208783_10002656_pt1 | contig 10199 bp, 10 predicted proteins | sample DEB19_08_DNA_2_FD_184529 | JGI IMG/M metagenome (GOLD analysis project Ga0208783, IMG submission 184529) | Aqueous microbial communities from the Delaware River and Bay under freshwater to marine salinity gradient to study organic matter... | ecosystem: Environmental > Aquatic > Marine >... | reverse complement strand
AAACCGACGTCCACGGCGAGCACGGCGTCCCCTCCCGGGCGGCGCTCGAGCGACCTCACGTGCCCGGTCGACTCGATGATTCCCGAGAACACGGAAGGCAGGGCGTCAGCGGCGCACGGCGCACGCGCGCCCGAACGCCTCGGAGGAACCCGCCCCGGCGATCGCGGCCCCGTCCTCGGCGGCGATCCAGCCGCCGTGTCCGGCCGGGCAGGCGCGGATCCGCAGGGGCGCCTCCTCGCGGAGCTCGAGCGCCGCGCCGCAGCTCGGGCAGGCGCCCGCGGGCTCGGAGCCGGCACGAAGCTTCGCGAGAAGCTCGCGGTCGCGCTCGGCGAAGAACAAGTCTTCCCGCGCCTTCTCGACGTCGTGGAGCTTGTCGCCCAGGCGGTCCTTCTCGGAGTTCATGGACGGCTCAGGCGCCCGCCCGCGGGTTGCGCGTCGGGTAGAGAGCGGCCGCCGCCCGCGAGTTCGAGGCGAGCAGCGGGAGACCCACCGCGAGCACGACGAGACCGACCAGAACCCACAGGAAGATCCCGTTCAGGATCCCGAGAAGGATCATCAGGACGCCCCAGAGCGAGACCGCGACCGAGCCCACGAACCGCAGGATCTCCATACGGGGCCGGGGCTACCACGGGTCCCTCGCCGGTTCCAGTCGCGATTTCCCCGGCAGGGATGCGTCGCTCGCCCGGCGGGTCGGACCGGCCGATCGGCCCGCGCGTCCGCGGCCGCCCGGGAACGACGGACCGCCACCGCGCTCGGGCATTCCCCGAGGTTGTCCCGGTGCCGATCATGCTTACGTTCGGGTTGCGATCCGAACGCCCGCAGTGAAGGGGCCGGGTCCGAGGAGTCGATCCCCATGGATCTCCAGAAGCTCACCGAAAAGTCCGTCGAGGGCCTGCGCGGCGCGCAGGGACTCGCCGTCCGTCGCAGCCACCAGGGCGTCGACGTCGAGCACCTGCTGGCCGCCCTGCTCGACGACGAGAACGGCCTCGCCCGCACGCTCGTCGACCGCGCCGGAGGCGAACCCAAGGCCGCCCGCGAGGCGGTCGAGCGCGCGCTCGACCGGATCCCGCAGGTGACCGGCTCCGCGGCCCAGGCCGACCAGGTTCACCTGACCCAGCGACTCGGCCGCGCCCTGACGCGCGCCGAGGACGAGGCCAAGGGCCTCAAGGACGACTACGTCAGCATCGAGCACCTCCTGCTCGCGATGCTCGAGGAAGGCGGGGCCGCCGGGGCCGCGCTGAAGGCCGCGGGCCTCGACCGCACCGGACTCCTGAAGGCCCTGCAGGCCGTCCGCGGCCACCAGCGGGTCACCAGCCAGAATCCCGAGGCGACCTACGAGTCGCTCGAGAAGTTCGGCCGCGACCTCACCAAGCTCGCCGAGACCGGCAAGCTCGACCCCGTCATCGGCCGCGACGAGGAAATCCGGCGCGTCATCCAGGTGCTCTCGCGTCGCACCAAGAACAACCCGGTGCTGATCGGCGAGCCCGGCGTCGGCAAGACGGCGATCGTGGAAGGACTCGCGCAGCGCATCGCGCGCGGCGACGTACCCGAGGGGCTGAAGGGCCGCCGCGTCATCACGCTCGACATGGGCGCGCTCGTCGCCGGCGCCAAGTTCCGCGGCGAGTTCGAGGAGCGCCTGAAGGCCGTGCTGAAGGAGGTCCAGGCCTCCGAGGGCGAGATCATCCTGTTCATCGACGAGCTCCACACCGTCGTCGGCGCCGGAGCGGCCGAGGGCGCGATGGACGCCTCCAACCTGCTGAAGCCGATGCTCGCCCGCGGCGAGCTCCACTGCATCGGCGCGACCACCCTCGACGAGTACCGCAAGCACATCGAGAAGGACGCGGCGCTCGAACGTCGCTTCCAGCCGGTCCAGGTCGACCAGCCCTCGGTCGAGGACACGATCTCGATCCTGCGCGGGCTCCGCGAGCGCTACGAGGTCCACCACAAGGTGCGCATCAAGGACGCGGCGCTGGTGAGCGCGGCCGTCCTCTCGAACCGCTACATCACCGACCGCTTCCTGCCCGACAAGGCGATCGACCTGGTCGACGAGGCGGCGGCCAAGCTGCGCACCGAGATCGATTCGATGCCGGCCGAGCTCGACGAGGTCGCCCGTCGCACGCTCCAGCTCGAGATCGAGCGCGAGGCGCTGCGCAAGGAGACCGACCGCGCGTCGCGCGACCGTCTCGAGAAGCTCGAGAAGGAGCTCGCCGATCTCAAGGAGGAGGAGACCCGGCTCCGCGCCCAGTGGGAGCGCGAGAAGGGCGCTCTCGGCGGGATCGCCGAGCTGCAGAAGCAGCTCGAAGCCGCGCGCATGGAGTACGACAAGGTCCGCCGGCCGGGAGCCGACTACGACCCCGCCCGTGCGAGCGAGCTGCAGTACAGCGTGCTCCCCGACCTGGAAAAGCGCATCGCGGCCGGCGAGGCCGGCCCGGCCGAGGGCGGCCTCCTGGTGAAGGACACGGTCGACGAGGACGACATCGCCTCGGTGGTCGCGCGCTGGACCGGCATCCCGGTCACGAAGCTCGTGGAAGGCGAGGCCCAGAAGCTGCTCCGGCTCGAGGAGCACCTGCACGAGCGGGTGATCGGACAGGACGAGGCCGTCGCTGCCGTGTCCGACGCGGTCCTGCGTGCCCGTTCGGGGCTCAAGGACCCGCAGCGCCCGGTCGGGTCCTTCATCTTCCTCGGCCCGACCGGTGTCGGCAAGACCGAGCTCGCCCGGGCGCTCGCCGAGTTCCTGTTCGACGACGAACAGTCGATGGTCCGCATCGACATGTCCGAGTACATGGAGAAGCACTCGGTCGCGCGCCTGATCGGCGCGCCCCCGGGCTACGTCGGGTTCGAGGAGGGCGGCCAGCTCACGGAGGCCGTGCGGCGGCGTCCCTACTCGGTCGTGCTCTTCGACGAGATCGAGAAGGCGCACCCCGACGTGTTCAATGCTCTCCTCCAGATCCTCGACGACGGCCGACTGACCGACGGCCAGGGCCGCACCGTCGACTTCAAGAACGTCGTGATCATCATGACGTCCAACGTCGGCAGCCAGCTCATCCTCTCCTACGGCGACGCGATCGCGGACAGTCGCTCCCCGCAGCACGCGCAGATGAAGGAGGAGGTGCTGAATGCGCTCCGACAGCAGTTCAGGCCCGAGTTCCTGAACCGGGTCGACGACATCGTCGTGTTCCACGGACTCACCCGCGAGAACCTGGCGCGGATCGTCGAGATCCAGCTCGGACGGCTGCGCAAGCGGCTCGCCGAGCGCAACGTCGAACTCGAGCTCACGCCCGCCGCGGTCACGCACTTCTCGACGACCGGCTACGACCCGGTCTACGGAGCGCGCCCGCTGAAGCGGCTCCTGCAGCGCGAGATGGAGACCCAGCTCGGCCGCCGCATCCTCGCCGGCGAGATTCCCGACCGCTCGAAGGTCCGGGTCGACTGGAACGGAACCGAACTCGCCTTCTCGACCACGCCCGCGTCCGAGTCCGAGGCCGCCTGACCCGCCGGCGGGCGGAGGAGCGATCCTCCCCCGCCCGCCGCTGCGGGCGAAGGTCGAGGGCCGCGGCCGGAAGCCCGGTTGACACGAAGTCGCCCCGAAACTTTACTGGAGGTCCGCATGGAGGCACGCCACAAGATCCTCGAGGTCGCGGGCCGGATTTTTTCGGCGCAGGGCTACGACGGGACGTCGCTGTCCCAGGTCGCCCGCGAGGCCAAGGTCAGCAAGGCCCTGATCTTCTGGCACTTCGAGACCAAGGAGCACCTGTTCCGGGAGGTCGTCTCCCGGACCATCGAGCCCTACGCCATGAAGATCGACCTCGAGGGGATGAGCGAGCCCGAGGCCCTCTCGAAGCTGATCGATCACTACTACCAGTTCGTCTCGCGGAACTCGTCCTCGGTGCGCTTCTTCCTCGGCCTCTCCCTGCGGCGCGACTCGCGCCCCGAGGAGTTGTTCGCGCAGGTCCTCGGCCAGTACGGGCTCTTCCGCAGCGAGGTGGCGCAGATCATCGAGCGCGGCCAGCAGAGGGGCACGCTCTCCTCGCGAGTGCGCGCAGCGGCGCACGCCGGGATCGTGATCGCGGCCCTGAACGGGATGCTGGTCGAGGGGTTCGTCTCCGAGCAGCGCGAGATCGAGGCCGAGACCGCGATCGCCGAGTTGAAGGAAACCCTGATCGACCCGCTCCGCGTCTCCTGAGCCGGACACGCACGCGGCCGCGCGCGGCGCCCCCGCCCCACCCGGGCCTCGCGGGTCGCCGGCTCAGCTCTCCCGTCTCGACTTCCAGTCGAGCCAGAACGAGGCGAGCGTGTAGTACGCCGGATAGGCGAGCGAGATCGCGGCGACGGTCGTCGCTCGCTCCGGAAGGCGAAGCAGCACGATCCCGACCAGCACCGACCAGGCGACGCCGAGCCCGATCGTCCAGCCCATGAGCGTGGGCATGCGGGTCGGGTAGATGAAGCGCAGCGGCACCAGGACGAGCAGCGCGAGAGCCGCCGTGAGCGCGGCGCAGGCGGCGGGCGGCACCTCGAAGACCCAGAGGTAGAGCCCGACGATGTTCCAGTAGGACGGGAACCCGGTGAAGAAGGCGTCGGGCGTCTTCGCGTCCGACGAGCAGAAGCGGAAGGCGGAGGCGAGGACGGCCGCCCCGGCGGCGAGCGTGCCGGCGGTGCCCTGCAGGAGCCCGGTCTGCAGGAGGAAGAACATCGGCACCAGGACGAACGTCAGGTAGTCGACGATGTCGTCGAGCTTGGCGCCGTCGAATCCGGGCAGCACCTGCTTCACCCCCACGGCGCGCGCGGCGGTCCCGTCGGTCGCGTCGATGAAGACGGCCACGTAGAGCCACCACATCGCCTCGGCGATGCGCCCCCCGGCGATGGCGGAGATCGAGACCAGGGCGGTCACCGCGCCGAGCGCCGTGTAGAGGTGGACGAGCCACGCCAGCGCGACCCGCCCGGGCGGATGGGCGGGCCGGTCGGGCGAGTGCTCGCTCCCGGCGTCGTCGTCGCCGAAGCCGCCGCCCGAGCCGCCCCCGACCGCGACGGGCGCCTCGGCCGGGGAGGCCTCCGGTCCGGGTTCCCTCACGCGAGCCGCTGCGCGGAGACGAGCTCGTCGCGCAGGACGCGCGCGATCCTCGCCCCGACGACGCCGTCGATGAAGCGGTGGTCGAAGGTGCAGCCGAGCGTGATCATCGGCCGGATGACGATCTCGTCGTCGACCACGACCGGGCGCCGCTGCATCGCGTTCACGAGCACGATGATCGGCACGTGGCTGAAGGGGACGATCGGGGCGAGCGCCAGGCCGAGGCCGGCGTCGATCGAGCCGATGCTCGTGACCATCGCGCTGCCGAACTGGTCGAAGGCGACCCCGAAGCGCGAGAGGTCGAGGCCGCGCTCGTAGAGAAGCCAGCTCACGAGCTTCATCGCCGGCGCGAGCAGGCGCTCCGGGACGCGGTCGAGCGAGGCCTTGCTGCGCTCCACCTCGGCGTCGGTCCGCTTCCGGACGCGCTCGGCGCGCTCCTGCACCGTGCGCGCGATCTCGGCGACGCCGACCCGGTCCGCGTTCTTCACCTTGAAGCCCGAGAGGTCCTGCCCGTCCTCGCTCGCGACCTGGAGGAAGATGTCGACCGAGTCGCGCTGGTAGACCCGTCGACCGATCACGAGGCCGTTGCCGCCGGGCTCCGAGGCGATGCCGACCGCGAGCGCGCGCGCCACCAGGTGCGTCACCGTCGCGTGGACGCCCTGCTCCGAGCGCAGGCGCTCGATCAGCGCGAGCCCGTTGGTCATGTCGACGTCGATCGTCCCGTAGACGGTCGGGTCGTCGGGCGCGCGCCAGGTCGCGAGAGCGAGCCGTCGCCAGCTCGTCTTCCTGTCGACGGGACGCCAGGGCAGCCTCGCCATCAGTCCGGATCCTTCTGCTCGACGGCCTGTCCCGAGACGACGACCTCGCCGCGCTGGTTCGTGCAGGTGGTGCGGCAGCGCAGCCGTCTCCGGGCGGGCAGGATCTCCACGACTTCGCTCGTCGCCGTGATCGTGTCGCCGACGAAGACCGGTCGCAGGAACCGGAGCGTCTGCTCGACCGAGATCGCGCCGGGCACGCCGAGCAAAAGCGCGTTCGCGGTCGAGAGGAGGCTCGCGGTGAGCATCCCGTGGGCGACCGGCGCTCCGAAGCGCGTCCCACGTGCGTAGACGGGATCGAGGTGCGCGGGATGCCGGTCGCCGGTCACCTCGGCGAAGCGGGCGACCTCCTCGGCCCCGATCGTCTTGCGGAACTCGGCCCGGTCTCCCACGCGGAAATCCTCGAATCGCTTCTGCTCGAAATTCATGAGTTCGGCCCGTGGCCCGGCCCCGCGGCGTTCTCCGCGCCGACGCGGCCGTTCGGCCGCAGATCCAGGTAGGGCCACATCCACCATTCTCCCGGGCGTTCGCGAACGATCCCCTCGAGTTCGGCGAAGGCCTCCGCGAGCGGTTCGACTCCCTCGCCGGGCTCGATGCGACGCCCATACCAGAATGCGAATCCGTTTCCCCGCGGGTAGGTCACGAGGGGCTGGATCGCGGAGCGCGTGAGCCGGGAGAGGATCTCGATCCCTCCCGAGACCTCCGCGACCCCCCCGAAGAGGCGGACCCGCGCGCGGCGGGCGCTCACGTCCCCCGGCACGTCGACCGGGGTGAAGAGCCGTCCGCCGTCGAGCAGGTGTGCGCGGGCGCGGGCGACCGAGCCGGGGTCGATCGAGAGGAACGATCGTCCGGAGACGCGCTCGGTCCAGGCCACCTTTCGGCGCGCCCACTCCCGCTTGGCCCGAGGCATCGGGTTCGAGTCGTCGAGCGGCCGCGCCACGATCGCGAGCCGGGCTCCCGGGAGGCGGCTCAGGTGCAGGAATCCCAGGACCGGGCTCCCGAAATGCAACGTCGCGAGGATCGCCGGGCCGGGATCGAGGCGCGCCCCGCTCCTTGCGAGCGCGGCCGGGATGCGATCCTCGTGCGCCATGAACCAGGCGGCGTCGGCTTCCTCGCGAGCCTCGGAACGGAGAGCGTCGCGGTAGATCCCGAGGGCTGCCCCGGGGGACACGCCGAGCGCCGAGGCGATTCTCCCGGTCGCGACCGCGGCCCGCTCGGGATCGCGGCGGAGTTCCGACCATGCGACGAGGGCCGAGGCCGCCCGGCCGAAGGCGCGGCTCCGGGAAGCGAGCGGCAGGATCCGGCCGTAGCGCCAGTCCGCCCGGCCGGCGTCCGAGACCGCCACCTCAGCGCCGCGGCGAGCGCGCGACGAGGGTTGCCAGGTCCCGGAGGGACATGGACGCCGCCAGGTCGTCCCCCGGGACCCGGACCCCGAACTCGTCGTCGAGCGCCGAGGCGATCTCGGCGAGCGACAGGGAGTCCATCGCGACGGCCTCGCCGATCGGGCCGTCGGGGGTGAGCGACGCTGCCGGGACCCGCAGGACCCGCGCCACGATCTCCCGCGTTTTCTCCAGATTTTCCAAGGATCTCCCCCGTTGGCCGAAAGTTTCCGTGCCTGATAGACGATGTACCCGACAAAGGGGACGCCATGAAGCCATTCCGCCTCTCAGCCCTCGCCGGAATCGCGGCCCTCGCCACGCTCGCCGGCTGTGCGCCGACGCCGTCCCCGCAGGCGCTCGCGCCGGACGCCTACGCCCAGCCCGGCGCCTACGGCGCGTATCCGCAGAGTGCCGCGGGGAGCTACGGCCAGTACGGCGCCGGCACCGCGGGCACCTATGGGACGACCGCGGGCTACCCCGCCACGCAGGGCACCTACGGCAACGGCTACGCGGGCAGCGCGGTTCCGACCGTTCCCGCCGGCTACGCGGCGCCGGGTGGGTACGCGGGCTACGCGCCCGCCACCGACGCCTACGGACAGCCGGTCCCGGCGGGAGAACCAAACGCGAACGGCTACTACGCTCGCGGCTCGGGACAGTACCCGCCGCCGTCGACCTTCGACGTCCGCCAGCCCTACTACGGCGACGGCGGCTATCATCTCATGGGCAACTACAACGACGGCGAGTCGCACCCGCTGCGGCTCGTGTCCTTCGCCCTCGCGCCGGTCGGGTACCTCGCCGAGTGGCTGGTCACGCGTCCCATCCATCGCGTCGTCGCCCAGCAGGACATGGCGCCGATCTTCTCCTACACGCCGCAGGCCGGCTTCGACTACGAGACCTACGAGCAGGGTTTGAGCACCGGCGTGACCTTCGAGGAGCCGCAGTCGCTCGACTGATCGTCCGTCTCCGGGCGACCGGAGTCAGCCGCCGATCACCTCGAGCGGGGCGACGCGGAGCAGCAGCTTGCGGGTGCCCGCCCGCTCGAACTGCACCGTGAGCTTCGTCGAATCGCCGGAGCCTTCGACCCACCGGACCACGCCGGGTCCGAAGTGCTCGTGGTGCACGCGCGTGCCCGGCCGGATCCGGGCCGAGCCCCCGCCGGGCTCCTGCGCGTAGGAGTAGTCGATGCTGCGCCCACCGTCGGCACCGGTCGGCGCCGCGGCTCCCGCCGCGGCCGCGCGCGCGGCGAAGCCCGAAGCCTCGCGTTCGCGCACCCAGGGCAAGGGCGGCACCTGGCCTCCGTGGGACGGCCGCCAGCCTCCGGACCAGCCCGTCCGGTCGCCGGAGAGCGATCCGCCGAGCATCTCGACGAATTCCCCGTCGATCTCGCGCAGGAAGCGCGAAGGCGGGTTCTGCTGCGACACTCCGAAGAGCACGCGGTGCCGTGCGCGCGTGAGCACGAGGCGCTCGCGCGCACGCGTCATGCCGACGTAGCAGAGCCTGCGCTCCTCTTCGACGTCGCCTTCGTCGACCGCGCGCTTGTGGGGGAAGAGCCCCTCCTCCATGCCCGTCAGCACCACGACGGGAAACTCGAGGCCCTTCGAGTTGTGCAGCGTGAGCAGCGTCACGGCCGAGCGGCGTCCGTCGGCCGAGTCGAGGTCGGCGACCAGGGCCGCGCGCTCGAGGAAGGCCTCGACCGCGAGCCCGCCCACGGGGGCCGCCTCCAGGGCGTCGAGCTCGCGCGCGGCGGAGACGAGCTCGTCGAGGTTGTCGGCGCGCATCTCCGCCTCCTCGGTGCCCTCGGCTCGCAGCCGCGCGACCAGCCCGCTCTCCTGCAGCATGCGCTCGACGGTCTCGGCGAGCGAGCAGGATCCGAGCCCCGAGCGCAGCCGCTCGATCGTCTCCCGGAACGCGAGCACCCGTCCGCGGCTCGCGGACGCGATGCCCGGGACGGGCTCCCCGGAGGCGAGCGCGTCGAGCACCGCGGAGATCGGGCCCCCGCGCTCGCGCGCCGCGGCCACGAGCGCCGCCACCGTCGTCGCGCCGATGCCTCGGGTCGGCACGTTGACGATGCGCACGAGGCTCACGTCGTCCGACGGGTTCACCAGCACGCGCAGGTAGGCGAGCGCGTCCTTGACCTCCTTGCGGTCGTAGAACCGGGTGCCGCCGACCAGCACGTAGGCGTAGCCGCGCCGCACCAGTTCCTCCTCGAGCACGCGCGACTGGGCGTTGGTCCGATAGCAGATCGCGACCTCCGAGAGGTCGCGGCCGCGGCCGAGCGCCGAGGTCACCTCGCCGACGACGTAGTGCGCCTCCGCCCGGTCGTCGGGCAGGGTCGCGACGACGACCTTCTCCCCCTCGCCGCGGTCGGTCCACAGGCGCTTGCCGTGGCGCCCGGCGTTGCGCTGGATGACCGCGCCCGCGGCGCCGAGGATGTTCCCGGTCGAGCGGTAGTTCTGCTCGAGCCGGACCACCCGCGCGTCGGGATGGTCGCGCTCGAAGTCGAGGATCGCCCGCACGGTGGCGCCGCGGAAGCCGTAGATCGACTGGTCGTCGTCGCCGACGACGGCGAGGTTCGGGGAGCGGGCCGCGAGGCGCTGCAGCAGGACGTACTGCGCGCGGTTGATGTCCTGGTACTCGTCGACCAGCACGTGGCGGTGGCGCGCGCGGTAGCGGTCGCGGACGTCGTCGTCCGACGACAGCACGCGCACCATGCCGAGGATGAGCCCGCCGAAGTCGGTCGCGCCGGCGCGGAGGAGGAGCTCCTCGTAGCGCAGCGCGGCCCGCACCATCGGGTCGGTGCGCGGGTCGGAGCCGGCGTCGAGCGCGTCGGCGGCGTTCTTGCGCCGGTCGAGGAAGGCGCGCAACGCCTGGGGCGGGACGGCCTCCTCGCTCACGTCGAGGTCGGCGAGCGCCCGCTTGCACAGCGACAGGGTGTCGGCG
>Ga0208783_10002655_pt1 | contig 10201 bp, 6 predicted proteins | sample DEB19_08_DNA_2_FD_184529 | JGI IMG/M metagenome (GOLD analysis project Ga0208783, IMG submission 184529) | Aqueous microbial communities from the Delaware River and Bay under freshwater to marine salinity gradient to study organic matter... | ecosystem: Environmental > Aquatic > Marine > Coastal... | reverse complement strand
CCGGCTTCACCGACTTCAAGGTGGCCGATCTCTCGCTGGCCGACTTCGGCCGCAAGGAGATCGAGCTCGCCGAGGTCGAGATGCCCGGGCTCATGGCGTGCCGGGAGGAGTACGGCCCGCAGCAGCCGCTGGCCGGCGCTCGCATCACCGGGTCGCTCCACATGACGATCCAGACCGCCGTGCTGGTCGAGACGCTCGTGGCGCTCGGGGCCGAAGTGCGCTGGGCGAGCTGCAACATCTTCTCGACGCAGGACCACGCGGCGGCGGCGCTCGCGGCGCGCGGCATTCCGGTGTTCGCGTGGAAGGGCGAGACGCTCGAGGAGTACTGGTGGTGCACCGAACAGGCGCTGCGCTGGCCCGGTCACGTCGGCCCCAACATGATCCTCGATGACGGCGGCGACGCCACCCTGCTCATCCACAAGGGCGTCGAGTTCGAGAAGGCGGGTGCGGTACCCGACCCGGCGACGGCCGACAACGAGGAGTACGCGGTCGTGCTCGCGCTCCTCGGCCGCATCCTCTCGGAAACGCCGAACCTGTTCCACGAGATGGCCGCCGGGATCACCGGTGTCACCGAGGAGACGACGACCGGCGTCCACCGCCTCTACCAGATGCAGCAGGCGGGCACGCTGCTGTTCCCGGCGATCAACGTCAACGACTCGGTCACCAAGAGCAAGTTCGACAACCTCTACGGCTGCCGCCACTCGCTCATCGACGGCATCAACCGGGCGACCGACGTGATGATCGCGGGCAAGGTCGCGGTCGTCTGCGGCTACGGCGACGTGGGCAAGGGCTGCGTGCAGTCACTGCGCGGCCAGGGTGCCCGGGTGCTCGTGACCGAGATCGACCCGATCTGCGCGCTGCAGGCGGCGATGGAGGGTTACGAGGTCGTCACCCTCGAGGACGTCATCGACCGGGCCGACATCTTCATCACCGCCACCGGTAACGCCAACGTGATCACGGTCGATCACATGGCCCGGATGAAGCACAACGCGATCGTCGGCAACATCGGCCACTTCGACACCGAGATCGACATGGCCGGCCTCGCCCGGATGTCCGGGATCGTGCGCAACGTGGTGAAGCCCCAGGTCGACGAGTGGGTGTTCCCCGACGGTCACGCGGTGATCGTTCTCGCCGAGGGTCGCCTCCTCAACCTGGGCTGCGCGACCGGTCACCCGTCGTTCGTGATGTCGAACAGCTTCACCAACCAGGTGATCGCGCAGGTCGAGCTCTACTCGCACAGCGACTTCTACGAGCGCCGCGTGTACACGCTGCCGAAGCACCTCGACGAGAAGGTGGCCCGGCTGCACCTCGACAAGCTCGGGGCCAAGCTGACGGTGCTCTCCGAGACGCAGGCCGACTACATCGGCGTGCCGGTCGAGGGTCCCTACAAGCCCGACCACTACCGGTACTGATCGCCGTGGACGATCTCTCCGGGAGGCTCGCCGTCATCACCGGCGGGGCCAGCGGTATCGGATTCGCCATGGCCCGACGCTTCGCGGCCGAGGGCATGCGCGTCCTGATCGGCGACATCGAGGCCGGGGCGCTCGATGTCGCCGTCGCCGATCTCGCGGCGACGGGTGCCGAGGTCGTCGGCCGCGTGACCGATGTCGGTGACGGGGCTTCGGTGCAGGCGCTCGCCGATGCGGCCGCCGAGCTCGGTGGGGCCCACCTCGTGTGTCTCAACGCCGGGGTGGGCACCGGCGGTCTCTCCTGGGAGGTTCCGGTCGAGACGTGGGAGTGGGTCCTGCGCGTCAACCTGTGGGGCGTAGTGCACGGCGTGCGCAGTTTCGTGCCCCAGCTCATCGCCCGGGACGCAGGGCACCTCGTGGCGACGGCCTCCATCGCGGGCCTGGTGGCCGCGCCGTTCATGGCCCCGTACAGCGCGAGCAAGCACGGGGTCGTGGCGATCGCCGAGACCGTCCACCACGAGCTGGCGATGAGTGCGCCGCACGTGAAGGTGTCGGTCGTGTGTCCGGGCTGGGTCCGCACCCGCATCGCCGAGAGCGAGCGCAACCGACCGGCCGACCTCGCCGTCGAGGGTGACGGCGGGGCGGGGACGGCGGCTGTCCTCCAGAGCCTCCTCGACACGGGCATGGATCCCGGGGCGGTCGCCGACCAGGTGCTTGCCGCGGTCCGCGAGGAGCGCTTCTGGGTCCTCACCCACGACGACGAGGCCGACTTCTGGGTCGACGCGGTGCAGCGGCGCCTGCGCTCGATCGGGGAGCGGACCAACCCCGAACTCGGCTTCCCCCCGGTCTGAGATGGGCGGCGCCGAGCCGATCCCGCCGACCATCGCGTGGGATCGGGGAACGGTTCGCCTGATCGACCAGCGGGCCCTCCCCGGGCGGGTCCGGTTCGTGCGCTGCGCGACCACGGCCGAACTCTGCGATGCGATCGCAACGCTCGCCGTGCGCGGGGCTCCGGCCTTGGGCGCGGCGGGAGCCTTCGGCGTCGCCCTGGCCGCCGTGACGGAGTCCGACGGCCGGGCCGTTCGTGATGCGGCGTCCCGGCTCGCCGCCGTGCGGCCGACCGCGGTCAACCTGCGGTGGGGGGTCGAGCGGGCCCTCGCCGCGTTTGCCGAAGGGGGCGCCGACGCAGCCCTCGCCGCGGCGCGGGCCGTTGCGGAGGACGACGTGCGCCGCAATCGTGCGATCGGCCGTCACGGCCTCGCCCTCGTTCCGCCCGATGCCGTGATCCTCACGCACTGCAATACGGGTGCACTCGCGTGCGTCGGGTGGGGAACGGCGCTCGGGGTCATCCGGGCCGCGGCCGAGGCCGGAGCCCGACCCCAGGTGCTGGCGGGCGAGACCCGCCCCCTGCTCCAGGGTGCCCGGCTCACGATGTGGGAGTTGGATCGCCTCGGCATCCCGGCCGCCGTGGTCCCCGACGGTGCGGCAGCCGCCCTCATGGCCGGAGGCGGCGTCGACCTCGTCATCGTCGGCGCCGACCGCATCGCGGCCAACGGTGACGTCGCGAACAAGATCGGTACCTACTCCCTCGCGGTCGCGGCCCACCACCACGGGATCCCGTTCGTGGTTGCGGCCCCGACCTCGACCGTCGATCCGGCGACACCCGACGGCGCCGCGATCGAGATCGAGGAACGCGATCCCGATGAGGTGTTGGCGCTGCGGGGCGTCCGTATCGCCCCGGCCGGGGCGACGGCCCGCAACCCGGCGTTCGATGTGACGCCCGCGCGGCTGGTGCACGCGATCGTGACCGAGATCGGCATCGCCCGGGCGCCGTTCCGGCGTACGTTGGCCGCGCACGTGCGCCGGGCGGGCGACGCACCCCCCACCTAGCGTCGGTGCGGTGAGCCCGCTGGTCGACGAACTCCTGAATCGGCTGCTGCCCCTGGAGTGCGTCGGTTGCGGTGCAGTCGCGACCGGGTTGTGCCGAGCCTGCCGGGCGACGCTGACCGCTCCGCCCGCCGCCCGGCCGCCGGCCGGGGTCGACTGGTGGACTGCGGGCTGGGCGTACGAGGGTGCGGCGCGCGAGGTGGTGGCCCGGGCCAAGTACCGGGGTGCCCGCGTCGCGCTCGGTGTACTGGTCCCCGATCTCGTCGCGGCCATCGGGTGTTGTCCGATCCGGCCCGACGTCGTCACGTGGGCCCCGGCCTCGGCGCGCCGTCGGTCGGCCACGGGTACCGACCACGCCCGGATCCTCGCCCGCACGGTGGCGAGGGGCCTCGGACTCCCGGCCCGTTCGCTTCTGTGCCGTGCACCGGGACGACCGCAGACGGGCGAGTCGGCGACGGCCCGCCGCCTCGGGCCGTCGCTCCGGCCGCGGCGCCCGGTGGTGGGGGCAGCCGTGCTCGTCGTCGACGACGTCGCCACCACGGGGGCGACCCTGGCGAGCGCGGCGCGTGCCCTGCGGGCGGCGGGTGCGACACGCGTCGTGGGGGCGACGCTCACGCGCACGCCGGTCCGAACGCCGATGTCGCGTCGGTAGGCTCGACCCATCAGGTTCGACCCGCAGGTGCTTTCCCGGTGAGTGCGTTCGTACCGCCCGACGACGGACCCGTTCAGGTGCTCCTCGTCGACGACCACGCGCTGTTCCGGCGCGGGCTCGCTCTCGTGCTCGGGGCCGAGGTCGACCTCGAGGTGGTGGGTGAGGCCTCGCACGGGGTCGAGGCGGTCGAGCGCGCGGCGGAACTGCAGCCGCACGTCGTCGTGATGGACGTGCGTATGCCGGGCATGGGAGGGGTCGAAGCCACCCGGAGGATCCGCCAGGCCCAACCGGCGACCCGGGTCGTGATGCTCACCGGCTCGACCGAGGACGACGACCTCTTCGGCGCGCTGCGGGCCGGCGCGTCGGGCTATCTCCTGAAGGAGGTCGCGATCGACGAGATCGCGGCCGCGGTCCGGGCGATCGCGCGCGGTCAGGCGCTGGTGTCGCCCTCGATGGCGGCCCGGCTCGTCGCCGAGTTCAACGCGCTCTCCCGGCGGGTCGACGAACAGCACGACCACGCGCCCCGCCTCACCGATCGCGAGCTCGAGGTGCTCCGGCTCGTAGCCCGCGGTCTGGCCAACAAGGAGATCGCCGCCGAACTCGTCATCGCCGAGAACACGGTGAAGAACCACGTGCGCAACATCCTGGAGAAGCTGCAGGTCCGCACCCGCATGGAGGCGGCGCTGTACGCGGTGCGGGAGCGTCTGGTCGACACGGCCTAGCGGCGCCCGCGCGCACCCCGGCGGCCTGCAGCAGGCCCGGGAGGGGGCGCCGGTACACTCGGCTCCCGCATGGGCCTCTTCTCCAAGATCCTCCACGCGGGCGAGGGCAAGCGGCTCAAGGCCGTTCAGGCGGTCGTTCCGCTCGTCAATGCGCTCGAGCCCGAGATCTCGCGCCTGTCCGACGCCGAGTTGGCCGGACGCACGGTCGACTTCAAGCAGCGGGTCGAGCGCGCCCGCCGCGATGCCCGCGACGCCGAGGCGGCGCGGGTCGCGACCGCCGATGTGCTCGACGACCTCCTGCCCGAGGCCTTCGCGGTCGTGCGCGAGGCGGCCAAGCGGGTGCTCGGCCAGCGGCACTTCGACGTGCAGGTGATGGGCGGCACGGCGCTCCACCTCGGGTGGGTGGCCGAGATGCGCACGGGTGAGGGCAAGACCCTCGTGGCGACGCTGCCGTCCTACCTCAACGCGCTCTCGGGTCGGGGCGTCCACGTGGTCACGGTCAACGACTACCTGGCCCGGCGCGACGCCCAGTGGATGGGGCGCGTGCACCGCTTCCTCGGTCTCGACGTCGGGTCGGTAGTGCCCGACGACTCCACACCCGACGAGAAGCGGGCTGCGTACGCCTGCGACATCATCTACGGCACCAACAACGAGTTCGGCTTCGACTACCTGCGCGACAACATGGTCGTCTCCCTCGAGGAGCAGGTGCAGCGGGGGAGCCGCCAGGTGGGGATGGCCCCGCACTACTTCGCGATCGTCGACGAGGTCGATTCGATCCTGATCGACGAGGCCCGTACTCCGCTGATCATCTCGGGCCGGGTCGCCGATGCGGCCGACCTCTACTACCAGTTCGCCCGCATCGTGCGCGGTCTCGAACGTGACCGTGACTACGAGGTCGACGAGGCGAAGCGCACGGTGGTGCCGACCGAGGACGGTGTCGCCCGCGTCGAAGAAGCACTCGGCGTCGAGAACGTCTTCGAGCACGTCCACCAGAACTTCGTGCACCAGATGGCCCAGGCGCTCAAGGCCAAGGAACTGTTCAAGCGCGACGTCGACTACATCGTCCAGGGCGGCGAGGTGAAGATCGTCGACGAGTTCACCGGGCGCATCCTCGAGGGTCGCCGCTGGAGCGAGGGTCTCCACCAGGCCGTCGAAGCCAAGGAGGGCGTGAAGATCAAGGAGGAGAACCAGACGCTGGCGACGGTCACCCTCCAGAACTACTTCCGCATGTACGAGAAGCTCTCGGGCATGACCGGCACCGCCTCGACCGAGGCGGGCGAGTTCGCTCACACCTACGACCTCCAGGTGGTCTCCATCCCGACCAACCGCGACATGGTTCGCGTCGACCAGGCCGACTTCGTCTACAAGTCGGAGGAGGCCAAGTTCGCGGCGGCGGTCGACGACATCCTCGAACGCCACGAGAAGGGTCAGCCCGTGCTCGTCGGCACGATCTCGGTCGAGAAGTCGGAACGGCTCTCGCGTGCGCTCGAGAAGCGGGGGATCCCGCACTCGGTCCTCAACGCCAAGCAGCACTCGCGTGAGGCCGAGATCGTCACCCAGGCCGGCCAGTTGGGAGCGGTCACGGTGGCGACCAACATGGCGGGCCGCGGGGTCGACATCCTCCTCGGTGGCAATCCCGAGGGTCTCGCCCGGCGCGAGTGCGTGCGTGAGGGAATCGAGCCCGGCGACGAGGGTTACGAGGCCCGGTTCGAGGCGCTGGTCGAGCGGTTCACGGCCGAGTGCCGCGAGGAGGGCGCGCAGGTACGCGAACTCGGCGGGCTCTACGTGCTCGGAACCGAGCGGCACGAGTCCCGCCGGATCGACAACCAGTTGCGCGGGCGTTCGGGTCGCCAGGGTGATCCCGGCGAGACCCGCTTCTACCTGTCGCTCGAAGACGAGCTCATGCGCCTGTTCGCCACCGGGATGATGTCGCGGGTGATGAACGCGTCCTTCCCCGACGACGTCCCGCTCGAGTCGAAGATGGTCACCCGGGCGGTGGAGCGGGCCCAGGGCACCGTCGAGGGCCGCAACTTCGAGATCCGCAAGAACGTTCTCAAGTACGACGAGGTGATGAACCAGCAGCGCAAGGTGATCTACCAGCGCCGCCAGCAAATCCTCGACGGCGGCGACCTGCGGGTCGAGGCCGAGGAGGCGATCGAGTCGGCGATCGCCCGGCTCGTCGACCAGTACTGCGGGGGCGAGTTCGCCGAGAGCTGGGACCTCCCCGGTCTGCTCGACGCCGCCCGCTCCTACTTCCCGACCCGGCTGAGCGAGGACGACCTGCGCGACGTCGGCGGCCGCACGGGGGTCGAGCGGCTGTTCGTCGACGACGCCCTGGGGGTCTACGCCGACAAGGAGGAGCAGGTCGGAGCGGAGAACCTGCGCGACATCGAGCGTCGCGTCATGCTCTCGGTGCTCGACCAGCACTGGCGCGAGCACCTCTACGAGATGGACTACCTCCAGGAGGGCATCAACCTGCGGGCCATGGGGCAGCAGGATCCGCTCGCCGAGTGGCAGCGCGAGGGCTTCGACATGTTCGAGGCCATGATGGGTCTCATCGAGGACGACTTCGTCCGCTACGTGTTCCACCTCCAGGTCGTGGTCGACGAGGAGCCCCGGCAGGACCTCCGCAACGTCTCGTACAGCGCCCCCGGAGATCCCGTGGGCGGCGAGCAGGCGATCCTCGCCGCTATGGCGGCCGACCCCGAACTGCCGGCGGCCGAGGCCGTCGGGTCCGGGGCTCCGGCGGGCACGATGACCCAGCAGCCGGTTCGGGTCGACAAGACGCCGGGGCGCAACGAGCCCTGTCCGTGCGGGAGCGGCAAGAAGTACAAGCTCTGCCACGGGAAGTGACCGTGCGCGACTTCTCCGAAGACCTCGCCGCGCTCGCGCGCCGCATCGACGAGGCCCGGGGCTACCTGCGGATCGCCGACGGCCGCACGCGCTACGCCGAACTCGAGGAGCAGGCGAGCGAGCCCGGTCTCTGGGACGATGCCGAGCGGGCTCGGGCCGTGACCTCGGAGCTGGCCCGCGTCCGCGACGACCTCGGGGCCTTCGACGCATTGGAGCGTCAGGTCTCCGACGTCGCGACGCTGTTCGAACTCGCTCGCGAGGAGGACGACGACTCCCTGGAGCCCGAGATCGTCGAGGGCATCGAGGCCCTGCGGGTCGACCTGGACCGCACCGAACTGCGGGCCCTCTTCGCGGGCGAGCACGACGAACGCGACGCGATCTGCGAGATCCACTCGGGTACCGGCGGCACCGACGCCCAGGACTGGGCGCAGATGCTCCTGCGGGCGTACACACGCTGGGCTCAGGCCCACGGCTTCGCGGTCGAGGTCGACGAGGTGCAGGAGGGCCAGGAGGCGGGAATCACGTCGGCCACGTTCACGGTGAAGGGCCGGTACGCCTTCGGGTTCTTACAAGCCGAGCGGGGAGTCCACCGCCTCATCCGGATTTCCCCCTTCGACGCCAACGCGCGACGACAGACGGCTTTCGCCTCGCTCGACTGTGTCCCTGCGCTGGAAGAGGCCGAGGAGCCCGAGATCGATCAGGGTGATCTCCGAGTCGACACCTACCGGTCGTCGGGGGCCGGGGGCCAGCACGTCAACGTCACCGATTCGGCCGTGCGGATCACCCACCTTCCAACCGGGATCGTCGTGTCGTGCCAAAACGAGCGATCGCAGTTGCAGAACCGTGCCCGAGCGATGCAGATCCTCGCCGCTCGCCTCGCCGAGCGGATGCGCGAAGAACGACGCAAGGAACTCGACCGACTCGCGGGCGAGAAGCGCGAGGTGGGTTTCGGCAGCCAGATCCGAACTTACACGCTGGCGCCGTACCAACTGGTGAAGGACGAGAGGACCCGCTTCGAGACCGGCAACGTTCAAGCCGTGCTCGACGGGGATTTCGACGATCTCATGGAGTCGTTCTTGCGCTGGCGCCGCGGGTCCGACGCGGTAGCATGAGGTCTGCCGCCGCCGGTCCGCACCCGATCGTGGTTCGCGTCCCGGCTCCCTCCCCGACCGGCACCGGTGCTCGCGCATGATTCGCTTCGAGGACGTCACGAAGGTCTACAAGGGTGAGCACACCGCGCTCCGCAACGTGTCGCTCGAGATCCCGAAGGGCGAGTTCGTCTTCCTGATCGGACCTTCGGGTTCGGGGAAGTCGACGTTCCTCAAACTCCTGCTGCGCGACGAAGTGGCCACATCGGGGAAGGTGCTCGTCGCCGGGCGCGACATCGGACGCCTAGGCGCCTGGAAGGTCCCGTCGCTGCGCCGCAACATCGGGTGCGTGTTCCAGGACTTCAAGTTGCTGCCGTCGAAGACGGTCTACGAGAACGTGGCCTTCGCGCTCGAGGTCATCGGCCGGCCGCGCAGCGTCATCCGCACCCAGGTGCCGCAGATCCTCGAGCTCGTCGGTCTCGGCCACAAGTCCGACAGTTTCCCGGGGGAGCTCTCCGGCGGTGAGCAGCAGCGGGTGTCGGTCGCCCGCGCCTTCGTGAACCGGCCGTTGATCCTTCTCGCCGACGAGCCCACCGGCAATCTCGACCCCGAGACGACGGTCGGCATCATGCGACTTCTCGACCGCATCAACCGCACCGGAACCACGGTGGTGATGGCAACCCACGACCAGCGGATCGTCGACGCCATGCGGCGGCGGGTGCTGGAGCTCGATCACGGCAACGTGGTGCGCGACCAGGCTCGCGGCGTCTACGGCGTGGAGGCCTGACCGTGGCTCGCCTCGCCTACTTCGCCCGCGAGACCTTCATCTCGCTGCGCCGTAACCTCCTCATGACGATCGCCGGGATCATCACGGTGGCGGTGTCGCTGTTCCTCTTCGGCGGTATCCGGCTCGTGCAGACGGTCGTCGACCACGGCACCTCGAAGTGGAAGAACGGCGTCGAGCTCGAGATCTTCATGAAGCCCGACGCCCCGGCGGCGCAGGTGGCGGCGATCCGGGCCTCGCTCGAGGACGACGAGCCCGCCCTGGTCAAGCGCTACCGCTTCCTCGACCACCAGGCGGCCTACGCCGAGTTCAAGAAGATCTTCCGCGATCAGCCTGCGCTGATCGAGAGCACTACGCCCGATGTGCTCCCCGAGTCGTTCCGGGTGAGTCCGGTGACGGCCGAGAAGACCGAGGTCGTCGCCGACAAGTACCGCACGGCGCCCGGTGTCGATGTCGTGGTCACCGCTCAGGAGCAGGTGAAGAAGCTCTTGTCGGCGACCCGGTGGATCAACCTCGGCTTCACGGCGATTGCGTTGGCCCTGCTCGCGTCGTCACTCTTCCTCATCGTGAACACGATCCGGCTCGCGACGTTCGCCCGCCGCCGTGAGATCGAGGTCATGAAGCTCGTCGGGGCATCGAACTGGTTCGTGCGCATCCCGTTCCTGGCCGAGGGATTCGCGCAGGGGGTGATCGGGGCCGGTCTCGCCGTCGGGTTCCTCGCCGGTCTCAAGGTCGTCATCGCCAACCTGGTCGAGAACCGAACCGACATCCTGCAGTCGTTCTACGTGACCAACTCCGATGCGTTC
>Ga0208783_10002653_pt1 | contig 10202 bp, 9 predicted proteins | sample DEB19_08_DNA_2_FD_184529 | JGI IMG/M metagenome (GOLD analysis project Ga0208783, IMG submission 184529) | Aqueous microbial communities from the Delaware River and Bay under freshwater to marine salinity gradient to study organic matter... | ecosystem: Environmental > Aquatic > Marine > Coastal... | reverse complement strand
GGTCCTTCATGCCCGCAGGACATGACGCCCCCAATTCAGGTTATGAGCCGGAGAGGCGTTCTCCGCGTAGTCACGGCGCGCTTACAGGTACGATGCCCGCAAGGCACCCCTCGGCCGACGCGCCTTACAAGTATCGGCCTCAATTTCTTATGAGAACCAAATCAAGGGTAAATTCGGCTGGTGTCTACACCAAGCCCGCGCTCAGGAAGCGCCTGTTCCAGCGGATCAAGTCGGGCACCAAGGGTGGACGAGCCGGTCAATGGAGCGCCATCAAAGCCATGCGTCTGGCGAGTGCCTACAAGAAGGCGGGAGGAGGCTATCGTAATTAACCATGAAAAAGCCTCAATTGGATCTCCAGAAGTGGATGGGTGAGAAATGGCGGACAAACTCCGGAAAACCCTCCCTAAAGACGGGGGAGCGCTTCCTCCCCAGCGCGGCATGGGATGCCTTAAGTCCTGCGGAGAAAGCGGCGACAAACGCCGCAAAACGTAAGGGGATGAAGGCGGGCAAGCAGTTCGTACCCCAGCCGAAGAAGATCGCGGAAAAGACCAGCAAGTACCGTTAAACCTAAACCTAAATAGTCATGCCATTCACCTCTGCCAAACAACGTTCTTACCTGTGGGCCAAGGAGCCTGCTGTTGCTAAGCGTTGGACCAAAAAGTACGGTTCCAAGATTCGCCCCAAGAAGAAGAAGTGAGCTAGCCACTTCATGGCCCGAGCGGGGTTATTTTGTCCCCTAAATGACCAATACCCCTAGCCAATCACCCCGCAATCCAAACCCCCATGATCGTTGGGTTGCTCCAGAACACGCTCGTTTCGCCCGCAGCATGAGGAGAGATTACATCCGAGATGACTTCGGCAGACCGATTCGTCCCTTGAAAAGAGAGTTGTTAGTCGATAATAGACCGCTAGTTATGAAAGAAGCCAAAGATATTTCAAAAAAGTAGTTGATTTCTGCATCCGCTATGGTACCTTGATCGTAGTTAGGATGCGTTGTAGCAGACGCGAGTGAATTTCAGTTAGAGAAAGTGAAATCCGGTCGTGCCTGCTACCACGCCCGGATTTTTCTTTTTGTATCTCAGAGCCCCCCAGTTGGAAACAAGAAGAGCCCAGCCACGCTGCCTGAACAAGGCTCGTCTCTGGGGATCGGTGGCAGGGAGCGTCGAACGCCTAAACTCCAACCCTGCCTAATATGTGGCCGCAAGGCCTGAGGACTGGTCGCACACCCCCCTGCTGAAGTATTGGAACAAGCCGAGCAGTAGCGACTGGAAGTACACGGATACCTCGCCTCTCGTTATACAGAGTCGATTCCATAAACGCCTCATCCCTAACAAGGGGTGAGGTGTAGCCGTTTGCCTACATCGTTACCAGAGTAGGTTCCAAGCCGCGAGGGGTCAACCCATTCAAGGGTTGACAAGGCAATGAAAATGTGAATACCGCTATGTACTAAATCCTAACCACTTGTTAATAAGTGGGGTGGTTTTGTAACAAATCATGATCAATACCAATACCCCTGAGAAGACGGGGATCAGGAGATTGTTTTGGGATATTGAGACTTCTCCTAACGTGGTCTTCTGCTGGAGGGCTGGGATGGATAACAACATAAGTCACGACAACATCCTCCATGAAAGAAAGATCATCTGTATTGGGTACATGTGGGAGGGAGACAAGAAGGCATCGGTTCTTAGATGGGATAAGGATCAGGATGACAAGGCTATGCTTGAGCGTTTTCTTCTGGTGGCGAACGAAGCTGATGAGCTTGTCGCCCACTATGGGGATAGGTTTGATCTCCCATGGTTACGGACGAGGTGCCTCTACCACGGACTCCCTCCCTTGCCCAAGTACAAGACAATTGACACGAAGGCCTGGGCCTCAAAGCACTTTTACTTTAACTCCAACAAACTCGATTACATCGGCAGCTTCCTCGGTTTCGGTCATAAGCTCGACACGCATTTCGACCTTTGGAAGAAGATCGTTCTTCAAAAATGCGGAAGGTCGTTGGACTACATGTGCAAGTACTGCGGCAGAGACGTTGAGTTACTGGCGAAAGTCTACGAGAAATTGAGGTTGCATGTGGCGGCAAAGACCCATGCCGGAGTGGCTTTGGGGAATGAGACTTGGACTTGCTCCCATTGCGGATCGGAGGATGTCAAGAAGTCGAAAACGGTGTACTCGGCTGCTGGTACGGTGAAGCACCAGATGCGCTGCAATTCCTGCCACGGATATTACTCCATCTCTCAAACGGCCAAGAAAGGCTATGATGAATCCATGAAGAAGAAGAAAAAGAACGGTAGCTGCAAATAACCATGTCCGACGAAGAGAAGGATAACATCGTCATCAGGAAACTGGTGCCGAACGCCATAGTTGTTCCAGTCGATGGAAGGGAGGTGATTGTCCCTACCGATAGGGGTGAGAACGCCCGCATGAATATGATGGTGGCCTCCGTGATGAGGTCGCTGCTGATGGAGAACATCAAGAACTACAAGGACAAGGAGGTCACTTTGACGCCAAAGGAGCTGGCGGATCTGGCCAAAGCCCTGAAGGACATCAATTCAGCCTCCCTTGAGATTTACGCCGCCGCCGAAAGCAAGGCCAACCCGCTGGAAGGAATCAAGGTTGCCGATCCATCCCACGCCTCCAAGCCTCTTTCCTTTGACAAGATCAAGAAGCCAACCATCGAAGTAAAAGCTGACAATGAATCAGGATAAAGTATTGAATCTAGGCGTTAAGGATCTTCTTCCTGCTTTTGAGAAGAATCCTCCGACGGAACCCCGCTTCTACCATTTCATGGTATCCGCCAAGAACTTCCACGAAGCTGACATCATCATTTACAAGCAGGATGGAAAACCTGATTACGTCATCAAGGACCGGTTTGGTCGCCTTGAAAAGAAGGCATGACGATTGACCACGCCAAGGAGCTTAACCGGCTCTGCGCGGATGGCCTTTGGATGGCCGCCGGAACGAGGATCTGCCAGATCCTAGAGACGGACCATGTCGTGTCTAACAACGCCGAGGGACTTAAGGTGGTGCAGGACCTCCTCCAGCATCTGCTGGATAGCGAGATGTACCTTGAGGCGGCAACCCTCCAATGGGGTCCGGAGCAATTCAACACGGAGCCGGAATCAACCGTGCGTGTCTTCAAGGCCATGCAGGAAGGTTCCACCGTTCTACTCATGGGCGCTTCGTCGATGAGTAAGTGTCTCCATCCGGACACGCCCGTAATCATGTTCGATGGATCCGTTAAAATCGCCAAAGAGGTAAAGGTTGGCGATCAACTGATGGGTGACGACTCAACACCACGAAAGGTCCTTGTCGCCAATCCCGGATTCGGGCCGATGTACCGAATTACCCCTGAACGTGGAGAGCCTTGGGAATGCAACGATGCCCATATCCTTTCGTTAAGGGTATCTGCCCATAAGAAATGCGGCTCAGGATGCCTTAGTAAGAAATGGAGGAAGGGAGATGTAATTGACATCCCGATCAAGGAATACTTGGAACTTTCCAAGGATAAGAAGAACCTCCTCAAGCAATTCCATGTCGGAGTGGAGTTTGAGGAGAAACCACTTCCATTTGATCCTTACATCTACGGAGCTTGGATAGGCGATGGAGGATTTGATGTGCCCGCCCTCCATACTCCCGATGGCCCCATGGCCAAGCGTTGGGTGGAGTACTTTCAGGCCCTAGGCTACCGAATCTGGTCGGGATATCATGATAAGTGTCCAATGTGGGCGGCGAGATGGCCTGAAAACGGGAAAAACCCGTTTCTGGACTTCATCAGAACCAGCAGGATCAATGGGGAAAAAACTATCCTGAATGACTACTTGGTCAACTCAAGGGAGAACCGGCTTAAGCTTCTTGCCGGTCTTATCGACTCGGATGGATGGGTCTCCTGCAAAACATCCTACCAATTCGTCACTAAGCATGAGGCTTTGGCTAATCAGGTGATGCGTTTGGCCCGTTCATTGGGGTACGCTTCCACGGTAACGCCGCGAGTCCACAGGATCAAATCCATCGGTTTTTCCGGAACCTACTTCCATGTTGGAATATCGGGGGTTGGAATAACTGAAATCCCGACTTTGGAAAAACATGCCTTGGAGCCGAAAACAAAGAAAAACCTTTGTAACACAGGATTCAAGGTGGAGCCCATCGGCGACGGAAAGTATTACGGATTTGTCATCGACGGAAACCATCGGTTCCTGCTGGGCGATTTTACGGTAACCCATAATACGTATGCCGCTGGCGCATACATGCTTTTGGATTACTTGCGCGATCCATTCTACACCACCGTCAAACTAGCCGCCGTCAATGAAGATCATCTCCGAAAAAACCTTTTTGCCCACGTTGTTAATCTCTACCGCTCTTGCGCTATTCCTAGCGCGTACGAGATCACCGTACAGGATTCGACTTTGTGGATGGGAGTCAAAGCCGCCGGTTATGGCTTTGGCATCTCCGGAATTGCATTTAAGCAATCCCAAGAAACGTCCGGTCAGTTCAAAGGGTACAAGGCGCAACCGGTGCGGAAAAAGAAGCACGAGAAGTTCGGCTACCTGTCCCGATTGCGGGTGCTCGGCGACGAAGGGCAAAACTGGCCGAACGGGCCGTTCAAGGACTTCAACTCGCTCATCGCGTCCAAATCCGGCACGGAGCTCATCAAGATCGCCGTAGCCTTCAATCCCGAGTCTTCCTCCGTCCATGTGGTGCAACTGGCGGAACCGGAGCATGGCTGGTCCGTGGATGACATGGATCGCCTGTACGACTGGAGTTCCAAGGCGGGTTGGCGCGTTTGCCGGTTGGATGCGGCGCTATCGGAGAACGTCAAGCAACGGGTTGTAGTCTACCCTGGCCTTCAAACTTACGAAGGTTTCATCTCCTATCTGAAGGCGGGAGGAGATAACTCACCAAACTACTCCTGCTTTGCCCGTGGCTGGCCCCCGATGAAGGGCGATGTCAACACGATAATCCCGCCTCAATGGCCGCAGGAAGCAAGGGGAGAAGCGACCTTCATCGAGAACCCAGAAGTATTTGCCTCCGTAGACTTGGCATTCATGGGCAAGGACTCCGCCCAGATGGCGATAGGAAGATGGGGTCTGGCATCCGGCTGGGAGGACCATATGGGCCGTTTCCAACCCTTCAAAGACAGGCTTAACTCCGCCAAGGACAAGCCCCGCCACGTTCTCCAGATAGACCAGCTGATCCCATTGGAGAAGCACGATAACACGGTCAAGATGGCGGAAGAGATCATGGGTCGCTGCAAGATGCTGCAAATAGATCCAGATCATGTCGCCGTGGACAAAACGGGCTATGGTTTCGGAACTTGGTCCCACCTCTGCAAGGTATGGGGAGAAGTACTAGGAATCGCTTGGAACGAAAAGGCTTCCGAGTTAAAGATCTTAGCTGAAGACCAGAACGGAGCCGACAAACAATGCGATGGGCTCATGTCCGAGATGTGGTGGGCTTTCCGACGCTGGTTGGATCCGTCCTGCCGCGCCATCCTGATCAATCCCATCATCCCTCCTCAACCTCTCCATACCCAGCTAACCAGCAGGCGTTACAGGACGGGGGCAAAGGGAATCAAGGTAGAAGCCAAGGAGGAGTACAAGTCCCGCAACCAGAACTCTCCTGACGAGGCTGATGCCGTCATCATGCTAGTGCACATGATCCGCCAAACGTCGGACGTAATCCCTGGCTTGGTGGAGCACCAGATCAACCGCCCTGAGTCCGGTCAATCTAACATCAAGCTTTATTCCATGAAGAGCTACGTCAACGTGGAAGCGGACGACTCAATCTCAATCGACGGAGCCGATGAATCTTAAGCTAAGAGAAGAGATTCGGGAAAGCCTGAAGCCAAAGCCGTTTGTTCCGTGGAAACCGGAACATATCCAGATAAAGCATAACTCCATGCGGCAACCATTTGGAGGACATCACTTTGAAGACAGGTCCGTGATGTTCAAAGCCGAATCCTTTGATGAGCTAGTGGAGAAAATTCGTGATTTCCGAATAGCGAACGGAATTAAAATTGGAAACCCAAAGGAGGAAGTTCTGATCTACTACGCCAAAAACTGGCCATGGTTGGTCGAGGAGGATAAATGTCCGCCAAAAGAGCGACCGAATGAGCGGTACGATATATGGAGAGACTTCATCTTTGGAATGAAAAAGACTCCAATTCGGAAGTACGCCAATGACAAGGAGATGCGTACAAGATACGAAGTATGCGAAAAATGCAAGTTTCGGAAAAAGGTAACTCCGAGAGACAAGGATGAGTTTCAAGCTTTGAAACAAAAAGTGTTCGTATTTTGCAGGGGTTCAATGGTTTGTGGAATGGATCAATTCTGCGACTTGCATCAGGCGCCGATTCCTGTACTATTGGCCGCAGAAACAACAAAGGATCTGGTTCCCCCGAAAGACGGAAACGGATCTGCCGAATGTTGGATCAAATCGGTTCCTTAATTCTCTTTTGGCTGGCGCTTAAAACGTGGTAAGGTCTTGGCAGTGGGGTGAGTGTTTGTCATCCCGTGGCCCGCAAGGGCACGAAGTCTTTCCTTACCGTGGGTATACTGCCTAAGTCCCACCAGCCTCCCTTTTATTCCATGAATGTATTGATCGGTTGCGAGTATAGCGGTGTCGTCCGCTCGGCATTTCGTAAGCTTGGCCATGACGCATGGTCCTGCGACTTGCTGCCGTCCGACGACCAAAGTGAATTTCATTACCAAGGCGATGTGTTTGAAGCCATCAACCGTCGTTCGTGGGATCTTGCCATTTTCCATCCTCCATGCACACATCTTGCGGTATCCGGAGCCTGCTGGTTCAAAAACAAACAGAAGGAGCAGGTTGAAGCCTTGGAGTTTGTCCGCAGGCTATTGGATGCGCCGATACCCCGCATTGCTTTGGAGAATCCAGTATCTATCATTTCCAGCCGTATCAGGAAGCCATCCCAGATCATCCAGCCCTACGAGTTTGGCCATGACGCCTCCAAGCGCACTTGCCTGTGGTTAAAGAACCTGCCGCTGCTGAAACCAACTCAATACGTCGAACCCAAGATCACGACCTACAAGGGTAAAGAGGTTAAGAGATGGGGCAATCAAACGCCGCAAGGATCCAACAAACTCGGCCCGTCAGAGGATCGCTGGAAGCTACGCTCCACCACTTTTCAAGGCATCGCCGATGCCATGGCATCCCAATGGGGCTGCCTCTAAGACTTAGACCCAAACACAAATGGACGCATCAGAACTAAATCGTAGGCTCATCGACAGATCACAGGAGGTGTGCTCGCATCTCCTTCCCAACGGCAAGGTACGCGGAAACGTGTACTTGGTTGGAGGCATAGATGGATCGGCTGGGGAATCACTCCAGATAACCCTCACAGGAGCCGCCGCAGGCCGTTTTAAGGACTTTGCGGACCCCGACAATACCAAGGGCGCAACCTTCCTCTGGTTATGGTCCAAAGTCAAAGGAATCACCTTTTCCGAGGCCATTAATCAAGCTAAGGAGTTCTTGGGTATCAAGGACGAGGACTTCGGGGTCAGGAAGCACAAGGAACGGATCTTCTCCAAGCCAGAAAAGGGAGGTGTACGCCTAGCCGAACCTAATAGCGAGGTAATGGACTATTTGGTGATTACCCGTCAAATAGACCCCATCGTCATCGCCAATGCCAAGATAGCTGAAACCGATGACGGCAAGGCCATCGTATTCCCCTTCATTGAGACTGATCCCGAGACTGGAAAGGAATCTGCCGTTCATCGGAAGTACCTATCCTTGGAACGGCCAAATGGCAAAAAGGACTCTTGGACCACCAAAGGCACCAAGCGATGCCTATTCGGAAAGAATCTGATCGGAGGAGCCGTTTCTGATTTGGTTATCTGCGAAGGCGAGATTGATGCCCTTTCTTGGAACTCCGTGGGCATTCCCGCCGTGTCTATTCCCAATGGGGTATCCGACTTCGATTGGGTGGATCTGGACTGGGAGTGGCTTGATCGCTTCGAGAAGATCTATGTCAGCACCGACATGGATGAACCCGGAATCGCCTGCTCAAAAGAGATTTGCAAAAGACTAGGGCTTCATCGGTGCTACATCGTAACTCTGCCAAAGAAGGATGCCAATGACTGCCTTCTTGACGGGATGAAGAAGGAGGACTTCGAGAAGTGCCTCCATACCGCCAAGGCCATAGAACTGGACGAGATCAAGAAGCCCAACGAGTACACCTCCGAGGTTATGGAGTACTACACGACCGACTGGAGCAAGCGCGGTTGGTCAACCCCTTGGTTTCCGGCCCTTCCTTGGAGGGTCCGCAAAGCCGAGTTCACGGTATTGTCGGGGTTCTCTGGAAGCGGCAAAACCGTAGCTCTTAACCAGCTCATGCTCCACCTAGTCCAGCAGGGCTGCAAGGTCATGGACGCATCATTGGAGATAAAGCCAGGAATGACCCTTTACAACATGACCCGTTGCGCCCTAGCCAAGCGGGAAAGCTCCAAACAAGAGATAGAGTCCTGCATTGAATGGCTAAACGACTCCGTATTCTTCCTAGATTGCATTGGAACGGTCTCCGTGGATCGCCTGATGCATTCCATGGAATACGCCCGCAAACGCCATGGAATCGACATCTTTGTCATCGACTCCCTCTTCAAGTGCGGATTAGACCCTACCGACTTCGGTGCCCAGCGAACCTTTGCTGACAAGCTCACCAGCTTCTGCAATAATACCGGAGCCCATGTAATTCTAGTCGCTCATTCCCGTAAAACCATGAACGGCAACGAGCACGCCATCCCCAGCAAGTCAGATGTAGCCGGATCCTCCGATCTGACCAATGCCGCATTCAATGTTATTGTATGGTGGCGTAACAAGATGAAGAAGCGTAAGTTAGATGAGGCTCGTCAATCCATTCCGCCAAATAACGAGCAAATAGCCGAATGGCTTGATGCCCCAGACGGTAAGGCTGTCCTTGATAAGCAACGGTTTGGGGATGGGGATGAGGCCGAAGTTGCGGTATGGTTTAATGGCGATTCCTGCCAGTTCCACACCACAAACAATAGGAAAACGCCCTATTTTGCGCTAAAATAAGCGATTTTGATACGATTTATGACGATTTAGCTTGATTTTGATCTAATTATGTGGGGATAGTCGGTCAGAAAATCCATGGCCGACTATACTCCTTCCCCTAATAACGTGTTAAACGACGATGTCGGAAACACGCCAATCGTAAGCCCAGAGCTTACGGTTGAGAACAGGACAATCAGCAATGCGGCCCAAGCATACTCGGTATGCGACACATTGGTTTCTGATTGGAAGAAGGGCATCCTAAATGCTGCGAGAATAACATCCAAGCTCAATGGAGAACGCCCCTACAACCAAAAGAAGCTCAAGGACTCCGGAAAGGATTGGAAGACTAACATCTCCACAGGATTCCTTGCCTCGGAGTGCGGCAAAGTCATCCCGCGCTTCTACATGCCGATTAAGACGGCAAAGTATCTTACTGCTTCGGAACTGCCTCCCGGTTGGCCAAACGGCGTCGAAAAAACCCAGCATTTCCGCCAAACCATCACGGATGCCGTAAGGAATTGGCCTAAGTTCAACTTTTATGTTCGTGGGCTTTCCCGCGAAGTTGCCGTCTTTGGATTCGGTTTCAATGTGTTCTTTGACGAATACGAGTGGCGCCCCACCCTGATGCGGATGGACAAGGGTTTTGTTCCTCAGGGAACAGAGGTCATGGAAGAACCCCAATTCTTCATGGCCAAGTACGATTACAAGCCATCCGAGCTTCTTAGCCTTCTTCGTTCCTCGGTCGAAGCTGGCCGTACGGAATGGAACGTGGACAATGTGGTAGCCGCCATCAATGCGGCCTATCCGCCTCCGGTTGATTCAACCTATCCAGAAGCCCGTTCCTACGAGGAGCTTATCCGTCAGGCTACTTGGGGCTACAGCTACACAAAAGGTGCCAAGATGATCCGCACCTACCATCTCTTTGCCAAGGAGACAACTGGTCGCGTATCCCACTATGTTCTTCTTTCCAACCAAAGTGCCGTGGCTCCCACTTCTGTCGGTTCTCCTGTGGACGACTCGAAGATGCTTTACCAGAGCCTTGATCAGTTTGAATCCATGGACGATGTGGTCAACACCATGGTTTTCGATTATGGTGATGGCACCGTCCACGGTGCTTGGGGCGTAGGCCAGATCCTGTACGATCTTGCCGTTCAGGTCGAAAAGATTCG
>Ga0208783_10002651_pt1 | contig 10205 bp, 11 predicted proteins | sample DEB19_08_DNA_2_FD_184529 | JGI IMG/M metagenome (GOLD analysis project Ga0208783, IMG submission 184529) | Aqueous microbial communities from the Delaware River and Bay under freshwater to marine salinity gradient to study organic matter... | ecosystem: Environmental > Aquatic > Marine >... | reverse complement strand
GCTGTCGGAGGAGTCGAAGGACGACCCGATCCGGCTGACCCGGCAACGGGTCTGGATCGTCGACCCGCTCGACGGCACCCGCGAGTTCGGCGAGGAGGGCCGCGTCGACTGGGCGGTGCACATCGCCCTCGTGGTCGACGGCACTCCCGACGCCTGCGCCGTCGCCCTGCCCGCCGACGGTGAGCTCGTGCTCCGCACCGATCCGGTTGCGACCCTCGCTCCGCCGGTGACCGGCCCGCCCCGGCTCCTCGTGTCGCGTTCGCGCCCGCCTGCGCTCGCCGGATACCTCGCCGACGTGCTCGGGGCCGAACTCGTACCCCTCGGCTCGGCCGGGGCCAAGGCGATGGCCGTGGTGCGCGGCGCGGCCGACGTCTACGCGCACTCGGGCGGGCAGTACGAGTGGGACTCCGCAGCACCGGTAGGCGTGGCCCGGGCCGCGGGCTGCCACTGTTCGCGGCTCGACGGCGCGCCGCTCGTCTACAACCGGGCCGACCCGTACCTTCCCGATCTGCTCATCTGTCGGCCCGAGTGGGCCGAGCCCGTGCTCGCCGCCATCGCCTCGGCGCCTCCCGAGTAGGGCCGGGTAGTATCACCGCTCCCACACGGGGTGTGGCGCAGCTTGGTTAGCGCGCAGCGTTCGGGACGCTGAGGCCCCGGGTTCAAATCCCGGCACCCCGACTCCACCACCGCCCGCCGGTCCGACCGGCGGCTCGGCTGCCGTCAGCCGCGCTCGTACCGCTGCTGGACCATGCCGCTCGGGAACGCCCGGGCATCGGTCAACCGGAGCTTCGTGCCCGTCGGAATCCGGTGGAAGAGCGGCTTCCCCGACCCGAGGAGCACGGGCACCGTCGTGAGGGTCAGGTCGTCGACCAAGCCGGCGGCGAGGAACCGGCTGATGAGATTTCCGCCGTCGACGTACACGCCGCCGACCCCGTCGGCGGTCCAGCGCCGGACGGCCTCGTCGGGCGTCATCGCCAGGAACTCGAACCCCTCGCGCGAACCGGGGTCCCTCGTCGTGAACACGTGCACCGGGCGATCCCCGTAGGGCAGTTCGGGCATGTCGGCGATGACGTCGTACGTCGAGCGGCCCATCGCCACGACGTCGACCCCGGCCAGGAACGCCTCGAAGCCGTAATCCTCGTCCGGGGCGCCGGCGGTCGTGAGCCACTCGAGCGAGTCGTCGTCGGTCGCGATGTATCCGTCGACCGATCGGGCGATGAATACCGAGATGTGGGGTCGGGTCACGGCCCGAAGTCTGACCGAACCCGACTCATCCGTCGGATCCTCGGCTCCGGAGACGATCGACGGCGCCCCCCGGGCGTCGAGACCCGATTCGAGGAGTTCCGATGGCCCCCGCACCCGATCCCCGCCGTCAGCAGCGCACGGCGATGCTCCTGATCCTGGCCGCCGCCGCCGCTTCTCTCGTGCTGTCGGTCGTCCTCTACTTCACCGGCGACACCGCCGACGACCGCCAGATGGGCATCTTCGTCGGACTGTGGGTTCCGTCGATCCTGTCGCTCGGCGCCTTCCTCGTGGCGGGAATGAGGACGGGGCGATGAGCCGCGCACTCCTCTTCGCCATCGGTTCGGTGGTGTTCGTCGCCACCATGGCCGGAGCCTTCATCCTGGGCTTCACCCAGTTCATGCGCTACGAGGACGAACCCGAGCAGACCTGACCCCGACCCTCGGTCACCCCGGGAGTCGCATGCACGCGGGCCGGGGTCCGGCGATCTAGAGCAGGAGTTCGGCCATCTGGACGCCGTTGAGTGCGGCGCCCTTGCGCAGGTTGTCGCCCGTGATCCAGAGATCGAGGGTCCCGGGCTCGGACGGGTCCTCGCGCACCCGGCCGACGAGCACGGGATCGATGCCCGCCGCGTCCTGGGGAGTCGGAATGCCGTCGCCGCCGTCGACGAGGCGCACACCGGGCGCCGCGGCGAGCAGCTCGACCGCCTCGGCCTTGGTCATCGGCCGGTGGAAGCGCACGTTGACGGTGACTGCGTGCCCCACGTACACGGGAACGCGCACGCAGGTAACCGTGCTGCGGATGTCGGGGTCGTGAAGGATCTTGCGCGACTCGCGCACCATCTTCCACTCCTCGGAGGTGTAACCCGCCTCGCGCACCGAGCCCGCGAGCGGAATCACGTTGCCCGCGATCGGTTTCGACCACACCTCGCCCGCCACGAGCGGGTCACCCGTTCCCGCCCGCATGAGATCGGCCGCGCGCCCGTCGAGCGCGCGCCACTGGGCGTCGAGCTCGTGGAGACCGGCCTGACCGGCCCCCGACACCGACTGGTACGACGACACGACCATACGGTCGATCCGGGCCGCCCGGTGGAGAGGCGCGAGCGCGGTGACCGGGATCATCGTCGTGCAGTTGGGGCACGACGCAATGCCCTTGCGCATCTCCCGCATGTCCTCGGGGTTGACCTCGGCGACGACGAGCGGCACGTCGGGGTCCATGCGGAACGCCGCCGACTTGTCGATGACCGCGGCACCGGCGGCGGCCGCCTTCGGTGACCACTCGGCCGACAACGGATCGTCGACGTCGACGATCACGAGGTCGAGGCCGTCGAAGCAGCCGTCGCGGAGCACCTCGCAGGGAACGTCGTCGCCCGCGAACGGGATGAGGCGACCCTCGGAGCGGGGCGACGCGTAGAGGCGGAGCGCGTCGACCGGGAACGACCGCTGCTCGAGCAGCCGGAGCATCTCGGTGCCGACGAGGCCCGTGGCCCCCATGAGTCCGACCTTCACGACGCCCCCTACCGCGCCAGTTCGGCCGCGAAGGCCGCGTGCAGCGCCCGAACTGCCCGCTCGACGTCGGGCTCGGCGACTACGCACGAGATGCGGATCGTCGAGGTCGAGATCATCTCGATGTTGACGCTCTCGGCCGCGAGCACCTCGAACATCTTGGCGGCCACGCCCGGGTGGGTCTTCATCCCGGCTCCGATGAGGGAGACCCGACCGATGCGCTCGTCGGTACGGAAGCCGCTCGCGCCGGTCGCGCCGATGATCCGTTCCATGCACTCCGTCGCCTTGAAGACGTCGGCCCGGGGCACCGTGAAGGAGATGTCGGTGAGGCCTGCGGTCGACACGTTCTGCACGATCATGTCGACGTTGACCCCGGCCTCGGCGAGGTCGCGGAAGACCTCGGCGGCGACACCGGGCCGGTCGGGTAGCTGCTCGATCGTGACCTTGGCCTCCGACACGTCGTGCGTCACCCCCGAGATGATCGCCTGCTCCATCGATGCGGTCGCGTCCATCGGGTCGTCCTCCTCGGTGATCCAGGTGCCCGGCGCCCAGGTGAAGCTCGAGCGGACGTGCACGCGCACGCCGTGGTTGCGGGCGAACTCGACCGAGCGCAGGGCGAGCACGCGGCCGCCGGTCGCCGCCATCTCGAGCATCTCGTCGAACGAGACGCGGGTGAGCCGACGGGCCTCGGGCACGATGCGCGGGTCGGCGGTGTAGACGCCCTCGACGTCGGTGTAGATCTCGCACACGTCGGCCCCGAGCGCGGCGGCGAGGGCGACGGCGGTGGTGTCGGATCCGCCCCGTCCGAGGGTCGTGATGTCGTGATCGGTCGAGACGCCCTGGAAGCCGGCCACGATCGCGACGCGGCCCTCGGCCAGCGCCTCGCGGATGCGGTCGGCCCGCACCTCGATGATCTTGGCCCGCTCGTGGGCCGTGTCGGTCAGGATCCCGGCCTGGCTGCCGGTGAAGCTGACGGCGGGCTGCCCGAGATCCTCGACCGCCATCGTGAGCAGTGCCATCGAGATCCGCTCGCCCGCCGTGAGGAGCATGTCCATCTCGCGGCCGGCGGGCCGGGTCGCCACCTCGTTGGCGAGGCGCACGAGGTCGTCGGTCGACTTGCCCATCGCCGAGACCACCACGACGACGTCGTCACCCGCCCGGCGGCTGCGGACGACGTGGTCGGCGACGGCGCGAATGCGGTCGGCGTCGGCCACCGACGAGCCGCCGAACTTCTGGACGAGCAGAGCCACGGGGCCCGAGGCTACCGGCGGCCCCGGGTCGCGGCCGATCCGATTCCGGCCGACGGTAGATTCCGCAACCATGTCGACCGCAGCCAAGCGCCAGCGCAAGAAGGACAACGCCCGGGCCGCCCGCCAGGAGACCGAGGCCGCCGACCGCCGATCGAAGCAGGTCCGCAAGATCCGCAACTTCACCGTCATCGGCGTGCTCGTCGTCGGCGCGATCGTGCTCATCAACTCCTGCTCGGGTGACAGTTCGAGCAGTGCCGACGCGAGCGGACCGGCCGCGTCCTCGGGTCCGACCGCGGCTTCGGGCCCGGCGAAGGGCTCGGGAACCCAGGCCGTGATCGAGACCAACTTCGGCGAGATCGTCGTCGACCTCGACACCGAGAACGCCCCGAAGGCCGCCGGCCGCTTCATCGATCTCGCGAACGACGGCTTCTACGACGGACTCACCTGGCACCGCGCGGTGCCCGACTTCGTCATCCAGGGCGGCGACCCCAACGGCGACGGCACCGGCGGATCGGGCACGCCCCCCGTCGTCGGCGAGACGCCCACCGACGGCTACCCGCTCGGCTCGCTCGCCGCAGCCAAAGCCGGCAACGAGCCGGCCGGCACCTTCGATGCGCAGTTCTTCATCGTCACCGGTGCGAACGGCACCCAGTTGCCGCCCGACTACGCCCGCTTCGGGATCGTGACCGAGGGCCTCCAGGTCGCCCAGCAGATCGAAGGCCTAGCTCCCGGCGGCGACGGACCGCCGACGGAGAAGGCGACGATCGAGAAGATCACGATCCGGAAGTCCTGAGCGGTACGGCCGTCGGCCGCACCGTCCGCCGGGGATCAGGCGACGGTCGCCCCCGGCGCGAGCGTGCGGGCCGCCGCCCCCCGCCGGTAGACGGTGACCCCGTCGCCCACCGCCTCCCACGCGCCCTCGCCGACGCGCAGGACCGCCGAGCCCTCGTCGAGTCCGACGAGCGCGAGGTCGGGGGCGAGCAGATCGATCGAGCGGGCCCGGATGTGGTCGGCCGTCGTGCCGTGGTACGGGAACACGGCCAGACCGGTGACCAGACCCAGTCCCACGGTGAAGGCTCCGCCCCGGGGATCGACCATCGGGTCGCACAGCAACGTGGCCGCCGCACCCGACGCCGCCACCGCCGCACCGCGTTCGTAGGCGTGCACGATCGCGTCGAAGCAGGCGCTGCCCTTGAGGACCGACCGCAGGTGCAGCGGGGAGCCGTCGGCGAGGTAGATGAAGCGCGCGGCCCGAACCTGGGCCACGAGGTCCTCGTCCTCCGCGTCGCGCCGGGTGAGGACGTCGAGGCCGCGCGCGGTGGCCCCCAGGCCGCCGAACCACTCGGCCGCCCGGGCCACGGCCCGCTCGGGGTGCTCGAACGCAGCCGCCGTCGGCAGCACCACGACCTCGCGTACCCCCGACCGCGCGAGCAGTCGCTCGTCGAGCGCACGGCACGGCGCCGACCACTCGCCTCCACCCACGAGGGCGAGCGCCCCCTTCTCCTTCGCCACCGGTCGCGCCCCTCGCTCGTCGGGTCCGGCGCGGTCGCGCCGGAGGTCCCGATCCTACGGGGCCGCGTCTGGCCGGGCCTCGGGAGCCACCTATAGCCTGCGCCCTCCGCATCGAGGAGGACCGCACATGTCGATCACACGCGTCGGGATCGTGGGCTCGGGGATCATGGGCTCGGGGATCGCCGAGGTTGCCGCCAAGGCCGGGTACGAAGTCGTGCTCCGCAGCCGCCAGCAGACGTCGGCCGACGCCATGGTCGCCGCGCTCGGCAAGTCGCTCGACAAGCAGGTCGAGCGGGGCCGGATCGAGGCCGCCGACCGCGACGCGATCTTCGGGCGGGTCTCCGCCGTCTCCGACCTCGCGGCGCTCGCGAACTGCGACCTCGTGATCGAGTCGGTCGTCGAGGACCTCGCCGCCAAGAAGCAGGTCCTGAGCGAGCTCGACCACGTGTGCCCCGAGCACACCATCCTCGCCACCAACACCTCGACCCTGCCGGTCGTCGAGATGGCCGTCACCACCGGGCGGCCCGACCGGGTCTGCGGCATCCACTTCTTCAACCCGGCCACCGCCATGAAGCTGGTCGAGGTCGTCCGGGCCATCACCACGAGCGACGAGACCGTCGCCGCGGCCAAGGCCTTCGCCACCTCGTGCGGCAAGGACGCGGTCGAGGTGCGCGACCAGGCGGGCTTCATCGTCAACGCCCTGCTGTTCCCCTACCTCAACAACGCCATCCGTCTCTGCGACGCCGGCGTCGCCACCCGCGACGACATCGACGCCGCGATGAAGGGCGGCTGCAACTTCCCGATGGGGCCGCTCGAGCTGCTCGACCTCGTCGGCCTCGACACCAGCCTCGCGATCCTCGAGGCGCTCTACGCCGAGTTCAAGGACCCGAACTACGCCCCCGCCCCGCTGCTGCGCCGGATGGTGAGCGCCGACCGCCTGGGCCGCAAGTCGGGCAGCGGGTTCTACGACTACACGAAGAAGTAACGATGGCCGACCGGCCCTGGCTCTTCCGCACGTACTCGGGCCACTCGTCGGCCCGCGCGTCGAACGCCCTCTACCGGACCAACCTCGCCAAGGGTCAGACGGGGCTGTCGGTCGCGTTCGACCTGCCCACGCAGACCGGTTACGACCCCGATCACCCGCTCGCCCGCGGCGAGGTCGGCAAGGTCGGTGTGCCCGTGCCGAACCTCGGCGAGATGCGCACGCTGTTCGACGGCATCCCGCTCGGCGAGATGAACACGTCGATGACGATCAACGCCACGGCGATGTGGCTCTTCGGGATGTACGTCGCCCTCGCCGACGAGCAGGGCGTTCCCCACGACCGGCTCTCGGGCACGACCCAGAACGACGTGCTCAAGGAGTACCTCTCGCGGGGCACCTACATCTTCCCGCCCGACGCGTCGAAGCGGCTGACGGTCGACCTCGTCGCCCACACGGTGCGCCACGTACCGAAGTGGAACCCGATCAACGTGTGCCCGTACCACCTGCAGGAGGCGGGGGCGACACCGGTACAGGAGCTCGCGTTCGGCCTCGCCAACGCGATCGCCGTGCTCGACGCGGTGCGCGAGTCGGGCCAGGTGCCGAACGACGAGTTCCCCGAGGTCTTCGGGCGCATCTCGTTCTTCCTCGACGCGAGCATCCGCTTCGTCGAGGAGGTGTGCAAGGTCCGGGCCTTCACCCGGCTCTGGGACCGCATCGGACTCGAGCGCTACGGCGTGACCGACGAGAAGCTGCGGCGCTTCCGCTACGGCATGCAGGTCAACTCGCTCGGCCTCACCGAGGAGCAGCCCGAGAACAACCTCCAGCGCATCGTGATCGAGATGCTGGGCGTGACCCTGTCGCGTGACGCCCGGGCCCGGGCCGTGCAGCTGCCGTGCTGGAACGAGGCCCTCGGCCTCCCCACCCCGTGGGACCAGCAGTGGTCGCTGCGCATCCAGCAGGTGCTCGCGCTCGAATCCGACCTGCTCGACTACGGCGACCTCTTCGAGGGCTCGGTCGTGATCGAACGCAAGGTCGACGAGCTGTGCGAAGCCGCGCAGGCGGAGCTCGACTGGGTGCTCGAGGGGGGCGGCTCATTCGCCATGATCGACGCCATGAAGGGCCGCCTCGTGCAGTCGCACGCCGAGCGAGTGCGCCGCATCGAGTCGGGCGACCTCAAGGTGGTGGGCGTCAACTGCTTCACCGAGAGCGAGCCGTCGCCGCTCGCCGACATCGCGAAGCGGGGTGGCATCGTAACCGTCGACCCTGCGGTCGAACAGGAGCACACGGCCGCTATCGCCGAGTGGCGCTCGGCGCGCGATCGGGACGCCGTCGCCACGGCCGTCGAGCGTCTGCGGGCGACCGCCGAGACGACGGAGAACCTCGTGCCGGCCACCGTCGCCCTCGCCGAGGCGGGCGGCACGGTCGGTGAGTGGGCGGGCGCATTGCGCGAAGTCTTCGGCGAGTACCGGGCCCCGACCGGGGTCGGCGCGGTTGCGGCCAAACCCGGCGCCGAGATGGAGCAGGTGCGCATCCGCGTGCGCGAGATCGCCGAGCACGCGGGCGGGCCGATCCGGCTCCTCGTCGGCAAGCCCGGCCTCGACGGCCACTCCAACGGGGCCGAGCAGATCGCCGTCGCCGCCCGGGACGCCGGGATCGAGGTCGTCTACCAGGGCATCCGGCTGACCCCCGCCGAGATCGCTGCGGCCGCCCGCGACGAGGACGTCGACATCGTCGGGCTCTCGATCCTCTCGGGCTCCCACCTCGACCTCGTACCCGAGACCATCCGCCGGCTGCGGGCCGACGGCGTGACCGCCCCGGTCGTGGTCGGCGGGATCATCCCCGACGCCGACCGGGACCGGCTCGCGGCCATGGGTGTCGCCCGGGTCTACACGCCGAAGGACTACCGGCTCGCCGAGATCATGCGCGACATCGCCGACCTGGCCGCCGCCCACCGATCGGGCGGAACTCCTCAGGATGGTGTCCCCACCGGCCGATGAGACCGGTGTGAGCGGCACGACCGACGGTATCGATCCCGGCACCGGGCTCTACGCGGGCGAGCACTACCTCGTCGTGGCCCGCCAGCAAGTTGCATCGGCCCGCCGCTCACTGCAGCCCGTGTCGATCATCTGCTTCGAGGTGGAGGCCGACGGCGGCGGCTCCGAGTCGGTCGCCACGGTCGCCACCGTCCTGCTGCGCACCCTGCGCGAGAGCGACGCCTCGTTCCGTATCGGCGATCGGCGTATCGCGGCAGTCCTCGAGGACACCGGCGAGGAGGGTGCCGTGTGGGCCGCCCGCCGCGTGCGCAGCGCGCTGCTCGCTACGCCGGGCGGTTCGCGTTGCACCGTGTCGGCCGGGATCGCCTGCTACCCGGAGCACGCCCTCGACGCGGTCGAGCTCGTGACCCGGGCCGAGGCCGCACTCGAATCGACGCTGGCGACGGGGCGCGACCGGGTCGAAATCGCGACCCCGGGCTAGACCGACGCCGACCGACCGCTACCGGCCCTCGGACGGCGGCGACCACGGATCGTCGGCCCCGAGCACGGCGTCGGTATCGGCACCGAGCGGGCGACCGGGCCAGCGCAACGCCGCCGGCGTGCGCGAGAGCCGGGCGATCGGGCCCTGCATCACGACGCCGCCCACCTCGCGGAACACCTCGCGCTCTCGTACGTGGGGGTCGGCCATGAGCTCGGCCACCGTGTAGACGGGACCGATCGCGGCGTCGGCCGCCTCGAACGCGGCGAGTACCTCGGCCGACGACCGGGCTCCGACCCACTCGGCCACCCGCTCGTCGAGTTCGGCCCGGTGGGCGGATCGACCGTCGAACGTCGCGAAGCGGGGATCGTCACCGATCCCGATGAGGGCGAAGACGCGGCGGGCGACCGAATCGGTCGAGGTCGAGATCGCGACCCAGCGACCGTCGGCGCACCGGTAGGTACCCCGGGGAACCGTGTAGGGGATGCCCGCGCCGAGCCGCGGCTGCTCGTAGCCGAGGTGGGCCGCCGCCGACGGGAGGGCCCCCAGCACCTGGGTGATCGTGTCGAGCAGGCTGAGGTCGATGACCTGCCCCTCCCCGGTGCGGTCCCGGTGGTGGAGGGCGACCATCACCGCGAAGGCCCCGGCCACCGCCGCCACCTCGTCGGTCAGGGCGACGGGGGGCAGGAGCGGGGCTCCGTCGGGCTCGCCGTTGATCGCCGCGAAGCCGCTCAGGCCCTCGGCGACCGTCGCGAACCCGGGCCGGTTCGCGTACGGACCGTCCTGCCCGAAACCGGTGACCCGCAACACCACGAGTCGGGGGTTGCGGGCGCACAGCACGTCGGGCCCGACCCCGAGCCGTTCGAAGGTTCCCGGGCGGGCGTTCTCGACGAGGACGTCGGCGCCATCGGTGAGCCGGAGGAACGCCTCGCGACCGGAGTCGGTCTTGAGGTCGATGACCACCGCCCGCTTGTTACGGCCGAGCAACTTCCAGATGTAGGAGTCGGACCCGTCGGGCGGCATCCACCCCATCCGCCGTACGCCGTCGCCGGTCGGCGGCTCGACCTTGATGACGTCGGCCCCGAAGTCGGCCAGGTAGCGGGCCGCACCGGGCGCGGCGAACACCGCGGCGGCATCGACGACCCGCAGCCCGGCCAGCGCGTCCACGCTAGAACGCCTCGGTGAAGCAGCGATCGTCGACTGCGCCCAACGCGTAGTCGCGGTAAAGGCCGGCGAACATGC
>Ga0208783_10002650_pt1 | contig 10207 bp, 13 predicted proteins | sample DEB19_08_DNA_2_FD_184529 | JGI IMG/M metagenome (GOLD analysis project Ga0208783, IMG submission 184529) | Aqueous microbial communities from the Delaware River and Bay under freshwater to marine salinity gradient to study organic matter... | ecosystem: Environmental > Aquatic > Marine >... | reverse complement strand
GGCCGCTGCGCGTGAGCATCACGCGCAGCCCGCACTCGGGAGCCGACGTCACGGCCGAGAAACGCTCGATCTCGTCCCGGATGAGATCTCGCTCGAACGGCAGGCGCACCATGTCGGCGGAGCGCTCCATGCGGTCGAGGTGGGCCTCGAGGGTCCGGGCGCGATGCCCGTACAGCCGGAGTCCCTCGAACACGCCGTCCCCGCGCACCAGGCCATCGTCGAGCGGGACGCGGGGAACCTCCCCCGCCCCCATCAGCACGCCATCCACCATCACTCGCGGTTCGCTCATGCGGGGATTTTTGCGCAATTCGTGGAAATCCGCGTTGCCGGAGGTGCCGCCCGGGCGCAAGCAGCGAGGAGCGGCGGCGCGCACGGCCAAGGAACCACCGTGACCGTGCCCTCCAGAGCCTCCGCTAGGGTGACCCTCCGGATGCCCCTGAAGCCTCTCCACACGCTGGCCGCGGTCGCATGCCTGGGCCTCGCGATCACGGCCATGCCGGCGACCGCGCAGCAGGTTCCCGTGCCGAGCGGGCCCGCGGTATCGCAGCCGCCGGCGTCGGCCCAGCCCCCCGCACCCACCGGGGCACCGGTCGCATCCCCGGCGCCCGTGCCGCCCACTCCGCAGCCGGTGTCCCAGCCATCGGCGCCGGACACGCCCCAGGCGTCGTCCGCGGTGGCATCCCTTCGCCCCGGCGCTCGCGGGGCGTCAGTCGCCGGGCTGCAGCGCGCACTCAGGAAGCGCGGCATCCGCGTCAAGGTCAGCGGCACCTACGACGCCCGCACCCGGGCCGGCGTGCGGCAGCTGCAGCGCAGGATAGGCCGCAAGGCCACGGGCATCGCCGACGCCGCGCTGCTCAAGCGGCTCGGGGTCACGGTGCGCGGCATCGCCGCCGCGCCGGGATCCGCACCCGGGCGTCTGGCCGACGGGTCATTCGAGGAGTACCCCGTCCCCGAGCCCAACGACGCCACGCCATCCGCCGCCGGCTTCATCTGGCCCGCCAATGGCGTGGTGAGCTCGCCGTTCGGCCCCCGCTGGGGTCGCATGCACGAGGGCCTCGACATCGCCGCCCCGGCCGGCCGGCCGATCCGCGCCGCGAAGGCGGGCACCGTGCTGAGCGCGGGACCCGAGGGCGCCTACGGCAACCTGGTGGTCATCGACCACGGCAACGGCGAGACCACCCGATACGGGCACATGCGCGCGTTCGCGGTGACGAAGGGGGAGGTGGTGCCGATCGGCCACGTCATCGGCGAGGTCGGCACGACGGGGCGGTCGACGGGCAACCACCTGCACTTCGAGATCCGCATCAACGGGGTCGCCATGGACCCCCGCCCCTACCTCTAGCCGCGGGCCCTACGTCGCGGCGTCGGCCCTGAGCGGGTCGGTTGTGGCAATGGGAAGCACGATTCCGAGCGACACCCAGTCGCCGCGCACCCCACCGGTGCGGAAGTCCGACAGCGCAGCCGCGCGCGACTCGTCATCCGGGTACATCATCACCATTGCCGTGGGCCTGCGCTCGAGGCCCGCGGCCAGCTCGTCGGGGAGCCCGAGCACCACCTCGAGCTGAACCTCCACCGGGGTCGTGAGCGAGGCCACGGCGACCACGTCATCCCCCCGGCGCTCCACCCGCGCCGTGCCCCGGGGTCCGTCGGTGTCCTCCCAGAGGGGTTCGAGCCCGGGGTGGGCGTCCCTGGCGACTCCCCCATGCACCAGGGCCGGTGACTCGGGGCGCTGCATCAGGATGATGTCCGGGGTCTCCAGGGACAGGCGGATGGGTTCGCTCATGCCGCCACTGTAGACGGGGGCCCCCGGCGCGCGCGCGCAATCGCCGCGCCCCTCGGTCTAACGTGCCCGCATGGAGCCCCAGCCGTTCGACCGCGAGGCCATCGAGGGCCTGCTCGGCCACCCGATCGACGTGATTCTCCCCCCCACGCCGGAGTGCCGCGCGCAGGTGGCGATCTCGCGCACGGGTGAGCCGCCCCGCGTGCGTGCGGCATGGGTGTCCCCCGAGGGCGATGTGGTGGCGAGGCTGGGCTGCCCACCGGGCGTGCCCAGCCCGGTGCGGCCGCTCGTCGCCAGCGTCTGCGACGTGTCCGCCGAGGGGGTCACCGACCGCCTGCTGCTGGGGCGAGCCGCCACGGGGATCATCGCGGTGCGTGCCGGGCTGCCCGACCACGAGGGCATCGACATCCCCGTTCATGCCGAGGGAATCGTGGCGGGTCGCATGCCCCCCGGCCCCACCCCCATCGCCCTCGATGCCATCGCGCCGGACGGCGAATCGGTCGGGCGCCTCATGCACTCCGGCGTCACCGAGATGGCGCTGGTGGCCGGCCGCATCGAGGGGCGACTCGGCGCCACCCACGGCATGGCGGCCGGGTTCGGCGCCGGCGACACGGTCGCGGGCCTCGAGGTCGCGGAACTCGAGGCCGGCTATCGCGCGCTCCTTCCCAGGTGGCTCCCGCAGGGGTTCGCCATGAGCACGGTGCGGGTGGAACCCGAGGCCGCCTACCCGTTCGCCCCCCCGTCCATCGCCGTCGCATGGACCCCCGACGACGGCGACGCACGGGTGCTGCTGCGTCAGTGCCCCGGCCCGCTGGCATCACCTGAGGTGCCCGATGGACGAGGTCGCGCCGTGCAGGTGGGCGACACCACGGGCGTCATGCGCGCCCGCGGCATGGCCTTCCTGGTCTGGGAGCGGGGCGATCGCGCGTTCGGCCTGCAGGTGCGCGGCACCGGCGACCCCGAGTCGGACTCCCTGCGCATCGCCGAATCGATCCCGGCGGAACCCGACGCGATGCCTTAGCCTGCAGTCATGGCCGAGTCATATGCCCACATCGCATGCTGCCTCGACGGATCCCCCGCGGGCGACGCCGCGCTGGCCGCCGCCATCAGGGCGCGGTCCCTCGGCGACGGAGCGCTCACGCTGGTGCATGTGATGGAACCGGGCATCACGGCCTACAGCGGCTACTCGTCCGACGAGATCAACGAGGACATGCGCGACGCCCGGGAGTGGATGGAGCAGATGGTGGCCATGGCGCCGGGGTCCGAGGGGATCCTGCTCGAGGGCCACCCCGCCACCGCCACCACCGAGTGGGCGCGCGGGGCGGGCGTCGACCTGCTGGTCGCCGTGCGCCACCGCGGCGCCGTGGAGCACCTGCTGCTGGGCAGCTTCGCCCAGCACATGGCCTACAACGCGCCCTGCACGGTGATGCTCGTGCATCCACCTGGCGGCACCGGGTAGGAGCGGGGCCCCCGGCGGCGAAGGACACCCCCGGAACCACTAACCGGAGGGACCATGCCCGTCCACGCACTCCCCGCCCCTGTGCGGGTCCACATGCTCAGCCCGCTCACCTTCAATGACGCCCAGGAGATCGGCGATCACGTGAAGGCGGGATCCCCCGTGTTCCTCGACCTGCGCTCGGTCGACCGCGAACTGGAGGAGCGGCTTCGTGACTTCTGCGGCGGCCTCGCCGCCGCCCTCGAGGGATCGGTGAATGACGTGGCGCAGGGGATCGTGTTCGTCGCGCCCCACGGCGTGAGCGTCTCGCGCGGAGAGGTGCAGTCACACGCACCATCCGCCCACCGCGACTCCTACTATGACGCAATGGATGCCGACGTCACGCCGCTCTTCAGGAGCATGTCCGCCTGACCGCGCCCCTGCAGCCGCTCGTCATCCTCTATGACGGCGATTGCAGGTTCTGCCGTGCCTTTGCCCATATCGCCCGGCGGGCCGCCCGCCCGCCGGGCGTGAGGCTCCTCCCCTTCGACGATCCGCGTGCCGTGCGGATCCTCTCGGTGGTGCCGGAGGCCGCGCGGCACTCCTCGGTTCATGCCGCCGACGGCCGCGGGCTCACGTCCGCGACGGAGGCATTCCGCCTCATCCTCACCCGATTGCGGGGTGGCGAGGTGCTGCTCGCCACCGGCCTGTACCGCGTGTACCCCTGGGTGGCACGCAACCGCAGCATCGTCGGGCGGTTCGTGCCCGACCTGCCGCGGCCGCCAATCGCCTGAGCGCTGGCTCCCCGGCTAGGCCTCGCCACCGGCAGGGTGGCGGCGCACCACGTAGTCCTCGACGAACAGCAGGCTCTCCCCCGCCCTGCGCACCACCTGCAGCAGTTCGGTCATGGTGGCGACCTCCTCCACCTGCTCGGTCACGTACCACTGCAGGAAGGCCTCGGTGGCGGGGTCGCGGTGCTCGCGCGCCAGGTGCACGAGCTCGTCGATCCAGCGCGTCACCTGCTCCTCCTGCGCCAGTGCCGCGGCCACCAGTGCCTCAACCGACTCGAACGACGCCACCGGGGCGTCCTGCCCGGGAATCGCCACGGGGCCGCCGGTGTCGAGCACGTACCGGAAGATCTTCATGGCGTGACCGTGCTCCTCGGCCGCCTGGCGCCCGAAGAACCCCGACAGCTCGGGGAGCCCTTCGTCCTCGAGCCACGCGGACATCGCGAGGTACTGGAAGTGGGCCGCGAACTCGCGGCCCATCTGGGTGCACAGGGCCATGCGAACGGCGTCGTCGGGCGTCATCGGCTGGTCTTCCTCCGGGTCGTGATGGACGTCAGTCTATGGCTCATGTGGATGGGTCGCGCCCCTCGGCCCGCAGGCGCTTGGCACGCTCGGCCCGCGTGGCCCCCACGATGATCGCCGTGAGCGGCACCGCCCAGAACACGCCGTAGAGGAACCCCCGGCCGAGCGGCTGGTTGAGCAGCAGTATGTGCCCCACCCACAGCACGAGCATCGAGATCACGAACGCCAGCGCGATCTGCACGCCGACGTGCAGTTCCTCCCACCTCACGAGCGCAGACGGACGGTCGTTCACCGGCGGGAGGATACGCCCCGGGCTACCGTGCGATGCATGAACCGGGAACAGGCGTGGCAGGCGGCGACGGCGTGGATGGGCACGCTTGCCGACCTCGACGGTGCGGCCGCCGTGCTCGAGTGGGACCGCGAGACGATCATGCCGCCGGGGGCGGCGGAGGCACGCGGTGCGCAGTTGGCCACCCTGGCCGGGCTCAGGCACCGCCACCTGCTCGATGAAGGCGTGGAGGAGGCGCTCGCGGTGATCGCGGAATCCGACGACCCGTGGCAGGTCGCGAGCGCGCGCATCGCCGCCCGCGATCGCGATCGTGCCCGGCGGGTGCCCGAATCGCTCGTGCGGGCACTCACCGAGCAGTCGTCGCGCACGGTCGCCGTGTGGACCGAGGCGCGGGGGCGGGGCGATGTGGCCGCCTGGCTGGCCGAACTCGAGCCCCTGGTCGCGCTCACCCGCGAGCAGGCGGCGGCGCTTGCGGACGGCGGCGACCCCTACGACGCACTGATCGACCTCTACGAGCCCGGAACCACCTACGCCATGCTGGAGCCGGTGCTGTCGGACCTCGCCCAGCGCGTGCGCCCGCTGGTGGACGCCCTCGCGGGCGCGGGCGGACCACCGCTTCCCAACGGCCCGTGGGATGACGCCACCCAGATGGCCCTCGCGGCCGACATCGCGCGCGACATCGGTTTCGACGAGCGCAGGGGGCTCGTGGGCCGCACCGCGCACCCGGTCACCATGGGCCTCGGCCCCGGCGACACCCGGCTGTCCACGCGTGTGGATACGGCCGACCCGTTGTCGTCGATCATGGCCCTCCTGCACGAGGGCGGCCATGCGCTGTACGACCAGGGCATCCCGGATGATCGCCGCCGCACGCTCGCAGGCGACGCGCCGTCGCTCGGCGCGCACGAGAGCCAGTCCCGCTTCTGGGAGAACCACGTGGGCCGAAGCGCGGCGTTCTGGGAGCGCCTCGCGCCGTCGGTGGCCGCCGCGTTCCCCGATGCCGCCGCGGGCCTCACGCCGGCCGACTACCTGCGGGCCCTCAATCGCGTGGAACGGCAGCCGATCCGCGTGGAGAGCGATGAGGTCACCTACGACCTGCACATCGTGCTGAGGACGCGCCTGGAGCGCCAGATCATCACCGGCGGCATGGAGCCCGCCGACCTCCCCGCGGCCTTCGACGAGGGGCTCGCGGAACTGCTGGGAATCACCCCCGCCACGCCGGCGGAGGGTGCCATGCAGGACATCCACTGGGCGGCGGGAATCTTCGGCTACTTCCCCACCTACACCCTGGGCAACCTCTACGCCGCCCAGCTCGCCGACGCCGCCGAGGCCACGGTGGGGCCGATCGCGGAGGTGCTGGCGTCAGACGGCACGGCCCCGCTGCTGGCGTTTCTTCGCGATCGCGTTCACCGCCATGGGCGCACCATGGAGACGCCCGAGCTCATGCGGCAGGCCACGGGCGAGGACCTCACGGCCGGCCCGTTCGTCGCCCACCTCGAGAGGACCTACTCCACGGCCTCGGTGTCGTAGCTCACGAGCGACATGACGTCGTAGCCCGCCAACCGCTCGCGCCCCGGCAGGAACGTCAGCTCCACCACGAACGCGATTCCCACCACCTCGGCGCCGAGTTCCTCCACCAACTGGCACTTCGCCGCGGCCGTGCCCCCGGTGGCCAGCAGGTCGTCGTGCACCAGCACCCTCTGCCCGGGCCGGATGGCGTCGCGGTGCAGCTCGAGGACGTCGGTGCCGTACTCGAGGTCGTATTCCCTGGTGATGACCTCGAAGGGCAGCTTTCCGGGCTTGCGCGCGCAGGCGAACCCTGCGTCCAGCGCGCGGGCGATGGCCCCGCCCAGGATGAAGCCCCGCGCCTCCGCGCCCAGCACCACGTCCACCCCGCGCGGGCGCGCCCAGTCGGCCACGCCGTCCACGCACGCCGCCAGGCCCCGCGGGTCCTCGAAGAGCGGCATGAGGTCGTAGAAGAGGATCCCCGGCTTCGGGTGATGGGGAATGCGGCGGATCGCGCCGTCGATGTCGTAGCTCACAGGACCTCGGTCACGGGTTGGGTATCGACGAGACGACGCGGCGGAGCTCCTGCACCAGGATCAGGTCGCGCACGTGTGACGCCAGCGCCGCCAGCGATTCCAGCGACTCCTGGGCTTCCTGCCGGCGGTCGGGGTTGGGCGAGCGCAGCCCCGTGGAGAGCACCTGCTCGAGCAGGCCTGCCTCGCGCTCGGCGGCCATCTTGAGGGTGCGCAGATGCCGCGGCTCGAGCCCGTACGACCGCAGCTCCACGGCCGCCTTCACCACCTCGAGGTCGGTGTCATCGAGGTCATCCGTGCCGCTGATGAGCCCGTACTGGTGCAGGCTGCGCAGCAGTTCGAGGTCGGCGCCCGATACCGAGACGACCTCCGCCACGCCGTGGCGCTTGCCGTCGCGCGGGGCGGTGAGGTTCTCGCCCTTGAGTCGCCGTGACTGCTTGGCCGCCGCCACGGGACCGGTGCGCATGGAGTCGAGCTCCTCGCGGATCACCTTGAGCGGCAGGAACTCATCACGCTGCAGGCGCAGGATGGTGCGCAGTCGTTCGACGTCCTTGGGGCCGTACACCCGGTACCCGCCCGTGGTGCGCCGTGGCGTCACCAGCTCGCGGTCCTCGAGGTAGCGGATCTTCGAGATCGACAGGTCCGGGAACTCCGGGCGAAGGGCGTCGCACACCGCGCCGATGGTCATCCCCGCCGCGTGGTCGCCGTCGTCCGGCCCGAGCAGCTCGGTCTGGACGCCCGTGCTCATCACGCGATGAAGACCAGCCGGAACTTGCCCACCTGCACCTCGTCGCCGTCGGCCAGGATCTCCGGGCCGTCGAGCACGCGCCTGTTCACGTAGGTGCCGTTGGTGCTGCCGTCATCCACCAGCACGAACCCGGCGGGCTCCTCGCGAACCTCCGCATGCGCACGCGACACGGTGATGTCGTCGAGGAAGATGTCGCATTCCGGGGACCGCCCGATGGTGGTCACGGGGTTGGCCAGCGGGAAGAACTCGCCGGTGCGCCCGCCCTGCAGCCGCACCGCCAGCGCGGGGCCGAGGCGGGGCATTGCCCCCGGGGGCGTCGCCCCGAGCTCGACCGGGGCCTCGATCGGGCCCGTTGCCTGGGTCTGCGCGGCAAGATCGGGCAGGGGCCCGCCGCAGACGCCGCAGAAGCGGTCGCCATCGGGCCGCTGCGCCCCGCACGCGGGGCAGGTCACCACTGGATACTCCGATGTGAACTGCCTGCGGACATGGGGCTCCCGGATGAGGGCGGCCCACAATAGTCGCGCGGTGACAAACCCTCAAGTAATGGTTGAGGTTATCTCCCCCGCCCGCTGGGCGCGCACCCGGCCCACGGCGATCGCCACGTAGTTGAGGAAGGTGAGCACCGACAGGCCCACCGCGCACCAGAACACGGTGTCCACCCAGGTGGCCGAGATGGCAAGGCCCACCGCCACGCATCCCATGTTGAAGCCCGATGAGACCTTCCCGGCGAAGTCGATCTCCATGAGGATCCCCCGTCGGGCGAGCCAGGCGAAGCCCGCGATCGAGGCGATGTCGCGCACGAGGATGATCGCCGGGGCCGGCCACGGGAAGCGCGCGAGGAGGAGAAGCCCCACGAGTCCCACGACCATCAGCAGGCGGTCGGCCAGGGGGTCGAGGATGCGCCCCAGCGGGGTGCGGGCATCGAGCAGCGCCGCCAGCCGGCCGTCGATGAGGTCGGTGATGGCGATCGCCCCGAAGAAGATCCCGAGCGGGAACGACGGACCGTCGGCCGTCGCGCACCACACCAGCAGCACGGGAAGGCACGCCAGGCGGGCGATGGTGATGGCGTTGGGGAGCCACCGCAGGCGGCGCTTGATGCCGGCGCTCATGCCTGCTCCGAATAGTCGGGGCGAGAGGATTTGAACCTCCGACCGCCCGGCCCCCAGCCGGGTGCGCTACCAGACTGCGCCACGCCCCGAAGCGCCGCGGACACTAGCACGGGGCCACGTGCCCTCAGCCCCCCGCGAGGCCGGCCCAGAGGGCACGGATGGCCGCGGGCGCGCCCTCGAGGGGGATCTCCGACTTCTCGCCCGTGCGGCGCACCATCACCTCGAGTTGCCCGTCGGGGAGCGTCCTCTTCCCCACCGTCAGGCGCACCGGGCACCCCAGCAGGTCGGCCTCCACGAACTTCTCACCCGGCCGCAGGTCGGGACGGTCATCGAGCAGCACCTCGAGGCCGATGCCCGACAGCTCGGCCCAGAGCATGTCGGCGTACGCGCCCTGTGGGCTATCGGCGTCGCCGATCAGCACGATGTGCACGTCGAAGGGGGCAATGCCGGTGGGCCAGATGATGCCGTTGTCGTCGTGGCCCTGCTCGATCGCGGCCATCGCCACGCGTGCGGGCCCGATGCCATACGAGCCCATGACGATCAGCTGCTCCTGGCCGTTCTCGTCCAGGTAGGTCGCGCCGAGGGGATCGGAGTACTTGGTGCCCAGCTTGAAGATATTGCCGATCTCGATCACCGGCACGAGCTCGATGGGCCCCTGGCCGTCGACCGACTCCTCGCCCTCGAGCACCGTGCGGATGTCCGCGGTCTCGGCCTGGAAGTCGCGGCCCAGCTTCACGCCGCGCAGGTGGAAGCCGTCGCGGTTCGCGCCCGTCACGTAGTGCCCGGCCTCGAGCGCCGAGTCGGCCACGATGCGCACGTCCGCGCTCACGCCGATCGGCCCGAGCGAACCGGGGTCGGCACCGAACCACTCCCGGATCTCCTCGGGGTGGGCGGCGCGGTGCTCGCCGATGATGTGCGCGATCTTCTTCTCGTGCACCTGGTGCTCGCCGCGCACGATCGCGAGCACGGGGCCGGAGTCGGCCACGAGCACCACGCTCTTCGCCAGGGTGGCCGGATGCTGCCCGGTGAATTCGCTGAGGTCCTCGATCGACCCGATGCCGGGGGTCGCGAACTCCTCGGGAGCGCCCGGGTCGGCGCCGAAGTCGGGCTCACGCGCCACCGACACCGCGAGCTCCACGTTGGCGGCATACGACCCTGAGGCCGTGCGGGCGACGACGTCCTCGCCCGACGGGCTCGGGGCCATGTACTCGTGCGCGCCGCTCCCCCCCATCATGCCGACGTCGCTCTCCACCCGGTACCAGACCAGCCCGGAGCGGTCGAAGATGCGGGCGTAGGCCTCGGAGTGGGCCTCGTACGACTTCTCGAGGCCATCGGCGTCGGCGTCGAACGAGTAGGAGTCCTTCATCGTGAACTCGCGCACGCGCAGCATGCCGCTCTTCGGGCGTGGCTCATCGCGCAGCTTCGTCTGGATCTGGTACCAGCTCTGCGGCAGGTCGCGATACGAACGCAGCTCGCGGGCGGCGTGCCAGGTGATGATCT
>Ga0208783_10002649_pt1 | contig 10208 bp, 5 predicted proteins | sample DEB19_08_DNA_2_FD_184529 | JGI IMG/M metagenome (GOLD analysis project Ga0208783, IMG submission 184529) | Aqueous microbial communities from the Delaware River and Bay under freshwater to marine salinity gradient to study organic matter... | ecosystem: Environmental > Aquatic > Marine > Coastal... | reverse complement strand
TTCGATGAAGATGTATCTGGGGGACAACGATGACTTTTACCCGGCGCGCAGCAGCACGGTTCGGTGGCCCAGCAAGTTGCAGGAATACTTCCGGGTTGATCGCATCCTCAAATGCCCCGCCGACGGGGACAATCCTAAATCCCATGGTGCCAATTCCAATCACCTCGCCGACACCTGGCCGCGCAGTTACATCATCAACGGCTTCAATGACTACTTTCAGGCCGCACTGGATGCAACCGAGTGGGCGGCATACACCGACGGCACCTTGAACAAGGGGATGCGGGAGAATGGCATTCCTTACCCCAGCGAAACGGTGATCTTTGGGGAAAAGGAGACCACTTCCGGCCATTTCTACATGGATTTCTACGAGGGCAACGGCAACGACGTGGATGAACTGGAACAAAGCCGTCATTCTGGCAAAGGCCCGAAGACCGAATCCGGCGGCTCGAATTACACCATGACCGACGGCAGCGCCCGATTGATCAAGTTCGGCAAAGCGCTTGGCCCGCTGAATCTCTGGGCCGTCAGTGACTACGGACGCAAGACGTTTGCGGTGATTTACTGAGGCTGAAACGGGCGAAGGGGAAGTGGAGCGGGCGAAGGGAATCGAACCCTCGTAACCAGTTTGGAAGACTGGCGCTCTACCATTGAGCTACGCCCGCAACGCGACGCATCGTAGCCGGGGCGCTTGCCTTGTCAACTTGCGCGTATATCCTCGCCGCACATGAATTCGCTGCTGCTTCAGGGTGGTCGTGTGGTGGATCCCGCCAACCAACGGGACGAAACCAGCGACGTCCTGATCCTCGACGGAAAAATCGCCGCGGTCGGCCCCGACGCCGGCAAGCGCGCCCCCGGAGACGTGAAAAAGCTGAACGTCTCCGGCCAGGTGGTCTGCCCGGGTCTGATCGATCTGCACGTCCACTTTCGTGAGCCCGGCCAGACGGCCAAGGAAACGATCGCCACGGGCAGCGCCGCCGCCGTGCGGGGCGGATTCACGTCCGTCGTGTGCATGCCGAACACGTCGCCCGCCATAGACAGTTCGGCAACGGTGGCGCTGGTCCAAGATCGGGGAGAGCAGGCGGGGCTGCTGAATGTTTACACCTCCGGTGCCATCACCAAGGGCATCGCGGGCGAGGAGCTTGCGCAAATCGGTTCGCTGCACAAGGCGGGGGTGGTCGCCATCACCGACGACGGCCACTGCATCCAAAACAACGACATGATGCGGCGGGCGATGGAATATGCGCGCATGTTCAATCTGCCGGTGATGGACCATTGCCAGGATTACTCGCTCGTGACCGATGGGGTGATGCACGAGGGTTACTGGAGCACGTTGCTGGGATTGCGCGGCTGGCCGGCGGCGGGTGAGGAGATGATCGTCGCGCGCAACATCCTGCTGGCGGAGACAACGGGTTGCCGGGTGCATTGCCAGCATCTCAGCGCCGCGGGCAGCGTGCGGCTGATCCGGGAGGCCAAAAAGCGGGGCGTTCCCATCTCCGGCGAGGCTTGCCCGCATCATTTCACGCTGACGGACGCGGCGGTGGCAGGCAGCGAAAAATTCTGGGCCGAAGACGGCAAGACGGTGTTTGGCTACGACCAAATGAGCGCCGCGCTGCCGGCCTGGCCCTCGTACCACACGCATTTCAAAATGAACCCGCCGTTGCGCTCCGCGGCAGACCGCGAAGCGATCCTGGAGGGATTGGTGGATGGCACGATCGAGATTTTGGCCAGCGACCACGCGCCACATTGCAATTACGAGAAGGAAGTGGAGTTCGACTACGCTCCGTTCGGCATCACCGGACTGGAGACCGAGCTGGCGTTGTCATTGATGCAACTCTACCACGCGAAGCGGATGAGCCTTCCGGATCTCATCGCCAAATTCACCGTCAATCCGGCGCGCCTGCTGGCCCTGGACAAGGGGACCTTGAGCGTCGGCGCCGACGCGGACATCACCGTGTTCGATCCGGACCAGGAGTGGGTTTTCGACGTCAATTCCTCCAGGAGCAAATCGCTGAACAGTCCGTTCCACGGCTGGACGCTGAAGGGGAATCCCACCAAAACGATCGTGGGGGGGAAAGTGGTTTGGAGCGGCGGCGAGTGAGTTCACCAGACCGAAGCCCCTTGTTGCCGGGGTGAATCCGCACGGGTGAAAAATCCGCACTTCCCGCCCAGACGCCGGTGCCATTCCGGGCAGCCCCCGGCGGGCATGTGAAAGAGGGACCGGGACCCGTCGGGGTTGTGATTGCATGGCGATTTTCCAATCATGCCGCCACGAATACGTTGACCGGCCCCCGGCAAGAACGTTAACTAACGGAAGCTTTCCGAGCGCGAACACGAGCGGGCAAAGTTCGGGCCAGACCAAACCCGGGCCGAACCCGACCGAAAAGATTCACGGGACGATGCTTGTTCAGCTCAAGCTGAAAGACAAATGAAGACTATTTTGGTGCTGGCACCACACCCCGAACTTGCGGACGCAATTCGCTCCGGGCTAAACCCTGAAAGCTACCGCGTGGTGCATCGTCCCAACCCGGAGGAAGCGGAGCCCATGCTGGCCCATGGCCTCGCGGACGTTTGCGTGCTGGATCTGGATCTCACGGGAGTGCAGGGCATCTGGGTGGTGGAAAAGCTCCGCCGTCGCTCGCCGCGTTGCCCGATGATTGTCTACACCGGCAACCGTTCGGTGGACTGGGAGGAAGAGGCCTATCTCAAGGGCGTCCGTCATGTGTTATCGAAACCGTTCCGGGCACGCCTGCTGACGACCATTTTGGAGGAGCTGCTCAACAAGCCGGTTTCCGCCGCCGCCCCTCCCGCTTCCCGGCCGTTCGACACTGCTTTCTTCGGAGCGCCGGCACCGATGGGGGCGCCGAATCTCGCCAGCAACGCCACCCATACAAACACCAGCCTGCAAAACCTCGGCGTGCTGCGGGACTTTTCGGCGATCCTGACCCACTCGCTGAATGCCGATGCGTTGCTCCGCCAATTCCTGCTGATGATCCGCGAACTGACCGGCGTGAACCGTGCGGCCATCTTCCTGCGTTCACCAGCCCCATCGGTGATGTCGAGCGCCTCAGGCGGCGAGGCAAGAGCCCTCGGGCCAGCCTGCGCCATCGGACTTGCCCCGCATCTGTTGGAAAACATCCGCCTGTCCTTCGATTCAGGCATCGCCGGCCAAGTCGCCCGGATCGGGCGGATCCTCCGACGCCAAAGTCCGGAGGCGGCTGATTTGGAGACCCAGAGTGAATTTGAACTGCTCGGCGCCCAGGTGGCCGTTCCGTTGTTTGATCGCGAACGCGTGCTCGGAGTGGCGGTGTTCGACGCGCGCGTGACGGGTGAACCCTTGGTGAACAGCGAGCTGGAGATGATCTTCCACCTGCTGGAGCAGGTTGGGCTGGCTGTGAAGAACATCTGGCTCCACGATCAAGTGGCAGCCAACCACGCCATGCTTTCTGATGTGATGCGCGAACTGAGCAGCGCGTGCGTGGTAGTGAGCCGTGATTTGACGGTGCTGCACGCAAACCGGATGGCGCGAAAGTATTTTGGCCAAACGGGAACCCGGGCAGGCGAGCTGGATTTCAGCGATCTGCCCGCGGCGCTGGGCTCGAAGGTGTTCCAAGTGCTCAAGACCGGATCAGCGCTCGCCCCGTTCCGCCACAGCCCGGAAAACGAACCGGGCACGGTATTCCAGGTGACCATTTCACCCGTGCACCATGCCGGCGCAGCTGTCCCCGCGTCGGCCCTGCTCATCGTCGAGGACCGCACCCAAGCCGAGCAGCTGCAGCGGCTGGAGGTGGAGGCCAAGAATCTGCGATTGATGCGAAGCATGGCCGAGCGGCTGGCGACTGAAATTGGCAATGCCATGGTTCCGGTCGCCGTGCATCAGCAACTGATCAATGAACGCTTCAAGGATCCGGATTTCCGCGCCGCGCTCGACAAGGCGTTGGCTGAAGTTGTGAAGCGAGTTGACCGGCTGGTGCATCAAATGCGGTTTCTGGCCGGCAACGTGGCCTCATCAGGGGAGGCCATCTCCGTCGGCGCCCTGGTGGACGAAGCCTTCCAGGAGGCCAGGAAACACCTCACCGGCAAAGCGGGCCAGCTCAACAACGAATGCCATGGTCATGGCGCCGTGGTTGCGGGGGACCGCACCGCCCTCAAGCACGCGCTCTCGGAGGTGATACTCAATGCGTTGCAATCCAATCCCACGAGCCCCCAGGTCACGGTGCGGTGTGTGGAGGATGGGGCGCAGAGCGGTTCCGTCAGCATCGAGGTGCAGGACAACGGACCCGGGTTCACTCCCGAGGCCCAAAAAGAGGCATCAACGCCATTCTTCACCACGAGAATACCGGGGGTTGGGCTGGGCCTGGCAGTGACTCGCAAGATCGTTGAAACGCACCACGGCAAACTGGAAATACCCTCGTCACGCAACACACAGGCCGGCGTGGTGCGCGTCTCGCTGCCGACCGAGGTGGGCGTGACAAAGAAATAGCCCCCCTGCAAGCGCAGCCCCCCGGAGTCCGGTCGGTTTCCGCTTTTTCGACCGGACGGGTGCGACTAGGATCTGGAATCCGCCTTGAGGGCGGGAAATGGAGCACACATGACAGCCAACCTCGCGAACAATCCCGATGCCACGGCACCCGTCACCGAGGCGGTCCGGCGCCCCACCCTGCTGATTTGCGATGACGAAGACGGGCCCCGAGAATCTCTCAGGGTAATCTTCAAGGGCGACTTTGAGATCCTCGCCGCGCGGAGCGGAGCGGAAGCGATTGCGCTGGCCCAGCAGCACCGGGTGGATGTGGCCATCTCCGATATTCGGATGGCGGAGATGTCCGGAATCGAGGTGCTGGAGCGGCTGAAGTTCGTGGATCCCGGGATCGAAGTGGTCATGATGACCGCTTACGAAACGACGGACACCCTGCGCCAGGCGCTCAAACTGCACGCTTGCGATTACATCAACAAACCCTTCGACGTGGCCACCGCACGCGCGGCGATCGCGAGCGCCATGCAAAAGCGGCGGATGCGGGATGCAGAAACGGATGGGGAGCGCAAGATGGAGGAGATGTTCGCCGAACTGCAAAACCACAAGATCCAAGAGCAAATCGCCCACGCCCGAAACGAGATCTATGCCAGCATCATCCACGACATCAACGGGCCGCTCACCGTGATTTCGGGATTTATCCAGTTGATGAACACGCGGCTGGCCAATGCAACCACGCCGACGGTGGAGGACCTTGAATTTGTCCGGGGCAAACTGAAGACAGTGGAGCGGCAGACCGCCAGCTGCATCGAGATTTCCCGCCGATATCTGAGTTTCTTGCGACGGTCAGAAAGCCCAGAGCAGACGGGTGTTGGGGTTAACCAGTTGCTGGCCGACCTCGAGCAACTGGTGCGCGTGCATCCCAGCCTGGGAAGCCATCAGTTCACGGTGCACCGCCTGGAGCGTGACATTGCCGCGCGGATGAACGGAACCGACCTGCTGCAAATCCTCCGCAACCTGGCTGTGAATGGGTTTCAGGCGTCGCACATTCCGCATTCGGTGGAGATTTCGGGACGAGTCCTGGATCAGCCGTTGGATTTGGCCGGGCTGCGCGACGGGCCGGCAGACCGAGTCTTGAACGTCGAGGGTTGCGAAAACACGGCACCACTGCTGATGTTGACGGTGCGCGATACCGGGCCGGGCATCCCGGAAGATATCTTGCCGAAAGTCTTCCACCCTTATTTCACCACCAAGGGGGAGCATCAAGGAACGGGCCTCGGGCTGAGCATCATTTCAAGGCTGGTAAAACAAGCGGGCGGGGTGTTGCACCTGCATAGCGTGGTCGGCGAGGGAACTTGCTTCACTCTTTACCTGCCCGGGAAGCCGGTCACAGCGCAGCCCTAGAACAGTCGGGGTGCCGGCCTAGCCGAGCGACGAGATCAACCAGATTTGGGCGGCTGCGACCGCTGCACATCCCAGCCAAACGAGCCACTCCAAACAATGAAGACCCTGCTGGCGGGGGGAACTTAACCACACTTGGAGCAAGGCTCCGCCGAGTTGAATGCGGTCGCCATTGCGCAATCTGGTTCTCCTTGTGAGCACCCCGTTGACAGCAACCAGCGCTTCCCCGGCAGTTTCAACATAGAAGCCATCTCCCGACTGAAATTGAAGCATGGCATGCCGGTCCCAGACCCCGGGTTCGATGAGTTGGAGACCAGCCTCCCCCGCCCGACCAACGCTGAAAGGAAAATGGCGGACCACCGTATCGGTGCCCGCCATTGAGCCAGACAAACAGCGAAGTTGGATCATCAGAACAATGTCCGCGAAACAAAAACGGAGTCACTGGGATAAACGGGGAGGTCCAAGGTGGGGTCTCGCTGGGCTTTCTTGCAGTTAACCGTGACCTGCCGCCCGTCGGCACGGGTGATTATGACCTTGGTGCGATCCGCGAAATCATTGAAGCCGCCGGCACTCGCAATGGCCTTGAGCACCGTCATCCCTTCCGCCCACATGTAACTGCTGGCGCGATTGACCTCCCCACTCACGTAGAAGTAACGCTCCTGCGCTTTCACGGTCACATTGAGGTCCGACTTGTAGATCCTGCCATCAACGTATCTGGAACGAATCTCCTTCTGCAGTTCGCCCGTGGTCTTGCCCGCGGCTCTGACAGAGCCGATTTGGGGCAGGGTTATCGTGCCGTCCTCCTTGATCCGCTCCTCATGGGGCTGCAGGTTGGTGTCGGACAAACCGGAGAAGCCAACAATCACCAGATCGCCTATGCCAAACGTCCCCAACGCGGCAGGGGCGGGTGCAACGGCCGATACCGGGCCGGGAGCAGCGGCAGCGGGATCACCGGTAGAGACGACCGCTGGGTCTACGGGGACGTGAACGGCGTTCTTGTCGGTCGCGGCGCAGCCCGCCAGCAGGAAGACGGCGAGAGCAACCACACCTGAAACCTCAATGGATTTGATCAAATTGAAACGGACCATGCTTATTCCCTTCCAGAATTGGTGACAGCGAATCAATACTTCTGTTTGATTTCAACCTTGTCGGTCGACTGGGCAGACGCCTTTGGAGCAGCAGACTCCTCAGCTTCATCACTCTTCGAATAATAGTAGTCATGATAGTAACCACTATAGTAGTAGTAACTTTCGTCCTGGGACATATTGATGTTGTTGAGGACGATGCCCACCAAGTTGCCGCCCACTTTCTCAACCATCTGCTTGGCACGAATGTTCATCGGCTGCGGATACCGGCGATATTGAATGACCTGGACGGACATGTCGACTTCACTGGCCAGAATGGAAGCATCGCTGACCCCCATAATCGGAGGTGAGTCAAAGAAGACAAAGTCGTAGCGCTGCTTCAACTCATGAATCAAGTCCTTCATTTTGGCGGAGCTCAAAATGCCCAATGAGCTGCTCGGCAGTTTGCCGCTGGCCATGAAGTGCAGCCCAGGCACGCTGGTGGTCTGGATCACCTCTTCAAGCGTGTTTTGGCCCAGAAGGTAGTTGGTGAGCCCCACCGAATTGGAAACCGAAATCATCTTATGAAGCGTCGGGCGGCGCAGGTCTGAATCCACAATGACCACGCGGTTGCCGGACTGGGCGAAAATGGTCGCCAAATTGAACACCGTAGTGGACTTGCCCTCCCCTGCCCCGGCGCTGACCACGCACATACTGTTAAGGCGCTCATCCTTGCGGGAGAACAACAAGTTGGTGCGCAACACTCGATATGCCTCTGCGTGTGGGCTCTCTGCCCCTTCATTGATGAGGAGACCAACATCCTGCGGTATGACACCCAAGACCGGCGACTGCAATGCGCGCTCGACATCGTCAATCGTCTTCACGCTTGTGTCGAGATACTCGATGAAGAACGCCAAACCAACCCCCACAACGAGCCCGACCACAAGTCCGGCGATGATGACCATGGGCTTGTTGGGCTTTACCGGATCGGGGTCGGGAACAGCAGGATCCATGAGAACCACCATGGTCTGGCGAGGAAGGTTCTTGTCCACTATCTCCATTGTAACGCGGGTCTCCAGCAGTTTTTGAAAGCTGAGCAAGACATCCAGTTCGCGCTTCTTGTCCCAGTAAGGCTGCGTCTCGGCTGCACGTTTGATGTCGGTGTCCCGGATATCCTTCAACTTGCCCTCCAACTCGGCCAAGGCGGCGCGCTTGGCCTCCACATTGGCACGCATGCCTGACAAGATGCCGTCAACGCGATCATTGAGTTTTCCCTTCAAGTCAGCCACCAGGCTGGCAGCCACGACGTAAACGCTATTACTCTCGCCAGCATCCTTGCCGACCTTGATGAAGTTCTGCTCGGCAATGTTCAGCTGCGAGCTCAACTCGTTGAAAAGGGGATCCTGCACGGCTGTCGGAATGGCCTTGAGCAGCTCCGCCCGATCGGCCCGATTCATGCCCTCAAGCTTGTTGTAGAGCGTCTCGTCGTTGCTAAAATCCGAGCGGCGCGTCACCAGGAGGCCGCTGATATGGCGGAGCGTCTCGTAGTCAATCGACATGGAGGGACCCGTGCCGGTCGCCTCTGCGTCATTGATGTTCAAATCATTGCGGAGCTTGGCGAGCTCTGAATTGACCTTGTCAATTTTCGCCTGCTGCTCATCGAACTGGGTCCTCAACGCCTTGATGCCGCCCTCAGACGCATTTAAAATCTCGTTCAACCGATAACCCCGGTAAGCTTCTGCGACGGCATTCGCAAGCGCGGCCGCTTCCTCGGGGCTTTCGCCGCTATATACGCCGATGGAGATAAACATGGTGTTGCGCACCGGATTGAGAGCCAACCGGTTCTTGAGCATCTCCAATGTGCGAGGCGTTTTCAGCCGTTCCCCATTGTTATAACGCTTGCCCCAAACTTCATTCAAACTGAGCCGACTGACAACGTTGCTGAGCACGGCCTCTGATTTGATCGTCTCGAATTCCGTCTGGATAAAGTAGGGGTCGTATTGGCCTTGCATGCGGGTGGTGCCAAACTCTTGAATGTCCGCCCCCCCCCGATCCACTTTGATTCGGGCAGTGCTCAGGTAGGCCACCGGCAACACGAATGTCATCAGCGTGGCCGTGATCACGACGAGAAGAAACACCGCCAGGATGACGGTCTTCCGAATGCGGATGATGCGCCAATAATCCAGGAAGTGCAGTTTGTTCTCTTGGGTGGCGGGAGTTTTCAGCGGGTCCATGTTATAAAAGAAGCGGGGGCCGGGATTGATTCCAGCCCCCACTGGATGAGATTCAAGGTTGCTCAGTAAACCGCAGTCACGCCCAAGAATACGCGATTACGGTCGTAATCGCGGCCGGGCAGGTCAGAAGTGAGAGTGTCAAAGCTATATCCGACATCACCCGTAAGATGCCGGTTGAAGCGATAGGACAAGCCCAAGGCAACGCCAAAGAAATTCTCACTTTCTCCGTCAAAACCGCCTCCATTATAGGTGGAGTTCTGCCAGAAGCCGTTGACCTTGCCCTGCCAGCGCGAATCAAAATAATGGTTGATGCCGGCAAATAAAACGGAGGCGTCCTGATCTTGGGTAATTCCCCCGCTACCGTCCACAGACAACACATCCGTGGCCTGATGGCTGTAAGTCCACCCTAAGGAGGCGGTGCTGTTGGGGCGATACGTGTAGTTGACCGCAACCTGCCCATAAGGAGAAGTGTCATCCGCACCCGTGGTGTCGTTGTAGTAATCCACAAACTCGGCACCCCCCCGTACGGTAACAACCAAATCCTTGGAAACATTCTGATCCAAGCCCAGATAAGCAATATGCGACTGGTTATTGCGGTAGTCAGCGGTTTGATTGGTAGAGGGGTTGCCCGCAATAACGATAAATTCATCGCTGTTGTACAGCACCTCCTTGTAATTATACCCAAATACCATCGTGGACTCCTTGGCGGCCTGCCAGCGGAGGTTCACCAAGCCTTCGTGCTCGGTCCGGTCCAAGAGCCCGGATAAAGATGGGTTGTTTTCATCACCACCGCTCTGTACGTAATCAACGTAGGTATTGTTGTAGCCCAAAACCAAGGACAATTCGCGAGTGAGCACGGCGGTCAGGCTGACCTGGGCATTATTGCGCATGTTATTGCCTTCGGTGCGGTAGTTGCTGCCGCCGTTCAACAGTTCTGGCTCCTGGGCAATCACGAAGGTGTCACGAGCGTTGAGGGATAATCTTTGAGTAAATTGATGCTCCAGAAAGCTGTCAAGGGCGTGCGAGTAATCCCAAGAGTCG
>Ga0208783_10002646_pt1 | contig 10218 bp, 12 predicted proteins | sample DEB19_08_DNA_2_FD_184529 | JGI IMG/M metagenome (GOLD analysis project Ga0208783, IMG submission 184529) | Aqueous microbial communities from the Delaware River and Bay under freshwater to marine salinity gradient to study organic matter... | ecosystem: Environmental > Aquatic > Marine >... | reverse complement strand
GCTGCTCACGGCGATCGCGATGACCGAGCCCGGGATCGGCTCCGATCTCGCTTCGATGAAGACCACCGCAATCCGCGACGGCGATACCTATGTGGTGAACGGCTCCAAGACCTTCATCACCAACGGTATCAACGCCGACCTCGTAGTCACGGCGGTAAAGACCGATCCGAGCCAACGCCACAAGGGCATGTCGATCATCGTCCTGGAGCGGGGCATGCCCGGATTCGAACGGGGCCGCAACCTCGAGAAGCTCGGTCTCCACAGCCAGGACACCGCCGAACTGTTCTTCAACGATGTGCCGGTGCCGGCCGAGAACCTCCTCGGGGAGGAGGGTCAGGGCTTCCTCCAACTCGTGCACAACCTGCCCCAGGAACGCCTGTCGATTGCGATCGCCGGGGTGGCCGCGGCCCGGGCCGCGCTCGACTGGACGCTCGAGTACGTGAAGGAGCGCACGGCGTTCGGCCAGCCGGTGGGGTCTTTCCAGAACTCGCGGTTCGTGCTCGCCGAGATCGCAACGGAGATCGAGGTCGCCCAGGCCTTCGTCGACCGGTGCGTGGTCGCGCTCAACGACGAGGCGCTCACCGCCGAGGAGGCGGCGATGGCGAAGTGGTGGTGCACCGAGTTGCAGAAGCGGGTCGTCGACCGGTGCCTCCAGCTCCACGGTGGCTACGGCTACATGCTCGAGTACCCGATCGCCCGGGCCTACGCCGACGCCCGGATCACCACGATCTACGGAGGCACGACCGAGATCATGAAGGAGATCATCGGTCGCTCGATGGGTCTCTGACCTCCGGCCCGTCGGCGACGGGCCGCATCGGCGCGCTTCAGGCCCGCAACTCCTCGAGAAACGAGACGACGGCATCGTTGAACAGGTCGTTGCGGTCTCCGGCGACCATGTGACCGGCGCCGGTGACGTCGACGAGGCGCGCGTGGGGTACGAGTTCGAGGAACTCGCGGGCGCCCTCCTCCGAGAGCAGGTCGCTCACGCGGCCGCGGACCAGCAGGGTCGGGATGCGCACGCCCCGAGCCGCGTTCGAGAGGCGGTGCGGGTCGACGACCGACGACCGGGTCTCGTCCTGGGCGCCGAGACGCCCCGACACGAAGGCGGGATCCCAGTGCCAGTACCAACGGCCGTCGTCACCCTGTCGCAGGTTCTTGGCGAGACCGTCGAGGTTGGCGGGTCGGGGCCGGTGCGGGTTGTAGGCCTGGATCGCGTCGGCGACCTCGTCGAGCGAAGCGAATCCCGACTCCATGCGGTCGAGCATGAACGCGGCGATGCGGTCGCGGCCCGCCTCCTCGATGCGGGGCGCGACGTCGACGAGGACGAGGGCTCGGGCGACGGTCTCGTCCGGCCGCTCGCCGATGGCGGCGAGCGACGCCAGACCGCCGAGCGACGCGCCCACGAGCACCGGGGGTTCGGGGAGCGATCGGGCCACGGCGACGACGTCACCGGAGAAGGCGTCGAGCGTGTAGTCCCCGTCGGCCGCCCACTCGCTGCGCCCGTGCCCGCGGAGGTCGAACGCGATCGTGTACCAGCCACGGTCGGCGCAGGCCTGGAGGGTGGTTCCCCACGAGTGCCGCGTCTGTCCGCCTCCGTGGAGGAGGATCACGGGCGGGTCGGCCGGGTCGCCGGCGACGTCGGCGGCGAGGCGCAACCCGTCGCGGCCGGTGAGGGTGACGGTCTCCACGAGCAGTCAATCTGTCACACGGTGCGGCCCGGACGCGCATCCGTGCGGCGGTAGCGTTCGGATTCGTGGCTCCGGCGATCGAGGTACGAGGGGTCTCGAAGCGATTCCGGCTCGACCACGGTCGTTACACCTCGCTGAAGGAACGGGTCATCCACTTCGGGCGCCTGCCCTCGGAGGACTTCTGGGCGCTCGACGAACGGGGAATCGACCTCGCGGTCGAGGCCGGAACGACGGTGGGCATCCTCGGCCACAACGGTTCGGGCAAGTCGACGCTGCTCAAGACCATCGCCGGGATCCTGCGGCCGACGACCGGAGAGATCGTCACTCGAGGCCGGGTGGCGGCGCTGCTCGAGCTCGGTGCGGGCTTCCACCCCGACATGACCGGCCGGGAGAACGTCTTCCTCAACGCGTCGATCCTCGGCCTCACGAACCGACAGACCGCAGCGCTGTTCGACGAGATCGTCGCCTTCTCGGGGCTCGAGCGGTTCATCGACATGCCGGTGCGGCACTACTCGTCGGGGATGTACGTGCGGCTCGGATTCGCGGTGGCCGTCAACGTCGACCCCGACATCCTGCTCATCGACGAGGTCCTCTCGGTGGGCGACGAGGCTTTCCAACGGAAGTGCCTGAACCGCGTCGAGCGGTTCCAGGAGGAGGGTCGCACCATCCTCTTCGTCACCCACGCGCCCGAGACGGTCCGGCGCATCTGCGACCGGGCCGTCGTACTCGACCACGGTCGGGTCGTCGCCGATGCGGTACCGCGGGAGGCGGTGCAGGTGTTCCGGGAGCACATGGTGAGCCACCCCTCGCTCGTGGAGGAGGCGCCGACCGCAGCGGGTGAGCCGGGCGGGACCCGTGGTGATCTCGCGACGCACCGGATCCGGGTGACCGACGTCGGCTTCGCTCATCCGGGCACCGCCGCCGGCCGAGTGGGGCTGCTCCCCGACGAGCCCCTGGTGATCCGGATCGAGTTCGAGGCGGCCGAAGCGACCGAGGGGGTGCAGGTCGGCATCTCGATCGACGACGACGAGGGCACCCACCTGTTCGGCACCAACACGAAGCTGGCGGGTCTGCCGACGCGGGTGGGGGCCGGGCCCGGGGTGGTCGAGTTCTCGTTCGCGTCGGTTCCCCTCCTCGGGGGCGAGTACGGGCTCACGGTGGGCATCGAGTCGATCGACGAGGGCATCGTCTACGACTGGCAGGAACAGCGTTGGTCGTTCACCGTCGAGGATCCGACGGGAGCGGCGGGCCGGGTGCGTATCCCGGCCTCGGCGACGGTACGCACGTTCGGCGGCGACTGATCGGCCCGGTCGCGGAGTCCGAGACCGGGGGAACGGCGGTCGTCGGGCAGACTGGTCTCGGTTCGATCACGGAGGTCGGACCGGTGAGGAGACCCGATGTTCGGCCGACCCGACAAGGTGCGCATGGTCGATCCGGCGGCGGCGCTGCCCGGCCGGGCGGTCCGACCGTTCTCGGTTCCCTATCGCCACTTCGTGCTCGATGCCACGCTGGAGCCTCCTTTCCCGGCGGGCTACGAGCGGGCGGTCTTCGGAATGGGGTGCTTCTGGGGCGCCGAGCGGATGTTCTGGCGGTTGGCCGGCGTCCACTCCACGGCGGTGGGTTACGCCGGGGGGTACACGCCCAATCCGACCTACGAGGAGGTCTGCTCGGGGCGAACGGGCCACAGTGAGGTGCTGCTCGCCGTCTTCGATCCCGGGCGGATCGCGTACACCGATCTGCTCCGGGTCTTCTGGGAGGGCCACGACCCGACCCAGGGAATGCGGCAGGGCAACGACATCGGTACGCAGTACCGCTCGGTGATCCACACGGCCGACGCCGCGCAGCAGGCGGCGGCGCTCCGGTCGGCCGAACTCTTCGGGGAGCGGCTTGCGGCGGCGGGCTTCGGGGCGATCACGACCGAAGTCGTCCCGGCCCCGGAATTCTTCTACGCAGAGGACTACCACCAGCAGTACCTGGCCAAGAATCCCAACGGCTACTGCGGCATCGGGGGCACCGGGGTCTCGTGCCCGGTGGGCCTCGACGCCTGAGCGCAGCGGCGGAGATGGCGCCCGACATCCGGGACCAGGGCTACGACGACTACTCCCGTGCCGCGTGGCGCGCCCGGGGGGGTGCCGACGCAGAGGTTCCGGTTCCCGCCGGTGAGCCGGTTCCCGCCGACGAGGTCGCCGAGATCTACACGCCGCTCGTCCGCTTCGTGCACGAGCGGATCGCCGCCGGGGGGGCGGCCGGTCGACCGTTCGTCATCGGGATCACGGGCAGCGTGGCATCGGGCAAGAGCACCTCGGCTCGGGTGCTGCGCGCCCTGCTCGAGGGAGCCCCCGACCGGCAGTCCGGCTCCGTTGCGCACGTCACGACCGACGGTTTCCTCTGGCCCAACGCAGTGCTCGAGGCGCGCGGCATCATGGCCCGCAAGGGCTTTCCCGAGAGTTACGACACCGAGGGGCTCGCGGCGTTCCTCGCCGCGCTGCGGTCCGGGGCGGCGGAGGTTCGGGCGCCGCGTTACTCACACGAAACCTACGACGTCGTTCCCGGTGACGGGATCGTCGTGCAGGGTGCGACGGTGGTGATCGTCGAAGGCGTGAACGTCCTGCAGCCGGCGCTCGCCGGGCCCACCGGAGAGGCGTTCGACCTCGCGGTATACGTCGACGCGGCCGAGGCGGACCTCGAGCGTTGGTACGTGACCCGACTCTTCGGCCTCCGCGACGAGGCGCGGCGCGATCCGGGCTCCTACTTCGGCTTCCTCCTCGAGCGCAGCGACGACGAGGTCCGGGATTTCGCGCTGTCGATCTGGCGCAACGTCAACCTCCTGAACCTGCGGGAGCACATCGCGCCGACGCGACCCCGCGCCCACCTGGTGCTCGACAAGGGTCCCGATCACGCCATCACGCGCGTGCGGGTGCGGCGGACCGGGCGCTGAGGGCGGGTCGCGGGTCAGCGGCCGTCGGGGCGCACCCCGCGCATACCGAACCAGGCGAGCTCGGAGATCCAGGCGGCGAGGCGGTCGGGATCGGGGGCGCGGGTTCCGGCCGAGAGGGTCGAGCGGGTCGCGGCCTCGGCCATTCCCACGAAGGCGTGCGCGAGGACGAGGCGCTGTTCGGGCGATGCGGGGAGGTCGATGAGCGTCGATACCGCGGCGGCGCAGGCGTCGAGGGTCTCGTCGACGATCCGCGCGAATTCCGGTTCGGCCCGGTTGTCGGCGCCGAGCAGCAGGAGGAACGACGAGCGGTGGTCGGCCGCGAAGCGGAAGTAGGCGCGAAAGCCCTCCTCGACCCGGGACCGCCCCGATCCGGCACCGCGGGTCGCGGATTCGAGGGTGGTGAGCAGTCGGCGGGACGTGTCGGTGAGGAGTTCGGCGTAGAGAGCGTGCTTGCTCGGGAAGTGGCGGTAGAGGACGGGTTTGGTCACCCCGGCCGCTTCGGCGATGTCATCCATCGACGTCGCGTGGAAGCCCTGGGCCGCGAATCGGTCCCGGGCGACGGCGAGCAGCTGGATGCGCCGCTGGCCGGCGGGGAGACGCACGTCGGACCTAGACGCTCGACTTCAGCGGCATCACGTAGCGATCGACGTGGTCGAAGTTGCGCTCCCACCGCGCCGCGAGCTCGTCGGCTTCGCCGGTCGTGAGGAGATGGTCGGTCGCCGCCGCGTACTCGCGGACGTCGTCGACCGAGATCACGGTCGGGATCACGCAGCAGAAGGCCGGATTGGCGAGGATGCCCGCAATGGCGGCTTGGCCGATCGTGCGTCCCGTGTCCTCGGACCAGAGGAAGCGGAGCGTCTCGGCCTTCTCGAAGTTGTCGAGCATGTTGTCGCGGTTGCGGTGGGCCCGGTGGTCCTTGGGATCGAACACGGTGTCGGGAGTGATGCGGCCCGAGAGGGTGTCGGAGGCGTGGGGTACGCGGGCGATGAGCGCGGTGTCACCCGTGACGACGCGGGGCCTCCGGGCGAAGGTGCGACCCGGCTCCTGCTCGAGCACGTTGAAGACGGTCTGGAGCGAGGCGATCGGGCGCTCGTCGATGGCCCGGTTTCCCTCCTCGACCCAGCCGATGGCCGGGCCGAGCGCAACCCCGAGGGCTCGCACCTTGCCCTCGGCGACGAGGGCCGTGAGCGTCGCCCAGAGCTCGTCGTCGACGATGGGCTCGATCCGGGGATTGTGGAGCTGGAGAAGGTCGATGCGGTCGGTGCCGAGCCGGGAGAGGGAGGCCTCGATCTGCCGACGCACGGAGTCGGGCGCCCAGTCGTGGGGCCGCTCCGACTGGCCGGGGTACTTGCGCTCGGCCGAGATGTCGTAGCCGACCTTGGTCGTGAGGACGATGTCGTCGCGGGCGGCGAGGTAGGGGGCGAGGATCGTCTCGCCCGCGCCGTCGGCTCCGTAGACGGGGGCGGTGTCGATGAAGTTGATCCCGGCGTCGAGCGCCGCGGCGATCATCGCGTGGGGGTCGTCGGTGCGGCCCCACCAGTCGCTCACGAGCGTCCAGGTGCCGAAGCCGACCGCCGAGACGCGCAGGTCGGTGTTGCCGATGGTGCGGTACTCCATGGGGCGATCGTACGCCGCCGGGTCAGCGATGTTCCCGTCCGGCGGCGCGATCCTCGCGGTCGGCGGCCCGGACCCCGTAGGCGAGGACGATCGGGAGCGGGAGAATCACGCAGGCAGCCACGAGTCCGGTGACGGCGACGGTCACCGTCCACCGGGGCCAGTCGGTGGCCAGACCGACGGCGAAGGCCGCGACGGCGGCGAGGAGGGCGAGGTAGCCCACGCGCTTGCCGGTGGCGGCGGCCCGGGCGATCCGGTTGCGACGGTCGAGGACGGGATCGCTCACCAGGTCGTCCAACCGGCGGTCGCGAAGGCGGCCGCGATGGCGTCGGGGAGTTCGGCGATGTCGAAGGAGAGGCCGGCCCGGTGCCGGTTGACGGCGAGCGAGTGCTCCTGCTCTTCGCGGGTGCGGGCCAGGAAGCGGGCGACCTGCTCGGGGTGTTCGGTCGAGAGGGTGCGGATCCCGGAGGCGAGGATCTCGGAGAGCACCGGGTAGGGCCCGGCCGCGCAGGGGCGCCGGTGGGCGATCGCCTCGATGATCGGATTACCGAATCCCTCCCAGGTCGACGGGAAGACGACGAGATCGGAGGCGGCGTAGCCGTCGGCGACGTCGACCCGGCCCATGGTCACCGGGACGTCGGTAGCGGCCAGGAGTCGGTCGAGGGTGGGGCCGTAGCCGTCCTCGGCCGGGCCCGAGAGCCAGTAGCGCACGGGCCGGTCGCCGAGGAGTTCGGCGAGTCGGCCGGCGAAGCGCAGGCCCCCGGGCACGTTCTTGCGCTCGATGGCGCGGGCCGGGTGAAAGCAGACGAGCTCGCCGTCGCCGAATCCGAGGGACCGGCGCGTGGCGACGCGGTCTCCGAGCGGGGGATCGAGGTCGAAGTAGTTGTGAACGGTGACGGCGAGGGGATAGCCGCGGGCCTCGAGCTCCCGGCGACTGCGCAGGTTGATGGTGGCGTGCAGCGCTCCGTCGACCCGGGGCGGGAATCGGGTCTCGAGTGCAGCGAGGTGACGGCGCTGCCAGGGGAGGTCGTGGTGGCGGAAGCAGATACGGCCCCGATGTGCGGCCGTCGCCCGGGCGACGGCCGCGGCCGCTTCGGGGTTGAGGGGAAGCGAGCAGAGGTTGTCGACCACGACGAGGTCGGCCCCGTCGAGCGCGGCGATGAGTTCGGCGTCCGACGGCGGATCGGGGGCGCCGATGGCGAGGCCGGGCAGGATCACGTCATCGGGGGCGCCGGTGTCCTCGATGGCTCCGGCGACGCGGCGGGTCTCGAACCCGAGGGAGGTGAGTGCGGCCGTCCACTTGCGGGCCTCGACTGCTACTCCGTCGCCGCCACCCAGGCGGAAGGAGACGGTCACGGCTTGCGGACTCACGGGAGCACGTTACGGGAGCCGCGGCCGACCGACGGCCCCGGGTGATGGCGGCTCAGGCGCCGGTGACGTAGCCGAGGCGGCGGTTCGTCGCGTCGAGCACCGCACGCGCGACGGCGTCGGCTTCTCCCTGCGCGCGCACGAGCGCCGAGCCCGAGACCATCTGCTCGGTGGGGGGTACGACGAACACGACCGTCACGACCGCGACGTCGTGCGCGCCGACACGGACGACCTGGGCGTGGTCGACATCGATGCACTCGGCCGCGGGGTCGAGCTGCCGCAGGGCGTCGACGGTCGACGCGGCGATGAGGCGGTGGCGGGCGGTCGAGGCGATCGAGCCCTCGGCGAAACCGACTGCCTCCTCGTCGTCGCGAGCGAGGGTGACCCGCACGAGCGAGCGGAGGCCGTTGGCCTCGGCGGTAATGGCGAGGATCGAGGCGCGCGGAGCGGACACGGCGCCCCCGGTCTCGCCTCCGGCACCGCCGCCGAGTTGGACGACCGAGATGAGGCGGCGGTCGAGTTCGAGACCGAACGACGCCAGCGTGATCGATTGCACGTCGCGCACGATCTGTTTCGGGTGCTTGCCGGGCACGGCGACGATGTGGACCTCGGTCACGCGGCCGTCGGGTTCGCCGACGATCCGAGCGATCGAGACGTCGGGGAGCCGACAGATCTCCCGTTCGACTTCGGTGAGGTCGAGTTCCTCCACTGGGAACGAGGCTACCGGTGGGCCGGCCCGGTTCCGACGATCCCCACCGGGACCGAGCATGGCGCGGTTACGGGCGCAGGAGCGCGCGCACCTCTCGAACGGGGTACGTGCGTGCGACCCGGATCACGGCCTCGCCGATCGAGGTGGTGACCGGCCCGAGGAGACCGGGCCCGGAGAAGGTCGCGGTGCCGCGCCAGACCGCGCCGACGGCGACACGGTGCGGACCCTTCACCTCGAACCGGTGGCGGAGCAAGGGAGTGTCGGGCCCGCCGGGGCGGTCGGCTCGGGTGACGGGACCGGAGTCGATCCGGGCGGTGTAACCGACGACGACCGCGCGGGCGGTCACCGAGTAGCCGTCGAGCGCGACGGTGAGCGCGAGTTCGGTGGCGGATCGGACCCAGACGCGCGTTTCCAGGCCCGTTATGCCGCGGGTCGGGGGATCGATCCCGATGGTGGGAACGGGTAGTCGGGCGCTCCGCCATATCTCTTCGATCGTGGGCAGAACGGGGGGCTCGGGGGTCGGGGGCGGTGATGCGGGATCATCGAACGGACGGCAGATGAGTCGTTCGCCGAGGATCGTTCCGTCGGGGCTGCGTCCGATGAGCCAGAACCTCCAGCCGAAGCCGCCGGCGGAGGTCAGGCAGAGGCCCGAAAGGTCACCCGGCCGGGCGGGACCCGCATCGACGACGGTCCAGATGACGGGCGGGGTGCGCGTGTCGTCGTCGAGGTCGACGGGCTGGTCGAAGCCGGGTGTGGTGACTGTGATCCCGACCTCGAGGTCGCCGTCTCCGCCGAGGTGGCCGCCGCCACCGGTTGCGGCGGCGGGGGCGACGACGGTGAGCGCCGCCACGGATGCAGCGGAGAGAGCGGCGCCGATGCGTCGGCGGACGGGCGAGCGGGGAGCGCGGTTCGCGCGCATCATGCGGGACCCTCCTCGTCGATCGCGGCGAGTTTCCACGGCTCGCCGTCGTTGCGGACGAGCAGCACCAGGTAGGCGGTACGGCTCGCGGGGGCGTGGTCGACGGTGCGGCCGTCGGGTCCGCGCAGCACGATGCCGGTGAGGTCCTGGACGACGCGCACCGAGGCGGCGTGAGCGGTGACGGAAACGACGGTGACGACGTCGGGTTCGGCGGTGGTCTCGATCACGGTTCGTCCGGTGCGGTGCAGGGTGGCGAGGTCTCGGCGGGTGCGGAGGTCGAGGTCGGTTCCCGTTGCGAACGCGGGTCCGACGAGGTCGACATCGGGTCGTTCGGCGTGGAGCCAGGCCGAGTAGGCGAGGAGAGCGGAAGCGGCATCCTCGGGCATGGCACCCGCTGCCGGGAGGGGCGGCGGGGGAACCGCGCGCGCAGGCCGTCGCGAAGATTCGTCGGACGAATCGTCGAAACGGTCGGCGGGGAAGTCGGCGGGGGAGGCGGCCGGCGTGCGGTCGGCGAGGGGTGGTGGTGCCGACGGACCGGCGCAGGCCGTGAGCCACCCGGTGATGACCGCGGCCCCGATCGGCCGGAGGCGGAGGCGGCGACGCCCGAGCGCCACGGTTCGACGCTATGGCCCCATAGCGCCGGGGGCAATGGCCGCCCCGGCGGGGTCTGCGGCCGCCGTTCGCGCGGAAAGTGGGATTCGTGCTGCGTTTCGTGAACCGACCGACCGGCAATCGGCCACGTGGCCGATGGGTCGGGTGGCCCAGGGGGCGGATGATGCTCGTGTCGCCCGAGGGGGCGACGCAATCCGGGAGGAAACGGGAATGCGCAAGCTGATGATGCGATGGATGGTCTGTGCGGGGGCGTTGGGCACGCTCCTGCTCGCAGGTGGCGCCGGCGGCGCCCGGGTCCACTGATCCGGGCGATGGGGCCGACCTGACGCCCCTCCGGGCCACCCCCGGAGGGGCGTCAACCGCGCAGCGT
>Ga0208783_10002645_pt1 | contig 10224 bp, 9 predicted proteins | sample DEB19_08_DNA_2_FD_184529 | JGI IMG/M metagenome (GOLD analysis project Ga0208783, IMG submission 184529) | Aqueous microbial communities from the Delaware River and Bay under freshwater to marine salinity gradient to study organic matter... | ecosystem: Environmental > Aquatic > Marine > Coastal... | reverse complement strand
CGTCGTCGAGAGCGGCCACGATGTGATCGGCCGCTCGGCGAGCCTCTTCTTCGGTCTCGCGCACCACGACGTGCGCGCGGTACCCGAAACGGAGCTGTCGCCCGTATCGCTGGGCGCGCTTCTGCATGTCGTCGATCAGCGCCGCGATGTTCTCCATGGTGTCGGGCCACATCAGATACACATCGGCATGCTCCGCGGCTACTTCACGGGCTTCGTCGGACAGACCGCCGAAATAAAGCGGCGGACACGATCCGGGCGCGATGCGCGGTGCCTCCACCGAGAAATCGATGTACGGGCGTTCGGCTTCCACCTTCTGTCCCTCGAGAAGACGCCGCAAGGCACTCATGGTGGCCGCCGTTCTGGCGTATCGGATGGTGCCGGGTTCTTCGCGTCCGGGCAGATCCGACGAAATGATGTTGACGGTCAGCCGACCGCCGAGCATCTGGTCGAGTGTGGCGATCTGGCGCGCGAGTTGTGGCGTCCAGAGCTCGCCGCATCGAACGGCCAGCAGGAGCCGGATGCGCGACGTGATGGCGGCCATGCCACCGGCGAAGGCCACCGAATCGATGCCAAGGGCATAGCCGGACGGCAGAAGGACGTTGTCGAAACCGAGCGTTTCGGCGGTCTGCACGATCTCACGACAATGCGACCACGAACTCAAGAGGTCGGGATCCACCACACCGAGTTGCTCGTAATCGTCGTCGCACAACGCCGAGAACCAACTCACCTCACAACGCGATGTCACGGCAGCGGACTTCCATCACTCGCCTCGATCAGCCGATACACATCACTGCGCGTCAGCCGAACCTCACTCGCCCGCGCCAACTCGGCCAACCGCGACTCGTTCTGAGTTCCGACGATGGCCACCGGATGACTCGGATGACTCAACACGAAAGCCACGGCGATCGTCGAGCGTGTCACGCCTTCTCGACTCGCGAGTTCGTCGAGGACACTCACGAGATCGGGACGCAGTCCTTCACCCGTGGCGACACGTCCGCCGGCGAGCGGACTCCACACCAAGGGGCGAAGGGCATGCGTCATGCAGTCGTCGAAGGTGCCATCACGCAATGGATCGAGATGGGCAACCGAGAACTGTGGCTGGGTCGAGACGAGTGGAAACGGCAGATGGTGCTGGAGCGCCCGAGTCTGAGCCACCGTGTGATTCGACACTCCGAAGGCTCGCACGAGTCCGCGCTCACGTAGATCGACCATGGCAGCCGCCACCTCGGCCGGATGCGTGAACTGATCGGGACGGTGGATCTGGTACAGGTCGATCCAGTCGACTCCGAGCCTTCGCAATGAGTCCTCGCAAGCAGTCGCGAGATATCGCTTGTCGCTCACATAGGGCACCCCCGGCAGGATCCCACCTTTGGTCGCCAGAACGATCCGATCCCGCAATCCGGGACGGAGGCGGAACGCAGCGCCGAGCGTTTCCTCGCAAGATCCGAAACCGCCTCCACCCCAATCGAGCCCGTAGACGTCGGCATTGTCGACGAGATTCATACCGAGGTCGACCGCTTGCTCAACCAACGATGCGGCACGCCCTGCGTCGGGATCGGTCAGTCGCCAACATCCAAACGCGAGCGTTCCGATTTCCCGACGATCGAGAAGCACGCGAGACGAAATCGGGAGGGGCCACGCAGAGTCGATGGGCTGATCAGCGGGCACACTCGGACTGTAATCGGGGGTCGACGAGCCAGCCGAACGCCTACCCACGCAGATACGACGTGACGAGACCCGCCATCATGATGGTCGTACCGATGACGATGGCCCGCCAGTCGAGTAGCACGACCATCCAGATCGTCACGACGAAGGCGATCACCGGAACCACCGGCAATCGTCCGATGGCACCCGGCACCCGGAACGGCCGTCCACGATCGGGTTCCACGAATCGCAGTCGAATCACGATGTAATTGACGAACAAGAAGGTCGCGTACACGGCCACGTCGGTCGCGTTGGCGATCAATTCGAATCGACCGGCAAGCACGAAGCCGACCGACACGACGACAACGACCACCGACGCGATCACCGGACTTCCACGGCCGTCGAGCTGGGCCAGTTGCCGCGGAAGGTCCGCCTGACGCGCCATGGCGAAAGCCATACGCGAGGCAGCGGTCACGATCAGAAGCACCGTGTTGGCGGTGGTGATCATTGCGAGAATTGCCATGACCGCTCCGGCCCGATCCCCGAGTGCCGTCGCCGCGACATCCCGCAACGGCTGCTCCGACGCCGCCAATGCCTCTGGTCCTAGGACACTCACGGAGGTCATCGACACGAGCACGTAAAGCACGGTCGACAGCGCCAAAGCACCCAAGAGCGCGCGAGGCGTGGTGCGCGTCGGATCGCGCGTCTCCTCGGACAATGTCGTCACTTCATCGAAACCGATGAAAGCGAAGAACACCAACGCGACCGAGCCGGCCACTCCACGAGCAGACGAGAACCACGATCCCCCAGTACCAGCGAAGAGATCGACGTCTCCGATGTGGTCGAGGCCGACGGCGACGACGAAAACGAGTCCGCCGATCTGAATCATGCTCAACGCCACGACCACCCACGTCGAGCGTCGTATCCCCGCCATCACGATCGCCATCACTCCGCCCAGCAGTCCGATTCCCGCCAGACGCGGTTCGATCGACCAGAAGTAGGTGAAGTAGCGGGCGAAGCCGAGGGCCACCGTCGCGGCCGCCACGATCAGGCCGGCCAACATCGTCCAGCCCACCATGAAGGCCCCATGGCTCGACATCACATGACGCGCGTATTCGTACTCGCCCCCGGCCCGCGGGAAGATCGACGACAATTCGGCGTAGCTCATCGCTGTGAGCCCACACACAAAGGCCGACAAGACGAAGGCCAGCCACACCAAACCACCCGCCTTCGCGGTGGCTGGACCCAACAAGACGTAGATACCGGCACCCACGATGATGCCGACACCACTCGCCAACACATCGGTCAGGCCGAGAACGCGAGAGAGTGTGCGAGGGCTCGACGTGTCGGACACCGAGCTCAACCTAGGCGCTGTCCCTCGCGGAGATCGATGACCTAAGTGCCGACCTCGGGGAACTCCGATGCGCCCTCAGACCGGTCCGGAAACGTTTGCCTTCGAGACGATCCGACACGTGGGCTGATTGACGATGTCGGCGTGCAGCCAGCGGAAGAATGCGACTCCCGTGCGGTGACCGCTCGTATCGAGCCAGTTCGGCACACCAGGATCGCCATCGGAGAGCACGATCGTCACCGAGCCGTCGGGATTCGGCACGCACTGTCGGTCGTTGAGATTCGACCGGCGGTCGGGGAAGCACTGGAACCATCGATCGACGAGCTGCAGTCCCCAGTAGTTGGTCGCGGGAGGAACGAAATCGATCACGGCGACATCGTCGGCATCATCGATCTTCCACCAGGCCGTGGAATAGACGACATCAGGATTCGGAATCGCGGCGACGATCTCGTCGGCGGACTGACGAACGAACTCATTGGGACGCATTCGGCGCTCCGGGGTCCACAACTCATTGAGCCGTGCGTTCCACCGGAGAGAGTTGGCGGCGTTGACGATTCGGTGATGCATCTCCACCGTGCCCATGAGTCGCTGGGTCGGTGCCCCTGACCCAGCGGCACCAGTGTCGACACGATCGATCGACCACGATCCTCTCGACTGAGTCCGGCGATCATGGAAGTACTGACGAACGATCACCCGCGCCGCCTCGGGATGGCTGAAGTTCCAGCTGAAGGTCCCATCGGGGTTCAACACATCGTCCACGTCGACCGAGGCCACGACCGCCGAGGCGCCGTCGACACCAGCTCCCGCATACACGGTGATACCCACGAATGTGGCGTCACCACGCACTCCGCTCACCGTGTACATCGAATCGGGGCGCACCGCCGCTACGTCGTAGTCGATGTCGGGTCCGGACCCTCCCACATATCGCACTGGCTCGAGCATGGGCAGGAAGGACGGGCGATCAGGATCGAGTTGGAGCGCACATCCCGCCAACACGGCCGAAAGCATCCGCACCACGTAGAGATTCCCGTCGGCTCGCTCGCGATCGTTCAGCGGCTCCGGATCGCCTTCGATCTTCCCTACCGCGAAGGCGAGAGCCTCTTCCAACTTCATCCACGGACCATCGGTAGCGATGACCTCACTGTAGGACAGCAGTGCTCGCCAGCGAGTCCCGATGATCTCGGACCGCTCTGAGTGGGGCGGGCAGGGATCGAACCCGCGACCCAGGGATTATGAGTCCCCTGCTCTAACCAACTGAGCTACCGCCCCGAAAAGGCACAGGGCCCGCACGAAGCGGACCCTGCATTTGCTCCGAGAGCAGGGCTCGAACCTGCGACCCGCTGATTAACAGTCAGCTGCTCTGCCAACTGAGCTATCTCGGAAGGCGACCCCGAGGTTACCAGCGGGTCCGGCTCGACCCACGACGATGAACGACGCCGGTCAGTCGAGGTCGATCGGCTGCTCGTCGGCGGCGGTGAATGGCGCTTCGGCACCGTCAGTGAGGCCGGCGGCCAAGCGCACCTTCTCGGTGACGTCGACCATGATCTCCGGATTCTCCGACAGGAACGTCTTGGCATTCTCACGACCTTGACCCAACTGTTCGCCGTCGTAGGTGAACCAAGCACCCGACTTCTTGATGATGCCGAGATCGACGGCCAGATCGAGGAGCGAACCTTCGCGGCTGATTCCCTTGCCGTACATGATGTCGAATTCGGCCTGCCGGAACGGCGGGGCCACCTTGTTCTTCACGACCTTCACTCGGGTGCGGTTACCCACGACTTCGGCGCCGTCCTTGATGGATTCGATGCGACGGATGTCGAGACGAACCGACGAATAGAACTTGAGGGCGCGCCCGCCAGGCGTGGTCTCGGGCGAACCGAACATGACACCGATCTTCTCGCGGAGCTGGTTGATGAAGACCGCGATGGTGTTGGTCTTGTTGAGGTTGGCAGTGAGTTTGCGCAGGGCCTGGCTCATGAGCCGGGCCTGCAGACCGACATGGCTGTCACCCATCTCACCTTCGATTTCGGCCTTGGGCGTGAGGGCGGCCACCGAGTCGATGACGACGACGTCGAGAGCGCCGGAGCGCACGAGCATGTCGGCGATCTCGAGCGCCTGTTCGCCGGTGTCGGGCTGCGAGATGAGCAACTGGTCGATGTCGACGCCGATCGAGCGGGCGTACACCGGATCCATGGCGTGCTCGGCATCGATGTAGGCGCACACGCCACCGTTGCGCTGGGCTTCGGCGACGACATGCATGGCGAGGGTCGACTTACCCGAGGATTCGGGTCCGAAGATCTCGACGACGCGGCCACGGGGCAATCCGCCGACCCCGAGGGCGATGTCGAGGGCGAGAGCTCCGGTGGGGACGGTCTCGATGCCCTTGAAGCTCTGCTCACCCATCCGCATGATCGACCCCTTGCCGAACTGCTTGTCGATCTGGGCGAGGGCCATGTCGAGGGCCTTGGCGCGGTCTGTGCTCATGTGTCTGCCTTTCTGTGGTCTGGTCTAGACGCTGGGTTTGGTCGTGTCGGGGACCCTATGGAGGGGGTGTGGCACGAAGACCGCTGCGTCCGGCGAACCGTTGTTTCGAATGACACGAGCGTAACTACGAACAGGCGTTCGGTCAAGCATTTGACCGAACAAATGATCGGTCTTCCCACGCGTCCACTCCCCAAGCCGCGGAAGCGGCCGACGAGGGTTCAGCGGACCGAAGGATCGCCGGACTCGTCTGGGGCGAGCGGGCGCAGACGGAGATCGATGGCCATCCAGACCGTATGCGTGAGCGGCCACGTCGCGACCGGGATGAGCACGGCGGCTGACGCGAGCACGACATACAGCCTGAGCACCGGCACATCGGGCAGCGTGAGTGCCACCGATACACCGACCGCGAGCACCACGAGCGACACGTTCACCACGATCGCGATCGTGAGTGCGCCGAGTTCGTGACCCTCCACTCCGCGAGTGCGGCGCAGTCCGCATCGCACACACGCATCACCCTGTCGGAACCAACCCGTGAACCACGCACGCCGATCGCCGCACAGCGGACAGCGACGAAACGAGGCGCGCATGATCATGCGTCCGAACGGAACGATGCGGTCGACTTCACCGACCGACGCACTCGAAGTGGGCATGGACGGCTCTAGGCCGTGAGCTGCGCGACGAAATCGGCGAAGACTTCGGCGTACACCAAAGCATCGGCCTCGGAATGCATGATCGAGATGAGCCATTGCTCGTCGAGGCCCGGTGGCAAGAGGATTCCGCGGTTGATCCCGTGGATCCACTGCGCGAAGGCAAGATCGAAATCGGTCGCCTTGTAATCGCGATAATTCCGAATCGGCTCGGGCGACCAGGTGACGCAACCCTTGGCTCCGAACTGGATCGTGTGGGCCGGCAGACCGGCCTCCTCGATGATCTCGTTGCACGCATCGACGAGCCGAGTGTTGCGCAGAATCGTCGAGGTCGTGGCCTCCGGGGTGCAGACGTCGGCGAGTACCGCACGGGCGGCCGCCATGCACAACGGGTTGCCGTTGTAGGTGCCGAGGTGGATCACCCGACCACTCGTGATCTGATCCATGTATTCGCGTTTGCCGCCGAAGGCACCGAGCGGCAGCCCGCCGCCGATCGATTTGGCCAGTGCCACGAGGTCGGGAGTGACACCGAGAGCACCGGTGGCTCCACTCCAACCGGCGGTGATGCCGGTCTTGACTTCGTCGAAGATCAACAACGTGCCGTAGCGCTCGGTGATCTCGCGTACGGCCTGCAGATACCCCGGTTGAGGCAAGCAGATCCCGATGTTCTCCATCACCGGTTCGACGATGAAGCAAGCGACATCGCGGTTCTTGAGGGCGCGTTCGAGGGCGTCCGGATCGTTGTACGGAACGACTCCGGTGTCGCCCAACACGGCCTTCGTGACTCCGGCGGTGGCCGGATACGGGATGGGGGCATCGGCCGGTCCCGCTTTGTCGAGGGGCGGCTTCATGGAGATCATGACTTCGTCGTGATGGCCGTGGTACCCGCCTTCGACCTTCACGATCTTGTCGCGACCCGTGGCACCACGCGCCACGCGAATCGCGTCCATGGTGGCCTCGGTTCCCGAGTTGGTGAACCGCCACATCGGCAACCCGTAACGCGCACCGAGGAGTTCGGCGACTTCGGCGTTCTGCTCGCTCGGAGTCACGAACAAGGTGCCGTCGTCGAGTTGGTTCTCGATCGCCGAACGCACCGCCGGGTGCATGTGTCCGCTGAACAACGCTCCGAAGCCCATGTTGTAATCGACGTACTTGTTGTCGTCGACATCCCACATGTGCGCGCCCTTGGCCGAGCGGACGACCACGGGATGCGGGTCGTAAGCCTGGAAACTCGACGGCACTCCGAGTGGCAGGACTTTACGGGCCCGCTGATTCGCTGTCTCGGAGCCCTTGGTTCGCTCGGCGTACCGGGCGAGTTCGGCGGTGGTGATTGCCTTGGCCCGCTCCGCCAAGACGCGGGCACTGGTGACTGAAGATTCCGTGGCCGACACGGGTATCACTCCTTCGAGATGAGATCAGGCTACCAGTCGGCCCATCGGGCTGTCACCAGCATCTTTGTCGTCGTTTTCGGCCGGCCATCGGTGCGAATCCCCTCGTCGGCTGGCAGAATCGAAGTGTCCATGGTGGACGTAGCTCAGTTGGTTAGAGCGTCAGGTTGTGGCCCTGAAGGCCGGGGGTTCGATTCCCCTCGTTCACCCCAAAGTTCGAAGTGCGGCGCGCCGATCGTCGTCGTCCACGCCGCAATGCTTGGGCGGCATCGAACGCTGCGCCTACAATTCGCCTTTGCGTTTTGCACCTCTAGCTCAACGGCAGAGCAGTGGACTCTTAATCCATTGGTTCAGGGTTCGAATCCCTGGGGGTGCACCAGAGTTTCGTCAGTCGACGTGGAGCCCACTGAGCGCCACGGCAACCTCGGTGGCCACCCGTGCGTTGTTCTCGGCCAGCGCGAGGTTGGCCGGAACACTGCGGCCCTGCGTGGCCTCTCCGATGCGGGCGAGGACGTAGGGCGTCACCGCGGGACCGGTGATTCCCGCCGATTTGCAATGAAGTAAGGCTTCCTCAAGGACGCCGTCGAGCACCGTTTGATCGAGTTGATCGGCTTCGGGGATCGGAACCGTGAGCAGAGTCCCGCCCGTTGAGCGCACCCGATGCGCCACGGCGATTTCGTCGGCGGTTTCGATGCGATGAGCGACTCGAACGCCGGATGATCGCGTGTAGAACGCCGGGAACCAATCGTGCCGCCAGCCGAGCACGGGAACTCCGGCGGTTTCGAGGTATTCGAGGGTGCGGGGCAGATCGAGGAATGCCTTGGCACCGGCGCAGACGGTGACGAGCGCATGATCGGCGATCGCGTCGAGATCGGCCGACACGTCGCCGGTGATCTCCGATCCGCGGTGTACTCCCCCGATGCCACCGGTTGCGAACACTTCGATTCCGGCCGCATCGGCGATGGCCAACGAAGCCGACACCGTCGTGGCGCCGAACACCCAGCGCTGGGCCACGGCGATTCCGAGGTCGCGTTCGGCGGCCTTGTGGGCCGTGCCGAGAATGCGTTCGTGCTCGGACTCGGCGATACCGGCCCGGATCACTCCGTCGAGCACCGCCGTGATGGCCGGCACCGCACCACCGGCGCGAATCGCACGCAGACATCGCACGAGTGCTTCGGCGTTGGCCGGCGACGGCAGACCGAGATTCGAAAAGATCGTGGACTCGAGAGCCACCACGGGGCGCGCACTCTCGATGGCAGCACGAACCTCCTCGGACACAACGACCGGCATCATCGGTCAAGCCTGCCATCTCGCACGAACCGACTGACGACCTCCACGTGATGCGTGTGCGGGAAGAGGTCGAGAACCTCGGAATACTCGAGGCGATAGCCGGACTTCGTCAGCAGGCCGACGTCGCGACCAAGTGACGCCGGATCGCACGACACGAGCACGACCACCGGCGCCTCCGTCGCCACGACCGCCGCGGCCGCCGAGGCCCCAAGTCCGGAACGCGCCGGATCGGCGATCACAACCGACGCCCGAACGGGCTTCCAACGCGCTACTTCGGAGCACACGACGTCGGCTCGCCGCCCCGCGAGATTCGAGACCGCGTCGGCGCACGCCATCCGGTTGGATTCGACCACGATCACCGCGTGATCGGACGGGACGACCGTGGCGGCGAACAAACCGACACCTCCGTACAGATCGATCACCGGATGATCCGACCACGTGGAAGCCTCGCCGGCGGCGCGACGAACGGCGCGAACGAGAGCCTCGGCAGCTGCGGGCGAGGCTTGGAAGAACGACGCACTCGAGACGCGAAACCGATGACCTTCGACCACTTCATGGATCGAACCGCCCGGGCCCACCGCCACGTTGGTCGGCACATCACCGAACGGGACGTCGGAGGGCTCCCACCACACGGCCGCCTCCGATTCGGATACGCCGACCCTCGCACTGACTTCCTCGATGCCGCTCGCGCCGTGCGCGCGCATGTTCGATCGAAGTTCGTTCAACTGCGGATGAGCCACCAGACAACGATCGACCGGAACGATGTGGTGACTTCCCGCCGCTCGAAAGCCCAAACGGCCAACGTCGTCGATCGCCCAACGAACCGTGGTCCGGCACGAATCGACCGGCAAGTCATCGGGACAATCGAGCACCATGGGATCGGCAACTTTCCCGATTCGGACGAGTGATTCGACGACGATGTCGTGTTTGATACGACGCTGAAGTTCGGGCGTCGCATGCTGGAGATCGCAACCCCCGCAACCCTCGGCCACGTACCTGCAGGGCGGGATGGTCCGATCGGGATTCGCCTCGACTATCCGGATGACTTCGGCCCGCGCGTAATCCTTCGATTGTTTGATGATCCGGATCGACGCGGTTTCGCCGGGCAAACCACCGACCACGAACACCACCCGACCATCGGGGAGACGGGCCAGACCGTCGCCCTCGGCAACCACCTTCTCGATGCGCACGATGATGTCGTCGACGGTCATTTCGTTCCGAGGCTAGAGGTTGGCTCGGGTAGCGTTCGGGTGTGGCCCTTCCCATTCAGATCGTGCCTTCGGTTCTGCCGTGTGACTTCGCTCGTCTGGGCGAGGAAATCGAAGCCCTCGATCGGGCCGGTGTCGACCACTTCCAGTGGGACGTCATGGATGGGCAATTCGTGCCCAACCTCACTTTTGGGCCCGATGTGATCGCTGCC